>Ga0255182_1000552_pt1 | contig 24017 bp, 26 predicted proteins | sample Atl_UVDOM_RepA_8_FD_188420 | JGI IMG/M metagenome (GOLD analysis project Ga0255182, IMG submission 188420) | Freshwater microbial communities from Altamaha River, Georgia, United States - Atl_UVDOM_RepA_8d | ecosystem: Environmental > Aquatic > Freshwater > River | place: USA: Georgia...
CAGTCTTAAAATATATGGTTCTCCTGAAATCATAGAAGTTGGCCTATTGGGCAAGAGTGCTGATATATTAAAATCTAGTGCAGATTATGCTTCAGAAACAGCTATACTTATTAAAAAGACTTTCTTGGCTTCTGCATATGATTTCTTAGGTTCTAGTAGTTTTCAAAATTATATGACAGGTTTAACCCAACTTATAGAAACTGGAATTCTTTTTGTTATTTCTTGCATTCCTGGTCCAGGTGTTGTGATTGCTTCTAGCATTAAAATGTCTGGAGGTCTTGGAATTATACTTAGTAGTATGGGTCAGTTTATGGGAGAAGCTATGTATTATGGTTTTACTGCAATTGTTATTAAAGAGGCCGGCCAGGACATCTATGCGATAATAACTGGAACTTGTATTAAACCACCTCAATCATTAAAACAAATGACTACTTCTGGTATTGTTACTGAAGTTCAAGCAGTTGGTCAAGTTGTTAGTGAAAAATCACAACAAGTCTTAGATACAGCTGTTTCAGCTACTACATATGCTGCTGAACAAGCCAATGGATTTTTCCTATATTTATATGATATGATGCCTGCTATATCTTAGATTAAATAAATATTTAATAAAAAATTGAAGAAAATCATTTCTTTTCTCCAATTTATTTATTAATTACATAATGCTTATTCTTAGCGAAATCTTTCAAAAACGTAGTTCTTCTATAAAAAAATCGAGTCCTATGTATAAACCTAATCCTATCCAATATATATCAACAACTGAAGCAGAAATAGAACGTAATTGGCGTGAATTCCTAAAAAAAAATGATGAAGAAAATAGAACTGAATATAGAATAAGAAGTAGACTATAGAGATTTTATTATTTTTTTGAAAATAAATGGCTTAGAAATCATCATCAACTACAAATTCTGAATTATTTCCTGAATTAATATTATTAGCCACTTTGGCTAGGGAATAATCACTAACTCGTTTTTCAAAGAAGTTAGTTTTACCTTGTAAACTAATCATTTCCATAAAATCAAATGGATTTTCACTATGAAATATCTTAGTATAACCTAATGAAACTAATAATCTATCAGCTACATATTCTATATATTGACTCATTAATGTAGAATTCATACCAATCAATGCACAAGGAATACTATCAATAATAAACTCCTTTTCAATAGAAACTGCCTCCTTGATTAGTTCATGTACTTCTTCTTGGGTTAATCTGTTTTTAAGCATTTGATAAATAGCTACAGCAGTTTCAACATGCATTCCTTCATCACGAGCAATTAATTCGTTAGAAAAGGTCAATCCAGGTAGCATTTTACGTTGTTTAATCCAATAAATAGCACAGAAACTACCGCTGAAAAAGATGCCTTCTACACAAGCAAATGCTAATAGACGTTTAGCAAAAGTAGAATATTCATCATTTATCCATTTAAGTGCCCAGTTGGCTTTTTTACCAACACATGGAATTGTTTCAATAGCATTTTGTAATCTAAGTTTTTCCTCAGGGTCACGTATATATGTATCTATGAGGAGACTATATGTCTCACTATGAACTTGTTCAATAAAGCCTTGGAAAGCGTAAATAGCTTTGATTTCAGGTATTTGTACTTCTTGTATAAATCGCATATCTAGATTTTCAAATACAATTCCATCACTACCAGCAAAAAACGCTAACACATTTTTTATAAAATGTTGTTCATTAGCATTTAGACGATCCCAATCATCTCTGTCTTTAGAGAGTTGAATCTCTTCAGCAATCCAAAAACTAGCTACTTGTTTCTTATATAATTCCCAAAGAGCTGGATAACGAATTGGAAATAGTACAAAACGATTTTGAACAGGGTCTAAAATTGGCTCACGATGAACTTCCATATATTTCTTATGCGGAGAATTTAAATTTTTCTCCATAGACATATGACTAGCTGGAGACTTAATTTCTGTAGTTCTAAAGGCAACTCCTGCTCCATATTTATCCATTGATTGATTGTTTTATTATTATTTTAATCATTTTTATTTTTATACCTTAATCAATTTTAATTCAGAACAGTCTATTAACAAATACAATTCTAAATAATTTGCTATAATATTATATTCTTATAAACTATAAATTAAAAAAATATTCTAAAAATTCTTTATAAATAATTTACAATACCTAATATATATATAGCTGGAGAATGTCGCAAAAAGCCATAGAATTTATAGAAAAATTAGATAGAGGAAATCCTCCCATGGATTGTGGAAATATTATTTTTGAGGGTGGTTTCTTTTCTTGTCCATTTTGGTATCGATATAATAATAGAAATTCTAATTGGGAATGGTCAAATGACTTGATATGTTGGAATTCGGTCTTTGATAAAGTAGATAAAGAAATATTTTATGTTAGCTCTGATAATATTTATATTATTAACTATTTAAGATTAAAATCAAAATCTAAGCATATAATAAAAATGGAGACTAATCTTAAAAATCTACAAACAAATATAAATCAGTTTTTTAACAATAGTTTATTGTTAGATAGAATACCAATATTAGATAAACTATTAGAAAATGAACGTGTTCAAGACTATTTAAATCAATTATCATTTGAAAGAAATATATATGAAAATCAACTTAGTCAGTTTGCTATTTTAGAGATGGAATATTCTAAAGAAATGGCAAAAGTTAGGACGCGTGTAAGTTTAAAAACCACTGAATTAAATTTTATGAATCAAATGGATATTTTAAAATTAGAGATTATAGAAAGTAGATTTAAATATAATTGTTTAATAGGTGAATTGAATAGATATTTATATGAATTAAATAATAAAAATGATGAAGAAGATTTATTAATAAATTATAAATTAGAAGATCAAATATCTCAAGCAGTCCAATTTTTTAATGGTAATGATACGCAAATTATGAATCAAGATTTATCTCTATCATTTTTAAATTATCAAATACGATTATTAGGTTTAATGAAAGTTTATTTAACTGGTAATTTAACTCAAAATCAGTTAGCTATAGAAAATGGTATAGTAGGATATCAAAATTCATTAGAAAATCTTAGTAAGGAAATTAGACAAAAAAATAATTATATAGATGAATTGCAAAAAATGAATCAATTATTATCATTGGATAATACTAATGTAAAAAAAGATAATTTAAATTTAACAAATTCCTTGTTAGAATTAGAAAATATTTCTAAAAAAGATAAGAAACAGTTAGAAAATATTAAGCAAGATATTGCTATTAAGATGGAATCTATAAATAGTTCTATAAATCGCATAAATATTTTAGAGACACAGATTCAAGATTTAGAAAATATTAGACTATCATTGGTAAATGAAAATCAATCATTAAATAATAAATATGAACAATTGAATATGAAAAATATTAATTTAGAGAAGACGAATCATGAATTGGAGAGGAAACTAGATGAGCAATCTAAAAAAAATAGAAAATTAATAAATGATATTTTGGAAAAGTGTCCAAATTTAAGTTATAATGATGAAGAACAGATTTTTGAAAATAGAGAAGATACATATGATATTATTAATTTAGAAAATGAATAAAAAAAACATAGTTATTCATTTTTCTTTTGAAATAGTTTTTCAAACATTTTAGCTCTGTCTTCACGACTAATTTCAGGTATAGGTACATTTTCGCTATTTCCATTTACTGTTTCACCTTTACCACGAAAATATGGATTACGTCGTAATTCCTCTTCTTCTTCGCGTTTTTTATTAGCTAATTCTTGAGCTTCTTTAAGAACTTTTTTAGATATTTCTATCCGTTCTAATTCTGCTTTTTGGCGTCTTTCTTCTTCAACTATGTCACTTGGTGTATCAAAATCAATTTTTACATCAGTATTAAATAGACTAGCATCTAACATTCCTATACCTTCTTGATCTTTTAGTTCAATAACATAAAATTCAATACCAAATATATTAATCAGATCACCAACACTAATAGCATTAATTTTACTAAATTCTGTTTCTAAGGTTTCTTTTAAACCATCCCAATATATGTAATCACTATGGTTGGCACGAACTTTTATAAAACCAGCCTTTCTAACATTATTTACATTTTCTATTGATACTAATTCAAATGGTTCAACACCTAATTTAGTCATTGACCAATATGGTACAACTACGATTTCATCTTCTGTTATTTCAACATTAGCAAAAACTAAACAATGACATCTTGCGTTTGGTACATCTTTCATAGAAATTATTTCAATAAAAATAGGACCATCATTTTTATGTGAATATAGCATTTCATCCATGCAACGATTAGGAATTTTTATAGTATGTCCAATGTTTTTTTCTGGATTTTCAGGTTCATATAAATCCCAACTAGTTATAGGAATATTATTAAACTTCATTAGAATAATGTATTATTTAATTTAATAAATTGAAGGATAAATCAATTTTTTTATTATTATCTAAAAATAAATAGAATATTATTATTTTTTTTTAGATAATAATGGATATAGGAATTTATGTAAAATCTTTGCCAAATAATATATGGATATTGAGTGGAATAATCGTGTTCTAACAATAATAGTAATTATTTTGGTAGTATTTCAGTTAATTATAAGTATATTTTCTATTTATAGTTATTTTTATTTAAGAAATAAACAATGTTCTCCATGTGCTAAAGGTGAATATCGTGGTGTAGATAAAAAATAATAAACAATTAAAGATATATTATTATATAAAATAGATAGTAGAATGGATAAATTTTTAAATCAGTCATCGGCTAGACCTATTTTGGAACATGGTTATAGAGTTCGTGGTGTAGCCAAAGATGATGAAAGTATTAGTGAAAGTATAGAAAATAGTTTTTATTCAAAAAAGGGTTTACCAACTTTAAATATTTCAGGTTCAATAGCTTTATCTAATAATAATAGTAGTAAAACAAGTAGTGTTCCTATTGTAAATAATAATAATCCATTAGAAGATTTATTAGATAAAATAGATAGTATGAATAATGGTTTTAATGAACCAGAAGCTATAAGTGAAGATTTGGATGAACAAGATTTAGAATTATTCAAGGATAATGTAAAAAACTGGATTTCAGCTGATAATTCGATAGTAGAATTAGATAAGAAACGACGTGAACTAATGAAAATTCGAAATAGTTATAATAATGAAATTATAGGTTTTATGAAACGTTATAAGGCAGGAGATGTGAATATAGATAATGGTGAGAAGTTAAAATTTGAGATTCGTCATTCTAAGCAAAGTTTTAGTCGTAAAACACTTCAAGAACAAATAAATAATTATTTTATTCAAAATCATGATTTAGCTAATAAATTGATGGAACATTTAGAAAATAATCGTAAAGTAAGTGAGATAGAAAAAATAAAGCGTGTTAAGCCCAAGTAATTAGTTTACTAATTAATTATTGTTAAACTAATTTATTTGCGTTGTTGTTTTTTGTTCTTTTTTTTTCCGCCGGACATAGCTAAGTCAATACCTTCAGAAGCGCCAACTGGACCATTCATTGGTACGTCTTCCATATATAGTGGTTTATAATCAACAGTGCCCATATAACTAGGGAAATTGTAATATGTACTGGATGGATTGGCATTTTCACCAACTAAAATACGGTTAGTAATATAAGGAGAGGTTTTGTTGAACATAGCAAATTGGGCAGGGTCCATATCATAAGTATTCCAAGGTCCACGTGAATAGTTAGTGCTTATCCAATCAGAACTGGCACCAGCACTTTGTCTCTTCTTATTATTATTACGCTTATTACCACCAGCATTTTGTTGTGGTATACGTGCACAACCTTGATTAGCAGCACAATTTGCAACACCTTCTGGTACTAAAGGAGTTTCTATTTGTTCAGCATATGGTGGGTTGTAATCTAATTGACTGGGTAAAGAAGAAGAAATTTGCATATCACGATTGTCATAAACAGGACTACGAGGCCATTGGAAATCTTGACCAGAAATTATTTGAGTTCCACGTTGAGCCAAATTAGGAGGAATATCAGCACCAAATAATGAACGAGAACCACCGCGTTGTTTTCTTCTACCTCCTTTTTGTGGGCAAGGAGTTTCACTGTAGGGACGTTGAATATTACTTAAATCTTTAGGTGGACAGTGAGTACCAAATACTTCTTCTCTTAAAGCAGGCGTATCTAAATTGTTATTGGGATAACCACCCTTTTGTTTCTTTAATGAACAAGTTTTACGACCAAAATATTCAGCAGGTAAAACAGTAGCAATACCACCACCAACTTGTTTAGAACCATCTAAAAATTCAGCATAGATATACATGAGAACACCTAGGGGAACTAAAGTATATGGACTAACATTTAAAGCAGTTAAACCAGCTAACTTAAGAGCATTACCAATAAGAGCATCATCTACTATAGGTATACGGACGTCTAAGAAACCTTCTCCACCAGATTGAACTAATTGATCATTCTTTTTCATATCACTAACTACTTGTTGGAAAGTTTCTTTACCCATGATAAGTGCTATGGGTACTAAAGTAGCTGGAGTAAGTAGAGTAATACCTAAATATTTTAGATATAAATCTAAAACACGATTACCAGCAAGGTTGCGAGCGAAGTTTTCTATATCAGAAAATTCGAAACCACCTTTCTGTTTTTTGTTTAAACCTCCACCAGTAGTTTTAAATTCACTACCATAATTATTAATAATATCAGTAAAAGTAAAATTTACCTTTTCAGGTAGAGGAAATTCTAACTTATCACATGGACGAGACATTAAAGCCATCACATAATCAGAAGATAAAGAACCACCTTTTTGATTATTCATTATATATTATGAGTTATATATTTTTTTATTAGAGAGATTTTTAACTATTCATTATATCAAAAAACTTTCCATACAAACAATATATATGAATTTATTTGAATATCTACAAAATATAGATAATACTACATTTTTTTACTATTTTTTTGGAGCCATTGTATCATTTTTAATATTTAAAAACCTATTTATTTTATCAAATCAAACCTTTTTTGCCTTAGTAATAGCTATATTAACACTTTGGATATATTATTACTATAAATCAAACAATCTTAATGATAATCTAAATTCCATAAATAAATATGAAAAAATACTAAATCTTAAATATTATAGTCACCTAAGAAAACATTTAAATGTAGTTTTAATCTATTATGATATGATTAGTTTTGGTCATATAGATAAATATAATTTTACAGATAGTATGAAATCTACAGACAGACTATTACGTTATTATAGTTATATGAAAAAGGGAAATATTTACTATAAACAATTATTAGACTTAGCCAAACAAGAAAGAGATAATGCACTTAACTATCTTTCAACTATTACTAAATCTCTAACTGCAAATATGGCAATTATATCTGATACAAAAGGTATTAACCAAATTGAACAAGAAAAACTATATGTTGGTGTAAGAAGACTTAAAAATGTATTAGACCAATTCATTTTTGAAATCATGAATTTAGGACGAATTCAATTTGAAACTGACTCCATAACGAATACTAGTTATCCAATTAATTATGACCCTAATGACCCTGAACCTAATGATCCCACTGATAATGAATCTACATTTAACATCTACTATGGATTTGTTCTACCTTAAATCTTTTACCATAGTTCCATTTATCTAAATTATTTACATTTTCAAATATAATTGGTTTCCACTCCGTCGATAAAAACTTCTTATAATCAATCATAAAATTTCTAAAATCCTTTTCATCACCAAAAATTGGAAAATATAAATAAATGTCAAATGCTATTTCTGCCAATTGTTTATAATTCTTAGTATATAAATATTCTAAATATTCTGGATTATATTGCTTTAAAAAACAGGAAATTGTTTTATCTACTGATTTACCATTCATGTTCCACAATTGTTTTTCATCACCATAGACATTCCTTAAATATCTTTCTCTTAAATGACTATGTAATATTGTAGTGAATTGATTTAGATTGATAGTTTGACCTCCTAAAACAATAATATCAAACAACTTCTGTTCAAAACTTCCTAAAAAATAATAATAGAAATTATTTAGTGGTGAGCCAACATAATAAAGAAGATAATTTAGAAATTTTTGATTAGAAGTTAATCCTTCTAAAACTAATTTATCACTTTCAACAAATTTTAATATACCACCAATCTTTTTATTCTCAATTAAAAATGACTTGATATCTGTAACATTCAAAATCATTATCTATATTCATTAATTCTAATTAGTTTTTTATATTCATACTACAATCTAAAAAACTTATTTATTTAGAATTGAAATACCTTTTTTTCAGATTCACTATTTAATTTAGATATATATTCAATAGCTCTAGTTTCTACGGAATATTGTAGTTCCTTTAAACCAGATTTTGTAATCTTTAAATTTTTATAGTTTTTACTAATTAAATCATTTATAAAACGATGATATTGGGTTGTAGGAATAGAGAAAAAATAGACACCTGACCCACTTTGATTGATTTTACAAGTTGAAATTGCCTCTTCTGAAAAATTACCACATTGACTAAGATTGCCATCACAATATGCTACACCTCCTGTTTGTCCAATTTTACCTAAATCAACGGAATTACCACATTGACTTGGTTCATTATCACACCAACCTGAATCTTCTCCTCCATCCTGAATCTGATTATTTATTATATCTAAAATACTCGTTAAAACAAAACCATTCTTAATTTCATCTTGACTTAATATATTATTTTGTCTTGACTTTACAAGAGTAGATGATTTATCTAAAATATTTAATGTTATATCCTGAATTAGATGATATAATTGATTATAGCTATTAGAGGAAACTCTCTTTATTCCTGCTCTACTGAATAATCTTTTTAATGATAATTGGGATATTTCCATATATATTATTTATTACATTTTTTATCAAACATTTAGAAATTAATCTAATTTTACCTTTTCTCCTTTTTTAGAAGAATCCAACTCAAATGTATCACAACGAAAATCTGTTAATGTTATTTTCTTACCATTCAACCAATAAAAATAACCATACTCAACTTCTATTAAATCTTTAGCATGAATATAAAAATCACCTAAGGGACCTGCATATTTTCTTACATTTTCTAAATAACAATTGCCTTCATCATCTTCTGCACTTATCCATTTATATACTTTTATTGGTTTATTTTCATCCCAATTTAAATGTGTATCGATATTTTCAATGTAATCTAACAATTTATCTAAATTTTCTCCCATTACTCTATAGAATTTATTTTTATAAATATATTCTACTGTATATATTCGCTGTTCACCTAATTCATCACCACTATAACGATGAATATCATTACTATCCGTTATTTGTTTTCCATTTATAAAAAGTTTATAATCTGGATTAAAATAATATTTATTATACCAACGATTATAATAAATTTCTAAATAACTATATGTTCTCATAAGATAATATCCTAAATAAGTTCTGTATTTATATGCTAACAAAGATATTGGAATTAAATATAACATTTTTTTCTTTATATTTAATTATATCACTATTTTTCTAAGTGCTATTATTAAAATTTATAATTCTGATTTAATTCATTTAGACGTGTATTTTGTGGAACATTATTATAAAAAAAACTGTTATCTTGATTTTGAAATACTGGATATACTTGTCTAGACGGTATAGGAGCATAATTAGAATACCTATTCTGCAAATCTACTCGTCCATCCTTTTTATTTTGTAACAAGAATCTATTATCATCTGGAATACTTCTATTATCATAATTATTCATTGGCATATTTCTTAAAAAATCATTGTTATTTTGTTGAATAGCTTGTGGAAAATCTTGACGTTTTCTAGTATATACAGCAGTTCTTTCAAAATCAAATATATTGGGATTCATTTATACTATATCTATTATTTTTTCCTATGAAATTTTACTTTACCCTTACTATCTATAAGACCTACTACCTCTCCTATCTCATCATTTTCTAATCTAGAAAATATTTCATTTGTAGAACGATCCAAATAGTACATTACACCTTTATAATTATAATCCTCTACTTCCATCTCTAATACTTCATCTTCGTCTTCTTGTTGTTCTTCTAATTCCTTCTGGCGTTGTTGTTTAACTTTTTCTTCTTCTAATTCCTTCTGACGTTGTTGTGCTTCTTCTAATTCCTTCTGACGTTGTTGTGCTTCTTCTAATTCCTTCTGACGTTGTTGTTCTTCTTCTAATTCCTTCTGACGTTGTTGTGCTTCTTCTAATTCCTTCTGGCGTTGTTGTTGTTCTTCTAATTCCTTCTGACGTTGTTGTTTAACTTTTTCCTCTTCTTCTAATTGTTTCTTAGTCAATCTTCCTTTTTTGCTAGAAACAGCTGTTTCTACAGGTTTAATTATAGAAACACCATTTAAAATGGCCTGTTCTATAACATCTAAAGATAGTGTTTCATGATTTAAACAATATTTTAGAGAAATTGTATTTAGTAATTCCGACTGTTTTTTATAAAAACCCAACTGTTTATTTAGTATTTCAATTTCATCTAATTTATCTTTTAATTGGGCTTGTGTAGCCCTAACAAAACTAACTTTACGTTCATCTTCTACATCCTGTTTATGTTTTTCTTCTTTTTTATTTAGTTCCTCTTCACGAACTAATATAGATTCTTCTCTCTTATTTAAACTATTTTTTAATAATTCTAGTTCATGCTCAATATTTTGATTTTTACTAATCAATTCAGATGTGCGTGTATCTAAATCACCAATTACTGTTTTTTTAGATAGAATATCATTTTCTAAATGTTCTAAAGTTTCTGAATATTTTGTTTTTTGATAATTAAGGTCATTTTGTATTAGTATTAATTTTTCTAATATCAATGAGAAATTTTTAATAGTATCCATAAATATAAATAACTATATACTATAGTTTTTTAAATCTTTATATTAGTATATATGCGTGGCTTATCAGCCCTTTCTAATATATATGATTTTACAAAGGATTTAGGATTAATAGATAAACCCCCTAATATAAAAGAAACACATAAAAATATGATTTATTTTGTTGGTTTACAGAATGCTATTTATGAAATTTTAAAGAAACCCATAGATAATCATTCTAAAAAATTATTATTAGAAAATCTAAATATTTTCAGTCAATCACAAATAAATTATGTTTTAAAAAATCAATCAAAAATAATTTATCCATTTAATAAAGTTTTAGAAAATAGAAAACATGTAGTTGTTCAGGATGGTGGATATGGGATATTAGATGGTTTACCAAGATTTAATATTTTGTCATTTGATGATTTAGTAGATGCTATTAAAAAACAATTATCTAGTTTATATTCCCCTTTATCTCATAGTAAAATTGTAAAATTATTATCTAAATTTGGAATTACACCAGAGTTAGTGTCAATACTATTAAATATTAAACCAGATGACATTAGAGAAATAATAGGTGTAACTGGTTTTCAATTACCCCAAATACCTGATATTAAAATAACAGATTGGATATTTTTTCCTTTATGGTCTATAGAAAATTTACCAGTTGTTGGACCTTTTGCTGGAGTTCCCATAGACTTTATGAGTATTATTATTGCTCAATTAGATATAGTTATTAATGCTTTAGTTGATTTTATTGATAATTTTCGTGAACCAGCTATTCAAGCTGCTACATCTGCATTAGGAGTAGCTTCTGCAGGAGTAGGTTTGGCCGCTGCTCCATTAGTAGTTCCTATAATAAATCATTTTTTTGATTTAGTTGTACATATTGTTTCTCATTTTGCTACCATTCTAAATATGTTTATTAATATTAGTCGTAAAAATTTCGGATTGGCATATGTACTCTTTTGTGAAATAGTTCCAGTTTTTGAAACAATAATGAATTATATTATTAATATTATGGTTATAGTAAATCGTTTCCTAAGTAGAAGTGGTAGATTTATAGATTTATATATTGTTTTTCTATCTAATTTAGAAAGAATAATTTATCTAACCCATCCTCAACATATTATTCAAATAAAAAATGATATTATGGCTAAAATTCAAGAAAAAATAGATGATATTCAGCATCGATTAGAGCAAAAAATAGTATCTAAAATACCCAAAATAGAATAGATAAATATAAAAAATTGATGTAAATTGCATTATTTAAGATATATAATATATAATCAGGATGTCATATCATAAAATAGTAGAAACATTTTACCCTTATCTATGTGAAGATAAAAAAGAGCAATCTAAATTATTAACTGATTTATTACAGATAATAGATAAAAAACATGGTAGTGCTAAGATATTTCCGATTCTTTATAAAATATTGAATTTAGAACTAGTTGGAGACATTTTTGATATGTATGAAAAGTTAGGTCCTATTTTAGAATATAGTTTTGGTGAGGGTAAATGTTGTAGTTTACGCTGGGGAGTAGAAGTATTATCCAACGGTATGACAATTCAAAAGAAATGTTCTAATAATAGAATGCCTGGTTTTCTATATTGTACTGTTCATAATAGAAATATTCAATCTTATTGTAAGTCTTGCGTAGATAAAAATGGTCAAGAACTATTTCATTCAGAAAATTGGGAACATTTTGGTAATATTTTCGATAAAGAACCACGGATTTCTATAAAAAACTATTATAAACAACTAAAAACTTCAGCGGAAAATCATTTGAATTATAGCGCATATTTAATTATGAATCAACAGGACAAATCTATATCATCTAAAATTACTATTGATAAACCTATTAAAAAAATAGAGCAACAACAACATCCTAAAGAAAAAAAGAACGAAGCCCTATTATTAAAATCACTTATATCTTTGGAAAAAGTAGAAACAAAACCAAAACTATTAACAAAACCTTTAGAATTAGAAGAGATGAAAATAATGGAGACTGCTCTATATTATTATGTATTATCAAAAGGACTTATAAAACCTAAAAAACTGGATGAAAATGACAATATTGAAGAACTAAATATTTATGATAGTAATGAATTATTTTACCATGATAAACGTTTTGTCTATAGAAAAACACAAAAAGGATTTGTTGGATGTGGAATATTTTTAAATAATGATAGTTGTATTTTGGAGGAATCTATTAAAATTCGTTTTGATGAATTAGATGAACAGCAAATAAATACACTCATTGGACGTTCAGAAGAGTATGTACTATCAAAATAATAAAAAATTACAAATATATAGTCTTTTTTATTTATTAACTATATATATGGAATTAAGTATTAAGGATTTTTATTTAGATTTATTTAGTAGTTATAAATATAATAAAAAAGAGATAGATGACCAGATCGAGCGTGATTTTGACAGATTAGTTTTCTATTTTAATAATATGCGAATAGTGAAAAAATCGCATTTTTATGAAATATTAAGAATGGCTAAATTGTCTCAACTATATAAGAGATTAATATGGATTCTTCCTAATCAATCTACCCTATTTCCTTTTTATCAATATTTATATCTAAAATATAAAAAACAAAACCAAATTATATCAGAAATATCTGATAGTGATAAAACATATAACAATAATTTTACTATTCATCTGGAATTGTACAAGACTAAATATCCACACATAACTATTAGGAAGAATTTTCGTATTATTGGTTTATTAGACGGAGGTAAAATTGAGACAATCGGCTATATATTTTTAATAGTCGAATACATGTTAGGTTTAGATAAAATGCTAAATATTAGTATAAATCAAGAAGATTTAAAGGTTAGTCGTATAGAATAAATTATCTAAGTTAATTGTTATAAATGCGTGAGATTATTGTAGGACAATGTAATAAACAATATAAAAGTAATAGTTGGTCTAGAAATGAACATAATTTATTAGTATTACCAGTTTATTCTATTCTTAATTATTTTAAGAATGTAGAAAATTTGTATTTTTTATTTATTGGTGTTTTTCAGCTTCTTACTTTTACAAAAATAGGTATATTGCCGGAATATTGGAGTCCAACTGGACCATTTAGTACAATTATTCCATTATTGTTGTGTCTATTTTTAGATATAGGAACAGATATTTTTTATTGGTTTAATATATTTCTGGATGATTATCGTAAAAATCGGCAAACATTTCGTTTGTGGAATTATAATATGAATCGTTGGATTGAGAAAACGAATCAAAATATCTATCCAGGTGAAATTATTGCATTAGAAAAAAATACTATTGTTCCCATGGATGTTTTATTAATTGACCACTTTAGTAACAATAAAAATGATTATTGTAAAATAAGTTTAGCTAATCTAAATGGAGAGAGTTATCCAGTAATAGTTGATAAATTAGTACCACAATTATCATTGGATGATTTTCGCATGAGTAAAATAAAGATTAGTCATGATAATAAGCAGAGTCTAAGTGATTTAGAAGGAGAAATAGTTTTAAGAAATGGAAATAGGAGTGAAATATGTCATAGGTCGTTATTAGTGAATGGTAGTTATTTGTTAAGTGACGGATGTTTAGCTATAGTTATTAATTGTGGTACTGATTCCAAACTACAAGATAAACGTAGTCCAAGAACTAATAAACAAAATACAACTATGGAACAAATTAGTAATTTTATGATGAATACGACAATCTATATATTAATATTATTAGTATTAATTATAGATGCATATAAATTATGGTTAAATCAACTAATTAGTTGGTATTCATTTTTCTATTTTCTATTATTAAGAAGTATTCAAAGTTGGATAGTGTTAAATGGAATAATTCCATTTTCTATTAAAATTCTATTATCATTTTTGCGAAATATGGAATGTAGACAGCTAAAGGGTATTCGTATAATAAGTCCCTATTTAGTAGATCAGATATCTCATATTAATTATATTCTAAGTGATAAAACTGGTACTATTACTAAAAATAAGTTAGAATTAATGAAAATGATAGATAGTACAGGAGAAATTTATCATTTAGACAAGGATAGTTCTAGAATGATGCCTAGATTATTAGTTAGAGCATTAGGTCTATGTATAGGTATAAATGATGGTGAATATCAAACACCAGAAGATAAAACAATTCATCAAAAATATCTCTATTTGCGTAGTAAAATTCTATATGTTGAAAATCAAGTCCAACTAGATATTTATGGCAATATAGAAGATTATATAAGATATCCAGTGGAGGGTTTAAATTTTAATCTATTACGACCTATAAGTTCGCAAATCTTTATTAATAAACTAAATGGTGAATATTCAATATTTACCAAGGCATCTATAGGAAAATTAATGGAATGTTTAAAGGATGATGATAAGGAAAAATTATTAAATATAGATAATAAAATAACGGAAATAGATAGTAGTTTGCGTTTGTTAGCATTAGGGTGGAAATCTATTAGCAGAGAGGAAATACAACATTATGAAAGTTTAAGCCAAACAGAAAAATTGTTGGAAGTTGAAAAGTTTGAATCACAATTAGAATTAATAGGAATATTGGGAATTCAAGATAGTTTAATAGATAATATAGATAAAAGTATTGATTGGATTTTAGATAATGGTATAGGTTTTGGATTGTTAACTGGAGATAGAAAGATTACAGCTATTGCTATAGCGAAAAATGCTGGTATTATAAAAGATAATTCATTAGTTATTAGTTTAGACAATATAGATATTCTTAGACAAATTTATTTGACTAGTTATAAACATGTAGAACAACCTACTTGTTTTATATTTAATAATAGATTTATACAGTCTTTACTAGAAAATAGAGAAGCACAATCTATATGGTTAGAATTATTGAGTCTTAAACCATCTTTAATAGGTTATTCTTTAACACCTAATGGTAAAAAATCGATATTAGATTTGGTAGAGATAAGTGGTAATCGTACTTTAGCAATAGGAGATGGTTTGAATGATATTAAAATGCTATCAAGTGCAAATATTGGTATATCACTTAGTCCTAATATTGACAGTTATGCAGATATATCAATGGATAATTTTAATGATTTAGTGAGATATATCCAATGGGGCTATAATTTTAGTATGCGTAATCAAATAGTAGCGCTTATGACTATGTTTAAGAGTTGTAGCTTAGGATTTTTACTATTTTGGATATTGTTACTAACGGATGGCAATATTTGTCTATTTGATTTTTTTGTTCATCAAGGTTTTCACTTGGCATGGTGTATTATTCATCCATATATCTATTGTGTATACTCATTTCCTAAAAACACATCAATTAATAGAAATACTTTTAAGATTTTAAATAATTGGAGTATGTTATCTTGGATTTTGTTGGCAGGTTTTGAAAGTTCGCTTATTGCTAATATAATGATTGGACAATTTAAATCTTCTAAATGTGTATCCTTAATGGTATTTTATCTAATTATACAAATTAATAGTATGTTACTAATGTTTGATATTTCCTATTCAACACTATTTATCCAAATCATTAATTTTTGTATATTTCTTATTTATATTCAAATGGGAAATATTGGTATATTTAATTTTGCTTTGGAGATATGGAATCATTTTTCAATCCATTATGTAGCATTCATCTTAGTTTTTCATGGATTTATTATTTATATTTGGCGTAGATACTTAAAAATATAGTGGATTAATAATATTATTAAATAAGTATGAATTTATGGTTAGTATTGATATTATTATTAATAGTATTATTTGTTTATAAATTGTATATGTATTTAGAGAATTTGGAGCAGATATCGTATGACAATATGTTTCATGTGCGTGATAATAGACAATTTAGAGGAGAAAAAGAATAAAATTGATATAAATACATTTTGTAAAGTTAAAATAAACCAACTTAACAAAATGGAATTGACTAATTTTCAAGAGAATACATATGATATAGACCTATTTCGTATTTTAAATGTGGTAGGTGATAATAAATGTTTCTATCGTTCTATTATTGTAAATTTATTAGCTATGACTGATTTAAACAAACGAATTGACCCTTATAATTTAGTTTTAAAAAAGGTTTTCAAAAATTATAATCCAATAATAAATTTAGATAATATTGATTTAGAATATCAAGATAGAGCAATCTATAATTTAGAAAATAGAGTTATTAAGTGGATTTCTAAAAACAGACAAAATGTAGATAATCCAGTTGGTTTGTCCATTTCTGAGATAATATCAATGACTCATGGTATTAGTATAGATGAATATATAAAGAGAGATTATGATGAATTTCCTATTTGGGGTGGTTTACCTGAACAAATCGCTATTTCCAATATTTATAAAATTCCTATCTACATTTTTAGAGCAGTTCAATTTAATAAAAAAACTAATAAAATCAATGAAGGTATCATTGTAGATGAAAAACCCAATAAAAACACAAGATTACAATTAGTTCAAATCATTAATCCCATGTCAGATAGGATTACAAATCAACCTATCTATCTCTTATGGAAACATTACAGTAATGGAGATGACCATTATATGGCATTACTTCCTAAAATAAATAATTTAGTAATCTAAATGGATAACCTAGAAATATATAAATATAATAAACTTATTTTATTATATCTATAGATAAATAATGTATTTAGAACGTTTACAAAAATTAGGATTCAATGATGTATTGGATATGTATCCAGATTTTAAAAGACATCTTCCAGTTTTAATAAATAAAAATTATTTGGATTTAAATATTCTATTTCATACTGTTCAACGAGATTATTCTTATTTATTTGAAATAATATTAAGAGAAAAATTCAGTGACTATCCATTTAAATTTAGCAATTTTAAAGAAAATAATTTTAAATATAATGAATGTTGTTATGTTTTGGATTGTAATGAATGGAATATCCAACATTTGCGTGAATTTCTTATGGAATATTGTAAATTAAATAATATTATGCTTAGAACAAATCTATTTGTTATTTATAATTTTGATAAAGTAGACCTAAATACCCAACATTTAATAGGTACATTAATAGAAAAACACTATTTAAAATGTAGATTTTGGTTAGTAGTATCTTCACTTGGAAAAATGATTTATAAGATTCACTCCAGAGTTTTAATAGCTACTATTAAGAGACCAAATCGTGAATTACTAAAACAATATTTAATGAAGTGTTTAGAAAAACCAACTTTTGAAATATTGATAGATAAAATATTAGAAAAATCAAATGATTATGGTAGTGCACTAATTTATTTGGATATGTTAACAATAGACCCATCTATATTAAATAGGAAATCATTTACAGATGAAATTAATGAATTAGATAGATTTATTTATGATAAAAATCATAGAGAAACCAATTTTCCTAAACTAAGAGAAATATGCTACAAATTATTAGAAAAAATGAATTTTATTGAAATAATCTATTTATTTATAAAACATTTCACTAAAACTATCTCAAATAAAAATTATATATCACTCATTGTAACTAAAGCTTGTGAATTAGAACATATTAATTTAATACCTAATAAACAGGTATGGCTTTTAGAAAATTGGTTTATTTATTGTATTTTTGTAATAAATAATATAGAAATAGGCTTCAACCCTATTACTGAAATAAAAAATAGTAATCCCTGTAATAAAATTACGAACGTTCCTCTAATAATTTAATAAATTCTTCATTCATTCCCCATTCATTATTATTAAAATGATTACCATTGGGTTCATCACTTGGTTCAAATTTTTGAGAAATATTGTTAGTATGAATAAGAGAAATTATAGTACCTACCCAATCTATTTCTAAACATCTTTTATAACGACCCTCTATAAAATTTTCACCTTCTCCTTTTTCTATATCATTAGGAAATCCTCTATCCATCCAAAAATCCTTCTTAAAAAATAGAGTGGCTTCAGAAATTCTCTTGTGTGGGGGATCGAATAGACTTGGTGTATTAATAAAACTAAATTTCCTATAAATATCATAACATGCAATTGAACTAGCATAACTACATTGTTTATCTGGCTGTTCTTTTAATAATTCTAAACGATGTTCTATAGTAGAAGCTGGATAAAAATCATCATCATCCATACACATTATGTATTCACCACTACTCCTTTCTATTCCAAAATTTCTTTTAGCTCCAATAGTCATTCTTTCTGGACCACAATACAAGTATTTAATTCTATTGTCTATTGGTAGATTATTCATGGGTGTTGGACTATCATCCACAATTATCCACTCACGATTTTCATAGGTAAAACTATTCCATACATATTTAGCTATCCTAAATATATCTTGTCGATTGTATGTTGGTGTTACTATAGAAACTAGTGGATTTGTTTTATCTTCTTTAGTATTATCTACCTTATTTTCTCTATCACTATTAGCTTTTTGAAAAATTTTAGTAAATATTTCTGTAAAAGCCATTAGAAATTCTCTTTGATTATTTATAAAAATGTCTCTTGATGCATTACTACCTTTTGTGATATCTTGTAATCTATCTATTTTTCTTATAGATTCTATTAGTTGTTCTATATTTCTATAACTAAATTGATAATTGGCTTTAGAAACAAACTCATCATTTTTAGAAACTAATAAACTTCCAGTTGATGCTTCCATTAACAATTGATAATCAAATGGTTCATTATCTAAATGAATATAAACAGTATCTTTTGTTAAATCAGTATTAGATTTTTCTATATAATCGACATTGGGATGAGTTACTAAATCTAAAATAAAAGATTTATCAAATGAAATGAGAGAACTATAAATTTTAATGGGTGTTGCTAATGGCCATTTATTAATAAATTCCATTAAATTTTCTAAATTTGTATTATTATTTATAATTGTATAGTAATTTTTTTTGGTTTTTGTTGTGAATTCTCCATTGTTTAATTTATCAAACGCAGTCCAACCTAAATATTTAAGAACAAATGAATATTTAGATTTTATCTCTCTAAAATAATTTTCGGTTTCACGTGTCTTACATAAAACATAGTCTATTTTATGTAGATAATGTTCCAATATTTCTATATTAGGTATTAAACTAATTATTAGAATATTTATAGGAGATTTATTAAGACCAATGGGGTTTATATAATCTAAATGAATTGAAATATCAGAATTTCTAATGGTTGTGTGTTTATAATCATATGTTTTAATGTTGTGTTTGTTGGACATAATTAATTGCCCAAGGATTTGCACATCAATAATTTTATTTTCAGCCAAATTAGTAAAAAAATTAAGAAGCATTTTTAGTAGTTTTGTTGATTACTATATGTTTCTTAATATTTTTGTCCTTATATTTTATTTATTCTAAAAAATTTGTCTATTTAATTTAATAAATTACTTAACCAAAGACCACGGCTTTCATTTAAAAGGGATTTATAGTCAAAATAAATAATCCATTGTGTATCTCTTCTTAATTCTTCACTTTTATCTATACAAATTAAACAACAACTACTATCTAAATCCGTTTTAGATTGTGCTGTTAAATTAATAAATGTTATATCACGTCCTTGACTATCTAATAAACCAAAAATTCGACCATCTACAAGACGTATATCTTTACGATTATTATTGACATAGAAGTAGAATTTATTATAATCACTATAATCGCTAGTTGTTAGTGGATTGTATGCTATATAATAAATCATATCACGCCATAGTTTTTGACCAGGTATACTAGCAGCAGGTGTAGGTTTATTCCATTCATAAGAAACAAATGCAACTAAACATTTTTCATTAAGAATCCAATCAATAGATGAAACAGGATAACTATAGGCAGATAACCAAATACCACCATATTTATACATAATAGTAGCTTGAATTAGCATTTCATTTTCAATAAGTCCCAAAGGAATATTGGTTAATTTTTCGACATTGGTTTGATCTATTACAGTTATTTCATAGTTTGGTAGTTTTTTTCTAAGATTTTGGAGTGTAGCAATAAATAAACCAGGTTTTTGTTGATAATGTAGACGACTTCCATAATCCCACCAGTGGCGACTATTCTTTTGATAAGGATAGTAGATCCATATTTTTCTTGGAATAGTAGTATTGGTAATATTTCTATTATTATTTACAAAATTTTCGCATTGATTAAGAAATATTTTAGTTTGGTCAGCGAAAATAATTTGCTGTGGTTTAGGATTCCATTCGAATTTATCTACTGGACATCCAATACATGAAAAGAAGTGTTCTCTTAATGGTCCATAAGAAGATAAAATAGATATTATTAGAATTATAGAAATCAATATAATGTAATAATTCATATATTAATTAGATTGATTTTTATTTGATTTTATACCTTATAAAATATACCAAAATCCTTGCGGTATAAATCTTTAGCCCAATTAGGATCTTTTAATAAATTTTTCTCTAGTTCATATCTATAAAAACAATTCCAATTTAGTTGATCCTTCCATCGATTACTATGACACATATCATCTATATTAAACATTTTAGAAATAACTGGTCCACTAAGAATGTAATTAGAACAGGGTGCCCTATGTTTATTCATTTCTACTACTTTACCATCCCATTGTTGTTGTACTAAATTTCTAACTGCATCATCATCAATATTAGGAATCATTTCTAATTGTGGATAACATCTAGTAGCAGGTTCAAAAGATTCAAAAATGTCATTATCCTTAATAATTCTCTTATAAATAATGATAGCAAGTAATACTAAAACAAATAGACTACCTAATATTTTCCAATTTTCCTTAATCCTGTTTAGTATTTCCATTATAATTTATAAAGAGAATATAGTTTTATTTGGATGATTTTTAACTTTTATGTTTAGTAATTGGTTTTATGGGAGAATCACGAGCCACTGGTTTATAAGAAATATTAAAAATATCATAAATTTTTTTATTTTTCAAAGCTAAATCGCAACAGTTGCATGGAACGTTACGAAATTTACAAATACTACGGCAAGCATTAAAATCTTGGTTTCTTAAATCACTACAGCATTCAATACAATCAGTATAATGTTCATATTGTTTGTTGAATAATGGATAAATTGTTCCCATAATTAGAATAAAAAATAAGAGAACTAACCATATATAAATAATACTATTTTGAATTTCCATATATTAAATACTTTCTTTTTAATTACAACAAAAACAAGGATATCCATTCATTAAACATGTTTTTCTACACTTATTTCCTTTTTTATTAGCAAGTATATTGCAGCAACTTTCACAGTTTACAAAGTAATGTTCTATGATTTGTTTTTTAGATTGACTATTCCAATCAAAAAAAATGGTTAGACATGCTATAAATATTACGAATAAGAGTAGAATCAATCGCAAATTCATATATTTAAACTAAACAAATTTTAATTGCTTGAGTAGATAATTTCGGTATCATTCCAATTAATTTCATCGTCTTCTAATAGTTTATTAATATAATGATAAATATCAAATTCTATAGTTTCGTCCATATCCATAGAATTGAAACTAGTTTCTGATGAATAATTTAGAGAACTTAATTCATCAAAACTTAGTGAAGGAATACTATTATCCAAAACCATAGTTAAATCTTTTTTTATTACAATACATATTAATGAAATAATCAAATTTTTTTTGAATATTTAAGAGAGTATTTGGCATGGTTTTTTGCCATCAGGACGTGTCCAAAGTTTTCCATTGTATTTGTAGCCACATTTCTTTAGATAATCAGTATTGCGAACAATATCGCGACTAGGAATACCTCCACGTATCCAATCACGTGAAGCAACTTCTTCTACTAAATGGACAGGATTTTGTATATTTTGTTCTAAGCAAGGTACTAATGGTACAAATCTATCAATATAGACACCACTTAAAGTATTACATTGTTTCTTTTGACTAGTATCTTCACCAGATTGTAGAATGATTTCTAAAGCAGCATCTGCTAAAGGTCCGCGACCCATGTAGGGAACAGTTTTATAGGGAGGAGTATATAGTTGTTGAATATAACGCATATTAGTTAGATTGTGGGCATTACGTAGACTACTATCTACATCTACATTACAACCATCTACACTAGTCCATCCATAACCATCACGGAATTGTAGAGTGGGTTCAGCTACAGCTATATCTATTACATTTTGACCACCACAGGCGCAATCTTTATAGGCAGTAGTATTATAATCACAAATACTATAACTTTGGAATGTTCTAGCAGTATTATAGCAACGGTCATCGCGAATGCGTCCTAAATTATATAAGTTCATCTTGGCACATCCATTGGGTGGTCCATTTATATTAGAGCAATCACGTGGTGGTAAATTACCACTGGGTGCCTTGTCATTTCCACGTAAGCATTTATCTTTACAATTTATATTATAGCAATCAGTCGGCATATATTAATCATTAATATTTTTTTGTTAGGATAATCTATATTTTAAATTAAGGAATAAGTTTAATTTGGCGGAAAAATATTCCTTAATTTTTATATAGATAGTATTTATACAATTCAAATGGATGTTTTAATAGAAAGATTTAATAATTTGGTTAATGAATTATTAAGTGATTTAGGATCTGTTTATCCTAATTTATCTTCTCAAATAGATACTTTTAAAGTTGAAAATGAAATAGAAAATCTACAATCACGTAAATATTTTAATTACTTTGCTACACATGTATTGCCTTTGTCTGAATCTATTACTAATAAAAATTCAGAAAATATTATTAAAATAGAAGTATTACCTGGTATTTCTACTCACTTTATATTTGTAGAACCAGGACATGAAGCTAATGCTGAAATAGTTTGGAAATATTTGGCAGCGTTAGCATTAATAAGTAGTCATATTTTTAGAGAAGCTCAGAATGAAATTTCTAAAGCAGAAACGCCAGAAGATATAGTAAATCAAATGAAGGCGGCTGGTTTTAATGAGGAATTTTTTGCTGAACAATCCAAAGCATTTTTAAAAATATTAGAAGGACAACAACAAACTACTTCAGAGTCTGAGGCAAATAGTTCTACTAATAACAGTCAACCTACACCTGAAATGGAAAATATTGCTAATCAATTGTTTGGTGGTATGATAGGTAATTTAGCTAAGGAAATTGCTCAAGATATTAATCCCAGTGATTTAAATATAGATCCTAACAACCCTCAATCATTATTGCAAAATCTATTTAGTGGTGACAGTAACAATTTAATGAGTTTGGTTCAAAATATTAGTGGAAAATTGCAAAATA
>Ga0255182_1000553_pt1 | contig 24015 bp, 23 predicted proteins | sample Atl_UVDOM_RepA_8_FD_188420 | JGI IMG/M metagenome (GOLD analysis project Ga0255182, IMG submission 188420) | Freshwater microbial communities from Altamaha River, Georgia, United States - Atl_UVDOM_RepA_8d | ecosystem: Environmental > Aquatic > Freshwater > River | place: USA: Georgia...
GAACTGCACGTCAACGGTGGCATGTTCATGAATTGAGACCTGTCTGGGGCGTCTCAATTCGATCCCTTCTGCCTGAAACCGAATTGTCGTGTTTCAAACGGTAGAATCAGCCCCTTGTTACCACCCTCCTGGAGGAGTCATGAGCGATATCGAAGCACGCGTCAAAAAGATCATTGCCGAGCAACTCGGTGTGGCCGAATCGGAAGTCACCAACGAAAAGGCCTTCGTGGCCGACCTGGGTGCCGATTCGCTGGACACCGTCGAGCTGGTGATGGCTCTGGAAGACGAGTTCGGCATCGAGATCCCCGACGAAGAGGCCGAGAAGATCACCACCGTGCAGCTGGCGATCGACTACGCCAAGGGCCACGTCAAGGCCTGAAGCCCCTCGCTGTGAGCCAAGGCCCCTCGGGGCCTTCGCTGCTTTTGCTGAACCCATCCGACTGAATCAAGCATGACCCGTCGCCGCGTCGTCGTCACCGGTCTGGGTGCTGTCTCTCCCGTGGGCAACACGGTCGAGGCCGCCTGGAAGAACCTTCTGGCCGGACAATCCGGCATCGACACCGTCACCCGGTTCGATGCGTCGGGCCTGTCCGTGCAGTTTGCCGGTGAGGTCCGGGACTTCAAGATCGAAGACTACATCCCGGCCAAGGAAGCCCGTCACATGGATACCTTCATCCATTACGGGTTGGCGGCCAGCATGCAGGCGGTGCGCGACGCCGGTCTGCCGACGGGCGACGCCCTGACCCCCGAGCAGGCCGAACGCATCGGCTGTCTGGTGGGCTCGGGCATCGGCGGTCTGCCCATGATCGAGGCCACACACAAGGACTACACCGAGAAGGGCGCCCGGCGCATCTCGCCGTTCTTCGTGCCGGCCTCGATCATCAACATGATTTCGGGCCATGTGTCCATCCAGTTCGGGTTCAAGGGCCCGAACCTGGCCATCGTCACGGCCTGCACCACCGGTCTGCACAGCATCGGTCAGGCCGCACGACTCATCGAATACGGCGACGCCGACGTGATGGTGGCGGGCGGCGCCGAGTCCACCGTATCGCCCCTGGGCATCGGTGGCTTTGCGGCGGCCCGCGCGCTGTCGACCCGCAACGACGACCCGCGCACCGCCTCCCGCCCATGGGACAAGGACCGCGACGGCTTCGTGCTGGGTGAGGGCGCCGGCGTCATGGTGCTCGAAGAATACGAGCATGCCAAGGCGCGTGGCGCACGCATTTATGCCGAAATCGGCGGCTTTGGCATGAGCGCCGATGCCTATCACATGACCGCCCCTGACGTGGACGGCCCGCGCCGCTCCATGCTGGCGGCCTTGCGCAACGCCGGTGTCAACCCCGACCAGGTGCAGTACCTCAACGCCCACGGCACGTCGACCCCCCTGGGCGACGTCAACGAGACGAATGCCATCAAGGCCTCGTTCGGTGACCACGCGCGGCGACTGGTCGTGAACTCGACCAAGTCCATGACCGGTCACCTGCTCGGTGGCGCGGGCGGGCTGGAATCCGTGTTCACGGTGCTGGCGATCCACCATCAGGTCTCGCCGCCGACCATCAACATCTTCAACCAGGACCCTGAGTGCGATCTCGACTACTGCGCCAACACGGCACGGGAGATGAAGATCGACGTGGCACTGAAGAACAACTTCGGCTTCGGCGGCACCAACGGGTCTCTGGTGTTCAAGCGCGTGTGACGACGCTGCGTCGCCGCGACCTCGAACACGTCCCGGTGGGCGATGTGTGGCACTGGCCGCGCCGCCCGCGCTGGCCGTGGGCCTGGGCGCGTGCCTTGTACTGTCTGGCGCTGGTTTGCGCCGTCTGGTGGGCTGCCGGACACCTGGCAGATGCCCTGGCAGGCCAGGGTTCCACCTCGGCGGCGGTGCTGGCCGTGGGCTCGGTCACGGCGTGGGCCTTCCTGACCCGCCCCTCCGGCGCTGACACGGGGCCGGCCGACGAGGTGTGGTGCTGGGTGCCGCCTGACCCCGAGGTTGCGCACGACGCCGAGGTCTCGAACCACCACCGCGTCACACCGTGGCGGACCCTGGAGGGCGAAGCGGCTTCGGCCCGCATCGTGCTGGACCTGGGGCCCTGGCTCCTGCTGCGCACGCGCTCGGGGCCGCAAGAGCCGGTGGTCGATCGTTGGGTGGCGGCCGACCAGTTGGCGGGCCCCTGGCGCTGGCGCTTCGTTCACGCTGGCCGACAGGCCGTTGGGCTGGACGCGTCGATGTGGCAGGGCGTGCTGGGCGCTGTCAGACGTTCGTGGTATGGTGCCCAGGTGACCTCGAAGAACCCGTCCGATTCCGGATTCCCGGCCACGCGGATCCTGGAGCGTCCGCGTGCCGCGAGTCGGAGACTGTCCCGATGAGCCCCGCCGACCCCACATCGCCCGACACCCTGCAGCCGGGCGAGTTGTCCCCCGTGGCCGATCCGGGCGCCCCCGCGCTGGATGTCGATGCCGCCTTGGTCGAGCGCGTCCAGCGGGGTGACCAGCGCGCCTTCGAGATGCTGGTGGTGAAGTACCGCCGTCGCATCGAGCGCCTCATCGGCCGCATGGTTCGCGATGTCGATCTCGTCGAGGACATCGCCCAGGAAACCTTCATCCGTGCGTACCGGGCCTTGCCGCAGTTTCGGGGCGACAGCGCGTTCTACACCTGGCTCTACCGCATCGCGGTCAACACGGCCAAACGTTCGCTCGTGCACCTCAAGCGCGACCCGCTGGTGTCCGAAGCGGCGCTGGCATCGGCCGACGATGACGACGACGGCGGCTCTCGTGTCGAAAACGAACTCACGGACGCCGAAACGCCCGAATCCGTGCTGGCCAGTCGCCAGATCGCTGACACGGTGAACCAGGCCATCGAAGCCCTGTCCGACGACCTGAGGCAGGCCATCACGCTGCGCGAGATCGAAGGGCTCAGCTACGAAGACATTGCCGAGCTGATGAACTGCCCGATCGGGACGGTCCGCTCACGCATTTTCCGGGCCCGGGAAGCCATCGCCCACAAGCTCCGCCCCCTGCTGGACACCCGCGAGGGCCGGCGCTGGTGATTTTTCGCCGTCCCGGGTGAACTTTCTTTGCCAGCTCGGGTCTGCCACCCACAGGAGCGATCGGTTCCGGCAGGTGCCGGGTTGATCGCAGTCGTCACCTCTGAACCCTTTACGCCATGTCTGACGCCAAGGATGATGCCTCTCTGACGTTCGAAGCCCTGTCGGCCCTTGCCGACGGCGAAGCCAGCGATCGAGATCTGGCGCGCGCCTGCGCCGGATGGCGCGATGACGAGTCGGCTCGTCAGCGCTGGCAGTCTTACCATTTGGTGGGTGAAGTCATGCGCTCGGATGCCGATGCGCGTCCAGGCCGTCGCAGCGACGCCGACTTCCTCGCAGCCTTCCGCGATCGCTTGGCACAGGAGCCCGTGGTGCTGGCTCCGCCGAGGGTTCAGCCGCCCCAGGTGGCACCGGCCGCAGCGTCTGACGCTGTCGCGGCGCCGTTGCACCGCCGTCGTTGGGCCGGGCCCATGTCGGTGGCCGCCGGTTTCGTGCTGTTGCTGGGCGGCGTGGTGAGCGCGCTCAATGGCGGCGGCCTGTCGCCTTCCCTGCAGCCGGGGGCGCAGCCCGACCAGATGGCGCAGGCCCCGGCCGCCGGTCCGGTGGTCGGACAGGCGCTGGTGGGCGGCGAGGCGGTCTTGCCGGCCTCGGCGGGGTGGTCTCAGGCGCTCAGCCACGGCCTGACGCCCGACGCTGGCGTGATCCGCACGGCGGCAACGGCCACGCCGTCGTTCAACGAAAACGTGCGCGACGGCGCGAGCAGCCGTGTGGGTTACCTGGTGTTCATGCGCGACGACCAGCTTGACCAGCTGATGGCCGCGCAGCGCGAGCAGGGCAGCGCCCGCACGCTGGCGTCGCCAGCGTCGTCCGCGATGATCCGACCGGTCGCTATCGACCTGTCCGGTCGGTGACCGAGAGGCGCATTGGCGACGAAGGCGCCCCTGGGCGCCTTTGCCTTTTGGGGTGCTGCCTTTACCCTCTGTAACGCAGCGCGCCGTCCCATGCATTGAACTGTCAGCCGGCGTACCGGCTCACACGTTGTGGAGCATGAACCGCGTCCTGGTGGCGCTTTCCTTTTCAAGCGAGGTCTTAGCAGATGGCTTTGTCGACGTCGTCCGGTTGGTTTCAGGATTCCGTGATCCGTCGCACCCTGGTGGTGGGTGCCGTGGTCACCTCGGTTGGGTTGGTGCTGGGCTCCAGCCTGTTTCCTCATCCGTCTCAGGCGCAAGGGGCGGCGCAGCCGGCCGCCGCCGCCGGGCCGGGCGCGGCGCCGCCTTCGCTGGTCCGCGGGTTGCCCGACTTCACCGAACTGGTCGATCGTGTCGGGCCCTCGGTGGTCAACATTCGCACCACACAGCGCGTCCAGGTGGCCCAGGGGGGCGACGAGATGGACGAGCAGATGCAGGAATTCTTCCGGCGCTTCTTCGGCACCCCGATGCCGGGCCAGACGCCCCGGCGCAATGCGCCCGGTGACGACAAATCGGGCAAGAACAACAGCGGTGGCGAGGAACGTCCGCGGGGCGTCGGCTCCGGCTTCATCCTGTCGCCCGACGGTTTCGTGATGACCAACGCCCATGTGATCGAGGGCGCCGATGAGGTCTACGTCACGCTGACCGACAAACGAGAGTTCAAGGCCAAGGTGGTGGGTGCCGACAAGCGCACCGATGTGGCGGTGGTCAAGATCGATGCCAGCAACCTGCCGGCGGTGCGCATCGGCGAAGTGGGCAAGCTGCGCGTCGGCGAGTGGGTCATGGCGATCGGATCGCCCTTCGGCCTCGAGAACACCGTCACGGCGGGCATCGTGAGTGCCAAGGCGCGCGACACGGGCGAAGAGATCCGGTTCATCCAGACTGATGTGGCGGTGAACCCGGGCAACTCGGGGGGGCCGTTGCTCAACATGCGCGGTGAGGTGGTCGGCATCAACTCGCAGATCCTCAGCCGCTCCGGTGGCTTCATGGGCATCTCGTTCTCGATCCCCATCGACGATGCCATGAAGGTCGCCGACCAGCTGCGTGCCGGCGGCAAAGTCATCCGTGGCCGCATCGGGGTGCAGATCGAGCCCGTGACCAAGGAGGTGGCCGACTCGCTGGGCCTGGACAAGGCGCAGGGGGCGGTCGTGCGCATGGTCGAGCCGGGTGGGCCTGCCGACAAGGCCGGGATCGAAGCTGGCGACATCATCACCCGCTTCAACGGCCAACCGGTCGAGAAGGCCGGTGACCTGCCGCGCCTGGTGGGCGCCACCAAGCCGGGCAGCAAGGCCACCTTGCAGGTGTTCCGCCGTGGTGCCTACAAGGACCTGTCGGTCAGCGTCATCGAGCTCGATGCCGCCGATAAGCCTCGGGCCGAGGCGCAGCCCAAGGCGCAGGCCAAACTGGCGGCGACCTCTCTGGGTCTGAACCTGGCCGATCTGACGGCCGAGCAGAAGCGCGAGCTCAAGGTGGCGGGCGGCGTGCGCGTCGATGCGGTCGAGGGGCCTGCGGCCCGAGCGGGTCTGCGAGAAGGCGATGTGATCCTCGCGATCGCCAACGTGCAGGTGGCCGACGTGCGGCAGTTCGAAGCGGTTCTGGCCAAGGTGGATCGCAGCCGGCCTGTGAGCGTGCTGGTCCGTCGCGGAGACTGGGCCCAGTACGCCGTCATTCGGCCCAACAACTGACGTCAGGGCCGGCTGGGGGCGTTGCACACCCGGACACCCTGAGGGGTCCGGGTTTTTACCAGGTGGGATACCCCGGTGAACTTGGGGGGTGTTGCGGTTTTGATGCGGCGCAGCATGGCTGTTGATAACTCGGCGCCACCGCACCGCAAGTCACCGGCGATCTGCCCGGGAGCGGCTACAATGCGTGCTTCTCGTCGCCTCTGAGTCGCATTGTCCACAAGAGCCTGTGGATATCCTGTTGAAAATGCAGGTGATCCCCGGGGGTGGCGGGCCCCGCGCCAGTCAGCGTGTGGACGAGCGCCGGATGCTTTTGGCTACAATGAAAGTCCAACAAGCAGTTGCCATACGTTTTTGTTGGAAGGCGCGTCACTCTCTTCGACGTGCCTTTTTTTTATGAACCACATTCGCAATTTCTCGATCATTGCGCACATCGACCACGGCAAGTCCACCCTGGCCGATCGCATCATTCAGCGCTGTGGCGGTCTCAGCGACCGCGAGATGGAAGCCCAGGTGCTCGACTCGATGGACATCGAGCGCGAACGCGGTATCACCATCAAGGCCCAGACGGCCGCGCTGCAATACACCGCTCGTGACGGCAAGGTTTACAACCTCAACCTGATCGACACCCCGGGCCATGTCGACTTCTCCTATGAAGTCAGCCGTTCCTTGTCGGCCTGCGAAGGCGCACTGCTGGTGGTTGATGCGAGCCAGGGCGTCGAAGCCCAGACCGTGGCCAACTGCTACACCGCGCTCGACCTCGGCGTCGAGGTGGTGCCGGTGCTCAACAAGATGGACCTGCCGCAGGCCGATCCCGATCGGGCCAAGGCGGAGATTGAAGACGTGATCGGCATCGATGCCACCGATGGCATCCCGTGCTCGGCCAAGACGGGCATGGGCATCGACGAGATCCTCGAGGCTGTGGTCAGCAAGATGCCGCCGCCCAAGGGCGATCCCGAGGGCCCGCCGCGGGCCATGATCATCGACGCCTGGTTCGACAACTACGTTGGCGTCGTCATGCTGGTGCGCGTGGTCGATGGCGTGCTGCGCAAGGGCGATCGCATCCGCATGATGGCGACCAATGCCGTCTACCCGCTCGAGCAGCTTGGGGTGTTCACGCCCAAGTCCACCCAGCGTGACCAGCTCCGTGCTGGTGAGGTGGGCTTCCTGATCGCGGGCATCAAGGAACTGGCGGCGGCCAAGGTGGGCGACACCGTCACGCTCGAAAAGAAGCTGCCCAACAATGCCGGGCCGGCCACCAACCCGCTGCCGGGTTTCAAGGAGATCCAGCCCCAGGTGTTTGCCGGCCTGTACCCGAGCGAATCATCGGAATACGACTCGCTGCGTGACGCTTTGGAAAAGCTCAAGCTCAACGACAGCTCCCTGCGTTACGAGCCCGAGGTGTCCCAGGCCCTGGGCTTCGGCTTCCGCTGCGGTTTCCTGGGGCTGCTGCACATGGAGATCGTGCAGGAGCGGCTCGAGCGTGAATTCGATCAGGACCTGGTCACGACCGCGCCCAGCGTGGTCTACCAGGTCGAGCTCAATGGCGGCGAGGTCATCGAAGTCGAGAACCCCTCGAAGATGCCCGAAGTCGGCAAGATCCAGGAGATCCGCGAGCCCATCGTCACGGTCCATCTGTACATGCCGCAGGACTACGTCGGACCGGTGATGACGCTGGCCAACCTCAAGCGGGGCGTGCAGCTCAACATGGCCTATCACGGCCGGCAGGTCATGCTGACTTACGAGATGCCGCTGGCCGAGATCGTGCTGGACTTCTTCGACAAGCTCAAGAGCGTGTCGCGGGGCTATGCGTCGATGGACTACGAGTTCAAGGAGTACCGTGCCTCCGACGTGGTCAAGGTGGACCTGCTGATCAACGGCGACCGCGTCGACGCGCTGTCCATCATCGTGCACCGCACCCAGGCTCAGTACCGGGGGCGGGCGGTGGCGGCCAAGATGCGCGAGCAGATCCCGCGTCAGATGTACGACGTAGCCATTCAGGCGGCCATCGGCGGCAACATCATCGCGCGCGAGAACATCAAGGCCCTGCGCAAGAACGTGCTGGCAAAATGCTACGGCGGGGACATCACCCGCAAGCGCAAGCTGCTGGAAAAGCAGAAGGCGGGCAAGAAGCGCATGAAGCAGATCGGGACCGTCGAGGTGCCGCAAGAAGCTTTCCTGGCCATCCTGCAAGTGGATGACTGAGACGACACGACGGGACAACCATTCGATGAGTTTGATCACAGGTGTGCTGTACGCGGCATTGATCGCGTACCTGGGGGGCTGGTATCTGGGCCAATGGCAGGGCAACTTCGCCTTGCTGCTGTTCATCCTGACCGCCGTCACTTTCGTGTACTGGCTGGCCGAGCGCTACAAGTTCAAGCCGGAACGTGATGCCGCTGCCGCACGGTTGCAGGCCGACGACCAGGCCCGTCGTGCGCAACTGGCCGCACAGGGCATTTCGCAGGTCGACGGCAATGTCGAAGAGGCGAGGGCGCGTCTGCTGATGCAGCCCTGGTGGCTGGACTGGACCGCGGGCCTGTTCCCCGTGATCTGCGTGGTCTTCCTGATGCGCTCGTTCCTGTTCGAGCCGTTCAAGATCCCCTCCGGCTCGATGATCCCGACCCTGGTGGTGGGCGACCTCATCCTGGTTAACAAGTTCCACTACGGCGTGCGGCTGCCCGTGATCAACAAGAAGATCGTGGACAACCACAACCCGGAGCGTGGCGATGTCGTCGTGTTCCGCTACCCGGTCAACCCGAGTATCGACTACATCAAGCGGGTGGTGGCCGTGCCGGGCGACGAGGTGGCCTACATCAACAAGCGTCTGAGCATCAATGGCAAGCCGGTCGAGACCCTGCCGCTGGCCGAGTACTACGATGACGACTCAATGAAGTACGCCGAGCAGTATTCCGAAAGGCTGGGGCCCTTGCACCACCGGATCATCATCGACAAGGAACGTCCGCCCTACATCCCGGAGCCGTCCATCGAGTCGTTCCCGTTCCGCGACCAGTGCCGCTACAGCGGTGAGGGCGTGGTCTGCAAGGTGCCCGCCGGCCACTTCTTTGCCATGGGTGACAACCGTGACAATTCACAGGACTCGCGCTTCTGGGGCTTCGTGCCCGACGACAATATCGTGGGCAAGGCCTTCCTGGTCTGGATGAATTTCGGCAACCTCAAGCGCATTGGCTTCTTCAACTGACCTGACGAGGGAGACGTCCGGATGATGAACAAGACCTCCAGCCACGCGGGTTCGCGTGCCAGGCATCAACAAGGCATCAGCCTGATCGGACTGCTGTTCTGGGCGGTGCTGGTGTCGGCCGTGGCCGTGCTGATCATGAAGCTGTTTCCGGTCATCAACGAGTACCGCACGCTCCAGAAGATGGTGCAGCAGGTGGCCGATGAGGGCGGCGGCAGCGTGCCCGAGATCCGCAAGTCGTTTGACCGATTGGCCAGTGTCGAGTACGGCATCGAGTCGATCCGCAGCTCCGATCTGGACATCACCAAGGAAAACGACAAGGTGGTGGTGCGGTTTGCCTACGACAAGGAAATCGAACTGCTCGACCCCGTTTACCTGCTGATCAAGTTCGAGGGCGAGTCGCAGTGACCGGCCGTGGCAAGCCCGCGGCACGGCCGCGTGGCGGCCTGCCGTCATCGACTGGCGATGCGACCCGGCACCCGCTGGTGTCTCTCCAGCAGCGCCTGGGCCATGAATTCGGCGACAGTGGCCTGCTGCTGCGGGCACTGACCCACAAGAGCTTCGGCTCCGAACAAAACGAGCGCCTGGAATTTCTGGGCGATTCGGTGCTCAACCTGGCCGTGTCCGACCTGCTGTACCAGCAGTTCTCGCGCAACAACGAGGGGGACCTCACCCGGGTGCGTGCGCACCTGGTGCGCCAGGACACCCTGCATCGCCTCGCGGTGTCTCTGGCCTTGCCTGACGTGATCCGGCTGAGCGAGGGCGAAGCCCGTGGGGGCGGCGCTCAGCGCCCGTCGATCCTGGCCGATGCCCTGGAGGCCGTGATCGGCGCCGTCTACCTCGATGGCGGCTTCGATGCCGCCCGCGCCCTCGTGCTGCGGCTGTTCGAACCCCTGGTCGCTGAAACCACCTCCGAGGTCTGGCGCAAGGACCCCAAGACCGCCTTGCAGGAATGGCTGCAAGGGCGCAAACTCGCGCTGCCCACCTACCGGATCGAAGCCACCCGCGGCAAGGCCCACGAACAGGTCTTCGTCGTGTTGTGTGAAATCGCCTCTGAAGGCTGGGCCGTACGGGGTGAGGGCGCCTCACGCCGCGCCGCCGAGCAGCAAGCGGCCGAGCGCGCGCTGGCTCGCCTTCAGGGTCAGCCCGACGGGGCTGCCTGAACTGTCTTCCGCGGTCTGGGGGCATGACGCTCTCGGGCCTGAACCGTAGTGACCCACTGAACGTGAACCCTGACGACACCCCCGATCCTCGCGACGACGATGCCGCGGATGCGCCTGCCCAGACCCAGGCCGAACTTGACGCCATGCTCGCCGGGCTGGCCCTGGCCAAGGCCGGAGCCGGTGCGACCGCGGGTGTCTCGCCCGAGGCCCAGCGTTGCGGCCTGATCGCCATCGTTGGGCGGCCCAATGTGGGCAAGTCCACGCTGATGAACGCCCTGGTCGGCCAGAAGGTGTCGATCACGTCACGCAAGGCCCAGACCACCCGCCATCGCATCACGGGTATCCGCACCGACGGCGACACGCAGTTCGTCTTTGTCGACACCCCGGGTTTCCAGACCCGGCACACCGTCAAGGGCACGGCGGCACTGAACCGCAACCTCAACAAGACGGTGCAGGCCACGTTGGCCGATGTCGATGTCGTGTTGTTCCTGGTCGAAGCCGGTCGGTTCGGCATGGACGACGCCAAGGTGCTGGCGCTGATGCCCGAAGGCAAGCCGGTGATCCTGGTGGCCAACAAGCTCGACGCCGTTCAGCGCCGCGCCGACCTGTTCCCCTGGCTGCAGAGCATGCAGGAACGCCACCCCTTCGCCGAGTACGTGCCCCTGTCGGCGCAGAAGGACGACGATGTGCGCCGTCTGGCCTCGATCGTGCGGCCCTACCTGCCGCAGCAGCCTTGGTGGTACGACGAAGAGGCCCTGACCGACCGCACCGACCGGTTCCTGGCCAGCGAGATCATTCGCGAAAAGCTGTTCCGCCTGACGGGTGACGAACTGCCCTACACCTCGACGGTCGTCATTGACACCTTTGGCGAAGAACCGCCCAACCGTCCCGGTGGCCTGCGCCTGGTGCGCATCGCCGCGTCCATCATCGTCGAGCGCGATTCGCACAAGGGCATGGTGATCGGCGACAAGGGCGAGCGCCTCAAGCGCATCGGCACCGAGGCCCGCACGGAACTCGAGCGTCTGCTGGGCGCCAAGGTCTTTGTCGAAATTTGGGTCAAGGTGCGCTCTGGTTGGGCCGACGACGACACCCGCTTGCGCACCTACGGTTACGAGTGACCCCGGGGGCTGCGTGGCGCGCTCACCCACACCCGCTTTCGTGCTGCACCACCACGACTGGAGCGAAACCAGTCTGATCCTGGACCTGTTCACGCGGGACCAGGGTCGGGTGGTCGCGGTGGCCAAGGGCGCCAAACGGCCGTACTCGCAGCTGCGTCCGGTGCTGCTGCCGTTCCAGCGCATCGTCGTGGGTTTTGGCGCCCGCCAGAGCCCGGACGCCGAAATCTGGTTGCTGCGTCACGCGGAGTGGGGCGGGGGCGCGGCGTGGCCGGGCGGCTCGGCCATGCTGCCGGGCTTCTATGCCAACGAACTGCTGATGCGCCTGCTGCCACGGCACGACCCGATGCCCCGCCTCTGGAGCGCCTACGCGGGCCTGCTCCCGGCCCTGACGCACAGCGGCAGCCTGCAGGCCGCGCTCCGGGCCTTCGAGCTCATGGTGTTGCGTCAGCTTGGGCATCTGCCCGATCTGGCCCGACACAGTGCCGCGGCGGTCGATCTGGACGACGACGTGTTCTACACCCTGCATCCCGAGCTGGGCATTGCAGATGCCGGCCCGCAAGACGCCGCACTGCCCGGCTGGCTGTGGCGCCAGCTCGAGCAGGCGCTGTCACGGGCCATGGATGAGCGTGTCGAGGGTCTGCCCGAACCGTTGTTGCAGGCCTGCCTGGTGGCCTCGTCCGACCTGCGCTCTGTGCTGCGTCAGGTCCTTCACTATCATGTGGGGCCGCAACCGCTGCGCACGCGGCAGCTGATGATGGACCTCACCCAATCGACATGAGCCTCTCCCCCCTTCACTGGACGGACACCGGCAGCGCGCTGCTGGGCGTCAACATCGATCACGTCGCCACCCTGCGCAATGCCCGGGGTGGGCTGTATCCCGACCCTGTGGCCCTGGCCCAGGTGGCGGTGGAGGCTGGCGCCGACATCATCACCTTCCACCTGCGTGAGGACCGCCGTCACATCCGCGACATCGACGTCGAGCGCATGAAAGCCCACATCCATGTGCCCCTCAACTTCGAGGCGGCCGTGACCGACGAGATGATCACCCTGATCGAACGCATCCGGCCCGAGCATGTCTGCCTGGTGCCCGAGCGTCGCCAGGAGGTCACGACCGAAGGTGGCCTGGACGTGCGCGGTCAGCGGTCTCGAGTCCGGGACGCCTGTCAGCGCCTGGCCGAAGCCGGCAGCCGCGTCTCGCTGTTCATCGGCGCCGATCCCGACCAGATCGAAGCCAGTGCGGAGTGCGGAGCCCCCTGCGTGGAGCTGCACACCGGTGCCCTGGCCAACGCCTGGTGGGCCCAGGACGAGGCCGCGCTGCAAGACGAGCTCGTGCGGCTGCACAAGGGGCTGGCCCACGCGCGGGCCTGTGGCTTGCGGACCCATGCGGGCCATGGCCTGGCCCTGAGCGACACCGGCCCGAGCCTGCCCTGGATGCCGGCTGCCACTCGCACCAGCAGCGCGGCCCTGGTGGCGGCGATGCCCGAAGTGATGGAGCTGCACATCGGGCATGCCCTGATCGGGCATGCCGTGATGGTCGGCCTGCGTCAGGCCATCGGCGACTTCAAGGCCGAAATCGTTCGGAGCCGCCAGCCATGATCGTGGGCATCGGCACCGACCTGTGCGACATCCGCCGCATCCAGGCCACGCTGGATCGCAAGGGCGAGCGTTTCGCGCAGAAGGTGCTGGGCCCTCAGGAATGGTCCGTATTCCAGGCGCGTTGCCAGCGCTGGCCCGCCCGGGGGGTGCGTTACCTCGCCACCCGGTTCGCGGCCAAGGAAGCGTTTTCCAAGGCCATCGGGCTGGGCATGCGCTGGCCGATGAGCTGGCGACACTGTGAGATCCTCAACGCCGACAGCGGACGCCCCGAGATCGTCCTGAACGGTGAACTTCAACCCTGGTTCGAGGCGCGCGGCTGGCAGGCGCACGTCACGGTCACCGACGAAGTCGATCACGCCCTGGCGTTCGTCGTCGTCGAGACCCGCCTGCCGGCGCCCTGAACCCCACCGGAACCCTCCCCATGGCCAACAAGAACCGTAAAGCGCCCATCGCCGCTGCTGTGCCGTCCGTGCACGCCCCCGTGGTCCTCGACATTGCCGGACTTGCTCTGGATGCCGACGACCGCCGCCGACTCAAGCACCCGCTCACGGGCGGCGTCATTCTGTTCGGTCGCAACTGGCAGAGCCGGGCGCAGCTGACCGCGCTGTGCGCCGACATCAAGTCCATCCGGCCTGACGTGCTGATCTGTGTCGACCATGAAGGTGGCCGCGTGCAGCGTTTCCGCACCGATGGCTTCACCCACCTGCCGCCGATGCGGGATCTGGGCGACATGTGGATGAACGACGCCAAGCGACCGCACGGGCATGGAGCCATGGTGGCCATGGATGCGGCCAGTGCCTGCGGTTATGTGCTGGCTTCAGAGTTGCGCGCGTGCGGCGTGGACCTGAGCTTCACCCCCGTGCTGGACCTCGACTGGGGGGGCAGCACCGTCATCGGTGACCGGGCCTTCCATGGCGACCCCCGGGTGGCCACGACGCTGGCGCGATGCGTGATGCAGGGCCTGCTGCATGCGGGCATGGCCAACTGCGGCAAGCATTTCCCCGGACACGGTTTTGTCGTGGCCGATTCTCATGTCGACGTGCCCGTGGACAAGCGCAGCCTCAAGGCCATCCTGGCCGACGATGCCAAACCCTACGAATGGCTGAGCACGGTTCTCACCAGCGTGATGCCCGCGCATGTGATCTACCCCAAGGTCGACAGCCAGCCTGCCGGCTTTTCGCGCCGCTGGTTGCAGGACATCTTGCGCGGTCAGCTCGGCTTCACCGGCGCCATCTTCAGTGACGATCTCAGCATGGAGGGGGCCAGCGTGGCCGGCAGCCACACCCAGGGCGCTCTGGCCGCCTTGAACGCCGGCTGCGACATGGTGCTGCTGTGCAACCAGTCGCTCGACGGAGGCAAGCCGGTCGATGCCCTGCTCGATGGCCTGCAGGACGCCCTGGAACAAGGCCAGTGGGAGGCCAGCCCTGACAGCGAAGCGCGTCGGCTGGACCTGCTGCCCCAGTCGGCTCCGCTTGCTTGGGACGACCTCATGCACCACGCACCCTACCTGCAGGCCCTGGCCCGCCTGCCGCTCTGAGCCTACAGCCGGACCGCTGCTCCGCGACGTTCGCGTGGGTCGAGACGAGAAAAGGACTCGACGCGAGCATGCGGGGTGGTGTTTGTGCAGAACGCCAGTCCCCCCCCGGTTGGTCGGTCGAGTGCTGCACCGCAACATCGCTCACCGGACAAATCGTCCCCTCCGACAAAGCCCACCGCAGCCGCAGCGCCTCGTACCGCCCGAGCCCCGAAATCCCCGAAAACTCTGCGACGGGGGCGCAAAAAAGCCCGGTCGTTGACCGGGCTTTTTACGGGGCGTCGCAGCGACGCCGCGATCAGGCCGCCGTCTCGAACGGCAGCTTGATCTGGTTGAGGTCCTTGCGGGTCTCGACCAGGATCAGCGGCCCTTCGTCGACCACGACCAGCGGCTTGCGCTCGCGCGGCACGTGCACCGGCTTGGGCTCGGCCGCAATGGCCTCCTGCGCAGCGCGGATCTTCTCGGCGTCGGAATTCACCCACTCCAGACCGGCCGAGCGAGCCAGATCGCTGAGCGTGGCCAGCGGCAGCTCGTAGGGCACAGCCGCGACGGCAACGGGCGCCGGCGCCGCAACCGCCAGGGGCTCTGCGGCAACGACAGCCACGGCCGGCGCGGGTTCGGCCGTCACGGGCGCCGATTCAGCCAGGCTGAAAGGGCTCGGGCCCGATTCTGCAGGCACGGGCAGCGCCAGACTCAGTGCGTCGGCAGTCACCGGGGTTTCGGTCACCACGTCCGTGGCGGCCTGATCGGTGTCGTCACCACGTTCACGGCGTTCGCCACCACGGCGGTTGCGATTGCGACGGCGGCGTCCATCGCCTTCGTCGCTCGACTCGGCCGCCGGAGCGCCGGCATCTTCTGCCCCGCCTTCGGCCGACATGCTGTCAACACCTTGCAGGGTGTCATCGGCTGCAGCGCCTTCGCCTTCACCACCCCGACCGCGACCGCCGCGACGGCGGCGACGGCCCCCTTCACGGGCGTCGGCTGCGGCCTGTTCAGCGGCGGCGGCGTCAGCGGGCGACGAGTCGCCCACGGCGGCCAAGGCGGCGTTGTCCACCACGCTTTCGGTCGTCGGAGCGCCCTCACGGGAGCCCCCACGCTCGCCGCCACGGCGGCGGCGCTGCTGTTCGCCGCGGCCTTCCGTGGTGGTCGCATCGCTGGTCGCGGTTTCGGTGGCGGCACCCTGGCGATCGTCGCGGCCTTGGCGGCGGTTGCGGCCTTCGCCTTCGGCGCGCTCGCCGTTGCGGCGGCCATTGTTTCGACCCTCACCTTGACGGCCTTCACCGCGGGCTTCCTGCTTGCCTTCGCCACGGCGCTGGCCATCGCGGCGACCACGACCAGATTTCTGGGCGTCGCGCGACTCGCCGTCGGCGGGGGCCGCCGGCTTGGCCACGGGCGCAGCCACCGGTTGAGCGACCGGGGCCGGTGCCGGAACCGGCTCGCCGAAGAACATGCGCTTGAGCCAGCCGAAGAAGCCGCTGCTGGCCGGTTGCGCCACCGGTGCCGGGGGCAGCGGGGCGGGCGGCGGTGCGTGTTGCACCACGACCGGCTGGTGGTCGGCCACTTCGAGCTTGGAGGCGGCCACCGGGGCCGGTTGGTCCGGCAGCACGCCCTTGATCACGGGCTCTTGCTTGGGCTTGGCGCTCTTTTCGCGGCGCGTGATGCCCACATCCTCCTCGACGTCCTCGACCATGGCGTAGCTGGCCTGGATGTTTTCCAGACGCGGGTCGTCGTGGCGCAGGCGCTCGAGCTTGTAGTTGGGCGTTTCGAGGTGGCGGTTGGGCACCAGCAGCACGGTCACGCGCTGCTTGAGTTCGATCTTGGTGATCTCGGTGCGCTTTTCGTTCAGCAGGAAGGAGGTCACCTCGACCGGCACCTGCACGTGCACGGCGGCGGTGTTGTCCTTCATCGACTCTTCCTGGATGATGCGCAGGATCTGCAGGGCCGACGATTCGGTGTCGCGGATGTGACCGGTGCCATTGCAGCGCGGGCAGGTGATGTGCGAGCCCTCGGACAGGGCCGGGCGCAGACGCTGACGCGACATCTCCAGCAGGCCGAACTTGCTGATCGAGCTGAACTGCACGCGGGCGCGGTCGAAGCGCAGCGCGTCGCGCAGGCGCTGCTCGACTTCGCGGCGGTTCTTGCCTTCTTCCATGTCGATGAAGTCGACGACGATCAGGCCACCGAGGTCGCGCAGGCGCATCTGGCGGGCGATCTCGTCGGCCGCTTCCACGTTGGTGCGGAAGGCGGTTTCCTCGATGTCGCTGCCCCGGGTGGCACGCGCCGAGTTCACGTCCACCGACACCAGGGCTTCCGTGTGGTCGATCACGATGGCGCCACCCGAGGGCAGGTTCACCGTGCGGCTGAAGGCCGTCTCGATCTGATGTTCGATCTGGAAGCGCGAGAACAGCGGTGCGTCGTCGCGGTAGCGCTTGACGCGGTTGGCCGTTTCGGGCATGACGTGCAGCATGAACTGCTTGGCCTGCTCGTAGATGTCATCCGTGTCGATCAGGATCTCGCCGATGTCGGCGGTGAAGTAATCGCGGATGGCGCGGATCACCAGGGACGATTCCTGGTAGATCAGGAACGCACCCCTGCCCTCGCGAGCGGCCTCATCGATGGCCGTCCAGAGCTTGAGCATGTAGTTCAGGTCCCACTGCAGCTCGGCAGCGGTGCGGCCGATGCCGGCGGTGCGGGCGATCAGGCTCATCCCCTTGGGGTACTCGAGCTGATCCATGGCCTCCTTGAGCTCCTCGCGGTCGTCGCCTTCGATGCGACGGCTCACACCACCCCCGCGGGGGTTGTTGGGCATGAGCACGAGGTAGCGCCCGGCCAGCGACACGAAAGTCGTCAGGGCCGCACCCTTGTTGCCGCGTTCTTCCTTTTCGACCTGGACCAGGAGCTCCTGGCCTTCCTTGATCACGTCCTGGATCTTGGCCGAACGGACTTCGACCCCGTCCTTGAAGTACTGGCGCGAGATTTCCTTGAACGGCAGGAAACCGTGGCGGTCTTCACCGTAATCGACGAAGCAGGCTTCCAGCGAAGGTTCAACCCGCGTGACGACGGCCTTGTAGATATTGCCCTTGCGCTGTTCGCGCCCTTCGATTTCGGTTTCGAAGTCGAGCAGTTTCTGTCCGTCGACGATCGCCAGACGCCGCTCTTCGGGCTGTGTGGCGTTGATCAGCATGCGCTTCATGTGCACTCCTGGTGACACGAGGGCGTTCCGCGATGGCGAACGGAGCGCACCTCATCACACCCGGGGCCTTGCGAGCCCAGGGCCTCATGCATGCACGAATCAACGCGAGAGAACCGGTAAGGAATTGCCTGGGCTGCGAAAGGGCGCGGAGAGCGCGCTCAGTGCAGCAAGGGCGCGTGCGGCCCCAGTCCGTTCACATGGCCCCGTACGCACCCGCGCCCGAGGGGCCGCAAGCACCACAAGGGGCGCGGCGACACAGAGGGCAGGGTGAGGCAGGGGACTTGATGAGGCCGGTCCGACCGGGCTGACTGCGACCGCGACCGCTCGATGGCCTTCACCCTCGTCGTGCGGAGGGTGGCCGGGCGGTGGGTATCGGCAATGCGCGCCTTGCGGGGCCCCATCATGTGTGTGGACTGTGGACGCGAACCGCAGCGTTTCCGAAGAACTCGCTGCCGTTCATAAACCTTGTTCGTGATTCGATCGGCGTTGGTTCTGACACGGCCCGTCCGACCGCAAATGCACACCTTGGGCGCATTTCTCGGGCGGCGACACCATGCTGCATCACCATCTTCCACATTCGGGAGGCACTCGGCGGGGTCGGACCCATGTCCGGACGGTACACTCTCACCGGGCCTTGCCTGTATTGCAATTCAACACTTACAACACATTTTCAAACGTGGCCAAGCCCATTATAGGTGCGAAAACCGGCAACCATCCGGCGAAATATCCACCTGCAGACGACACCGCCGCGGCATCAGGCCCGGTGGCCAGCGTCCAGTACGTCCGCATCGACGAGGGCAGTGAGGGCCAGCGGCTGGACAACTTTCTGATCAAGACGCTCAAGGGGGCACCCAAGACCCTGGTGTACCGCATCATCCGCAGCGGAGAAGTGCGTGTCAACAAGGCGCGGGCGGCTGCGGACACGCGCCTGGCCCTGGGTGACGAGGTGCGCGTTCCGCCGGTTCGGCTGCCCCAGGCGGATGTCGGTGCCGCGGCCGGGGTCCCGGCGCGGGAGTTCCCCATCCTGTTCGAGGACGACGCCATGATCGCCATCGACAAGCCCGCTGGCGTGGCCGTGCATGGCGGCAGCGGGGTGAGTTCGGGCGTGATCGAGCAGCTGCGCAAGTCGAGGCCGACGGCGCGCTTCCTGGAGCTGGTGCACCGACTGGACAAGGAAACCTCCGGGGTGTTGCTCGTGGCCAAGAAGCGCAGTGCGCTGACCACCTTGCAGGACTGCTTTCGACACCGCACGGCCCACAAGACCTACACCGCCATGGTGGCGGGGCAATGGCCCGTCGTCCGCAAGGTGATCGACGTGGCCCTGCACAAGTACCTCGATGCCCAGGGCGAGCGGCGCGTGCGTGCCGTCGACAACGACGCCGACGAGGGCCGCCGCTCGATCACCCTGGTGCGGGTGGTGCAGCAGTTCGCCCGCTTCGCCTTGCTGGACGTCACCATCAAGACGGGACGCACGCACCAGATCCGGGTGCACCTGTCGCACGAAGGCCACCCCATCGTCGGTGACGACAAATACGGTGACTTTGCGCTCAACAAGGCCCTGGCGCGCGGGGCCATGATCGAAGGGTTTCGGTTCGAGCGCATGTTCCTGCATGCGCGGGAACTGCGGCTGCCCCACCCCGTGACGGGGGAGGAGTTGACCCTGCAGGCACCGTTGCCGGCAGAATGTCAGATGATGGTCGACAGGCTCGCTCACACGGCCTGAACACCGCCCGGCACCTCGGGTGCCATCTTGTGTACCCCGAACTTTCCACCTGCCCGTGACCGACGACCGCCCCCGCCAGTTCGACCTGATCGTGTTCGATTGGGACGGCACCCTGTTTGACTCCACGGCCCTGATCGTGGGCTGCATCCAGTCGGCCTGCGCCGACCTGGGGCTGCCTGTGCCCACTCGCGAGCAGGCGGCCTATGTGATCGGGCTGGGCCTGCACGACGCCTTGCGCCATGTGGCGCCCGGGCTGGACGAGGCCCGCGTGCCGGAGCTCGGTCTGCGCTACCGGCACCACTACTTTGCCAGTCAGCACCGCCTGAGCCTGTTCGAGGGCACGCTGGACATGCTCGCGGCCCTGCGGCAGCGCAACCACTGGCTGGCCGTGGCCACCGGCAAGTCACGCCAGGGGCTCAACGAGGCCTTGCACCATGTGGAATTGCGGGGCGTGTTCGATGCCACGCGCACGGCCGACGAAACCCGCTCCAAGCCTCACCCCCAGATGCTCCAAGAGCTGATGAACGAGTTCGGCGTGGCGCCGGAGCGCACCCTCATGATCGGTGACACCACGCACGACCTGCAGCTGGCCGCCAACGCCGGGACGGCCTCCATCGGCGTGAGCTACGGGGCCCACGACCCGGCCTCCTTTGCCGATTTCCCGACGCGCCTGGTGGCCCATTCGGTGTCCGAACTCAGCGACTGGCTCGTTCGGCATGCGTGAACGTACATCCGAGCCCCAGCCACTGTGCGACGCAGCCGATCTGCGCGATGGCGACGGCTCGGTCACCTTCGATGTGCTCGAGTGGGGCAAACCGGCCTCGGCTTTTGCCGTTCGTTTCGACAACCGTGCCGTCGCCTACCTGAACCGATGTGCCCATGTGCCCACGGAACTCGACTGGCAACCCGGTCAATTCTGGGACACGGACCGGCGCTACCTCATCTGCGCGGTGCACGGCGCGCTCTATGAGCCTTCGCACGGCACCTGTGTCGCCGGCCCGTGCCCGGGCAAGCGCCTGGTGCCGATCCGGGTGGACGAGCGCGACGGCCGCATCTGTTGGTATCCTGACGATCGATTTCAGCCCGTATTGTGACCATGGAACAGACTGCCGACCCGGCGCCCACCGCGGGCAATGCCTCCCAACTGCACCAGCAACTGCTGGCCGAGTTCGCTTCGGCCTACCTGGCCGAACAACGCCGGCAGGCGCGCTGGCGCTGGGTGTGGCGCCTTTTGTGGATCGGTCTGGGGCTGGCCCTGATCTGGACCATGCTGGAATCCATGCCCGAGGCCACGGCCCCGGTGACACCGCACACGGCCCTGGTCGAGGTGCGGGGCGAGATCAGCACCGAAAGCGAGGCCAATGCCGACGACATCATGTCGGCGCTGCAGTCGGCCTTCGAGGACAAAGGGGCGCAAGGGGTGGTCGTGCGTCTCAATTCGCCTGGCGGCAGCCCGGTGCAGGCGGGTCTGATCCACGACGAGATCGTCCGCCTCAAGGCCATGCACAAGAAGAAGGTGTACGCCGTCTGTGAGGAAATCTGCGCGTCGGCGGCGTTCTACATCGCCGTGGCGGCCGATCAGGTCTACGTGGACAAGGCGTCCCTGGTGGGCTCGATCGGGGTCCTGATGGACGGTTTCGGCTTCAGCGACGTGATGCAGAAGCTGGGGGTCGAGCGTCGCCTGATGACGGCCGGCACCAACAAGGGCATGCTCGACCCCTTCTCGCCCCGCAATCCCACGCATGACGCTTACGCCCAGGCCATGCTGGACCAGATCCACCAGCAGTTCATCAAGGTGGTTCGCAATGGGCGAGGCAAGCGACTCAAGGAAACGCCCGACACCTTTTCCGGGCTGTTCTGGAACGGCGAAAAAGCCGTCGAGATCGGCCTGGCCGACCACCTGGGCAGCCTCGAGCACGTGGCCCGCGATGTCATCAAGGCCGAGGACATCATCGACTACACGGTGACCGAAAACATCGCCGAACGCCTGGCCAAGCGCTTCGGTGTGGGCGTGGGGGCCGGCGCCATGCAGGCCCTGCGCTGGTCGTCTCGCCTTCAGTGATCCATGTCGTGGATCTTGCGGGCAGCTGACTCGTACGAGATGTTGAGCAGGCTCGCCAGCTCGTGCAGATCGTCCGGCAGGGCCGCCTGGGCGTTGGGCGCGTCCCATCCGTACTGCGTGTGGCGCGCGATGCGCACGGCCAGCAACACATTGCGCACCTGAGGGTGGTCGGCATGGCGCTCGTCGGTGCAGCGGATCAGCAGGTCCGGCAGCTGCCAGGCGCGCATCAGGTGCTGTGACAGCTCGGCCAGGCTCACGCCCAGACGGGCACGTTGCACATCGGCCGAGCGCAGGGTGTGATCGGCCGCGAGTTCCTGCGCCACGGCGCACATGAGCTGTGGCGCTTCGCACCACAGCAGCAGTTCGGCAAAACCGTGCAGCATGGCGGCTTCCTGAACCACCGTGGCGTCTTCATCCTGGCGGTGCATGGCAAAGTGCACCGCGAAGTGCGCAGCGCGCCGACAGCGGCGCACCACACGGTGCAGTCCGATCATGGCGTCGGGGTGGTCGCGCAACTGCTCGTCCACGTCGCGAAGGTGGCAAAACGCCGTGAAGAAGGGGCCGATGCCTTGCATCACGATCGCCCCGGTCAGGGTTTCGGGGGGCTCGATGCTCAGGCGTGTGCAGTAACGCGACACATGGGCCAGCACCTTCAGGGTCATCAGCGGGTCGTGCCCCAGCGCCTGCGCCAGGGTGTGGGCGTCCATGGCGCCGGTGCGCTCTTCGATGGCCTGCAGTTCCTGCACGCGCAGCACGGACGTGGGCAGCACGGGCATGTCCACGTCCCGCAGGGCCTGGCTCCAGGCTTCAAGGTGGGGCAGCGGGTGGTCGATCATGGGCGCAGACGCGAAGTCATGCCCTCTTTATCGTCGGCCGCGAGCGGCCTTACAAGCCCGGCTTTCCCGTGTAAACCACTCGGCCCGCCCCTCGGTGTGACAAAGTGACGGCTTCAGGCCCTGGCGTGGGTCACTTGCCGCCCAACAGGGCGGACTTCAGGTCGGCATCGACCGGCTTGGGCCCCAGCCAGATGCGCATCAGTGCCTGGTAGAAGTCGTCGCCGGGAATGTCGGCACCCCGGACCTGACCGTCGACAGTGATGCGGGTGCCGGAGCCGGGCACGAAGTCCAGGCGCAACACGGTACCTTTGGGCGCCTTGCCCACGCTTTGCATCATGCCCTGCAGACGCTCCAGCTGGGGCGCCAGGCGCGCCTGATCGCTCGCGCTGTTGTTGTCCTTGAAGCCCTTGATCATGGCGCCGACGAATTCGTCGGACGTCAGGTCGCGCAGCATGACCGCCTGAACGCTCTTGGGGCCCGGCAGGCCCAGGGCGGTTTCGGCGGAGCTCTGCTTGCGGGGCAGGTACAGGCTCGCAGCGTAGATGTCGAAGATGACCTTGACCCGCACGCCAGCGCCATTGAGCTGCAGGGTCTGCTGGCCGCATTCGACGGTGTCGGGGAAGGCAATGCCCCGAACGACCGTGGCCGCTTGCGCCGACACGATGATCAGGCTGCCCAGCAGGACGGACAGCGCCCGGCGCACGTGCAGGGCGTGATTGAAAGTGCTCGTCATGTGTGAGTCCATTTTGTTGTGATGCGAGAGCCGATGTTAGTAGAACTACCTATTTCAGAGTGTCACATTCGGTGTGCGCGACGCAAAACCCCCACGAACCGGGTGGGCGCTCAAAAAATCTTGGCTTTGGGGCGGCCGGTGGTGGCAGCCGGTCGGCTGCAGGAGGCAGAATCGCCATGACCCCTCGACCACAGGGGGGCATGTCCCAACGGGCTCGCTCCCTCGCATCCATGGCATTTCTGGTCATCGACATCGGCAACTCCCGCCTCAAATGGGGCCTCTACGCGCGACCGCACCCCGAGGCCGAGCTTTTGGCGCATGGCGCCGTGGTGCTCGAGGAAATCGACCAGCTGTGGGCCAGCACCTGGCGGCATTTGCCGCGCCCTGACGGCATGCTGGGCTGCGTGGTCGCCGGTGATGCGATCAAGCGCCGAGTCGAGGAGCAGCTGGCGCCGTGGGGACTCAAGGCACGCTGGCTGGTGTCCAGCGAGCAGGGGGGCGGCGTGCGCAATGGCTACGACCATCCCCATCGCCTGGGTGCTGACCGCTGGGCGGCCCTGGTCGGAGCGCGCCACCATGCCGTGCGCGGCGGTCAGCCCGTACCCGCCCTGGTGATCATGGTGGGCACAGCGGTGACCATCGATGCGCTGGACGCCAGCGGGACCTTCCTGGGCGGGGCCATCATGCCCGGCTTTGGTCTGATGCTGCGAGCGCTGGAGACCGGTACCGCGGGCCTGAAGGTGCCCATGGGCCAGGCCACCGACTTTCCCACCAACACCAGCGATGCGTTGACCAGCGGCGGCACCGATGCGATTTCGGGCGCCATCGAACGCATCTACCGGCGTCTGGCCCGCCGGGAAGGGGTCGAGCCCCTGCTGTTGATGTCGGGCGGGGCGGCACCCAAGCTGGCTCAACTGGCCGACGAGCTGCCGTTGCGGCAGATCGATCACCTCATCTTCGAAGGCCTGCTGACACTGGCGGCCGAGCAGCCGGGCATGACCCCGGCGGCCCGCGTCACAGGATGAAGCGCGACAGGTCCTCGTTGCGCGACAGCTCGCCCAGGCGCTGATCCACGAGCGCCGCGTCCACGTTGAGGGTCTGGCCTTCGAGGCGGGGCGCATCGAAGCTCCACTCGTCCAGCAGCCGCTCCATGACCGTTGACAG
>Ga0255182_1000554_pt1 | contig 23978 bp, 22 predicted proteins | sample Atl_UVDOM_RepA_8_FD_188420 | JGI IMG/M metagenome (GOLD analysis project Ga0255182, IMG submission 188420) | Freshwater microbial communities from Altamaha River, Georgia, United States - Atl_UVDOM_RepA_8d | ecosystem: Environmental > Aquatic > Freshwater > River | place: USA: Georgia...
ATGATTTTTGTCAATACTTATATTCTCGTCATACCAGAGAATACGTCTGGGATGACATGCTTTAGCTATTAACTCTTCTTTGATTAGAGCCAACCTCTTATGTGTCTCTCTTTCTCTGTATATTCTAGACTGAAAAAACTCATGATGATTAAATTTTTGCATACAAATAGTTATCCAATCCCATGGTTTATCAATATTCGCTTGTATAATCTCAGGTGTTATATTTGGATTTTCTGATATATAAACCCAATCCCATTTTTTATCAGGATTTTCTTGTATAATCTCCCATGTTATGTTTGGGTTTGATGAAATATATTCCCAATCCCAGTCTTTATCAGGGTTAGCTTGTATAATTTCCCATGTTATTGATGGATTACGTGAAAGCAACCCCCAATGCCATGGTTTATCAGGATTTTCTTGTATAATTTCCCATGTTATATTTGGATTTTCTGAAATAGCATTCCAGTTCCATGGTTTATCAGGATTAGATTGGACAATATCCCATGTTATGTTTGGATTTTTTGAAATATATTCCCAATCCCATTGTTTATCAGGATTTGCTTCTACAAAGTCCCATGTTATATTTGGATTTTGTGAGATATACTCCCAATTCCATGGTTTATCAGGATTCGTTTGTATAATATTTGGTGTTATATTTGAATTGTGTGAAATCCGGTACCAATTCCATGGTTTATCAGAGTTCACTCGTATAATTTCCCATGAAATACTGTGATTTATTGAAATCCCGTGCCAATCCCAGTTTTTATCAGGGTTCGCTTGTATAATTTCCCATGAAATACTGGGATTTTCTGAAATACCTTGCCAATCCCAGTCTTTATAAGGATTTGCTTGTATAATTTCCCATGTTATGTTTGGATTATATGAAACTTCATCCCAATCCAATCGTTTATCAGGGTTTGCTTCTAATAATTTAAAGAAAGAGTTTGTCCTATACATTATTTGTTATTTTAACAAATAATTACTGCTAATTTCGATTTATAAAGTCATACTTTTACTCTGAATAAAATCAGCCAATTTTGACACTTGATTTTCTTTTCATGTATAGGTATACATGACAACTTTTATTATTCTATTTTAGAAACTCTGAACCTGATTATTTCTGAATTTCATATATCCAGCATAAGAACCACATGCTAAAAGAAGACCTGCTCCAATAGCCCATACATTAGCAGCGAATGGTTTTGCTCCTTCACAGTCTCCTACAGCCTTTTGTTGAATTACTGCTCCCAAAGCTATAAGAACAATTCCTAGAACTGTTGCAAAAATTACATGAAAGAAAGAACCTTCTGATGGTCTTCCGTTATTTGTACAAGCACATCTTGTTAAACATATCATATATGATATAGCAATCATCATTAAACACGTTCCAATTACTATAATTCCTTTATTTGCTCTCAAAAGAGCAGGGTCTACGCAACTTTTATTCAAATTTGCGTCAATTCTACTACTTGTTATCAATAGGATAAGACCTATGATAAAAATTACAGCCATAAAAACTTTAGTGATCATTTTATTAAAAATAGTATAAAATTTTTTAATTTAAAATTCTTACAGGTATTTTTCCTCTTTTCTTAAGTTCTGCTATTAAAAACCCTCTTATATGCTCAAATTTAACAGTGTATGGAACTTCTATAAGAGTTATACCATTTTCTCTACATAATCGTCTTTTCATGTCATCTCTATACTTTTGATTGTAAAATGAGTCCTTTGTCTTGTGAAAGAAAGGAACATATTTATAATGCTGTATACCATTGTATTCCACAGCTATTTTATACTCATTATTATAACAGTCAAGTTCCAGATTATTTCCCTCTGTTATGTAATTTTTTAAAAAAGAAGGTCTTATTTTATTGAATGGTTTCCTGTATATTTCCTCAAGAACAGAACGACATATTCTTTCACCCTTGGAATCGCTCGATGAGTCATTCACTGAACTTCTCTCTACAGGCGCATATTGTGGTAAATAATGGGATTTTTTAACCAGTGCCAGTTCTGTGTTATAACTCTGTGACCATGTACCTTTTTTACCCATTACTTTATGTACTATACCTACAATTAGAAGAAAAGCAAGAATAAGGCAAATTGTTATTTCGTATCCATATGTTTTCCATATTCTGGAAATTTCTGTAAATCTCATTTATTTATATTAAAAAAATGAAAAATAATCATAATTTATCATAGACAATAAATCTATGAGTATTTGTCCTATTTGTGCAGAATTGAGTTTAAGACTAGTTATTTGCCCTCATTGTAATAGCGAATTTTGTTCTCAATGTTTTAGAAAATATTTATTGACTACAACTACTGAAATACCCTTGTGTATGTGTTGTAATAAAATTCATACTCTTGAATTTATCAGAATGAATACAACAAAAACCTTTCATGATGGTCAGTATAGAAATCATAGAGCTGTTTTACTACTACAAAAAGAGAAATTAATATTACCTGATAAAATGCAGCTTGCTCATGAACAAAAAAATATATTAAATATCAGAGACATAATTGATAACAGGAAAAAACAGAAAAAAGAGCTATTAGATATGAAAAAAGAAATCTTATCAAAAAGTGAAACAAAAAAAGAAATACTAGAAAATAGAGTATTATTAAAAAAAATAGCCAATTTGATACAAGAAGTAAATGCTGGTATATCTAGCCTTGTAGAAACAATTACAGAATTAGACATAGCAAAACGACGACGCTATTATGATTCTCAGACTATTTGTTCTTCAGAAAAAGAATACATATTATGTCCTTATGATTCATGCAGAGGAAGTATAAATATACTAGAATCTGATAAATGTCCTATATGTTCTCAACAAGTCTGCAAGAAGTGTTATACAAAAATATCTGAAAATCATAAATGTTCAGATAACGACATAAAATCACTAAAGTATATTAAGAAAAGTACAAAAAATTGTCCAAAATGTACTATTCCTATATACAAGATAGATGGTTGTGAACAAATTTGGTGTGTCAAATGTCATACAGCATTTAACTATGTTACAGGAAAAATAGAGACTAAAATACATAATCCTCATTATTATGAATGGATGAGAAGTAAAAACAACAGAATACCAAGAGTGGAAGAAATAGAAGAATTAGACCTTGCATGTGATATTAATCTGGAAAAAATATACTCATTAAATTGTAGTATTGACCATTTCGATAATATTCTAGTATTAGTAACACAAATTACAGAAGTTTTTATTCCCATATATACAGAAAATCATGAATATATACTAGACGAATATAGGGTTCAATTTATATTGAGTATAATTGATGAAGATGAATGGCTGAAATTACTCAAACAGGAAATGAAAAAGATGGAAAAAAACAGTGAACTCACTATGCTTCTGAGAATGCTGAGAAATTGTTTAAATGATTTACTTGTATCTTATCAGAATAAAGTGATATCTGAAGAGATTTTAAACATAAATCTCAGTAATCTAAAAGAATACTTCAATTCTCAGATTACTGAGCTATCAAAAATATATACAGGTATTTTGATATTATCTGATGACTGGCGCCTAGTAAAGTATAAAAAGTAATTATATCTCACATATTTTGATATTATTAGGTAAAAGTAATTATGTATAAATATACATAAAAAATATACAATATATAGATAAATGTTATCAGAAGATATACCAACTGTTGTTAGTCTGAATAGTAACAATATATGTGTTATTTGTCAGCAAAATAGAGAAGAAAATGATGAAATTCATTCAATAAAAGAGTGTTCTCATACTTTTCATACAAACTGTATAATTGAATGGTTCAGAACAGGAAATGATAAATGTCCTCTATGTAGAAATTCAGAATTTTGCTCTGTTTCTCCAATAATGTTCTATTCACCAAAATCTAGACTTAATTTTATGAAAAACTATAGTAGAAGAAAGGTTGCACCAGAACAACTAAAGAATCTTGTGAAATCTGCTTCTAAGACAAATCAAAGAATAAAAAGTTTAATAAAAGAGAGAAAAGAATGGTCCCAATCAGTAGAAGGGAGAGAATTTGCATCTCTTAAAAAAATATACAATAAACTTAATAATAAAATAATCAAGACTAAACAGAGATATAGAAGTATCAATAATGATATTATATCTTACCCTTTAGTTCCTCTGTATTCATCATGTAATCCACAAATAAAAAATATCATTTACGAATAATTTGAATATAAATAATAAATGAATCATATTCTGAAAAATTTAAAAAGCGGAGAGCTTGGATATTTTTATTCAAATATTAAAGATTTACATTGTCCGTATGAAGATGACAGTAAAAAAACCTCTTTATTTCTGACAAAACATATATCTCCTATAGATATCGAAAATATATCCTGTATTATACGAGAAGTTTTAAAAGAATGTTTTAATGATACTTCTCTTATGCAGATATCAGAGAAACATACTAAAAAGATATTTCCAGATATTAAAGTACTGTCAGATAATAGTTCTGAAGGAGTTGTTTATATATCGAGCTTTTATTCGACAGATAACTTTAAAGTTATACTGAAACAATCCAAAAAGAAATTAGATTATTATACAATAATCAGAGAATATTATGTAGGTATCTCTTGTATAAACAATCTCAGACAGTATATTCCTACATTTATGTATACATATGGACTTTTTTTTAATGAAAAAACTATGAATTACGCAGTAATATACGAAAATGTTCAAGGTAAAGAATTAGCAAATATTATTACTGAAAATACACTAACATTTGAAGATTGTCTCTCTATATTTGGTCAAGTACTTTTATCTCTAGAAATAGCTCAGGAAAAATATATGTATTCTCATTATGACCTTCATTGTGGTAATGTTCTTATTAAACAGACAGAAACTAAATATTCAGTGATAATTAATGATAAAATAATTTCTGTAAATAGTCAGTTACAACCTGTTATAATAGACTATGGTTTTACGAGTGTTGTAGATAATAATAATAAAATAGTAGGAACTACTGACTATGAGTATCTAGGTATATATAAATATGGAGTTTCTGGAAGAGATATATATCAATTTCTGTCAATCTTTACATTGAGTATTTCGAGAATAAATAAAAAATTATTTAACGATATGCTAAATATATTTAACTTATATGTGGAAGAACCATACTCGATTAAAACGAATGGAATAGCTGGATTATCCAGAGCTGTAAATGAGTATTTTCAAGCGTTTAAAAAGCCTACATTTGCTAATGGTGTAACACCTATGTATATTTTTACTGGATTATGTGAGTTATTTCCTAATGAAATGTCTAAATCATTTAAATTTTCTTCTAGAAAAATATATAGTTTAATGTCACCTTCAGAATCTAAGTTAGAATCATACTATAAATTAACTGCAAATAAAAGAATATCTAAAAATGAGATTTCTCTGGATATAGTATCAAATATTCCAGAGACTTCAGGATATTTGAAGAATTTATATAATGTTAAATACCTAAATTCACCTAAAGTTATCAAGAAAGATTTATCAAAATTTATATTATACAAATTTATACCAAAAACAGAGATAATAAATTCAGAGTTAGTTTTTCTTAATATTGTCTTTGACATAAAGACAATATTTGACTATAGCAAAATCAAAGCAGAAATTTCCACACTTTTTACATCGTTAAAAAAGCCTAAAAAATCTGATTATATCTATATCTTTTATGAAACAATGGCTGAAATTCAACAATATATAGACTATTATTATATATGTTTGGATTTAGGAGATTGTGTTCCTAAAGAGTATTTAAACTGGGTCAAAAAATTTTCTAAGTCTGAACAGTTAAAAGAATATAACAAAATGTATACAATCTATAATATTGTTAAAAGATATATCAAACAAATAAATTTGAGAGAAAAACAAAAAGCGTAGATTCAAGATATCTAAATATGTATCTATACATATAGTAAAAATAATGGAAAATGTATGTTTCATATGTTTAGACCACAATTTAGTAGAAAAATGTAGTACACAAAACTGTTTAATATATTATCACTCTAACTGTGTCAAATTAACAGATGTAAAATGTCCATACTGTAAAAAGTACCTCTACCAAGAAATTTACTGTATAATTATTTTAAGAAGGTTTTATAAACTTCTTATACCATATCTTTTTATAGTAATTTTATTGGGTATACTGTTTATTATGTATTTCTATCAAGAGATAAGTGTACTTTATCTGATTTTTTACGCATTAATTTTATTCTGTTCACAAATAGTAATTTTTTTATACTATTTCTGTAATGATTTAGCTTCACGATATAATCTTTGTTTCAAAATCATATTCATGTTTAATATAATTTTACAATGTATAAATTTTTATATTATCTATCACTGATTTTGTGTTCGAACCATATTTCACTGAGTAGTACTCGAAAATACTATTTACTGATTTTAAACTGTGAAGCAAAAAAATGAATTTTGTATTTTTGGTATAACAAAAAATATTCTCTACAATATTCTCTACGATATGACTACATACAATATAATGATTCTAGGAAAATCCGGTGTTGGAAAGACTACATACATTAACAGACTTATTACAGGAGATTTTGCTAACATTACACCTATACAACATAACTTTTGTCTAAATGAACACCATCTAAACAAGCCACAATTCAATGTCAACTTTGTGAATAACTTAGAAAGTGCAGATGGCTGTTTGGTGTTTTTAGATATTCTGATATTCTGAATAAAGATTCTCTACCTACTATTCAAAAACCTAATTTACCTTGTATTCTTGTAAGCAATAAGTGGGACAAGGTTGATGAAAAGAAAGTCACAAAAAAAGATATAGCAAAGATATCTGGAAATTACTTGGAACATGTACCTATCTCTGTGAAAAGCTGTTATAACCTATATAATCCTATTGAGAAACTAATTACAGAGATTATACAAACGCAAACACAAAGAAGAATTGATTACTAAAGCATGTCATCCAAGACGTATTCTCTGGTACGATGAGGATATAAGTACCGATAAATCCCATCCTTTGTATGGTATCACTCAAAAAGATATAGATTCCAACTACTTGGGTAAGATGATACCAAATCCAACAATAACTTGGGATGATGTAACTAACATGACTCAAAACAGCAACATCTTGAATATGCCACCAAATCCAACAATAACTTGGAACGATATCTAAGCACGTCTAACAAATTCGAGTAAACAAACAAAAAACCTACATATGTATAATTATACATATACAAGAAACAGAAAACGATAAATAGAAAAAGTTGTCATGTATACCTATACATGAAATGAATTTTGAGTACCAAATTTGGCTCATTTTACACAGGGCAAAAGTATGGAAATTAAGAGATGGTTTGTATATCACTTGCGTATGTATCAACCCCAAATTTAGGACTAAACAATAGTCTATGTGGACATACTTGTATATTTAGTCCTTCATAGAAAGAATATAATATCTGATAATCAACAGGATAATAAAACCTATTTTTCTTTACTATATTTACTAGTTTATTTGCACCAGATGGAGACAGTAGATATCCAAAGGTACCACCACCGTGTAAGCCTGAAGAATCAGATTCACTACCATATTTTCTCATAAATGTATGATTAATAATATCGAATTTACTGAACTTGTCTGATAAAAATGTAGTAGGTAGTTTATGTATAGCTAAGTTTACCTCATGATTATGAAATCCAATAAATAATATATCCCATGGCTCAGTATTTAATAGTTTCATCATGTGTCCTAATCTTTCTACAAAGTCATTCTCAAATATTACATCATCTTCCATTATTAACATTGGTCTGTTATTTGATATTACTTCATTCCATAATGTATAATGACTAAGTGCACATCCTACTATTGCTCCTGTATTTTTAGATGGTCCAACAAAATTAGCCGTAAAAACAAATGTATTTCTGATAAAGTCAGAATTTAGGTCTATTTTAGAACCATCTATAGCAGAAAAATGTTTAACATTGTGTAATTGTACACGTCGACATTCATTTAAGTGTTTTTGCCATTTCTCCGGTCTATGTAATAAATTTACGGTTCTTTTATCTAAATTATAAACATCTATGAGACTTAATGTTCTAGGAACGAATGAGTAAAACTCTAGTATTCTCTTTTTCATTTTACGTATAACAAAAATATGTCTCTCCCATCCATTATTTTGTATCGTATTCAGAATTTTATATATACTTCCTTGTATGTCATGTATATTTAACATTATGTAAGAATTTTCCTCGAAAAAGTTAGATACTGTTTCAGAACCCCAATAAAATACTAAACATTCAGCTAAAATACCATCTATCAGTTTTTCTGTATGATAGTTAGGTCGTATGGTGTTTTCTACAGCAAAAGTATACTTATATGGAAATAATCCATCGCCCTTATCTGTCAGAGGACCTATATACTTCTTAAAATTAAAAGGATTTTCCCAGCCATATATATCAATATCCAAACTATTTTCAGCTTCTTTCAAGAAATTAATTCTTAATATATGACCAGCACAGACATATTGTCCAGAAACAATAGCACTAAGTTTATTTCCTTTTGTTTTAACAGGTTCATATGACAATAGTTTCTCACGATTCATACTTATCCACCATTCTATATTGTTCAAGTATTTTTCATCCATAAAATACATAAATTTGTTACGATTTTCGAACCATTGCCGCCAGCGTGTTCCACTAAAAGTATCTGGTTCCATACCCAATACTATAGTTCTTTCAGAATTATACTGAGCATTTTCTGGGGGTTTATTTAATATTACCCAATAATCTGGATTCTCTGTTACAAAAGTCACATCAAGATTTCCTATTAATTTTGACCAGTTAGAATGTAAATTTTCTGTATTTGTCCAATTACATAATAATTTTAGTTTAACTTTTTTACTTAAACAAGGATGTATCATAAATTTGTCAAATAAACTCATGACATGTTCAGGTGTGAATATTTTTGTATAATTAACAGGTGGTTTGTATAGATTTTTTCTGAAAGTCACAAGAATATTATACAAATCATTCTCATCCTTATAGTAAATACCTGTATTACCCAAAACATTAATATGGTGTAAATCTTCTGAGGTATTTCTTGGTCCGTCATGTTTCCAAGTTATTATGGGTTTTTCTAAAGCTGTAAATTCAGCTATCGCAAGACCAAAAGACTCGCCAATTCCACGCGCATGTATCATTGCATCACAACTGTTTATGAATTTAGCCTTTGTTTCTATATCTATGTGTTTTGGAAGAAAGATGACTCTCTCATGCTCTATAAATTTTTCGGTATTCATAAAAACAAAATATAAGTTAGACTTATCTTTGACAGCTCTTGATATTGCCTTGTGTGCTATTTCTAAATCAAATGATTCTCTTCCACCATATCTTCCAAACACTATTGAATTATCAGGAAATGTGAGTAAAGGTTTTAATTTAGGTAAATCTAGGCAAATATGAGGTACTACAGGTGCCATACATTTATTAATCTCTTCTGACACGCAAGAATATACTGTACCATGTTTTTGCTCTTCTGTACAAACAAAAACTGTATGTATTATACTAGGAATAGTATTGCTTATTAATTTATCGATTTCTCCAGACTTCATAACATAGAAAATATCACATTTTTGGTCTAAAAGAGTTTTTTCTAAATCATCTGTGACAAAAAGAGGAAAAGTACTGCTAAATTTCTTTTCAACATCATCACAGTATGTTAATCCTGTTAAAAAATGGGAATGCTGTTTATAAGATGTTGGTACTACAAAAATAGACTCGTTATTTAAGAGTATTTCATTATATACAGCATAATCATATACAGCTATTTCTGTACCTCTTTCTGATAATTGATTTAAGAAAAAAGCTATCTTAGTTCTTTTTCCAGAATTTTTAGTTGTACTTAATCCAGTAATTTGTACTGGAATTAACATTCTCTGATTATGTTCAGATGAAAAGTTAAATATACACATATTTTCGGAATGCCAAAATAGTGCTTGATATTTATCTGTAAAATCGGCAAGAGGAATACCATTATTCGTAAACAAGTAAGAAAATTTTAATTGTGGATAATTTACGACTTTTTCCATATCATAGTATGATTTTAGAGGATTTTCAAATTTTTCAAATGTTTGTTTACTGATAACACCATTTGAAATAGCTGCATGATATGGAAGATTTTGATTATTTGCAGCCCATGTGGCTAAATATCCTATATTATTGGGAAATTTTTTAAGATATAACATAATAAGATTTTGGTCAAATAACGATTGTTCATCTGAAATACAATAGTCATCTTTCATTAATAAGTGATAATCATACTGAGACGCATATAAATAGCCTTGAATCCATTGGTCATATGAATGATCCTGATTTTGCCCTATATAATCTATGTATACAAGACGAATATCAGGAAATTCTCTTTCAAAAACATATAACCACATATTTTTCTGATAATATTTTGAATAAGTATTATGATTATTTTTTACTTTTGGACAAACTATAGTTATTTGTCTGAGAAAGCATGGTAAATTATATTTTTTCTTATTTTTTAGTATTTTATATATCTGTTGTAATTGTCTCTGTAATACATACTCTTTATTTTCAGATTCTCTGTATATACCAGCATAAGTAGCTATTATATAATGTAATTCCATATTTATGAAGTAAATGTTTACTTCATAAATATGGAATATAGATAATTTATCTTGGTCTATTAAAATAATTTACAGCACACACTGTGTTTGGTGGTAAATTATTGAAATCTTTCACATTACCATAAGGCTGTGTAAATTGTATTGGATAATTTCTGACACAAAGCGGAGGTAGACCTTGTTTTATTCTAAGGTCATTGATACATTCTGGTAAAAATCCAGTTTTATAAGCATTACAACTCATTCTTTATTTTTCTCGAGTATTTTATTTTCTATAAAATGTTTAAACAGTAAAACTCTTCTATAAAAAGTATGGATTACTTTCCGATATATACAAGTTTATTAAATTCAGTCAAAGTCACTAAACTATCTGTTAATGAAATGGTAGAATTAGCCACAGAAATAAATAATCTAGATTTAGATGGTAAAAAAAAGGTTATGTATTTAATTCTTTATTATAATAAAGATATAGACCAAGGAGATATAGATTCTGATATAATTCCATATAAAGGGGATATAAATGAGTTAAAATGGTCAATATTTAATTTTCCTGATAAATTAAAGTGTATTTTGAGACAATTTTCTAAAATGCATATAGAACAATCAAAAATAGACCAAGAAAAAACCTTGTTTAATAAAATGAAATTTTAAACACAAATGAACTTTGTAATATTATAACGAAAATATTGTTATAGTAAAGAATAAAAAAGTTGTCATGTATACCTATACATGAAATGATTTTTGAGTACCAAAATTAGCTGAAATTATACAGGACAAAAATATGGATATTTGATTTATAATTTTATCATCAAAATATAAATTATATGAATTCATTTCCCAAATTTATACAGAATAATTATACTAAACCATGGAATTGGAATAGTGTATCCAGAAATCCAAACATATATTGGCAAAATATAATGGAAAATCCTGATATGCCATGGGATTGGTATGCTATTACATCACAGAATCAAAACATAACATCTGAAATTATACAGAATAATCCAGATAAATCTTGGAAATTTGATGCATTCTCGAGAAATCCTAATTTAACATGGAATATTATAGAGAGTAATCCTGATAAACCATGGGATTGGTTCTGGATTTCTCGGCATCCAAATATAACATGGGAAATTGTACAAGCAAATCCTGATAAACCATGGGTTTGGGAGGGATTTTCTCATAATCCCAATATAACATGGGAAATTGTAAAGGCTAATTCTGACGAAGAGTGGGATTGGTTCTGGATTTCTCGTCATCCAAATATAACATGGGAAAATATAGAAGATAACCCTGATATACCATGGGAAAATATAGACTATAATCCAAGAAATTTATTAGATTGGTACTATTTTGTTACTAATCCAAATATAACATGGGAAATTATACAAACTAAACCAGATAATTTATGGAGTTGGAGTAATATTTCAAAACATCCAAATATAACATGGGAGATTATACAAGCAAATCCTGATAAACCTTGGGATTGGGACGGAATTTCTTGTAACCCTAATATAACATGGGAAATTGTTGAGGCTAATTTTAATAAAAAATGGAAATGGTTCTATATTTCTCAAAAACTTGACATAACATGGAATAATATACGAGAAAACTTAGATAAACCATGGGTTTGGTATTGGGTTTCAATGAATCCTAATATTACATGGAATATCATACAAGAAAATCCTCACGTACTTTGGGATTGGAATGGTATTTCACAGAATCCGAATATAACATGTAAGATTATACAAGAAAATCCTGATAAACCTTGGAATTGGGAGTATATTTCTCAAAACAAATTTAATCATCATAAATACTTTCAGACTACTCAATACAGAAAAAGAGAGACACATAAAATGATGTCTCTAATAAAACAAGAGTTAATAGCTAAAGCATGTCATCCTAGACGTATTCTTTGGTATAATGAGGATTTAAGTATAGATAAGTCTCATCCATTGCATGGACTTTCTCAAAAAGATATAGATGCGTTATATTAAAGTTGTTTATGAATTTATTCTTTTAGAAAAACAAGTATGGTAAATTCATTCTTTAAACTTATAGAGACAAACCCTGACAAACCATGGGATTGGAAATATATCTCACAAAATCCAAATATAACATGGGAGATTATAGAGGCACATCCTGATAAACCATGGAATTGGAATAATATCTCTCAAAATCCAAATATAACATGGGAGATTATAGAGGCACATCCTGATAAACCATGGTATTGGTACTATATATCACAAAATATATCATTGCAAGTTATACAAGCAAATCCTGACAAACCATGGAATTGGAATGCTATCTCACAAAATCCTACTATTACATGGGAATTTATAAAAGCAAACCCTGATAAACCATGGGTTTGGCCTCATATAATAAGAAGTCTTAATATAACATGGGAGATTATACAAGCAAACCCTGACAAACCATGGAATTGGAATGATATTTCAGCAAATCCAAATATAACATGGGAAATTATAGAATCAAATCCTGATAAACCATGGAATTGGTCTCGGATATCGAGAAATCCTAATATAACATGGGAGATTATACAAGCAAACCCTGATAAACCATGGAATTGGTGTAACATATCACAAAATCCTAGTATTACATGGGAGAATATACAAAATAACCCTGATAAACCATGGGATTGGTTGGTTATAACATTAAAAAATCCAACCATAACATGTGAAATTATACAAGCAAATCCTGATAAACCATGGTTTTGGTACTATATTTCATTATCTTCTGATATAACATGGGAGTTTATACAAGCTAATCCTGATAAAGATTGGAGTTGGAGTTACATTTCACAAAATCCAAACATAACATGGGATATTATACAGGGAAACCCTGACAAACCATGGAAATGGAATTACATTTCAGAAAATCCAAACATAACATGGGAAATTATACAGGAAAATCCTGAAAAACCTTGGAATTGGACCTATATATCACGAAAACCTAATTAGGTTTTAAACATCATGTATTTTTACTGTATACATGATAAAACTTGTTTAGAATATATGATTTTTCCATAACCAATCAACACAATGAGTATGTTTGTTGGCAATAGCGATTTCAAGCGAATTTTTTCTACATATTGCATAAGTATTATTTTTGAGCCAAATTAACACATTTAAATTACCAGATTTTGATGCATAATAAAATAAATCACACTGTGTGTAATCTGGCTTATATTTATTAATTAACCAAGACAATACCGCAATATTACCATGTTCTATGGCAGATATTAACATATAGTAATGTTTATCAGTATGATTATATATAAACTTTACTATATCTATATTTCCATCTCTAATAGCTGAAGAGAAAGTATTATCATTTATTTCACAATTTGCAGTTTTTACTAGCCATTTAAAAATCTCAAATTGCTTAGAGTGTATGGCGAGTGATGTTATATTATAGAATCTGAAAAATTCAGGATATTTTAGATAAATCCATTTTACTATATCGAATTGCCCTTTTAGAATAGAAAGTCTCAAAGTTTTATCAGTACATTCAGAAATCTTATTATCTACAAGCCATTCAATGATATTTATATGACCATTTATGGCAGCAAAATTTATAGTGTCAGAAGTAACAGTTAAAGTATTGTTTTTATGATGCCAAATAAAAATATCTATATATCCTTTTGTTGCAGCTATATCAAAGTTTGTCCAATCTTTCATCTTTTTGCAACATTTAGGTATAAATTCTTGTTTAAAAATAAGTGTACGAATATCTTGATATTTAAATATGTTAATTTCTTCAGACATTAGTCAGAGTTAATATTTCGAGTATTTTATTATAATAAATTCATTTTTGATATGTCTTGACAACCAAAAACTGTTTATAAACATGATTTTTTAGTTAAAATGGGCGGTAGTTTATCAGAAGAAGAAGTAAGAAATATTAAACAACATGAAAGATACAGGAATATAAAGTATTTTATTGAGAGCGGTACATATAAAGGAGATACTACATTTATTGCATCTAAATTTTATGAGAAAGTTATTACTATAGAATTACATGAAAACTTATATAGAGAAACAGTTGAAAAGGCAAGACAAAAAAATATAGAAAATATCACATTTCTCTTAGGAGATAGTGTTGATTTGTTTGAGAATATCAGTAAATTTATAGGAGATAATGGTGCTGTATTCTTTTTAGATGCACATATTTCAGGATTTGATAGTACATGGAACAATAAACAGCGCGTACCTATATATGAAGAGATAAATAATATATTAAAATCTCGTATAGGTCCGAGTATTTTTATTATTGATGACGTGAGATTATGGAAAAATACACCAGAAGCATGGGATTGGAAACATATAACAAATGATGGTATTTTACAACACTTTATCAATCATGGGTATAAAATTATTGATTCATATGAGAAAGATGACAGGTTTTATATTTTCATTTAAAGTTGTCATGTATAGGTATACATGAAATGATTTTTGAGTACCAAAATTGGCTGATTTTTGACAGGGCAAAAGTATGACATTTTTAATATTGTAAAGTTTTTAATACATCAGAATTATAGGTCAAAACGACTAGGTTGTACTCTGCATTGTTGAATATCTCCATAAAAAGAGCTGAATAAATAAGGTAATAAAGTTTTTCTGTATCTACAAGGATAATTTAACATGTTTCTTCTTTTATCTTTATTTTCAAGAGTTGGTTCAACCTTGTCATGAACAGTAATTATTTTATTGAAATCGACAAGAGGTAAAATTGGTATACCTTGGTATTCCTTTCTCTTTCCAGAATAATCAATCTCAAAATCATCTGGACAGAATTGTTTAATCTCAGAATTCTTGTCAGTCAATAGCCTTCTCATAGGTTGTGGCAAAAGCTCTGAACTTTTTGGAGGCAATACACATAAAAGCTGTTGATATGGTTTACTAGGAAAACTCTTGCAATACTTAACAAATTGATAGGACAGAGTAAATTGTGCTAATAAAGATGCTGGAGGTGCATAATGATAAGGGTAAAGCCATTTCCAACAAGGAACACCTTGTGTGTAATATGTAAGTACCCACTGTGTACCCTCTATATATTTGTGACATATTGTCTCGATAGTGTCATCTGTCGTACTGAAATATTTTTGTTTGTATCCATTTCTATATTTTTCGATATCAACAATCCAACCTTCATCCTTGTCATTTACAGAAGAAGAATTTAAATATTCATCTGGAAAAAACGTGGAACGTGTATTGTTTAATTTGGCTTCAAACAATTCTTTTTCATATTCTCCTATTTTTTCAAAGAATTTGCATAGAGTCTGTAGACATATTCTGTTTGACCCATTAACATTTGTTGTTAAATGTCCATACTCTGTACAGACCTCTTTGTAAACCTCTATAATCTTTTCAATTCCAGCTTCAATAATCTCTATAGAAGGAATATGAGGCAAAAAGTCATTACCACAGAGAAACATGAAATAGACAAAATCATTTACAGCATTTTTTCTGTTAAATTCATGCAAAGTGGATGACCATTCTATACAATTGATAATATCTATTTTTAGTGTATAAATATCTATCAAATGATAGGCTATACCAGTATCATATGTGTTGTCTCTAAGTATATAGAAATTATCGTGATGGGTTGCCATTGTGAGCATAATCAAATCAGCATCCATTCCGTTTATACAAAATATCTCGTCTTTTCTAGCAAATTTTCTGACATATTCTACAGCTTTATGTTCACCTTCACCTGCATGTTTCTCATTAGAGAAAATAATATCTAAATTTCCCCAAACAGAATCTTCTGTCATTTTCTTTCGAATAAACCAGTCAATATATGACGAAAGTCTGTCTAAAAACACTGTTCCGGGGGTTATACAGTTAGGGTTAAATTCCATAGTGTCGTTTTCAGTCATTCCCTTGACACTCTTATATCTTCTCGACCTTTGTTGACATTGTTTTGCCAAAGGAGCAGGACCATCTATACAGAGAATTAATCTTTCTGTAGGATTTGATATTTTAACCAGAGATTCTATAGTAAAACAGACTTGCTTAAAAACTCTTCTTTCTTTAGCACCGGCGCTTTCTACCTTTGGATTAGTATTAGAGAAAAGTCTTGTAGGTTTATAGTCTCCATATTGATATACTTTCTGAGCAGCATTATGAAATATACCATTCATATCGAGTAAAAGGGTCGTTATACCCTTATTTAATATAGTCCCTTGTGTAATAGGGGTTAAATGTTGTGGATAGGTCTTTCTTAACCAATAAAAAAAGTGATGAATTCCCATATTATGTGTCTTATATTTTACACATAATTTATATAAATATTCATTTTATTAAAAAGTATCTTTCTTTCCGCGAAATCCAATATAGAGGATGAAATATCTGTTACATGTCTTATTGAGAAATTTACTATTATTTCAACATTTCATTTATTTGTTTTTGATTCATTCCATATAGAGGATGAAATGGATTTGTTGATATCTCTTCATCATACCATAGAACTCTCTTTGGATGGCATGCTTTACTGATTAATTCTTCCTTTATCAGAGTTAATCTTTTATGGGTTTCTCTTTCTCTATATATTCTAGACTGAAAAAACTCATGATAATTAAATTTATTAGTCGAAATAAATTCCCAATCCCACGGTTTATTAGGGTTTTCTTGTATAATTTTTGGTGTTATATTAGGATTTAAAGAGATACAACTCCAATCCCAGTCTTTATCAGGATTTAAAGAGATACAATCCCAGTCTTTATCAGGATTTAAAGAGATACAATTCCAATCCCAGTCTTTATCAGGATTTGCTTGTATAATCTCCCATGTTATATTAGGATTTCTCGATATCCGAGGCCAATTCCATGGTTTATCAGGATTTGATTCTATAATTTCCCATGTTATATTTGGATTTGCTGAAATATAATCCCAATCCCATGGTTTATCAGGGTTCTCTTGTATAATATTTGGTGTTATATTTGGATTTTTTGAAATATATTCCCAATCCCACGGTTTATTAGGGTTTGCTTGTATAATTTCCCATGTAATATTGAAATTTATCGAGATACCTTCCCAAACCCAGAATATATCAGGATTAGCTAGTATAATTTCCCATGTTATGTTTGGATTTTTTGATATATAGTACCAAACCCATGGTTTATCAGGATTTGCTTGTATAATTTCCCATGAAATATTGGAATTTTGTGAGATATATTCCCAATCCCAGTTTTTATCAGGATTAGCTAGTATAATTTCCCATGTTATACTGGAATTTTGTGATATATAACCCCAATCCCAATCTTTATCAGGGTTAGCTAGTATAATTTCCCATGTTATGTTTGGATTTTGTGTTATATATTCCCAGTCCCATGGTTTATTAAGGTTAGCTTGTATTATATCCCATGTTATGTTTGGATTTAAAGAGATACAACGCCAATTCCATGGTTTATCAGGATTCGCTTGTATAATTTCCCATGTAATATTAGGATTTTGTGAGATAGAGAACCAATCCCATAGTTTATCAGGATTTGCTTGTATTAATTTAAAGAAACTATTTGTTCGACTCATCAGTTGATAATTTCAACATTATTTCTGGTAATTTCAATTTATAAAACAGAAAGAAAAAGTTGTCATGTATAGGTATACATGAAATGATTTTGAGTACCAAATTTGGCTCAAAATAGACAGGGTAAAAATATGGATTTATCCTCTGTACGTCCATTTTGCTTTACATGAAATACACTCAGCAAATGTGGTATATCCTTCATCGCCTGATCTGCACTGTTTAGAATAGGTATAAACCTTTTTACTTCCGCAATTACAGGTAATTACACCTTCTACCAGTTCAAAAGGTTTCTCAATAAAATTATTTTGCTCAATCAAACTCATTCTCTCTGAATCAAAGCTAGAATGGTCCCATATATTTTTTCCAGACTTTACTTGTTCTGTAATATCAGCTATAGATTTTCCTAAAAGTATATCACCAATTATTTGATATATAATCTCGATATATTCAGTATCATTATTAGAAAAAGTTAGTGCTAAATTTCTCAGTTCTAAGCAAGTTTCAGATTTTTTATTCACTGTAAGAAGGGCATTGTATCCTTTATCTCTAATTTCAGATGATACTATATCTGTGGTATTTTCTTGTTCTTGTATAAATGAACATCCAATTAATCCTCCTATTACTCCAAGAGGTTTACCACTATCAAGCCCTTTTACTATTCTATATGTAACAGTACCGTTTTTTCTGGTAATTTTTATAATATCTCCTCTGTTAAATCCAAGAAATCTAACAACTTTATCAGTTTTTTTAATTACAGGAAAATTAGTACCATATTTCTGTTTAAACAGAGTTGCTTCTGTTGGACTTAACACAGTAAACTCTGGTTGCAAGTAGTGATTCAAAGGATTACTCATAAGTTCTTTGTAACAAAAAAGTTCTATTTTTGAGCTATCTTTAAGTGAAAGTAGGACTAACAAGTCTGAATTAGCCTTTGCAGTTACTGTATCTAAATAAACTGCTATTCCGTGATTAATTCCTGCTTTGTTCAATACACTAGCATATTTAACAAGAGCCTCTGTATTAAATTTGTCCAATAGTGATAAAAAAACAAGAATTTGATTACCTTCTTTATTTTCACCTATTAATGTATCAAGAGTGTCTGTCTCATCTGAAATTAGTGTATATTTACGTAGTTCTAGCATTTGTTTTAGTGTTTTTGTGATAGATTCTTTGATATATTGTATATTCATATCTTACTAATATCACTAATTTATACTATAGACTTTTCATTTTTAAATATTTCTGTATAACATTTAATATTCCTTGTCTGAGAGAGGTAAATTTTATACTCTGTTCTAATATTTCATCACATTTTGATGTCTTTTTATACTGTCCATCATTTGAAGGTATGTTATCAAAGATTATTCTATTCTCACCAATTCCAAAAGTTTCTGCTATTGTATGAATAAGTTGTTTTATAGAAACTTCTTCAGTATTTGTGACTATAATAGTATCATTTCTGTCAAATTGCTCAAAATTACGCCATATATACTCTATAGAATTTATTAGGTCATTTACATAAGTAAACTGTCTCAAAGGATTTCCTGTACCTTTAACCTCTATTTTCTCTGAATTTATCAGGGCGTTGTATGCTTTATTTATTAAAGCAGGAACAACATGAGAATTTTGAATATCATCAAAATGGTCGTATTCTCCATACAAATTACTAGGTGTTATTGTTATATATCTAGCATTATACTGTTTTCTGTAACAACGAGTCAAAACATCTATCATTCTTTTTGCATATGCATATCCCTCATTAGACTCATGTGGAGGACCATTATGTAACATGTCAGATGTTATAGGATATTCAATCATTTTATCAGGAAAAATACATGTCGATAACAGAGATATTAGAATAGTATTCTTTTCACAGACAGAATGAACAGCATTTATCACATTCATATTAATTTGCATATTAACATTAAAAAAGTTTACAGGTTCAGACATATTTCCAAATAGACCTCCAACATATCCAGCGAGATTAATAACGACATTTGGCTGAATTTTACTCATGTATTCTTTTACATCTTCAAAATTCATCAAATTCACTTCTTGTCTTGTCGGAAAGTAGTAAATATCAGTAGAATTTGTCACTATATCTTTATAAGAACTACCAACAAGGCCTGAGCCTCCATATATAACAATTTTATTTGTTGCCATTTTCTCTTGTTTTTCTTGTGTATAAATTACGTTTAACGATGAATATGTATATTTTATACATATTAGTTCAAGAATAGTAGTTAATTTCTCATAGTTCAAGTAGATTGAATAACTCTACATCAGAGTTATTCAATATAGAGATATACTTAACCTTTTCGATAGAGTACTTTTTTAGTACTTTTTCTAGTAGATTAGAAGTTGTTGCATTCTGCAAATCCGTTTTATTTCCAACAAGAACTATCTCAGATTGTGGGTTTAATTCAATAAAAAGATCCAAATTGTTATTTGGCTTCAAGTAGTAATTTCAAACTACTTGAATCAGAAACATCAAACATAGCTAGGCATTTTTGTTTATTTAATGAAAACCCTTTCTGTAAAGAGCATTTAGCTGGTGTAGACCATATCAATGTGTTCTTTTTATATTTTGGATTAAAGCTTAGAGGCCATGTATCTGCAGTAACACTTGGTAAATATTCAGTATCAAATCTATTTATGAGAAGTTTAGTAAGAAGAACTGTTTTACCAACATTGGTATTTCCTATTAATAGTATATTAGTTTCAGTAGTTTGCATTCTGTATGGGTGATATATAAATTGCAAAAATTACAAAATTCATTTTTAAAATTCTCGTTTTGTGTAAAAACCATTAGCTTCTAACCAACGAAGTCCTTCTTTCGCTGCGTTATGCTTAGAAACAGCATCATCTGGTCCTATACCTGTTCCAATCTTGATACGTTTGTTATAGATAATGGCATATAATGTTGTTATAATACCAGAAACATCATCATATTTTTTATATTCTACTTTAATATCCTTATGTGAAGCTGTTTCTTTTATTATTGTGATAGAGTCTTTGAGAGATTCATAATCTAACGGAATTGGAATTTCATCAAAGATACTTTTTAGTATATCATACACAACATTATACCCTACACCTACCATAAATTTGTCATCCAGTATTTCAGCCGTTACACCTATAAATGATTCTAGTACATCTTCTAATAAGTCTTTTTGGAAAGTCGCTTTGGAATGGTCGCATGCAGAAATAAAAGGCCAAAATCCAAGTTTTTCTGATATATCAGAAAAAGTATTTTTTGACGCATATTTTATTCTGATAAGAGCTACAATCTCAACACCTTTTGATGAGTTGAGATTTGGAAATCGTTTATATGCGTACCAAATAAGAAATGCATTAGCCAAAACATCACCTTTCTGTTCATATACTTCATAATTATTATCAGAAACTGAACTATGCGTAAAAGCTGCTCTATATTTTTCTATTGATGACGGGGATAACAATATATCAGTAAATTTATCAGATATATTTCCTCTTTTAATTACATCATGTATTTTCTTTCTAAACTCTTCCTCATTAGAAAGAGGAGAAGATTTAGTATGTTCACATATAGTGTTGCATTTCTTTTTATATTGTTGTTGCATTATTGTATTAGTGATTTATTATATTAAAATATCTAATATTTCATTTTATTTATTTTAATAAATGAGTTCTTCTATCATGATGTGTACACAAAGATTTCTGAAAAATGATCAGAAAAATATAACAAAAATATTTAAGAGTTCATCACCAGAAGAACGTTCCAGACTATCAGCAGCGTTTTTTAAGTCAAAAGTTCTGCCACAAAATAGTATCTTAACATATGGATTCTTGGAAGATCCAGACACTAAAGGTATTCCAAGAATTGACGGGCAAAATACACAGGGTGAAATAGACCCTATACATGAACAAACAGAGAAGTTGTCTCTAAAAGACTCTATTCATCTAGTAATTAAAGAGAGAATAGAACCAATTATCAATATCAAGTTTAACTTTATAACAGATGCAGCAAATGCTGATATACGTATAACTTTTGATGAGAATGATGGTGCTTGGTCTCTTCTTGGTACGGATGTACTTGAAACAAAAAAGCCTGAACCTACTATGAACCTTGGATGGTTTAATGTCTTTACTACTATACATGAGTTTTGTCATACTTTGGGAATGATTCATGAACATCAAAATCCAAGAGGTGAACAGATAAAATGGAACAAGCCCGTACTTTATAAAGTGATTGGAGAACAACAGGGATGGTCTGAAGAAACTATAGACCAAAATATAATAAATAGATATAACAAGGATGATACGAATGGAAGTGACTTTGACCCAAAATCTATTATGTTATACTTTTTTCCCTCGTCTGTGACAACAAATGGTGTAGGAACTAAACAAAATCGTCGTTATTCTGCAGAAGATGTGATATGGTTAGAAAAAACCTATCCGGGGGGTAAAATGTCAGCTGCTGAATTTTATCAAAAAGCATATGGAAAAACACTGGAAGAAGGTATAATGGCTATAAAAGTTGATAGGGAAAAATTAGAGAAAAAGGGTACAGAATCATCGTTATTTGATGGAATATGGTTTTATCTATCTATTTTCTTGATTGCAATAATACTTGGGTATCTTCTATATAAGTATGGTGAAAAAAGAAGACCAAATATTGTTTCAGAAAACATACCTGAAAGAACTTTGGAAAATTAGTTCGAGTTGTCAAAAAATGAATTTTGTAAAAAATATATGAAACAAATCACTTCCTCATAAATGTCTACAACTTGTTCTGATTCTATTCTATTCCACTCTACATACAAATATCATGATGAACCTATTTCCTCACTCACTTCTGAATCTACTATTCCATTCTGCTCTAAATGCAACAAATATCATCACGGTTATGAGAATAATCAGAGACTTTTCTGTTTATGTATGCCTCCTTGTAATTGTTGGTGTAAGTTCTGTGAAAGAACTAAACAAGCATATGAAACAACTGAACAAGCCGACAAAAGAGCTGAACAAAGTCTTGAAATGATTGATATACAAAACATTCTTAAAGATAATCGAAAGTCAGACCCGATATTAATCGACTTTCTTCTCAATCTTGATGATTCCGAGTTTCAGACATACATTCGTACATGTTTGAATATAAAATCACTCTTAGAGCCTATTTCTTTAGGCAATAAACCTATCAAAACTGGTGTTTTTATCGCTGACTTAAATGTACTCTTTAACAATACTGTCAGGTATAGAGCAAAAATCACATCTGCCATAATGAATAAATCCAAGTAATTCCAAGTAAATAGTAAAATGACTAAGAAACTAACTACCTACATGTATATTATACATGTATACCCAAAAATAGAAACTTTGTTGAGATAAGAGAATTTCTATGCTATATGTACATTTTTTACTATTAAATTATTAGCAATACAATTAATAGTAAGTACTTCATATGAACCTGCTGTATCTATAGCGCAAGGAGAAACATGAACTATACAAGGAGTTATACTTGAAAAGACAGCCATACTTGTTTCATACATAATATTACCATTCAAGAAAACTCTAACTGTCATATTTGTGTCTTTTTCAGCCAAAACTACAAATATAATACTTTTCAGAGGTGAAACAGAACTGTTATATGGAACACACAGAACTTCATCAGTATTTAATCTACAACAACTATCACCCTTTGGTCCTTGCTCACCCTGATCACCCTTTGGTCCTTGCTCACCCTGATCACCCTTTGGTCCTTGCTCACCCTGATCACCCTTTGGTCCTTGCTCACCCTGATCACCCT
>Ga0255182_1000555_pt1 | contig 23974 bp, 25 predicted proteins | sample Atl_UVDOM_RepA_8_FD_188420 | JGI IMG/M metagenome (GOLD analysis project Ga0255182, IMG submission 188420) | Freshwater microbial communities from Altamaha River, Georgia, United States - Atl_UVDOM_RepA_8d | ecosystem: Environmental > Aquatic > Freshwater > River | place: USA: Georgia...
CTGTTCTGCGTGTTCCATCAGCCGAGTGTGGGCGACCCGTCAGGGCCTTTCAAGTCGACGCCCGCCACCGCACTGCGGCGTCAGAAGCTGGCCGCAAGCGCGGCCGCCTCGGCGCAGGCGGCCGCGCGCGCGGCGCGGTCGGCGTCGGGGCCGTAGAGCGTTTTCTCGATCCGCAGCGAGGTCACGTCCGTGATGCCGGTGAAACGGAACCAGATGTCCATGTAGCCCGCCTGCAGATCCCAGCTCGCCGCCGGGGTCGACGACTCCGGCTGGAAGTCGACGCCGCGGGCGTAGATCGCGAGCGCCTTCTTGCCGCCCAGCAGGCCGTTGAGCCCCCTCTCGTCGAAAGTGAACAGCAGGTCCTTCTGCGACACGACGTCGATGTAGTGCTTGAGCTTGTAGGGGATGCCGAAATTCCACATCGGCAGCGAGAACACCAGCTTGTCCGCTTCCCGCAGCGGACGCGCCAGTTCGGTGATCCGTGCCCAGGCCGCGGCCTGCGCGGGCGTGCGCTCGCTGCCTGCGATGCCCGCGTACTTGGCGTCCAGCGCATCGCCGTCGAACTCGGGCAGGTCGAGTCGCCAGAGATCCAGCGTGACGACCCGGTCATCGGGATGGGCGCGGCGGTAGGCGTCCAGGAAGGCGCGCGCGACCTCGATCGACGCGGATCGGGTCTTGCGCGGCGAGGCTTCGATGTGGAGCAGGGTGGCCATGCGCGGTTCCTCGCCGGGCTGGGGCGTCAGAGACGCGTGATGTTGATTCGGTTGTCGTGGAAGGCTGCGCCGCCGACCGGGCCGCCCGGGTCGGCACCGGTCAAGGCATTGATGCCGACGCCCTCGGCGAAGGCGGCATTGGGCCAGATGCTCTCGACGATGACGACGCCGGGCTGGACGCCGTCGAAGATTTCCGCGTGCAGGCTGACCGCGCCGCGCGCGCTCGCGAGCCGCACGCGCTCGCCGTCGGCGATGCCGAGCCGGGTCGCGTCGTCCGGGTGCAGCATGACCGTCGGGCGTTGCTCGCGCCGGCGCGAGGTCGGCGTTTCCGTGAACGTCGAATTGAGGAAATGCCGGGACGGCGCCGTCACCATGCGGAAGGGGTATTGAGCGTTGGCTTCCTCGATCACCGGCCAGTAGTCGGGCAGCGCGGGGGGCGTGCCGTTGCCGCCGATCGACTGCTGCGGCAGCCTCGACCAGTCCGGCGCGAAGTGGAACCGCCGGTCCGCGTGGGCGAAGCCTTCCAGGTAGTGGGCGGTCGCGAACGGGGGCTGGCAGTCGTGCCAGCGCGCGGCCTCGAGGTCCTCGAGGCTGCCCCAGCCGGAGTTGCGCAGCGTCCAGTCGATGATTTCGCGCGACGACAGGTCGAAGCCCTGATGGCGGGCGCCGACGCGCTGCGCGATGCCGCACAGCACCTCGTGATTGCTGCGGCATTCGCCGGGCGGCGCCACGATGCGCGGTCCGAGCTGGATGTGCTGGTGGCCTCCGCCCTGGTAGAGATCGTCGTGCTCGAGGAACATCGTCGCCGGCAGCACGATGTCGGCCATCGCGGCGGTCTCGGTCATGAACTGTTCGTGGACGCAGACGAACAGGTCCTCGCGCGCGAAGCCGCGGTGGACCAGCGTGAGGTCGGGGGCGACCGACATCGGATTGGTGTTCTGGATGAAGAGCGCCGTGACCGGCGGTCCGCCGGCGAGATCGCGGGGGTCGCCGGTCAGGACCGGACCGATGCGTGACTGGTCCAGCATGCGCACCGACGGGTCGCGCGCGTCGAGGCCTTCGATCAGCGTCTTGTTCCAGTGGAAGATCGCGCCGTTCGTGTGAAAGGCGCCGCCGCCCTCGTGGCGCCAGGCGCCGATGACGGCGGGGATGCAGAGCGCCGCGTGCATGCCGACGGCGCCGTTACGCTGGCGCGAGAAACCGTAGCCGAGGCGGAAGAAGCTGCGCGGATGGCGACCGACCAGCTGCGCGAAGGCCTCGATGTCCGCGACCGGAACGCCGCAGATGGCGCTGGCCCACTGCGGCGTGCGCGTGGCCAGGTGCGCTTCGAGCGCGTCGGCGTCGCGCGTATGCGTGGCGATGTAGTCGCGATCGGCGTGGCCGTCGCGGAACAGCGCGTGCATCACCCCGCAGGCGAGCGCCGCGTCAGTGCCGGGCTTCACGCACAGGAACAGGTCCGCCTGCTCGGCGGTCGCGTTGCGATAGGTGTCGACGACGACGAGCTTCGCGCCGCGTTCGCGCCGCGCGCGGAGCGCGTGGGTCATCACGTTGACCTGGGTGCTGGCGGCGTTCGTGCCCCAGATCACGACGACGTCGGCGCGGGCCATCTCGCGCGGGTCGACGCCGGCGAGCTTGCCGGTGCCGGCGAGGAAGCCGCTCCAGGCGAGGGTCGTGCAGATCGTCGAATGCTGGCCGGAATAGCGCTTGACGTGGCGCAGCCGGTTGATGCCGTCACGCATCACGAGCCCCATCGTGCCGGCGTAGTAATAGGGCCAGACCGTTTCCGGACCGTGGCGTCGCTCGGCGGCGAGCAGGCGTTCGCCGATCTCGTCCAGCGCCTCGTCCCAACCGATGCGCACGAACTGCCGGCTGCCCTTCGGGCCGGTGCGCTTGAGCGGGTGAAGGAGGCGGTCCGGGTGGTGGATGCGCTCGGCGTAGCGGGCCACCTTGCTGCAGATGACGCCGGCGGTGTAGCTGTGCTCGTCAGCGCCGCGGACGCGGCCGATACGGTGCTCGCCCAGCTTCTCGACGAGCAGCGCGCAGGTCGACGGGCAATCGTGCGGGCAGGTCGTGTGGAACAACCCCGTGTCAGCGTTCATGTCGTGTCCGGCCTCGCCTGCTCGCCTGCCGCCGTGACGGCCCTGCGGGCAATCTACCGAGGCGCCGCGCGGCGGGCAATCGCCGCCGCGCGACCCGGTCGAGTATAGTGCCGGCGTTCCCACGCATGACGGATGCCACGCATGATGACCAGGCGCGCGATACTCCTTTCGATCCTGCTGTTGCCGCTCACGGGCTGCCTGAATCACGATCAGCCGCGCGCGACGGCGGAGCACCTGCAAAGCAGGAATCGCGTCGCGATCGTCGTGCTCGTCGATGCCGCGCCGCGAGTGGACACGATCGCGCTCCAGCCGACCAGGAGCACGCACGGCCGCGCGACGCTGGCCGGCTGGGACGCACGGGCGGCGCTCCAGCCCTACCTCGCCGAGCGCCTCCGCGGCAAAGGCCTGACCATCGTCCCCCTCGACTACGACCCGGCGGACTTCGCCGCGGTGTATGCGAGCAGCACGGCCTATCCCGACCCGCAGCGAATCAACGAGGCCCTGCGCGCCCGCGCGGCGCAGGCGCAGGCCGACCTGCTGGTCGTGCTCTATCGCCAGGTCGAACGGGACTTCGTCGGAACCTCCATCGAGAACCTCGTGGGCTACGGGCTCGTCCGCCACGAAGGCCTCGCGCCGCAGGCCTACGCGGCCGTCGGGCTCGAGGCGATTGCCGTCGACGGCGGCGCCGTGATCGCGCGGGCGGACGGCCTGAAGGCGGTGCCGCTGCCGGACACTGCGTGGAGCGACGCCTATGCGACCGACGACACGGTCGCCATCGAAGACGCCGGCGCGAAGGCCGTGGCTGACGCGCTGACCGCCGCCCTGCAGGGCGCCGCCCTGGCTGCCGCCCAGGAAGCCGGGCTGTCGCACTGACATGCGCTGCGTAATCCTCGGCGCCGGCGCGCTCGGCAGCATCCTCGCCGCGCACCTGCGTCGCGCCGGCCACGACGTCACCCTGGTTGCCCGCGGGCGACGCGCCGCGGCGCTGCGCGCACAGGGGCTGAAGATCGAGGGCCTCGCGGCGATCGGGATCGACTGTGACGTCTGCACGGAGCCGGCCACGCTGCGCGGCGCGGACCTGTTCATCAATACCGTCAAGACCTACGACAGCCGGGCAGGCCTCGCGGCGCTCGGCGAGCTGGACCCGGCGCTCGCGCTGTCGGTGCAGAACGGCGTGGTCAAGGAGGACGAACTCGCAGCGAGCTTCGGCGCGGACCGCGTGCTCGGCGCGATGGCCGACTTCAGCGGCGAGTTGCGCGACGACGGCAGCGTGCTGTTCACGCGCAACGTCTGCCTGCACGTCGGCGAGCTCGCGGGGGGGCTTTCTCCGCGCGCGACGCAGCTCGCCGCGACGCTCGATGCCGCGGGCGTCACGACGCGCGCGAGCGACGCCATCCGCACCGTGATCTGGTCGAAATACGTCGGCTGGAACGCGCTGATGACCCTGTCGGTGCTGACCCGGCGCCGCACGGCGGCCTACCTGTCAGATCCCGATGCGGCGCTCGTCGCCGCGCGGATCACGCGCGAGATGGCGGCGCTCGCCACGACGCTCGGCATCCCGCTGCGCGACCAATCCCCGCTGCCCGTCGCGGGCATCGCGGCCGGCGACGAGGCGGCGGCGGTGCGCCTGGTGCAGTCGGTCGGCGCAACCTTCGGGCAGCAGGCGCCGACGCACCGGATGTCCAGCCTGCAGGACCTGTTGCGGGGCCGGCCGCTCGAACTCGAGGAAACCGTCGGCCACGCGCTCGCGCTCGGCCGTGCCCGTGGCGTCGCCATGCCGGTGACCGAGGTCTGCTACCGGCTGGTGTCGACGGTCAACCGTGGACTCGGCGATGGACGGGACGGGGTCGCCTGAGGCGATGCGGGCCGGACGCTTCGATCTCGCGCCGTGGCGCCACGCGCGCGAGGCGGATGCCGCCCAGCGCGCCGCGCAACAGGCACTGCAGGATGCGCTGGCCGCGTCGGGTCAGTTCGCTTTCGGCGAGCGCTGCTTCGTCTCGCCGCTGGCGGGTATCGATGTCGAGCGCCTCGTCCTCGGCGACAACTGTCTCGTCGCCGCGTGGGCGATCCTGGCCGGTGACATCACCGCCGGGAGCTTCTGCACCTTCAACTCGCACGCGGTGCTGCGCGGCCGGATTCAACTCGGCGACGCGGTGCGCATCGCGTCGCACGCGAGCATCGTCGGTTTCGAGCACATTGCCGACGACGTCGAGCGCCCGATCTTCCGCCAGGGCATCCGACGGCGCGGCGTCGAAATCGGGGACGACGTCTGGATCGGGGCGGGCGCGACGATCGTCGACGGCGTGCGCGTCGGCAGCCACGCGATCGTCGGCGCCGGCGCCGTGGTCACCCGCGACGTCCCGGAATACGCGGTGGTGGCCGGCAACCCGGCGCGGATCCTGCGCGACCGTCGCCGCCCGCACCCGGCGCACGTCGCGGATACGCTGCGCGCTTTCGGGCGGCGCGTCGCCGCCGAGTGGCCGGCGATCCTCGCCGCGCACGCCGCGCCGGATGCCCTGCCGGCCTACGCGGACGCCGCAGGCGGGGCGCCTGGCCTGCGCGCCACCTGCGACGCCGTCGAGATTGCGGCGATGTTCGGCGCCGAACCGCCCGCAGCGGCCGCGCTGCGCGCGAGGCTGCTCGCCTGCCAGGATCCCGCGACCGGCCTGCCCCGCGACGACAGCCACGCCGGCGCTGCAGCGGCCGGCCCGCTCGGGGACGCCCACACCGCCTACCTCGTGCTCTGCGTCGGCTATGCGCTGGAGTGCCTGGGCGAGCGCTACCCGCGACACTTCGCGGCGGTCGATGCGCTGGACGCGGCCGGGCTGCTGCGCTGGCTCGAGGGACTGCCGTGGCGCGAGCAGCCGTGGAGTGCCGGCGCCTGGGTCGACAGCCTGGCCACCGCGCTGTGGTTCAATCACCTTCACTGCGGACGCGACCTTCCGTACGCGCCGCTGTTCGAGTGGCTGGGCGCGCGCTGTTTTCCGCACACCGGCCTGTGGAGCGGGGGTCAGCGCGCGCAGGGCTGGCTGCAGCCGGTCAACGGTTTCTACCGGCTCACCCGCGGCAGCTACGCCCAGTTCGGCTTGCGCGTGCCGCATCCCGAGTCCACCATCGACACGGTGCTGGCCCACTGCCGGTTCCACGAGGACTTCATGACCCGGGGCGTCAATGCGTGCAACGTGCTCGACGCGCTGCACGCGCTTTGGCTGTGCGGCCGCGCCACCGCGCATCGACGCGAGGAGGCGCGCGCTTTCGCGCGCCGGCAGGTCGCGGCGATCGCGCAGCGCTGGCTGCCCGGCGCCGGCTTCGCCTTTGCGGCCGGCGGGGCCGCGAGCCTGCACGGCACCGAGATGTGGCTGGCCGCGCTGTTCACCGCCGCCGCGCTGCTCGGCGCGGACGACGCCTGCGGCTATGCGCCACGCGGCATCCACCGCCTCGCCGCGGGCGCGCGGGTGGCCGCATGATGATGTGGGTGGAAATCGGCGTGGTGCTGCTGTTGATACTGTTCAACGGCGCGCTGGCGATGGCGGAAATGTCGGTGGTGTCGTCGAACAAGCACCGTCTCAAGCTGCTCGCGGACCGCGGCTCGCGCGGCGCACGGGTCGCGCTCGCGCTGGCGGAGAATCCCGCGCGCTTCCTGTCTTCGGTGCAGATCGGCATCACCCTGGTCGGCGTGCTGGCGGGCGCCTTCGGCGGTGCCACGCTGTCGGAGCATCTCACCGTCGCGCTGAACCTCGTCGCCTTCATCGATCCCTACGGCGAGGTCGTCGCGATGTTCATCGTCGTGGTCGGCATCACCTTCCTGTCGATCGTCGTCGGCGAACTCGTCCCGAAGCAGCTGGCGCTGCGGCGACCGGAAGCGATCGCGGCCGCGGTGGCCCTGCCGATGCGCTGGTTCATCCGCATCGTCGGTCCGGCCGTCACGGTGCTGCAACTGGCCTCCCAGGGCGTGCTCTCGCTGCTGGGCGAGCACGGTGGCGAGGCGCACGGCATCACCGAAGAGGAGGTCAAGGCGGTCATCCACGAGGGCGCCCGCGCCGGCGTGCTGAAGGATCTGGAGCGGGAAATGCTGAGCGGCGTCATGCGCCTCGCCGACCGCCGCGCCGAACTCATCATGACCGAGCGCGAGCATTTCGTGACGGTCGACCTCGACGAGGATCCGGCCACGGTCTGGCAGCACCTGCGCACGACCGTGCACACGCGCGTGATAGCCGTGCGCGGCCAGCCTCCGCGCGTGCTGGGCCTGCTCGAAACCCGGGACGTGCTGGCTCGCCTGCTCGAGGGCGGCGAGGTCGATTTCGAGCAGTTGCTGGTGCAGCCGCCGCGCATCCCGCCGACCATGTCGGCAACGGCCCTGCTCGAGGGCCTGCGCGACAGCCGCACCCACATGCTGTTCGTCATCGATGAACGCGACGACGTCATCGGTCTCATCACCGCCACCGACATCCTGAACACGATCGTTCCGGGCTTCGGGGCGCGCGGCGAGGACGAGGGCGCCATCGTGTTGCGCGGCGAGGGCGAGTGGCTCGTCGATGGCGATCTGCTCATCGACGTGCTGGTCGACCACCTTGGTTTCATCACCCTGCCGGCCGACCGCAGCTTCGACAGCGTCGCGGGCTTCGTGCTGTGGCACCTCGAACGGCTGCCTGTCGAGGGCGAGCAGCTGCAGGCCGACGGCTACCGCTTCGAGGTCCTCGACATGGACGGCCCGCGCATCGACAAGGTGCTGGTCACGCGGCTCGACGCGACCGCCGCGCTCGACGATGCGCTGGACAGCGGCTGAGCGTGCTGCCGGGGCGGCGGCGGACCCGCCCGCGTAGTCCGGGTAGCGCGGCGTCCGGTACCGGTCACGTCGCGCCCATTCGAAGGCGGCCGCCGTGCCTGGGGGCAGTGGCAAAATGCCGCGCCCCGGCGCTCGCGACGCGAAGATTGCTGGTGCTACACTGCGGCGCTTCCCCGAGACGTCCAACCAGGAATACCGTCCGCCGGCCATGTTCGATGCCGTCCCCGCTGCCATTGCCGTCCTGCTGCGAGGCGCCGCGCGATGAGCGCGACGGCGTCGTTGCGCATGGGCGACGCGGCGCCACGCCGCACGACGGCCGCCGGCGACTGGCGCCGTTCGGACCTCGTGCTGCTGGGCTGCCTGTCGGCCGCGCTGCATGCCTGGGTCTGGCAGATCGCGGTGCGCGAAACGCCGCCGCCCGACGTCGAAGCGAAGCCGCTGCCGATCGAGATCCAGCTCGTGGCGCCGCCGGCGCCCAAGCCCGTCGCGCCTCCGCCGCAGGTCGTGGCGCAGCCTCCGCCGCCGAAGCCGGCGCCGCCCCCGCCGCCGAAACCGAAACCGAAGCCCAAGCCGAAGCCCAAACCGGTACCGAAGCCGAAGCCCAGGCCGGCACCCGAACCGCCCCCGCCGCCCGTCCCTGCGCCCCAGCCGCAACTCGCACCGGCGCCGCCCGCACCACCGGTGGCGGCCGCGCCGAGCGCGCCCGCGACGCCGGGCCCGATCGCGCCGGCTCCCGAAGTGCCGGTCGTGCCGGCGCACACGCGTGCGACCTCGAAACGAAACCCGAAGCCGGAGTATCCGACGATCGCGCGACGCCGCGGCTGGGAAGGCAAGGTGCTGCTGCGGATCCAGGTGGGCGCCGACGGGCTGCCCGGCAAGGTCGAGGTCGAGGAGTCGAGCGGACGCGAGGTGCTGGACCAGTCCGCCTTGCGCACGGTTCGGCGCTGGACTTTCACGCCGGCGATGCGCGGGACCGAGCCTGTCGACAGCACCCTGACGCTCTCCATCGTTTTCAAACTCGACTAATCGAAGGTAAGCCGCAGTGATGTCCGCCCTCTCGAATGACCACATCGTCACCTGGACGCTTTACGCGCTGATCGCGTTCTCGGTCGTGACGTGGACCGTGGTGTTGCTCAAGCTCCTGCAGAACATGCGCGCCGGCGCTGCCAACCGCGCGTACACCCGTACGTTCTGGGCCGCGCCCAGCCTGGCGGCGGCGGCGGAGATCAAGGCGGCACAGGGGCCGGCGGCGCGGCTTGCCGCCCGCGGGTTCGAGGCGCTGCGACCGGCGACGGACGCCCACGATCTGGAACACGCCGGTGACCGCCGGGATTTGCTGGAACGCTGCCTCCGCCAGCAGCTGCAACGCGAGCGACGCTCGCTGGAGGGTGGCCTCACGCTGCTCGCGAGCATCGGCAGCACGTCGCCTTTCGTCGGCCTGTTCGGCACGGTGTGGGGCATCATGCACGCGCTGCAGGACATCACGAAGTCGGGCTCGGCGAGCCTCGACGTCGTCGCCGGGCCGATCGGCGAGGCGTTGGTCGCGACCGCCATCGGCATCGCGGTCGCGGTGCCGGCGGTGCTCGCCTACAATTTCTTCCTGCGCCGGATGAAGATCATGATTGCCGAGCTCGAGGACTTCGCGACCGATTTCGTGAACCTCGCCCTCAAGACCGCCTGGCGCCTCGAGCGCCCGGCCGGCGAAGGCAAGCCCTGATGGGTTTCAGCACACAGGGCGAATCCGACGAGGCGATGAGCGAGATCAACGTCACGCCCCTCGTCGACGTGATGCTGGTCCTGCTGGTGGTCTTCATCGTCACCGCGCCGCTGCTGACGAACGCGATCAAGGTGAACCTGCCGGAAACCGCCGAAACCTCGTCACCGGAGGATCCGGACGCCGTGACGGTCACCGTCGACCCGGCCGGCAAGGTCTATGTCGACAAGCGCGAGGTGGCGGTGGCGGATCTGGAAATCGAGCTCAAGGGCATGAAGGAACTCGACCCGGGCATGACCCTCTTCCTGCAGGCCGACGACGCCGCGCGCTACGGCACCGTCGCGAAAGTCATGGCGGTGATCGAGCGCGCCGGCATCGACAAGCTCGCGGTGATCACGAAGGCGGAGTAGGGCGGTCGCGCCCGGCACGGTGCGGGTGGCGGGCGCCGGCATTGCCACGGACAACACAGAGACCACCGAGGGGCCCGGAATGGAGACTTTCCAGCGCTGGGGCCTTGCGCCTCATTGCGGCTGACCGTGCCAGGTCGCCGGCTTCTCCGTGACATCCATGATGAAGCTGTTATGCCGGGTGCCGCGCACGACGCCGGTTTCCATCACGGAGTCACGCGGAGAGCAGAAATACAATCACCGGCATGCGCCGCCACATCCGACCGGATGCTCGCGTGAGTCATAACCCGCTTCCGACCTCCTCTCGGTGTCCTCGGTGGCTATGCGAGCCATTCCGCAGTCAACCAGCAAAGAGGCCCCGCGCTCCCTGCGGGGCCCCGGGGGGCGTCAGCCGGCCCGCTGGCGCTGGCGTCCGTCGCCGCCGTGTGCCGGGCGGCGCTGGCCGCCCTGCTTGTTGCGCTGGCCGTCGCCGCTCGGGCGGTTCTGGCCGCCCTGGTGGCCGCCGCTGCGCCGGCCGGTCTCGATGGGCTGCGGGCGCTGGCTCGGATCCGGCTGGTAGCCGTCGACGGTGTTGCGCGCGAAGCGGTGGCGCGTCAGGCGCTCGATGCTCTCGAGCAGGCGATGCTCGTCGATGCAGACCAGCGAGCATGCGGCGCCGGTGGCGCCCGCGCGCGCGGTGCGACCGATACGGTGCACGTAGTCCTCGGCAACCATCGGCAACTCGAAGTTCACCACCTGCGGCAGCTCGTTGATGTCGATGCCGCGCGCGGCGATGTCGGTTGCGACGAGCGCCCGCAGGCGGCCGCTCTTGAACTCCGCCAGCGCCTTCGTGCGCGCCGTCTGGCTCTTGTTGCCGTGGATCGCCATCGCCGGGATGCCGGCCTTCTCGAGGTGCTCGGCAAGCCGGTTCGCGAGGTGCTTGGTGCGCGTGAACACGAGCGCCTGCGTCCAGCGCCGCTCCTCGAACAGGTGCACCAGGAGTTCCTTCTTCTTGTTGCGATCGACCAGCAGGATTTCCTGCGCGATCTGGTCCGCGGTCGTGCCCTGGCGGGCGATTTCGACCTCGGCCGGATTGTTCATCAAGCTCGCGGCGAGGTCCTTGATCTCCGGCGGGAAGGTCGCGGAGAACAACAGGTTCTGGCGCTGCTTCGGCAGCACCGCGATCACCTTGCGGATGTCACGGATGAAGCCCATGTCGAGCATGCGATCGGCCTCGTCCAGCACGAAGAACTCGACCTGGGACAGGTCGACGGTACGCTGCTGGACGTGATCGAGCAGGCGGCCGGGGGTCGCGACCAGGATGTCGACGCCGCGGCGCAGGCCTTCGATCTGCGGGTTGATGCCGACGCCGCCGAAAATCACCAGCGAACGCACGTTGCTGTGGCGGCCGTAGTGGCGGACGGACTCTTCGACCTGCGCGGCAAGCTCGCGCGTCGGCGTCAGGATCAGCGTGCGTGGCGTGCGACGCTGCGGATGCGGGTTCTGTTTCAGCAAGGCCAGCATGGGCAGCACGAAGGCGGCGGTCTTGCCGGTGCCGGTCTGCGCGCCGGCGATCACGTCGCGGCCCTCGAGGATGACCGGGATGGCCTGGCGCTGAACGGGTGTGGGGGTGGTGTAGCCGCGATCGGTCACGGCACGGACGAGGTCCTCGGGCAGGCCGAGGGCAGAAAAGTCAGACATGTAACTCCAATGAGAAAACTTGATTCAGCCTGTCGCCGCGGCTTCGAGCCAGGCGCCAGTCACAAGGCAGGCAGATCGTGAGAGCGAAAAAGACCGGAAGTGGCCGCGGTCAGGGGGGACTGGAAACAAGGACCGCAGCGGCAGACTAACAGGTCCTGCAGTGCAGCGAAAGCGGTGGGTGGCAAAGTCGGATTTTGCCACCGAGAACACCGGGAACACCGAGCGTGACGCAATGAGCAGCCGTCTGCAGCGGTGCGTCCTGCGTGGAAGGTGGAGACGATCCCGTGAAGGGACTCGGTGTTCTCGGTGGCTGATCAAACGCTTGAACGCGCGGTAGCCTGGTCTTAGAGGTGCCGACCGATGAACGCGAGCTGGTCCGCGATCAGCTGGCGGCCTTCCGGAATCACCTTGCTCATCAGCAGGAAGCCGTGGAAGACGCCCGCATAGCGCTTGCATTCGACGCTGACGCCGGCCGCCTGCAGCTTCTTCGCGTAGTCCTCGCCCTCGTCGCGCAGCGGGTCGAACTCCGCGGTCGACACGAAGGCCGGCGGCAGTCCGGCCAGCGACTTCGCGTTGATCGGCGAGACCAGCGGGTCCTTGGCGTCGATGCCGGCGCCGTCGACGTAGTGCTGCCAGAACCACTTCATCTCGCGCTCGCCGAGGATCGGCGCCGTCGCGTTTTCCTTGATCGACGGTGAACTCATCGACGCATCGACCGCAGGATAGGTCAGCACCTGGCACTTCAGTGCCGGCCCGCCGTCGCGCGCAAGCTGCGCGACGACGCACGCCAGATTGCCGCCCGCGCTGTCACCCATCACGCCGAGGCGCGACGCATCCACGCCCAGCGACGCCGCATTCGCGTGCACCCATTTCAGCGCCGCATGGCAGTCGTTCGCGGCGGTCGGCGCCTTGAATTCGGGGGCCTTGCGATATTCGACGGCGATCACGGCAATGCCCGCCGTGTTCGCGAGATGGCGGCAGTAACCGTCGTGAGTCTCGAGACCCATGTAGACCCAGCCGCCGCCGTGGAAGTGCACGATGGCCGGCAGCGGACCCTGGTTCGGCGCGTAGAGGCGCGCGGCAATCTCGCCGCCGGTGACGGGAATCGTCAGCTCGCGCACGACGGCCACGGCTTCGCGATCCTCGACCGGCGTCGCGAACACGGCGTTGAAATAGGGACGGCCCTCGGCGGGCGCAAAGTGATCGAGCGGGTGGATGCCTTTTTCCTGCAGGATGTTCAGGACTGCCAGCGATTCGGCGGTCAAGGGCATGAAATCTTCTCCTCTGGTGCGCATGCGCCGGCCGGGTCGGCCGGGCGGTTGGTCGGATCGTGAGCGCCCGATTCTAAGGAGCCGTGCGCTGCCTGCCTATGTGCACGACGATGTGCATTTGCAGCATGCGGGAAACCGGTTTCGCGACGATGGCCTGATGTTAGGCTAGCCCGGGGAAGAGGCATCAAGTGGTGACGAGGGGAGGGCAACCGATGAGTCTGTCGCGAGAAGACCTGCTCGAAGCGTACCGGCGGATGAAGACCATCCGTGAATTCGAGGAACGGGTCCACGTTGAATTCGCCAAGGGTGGCATACCGGGCTTCGTGCATCTTTACGCCGGCGAGGAGGCGTCCGCCGCCGGCGTCTGCATGAATCTCACCGACGACGACAAGATCGCGAGCACGCATCGCGGTCACGGCCACTGCATCGGCAAGGGTGTCGACGTGCACGGCATGATGGCGGAGATCTACGGCAAGCGGACCGGCACCTGCCGCGGCAAGGGCGGCTCGATGCACATCGCCGACCTCGATACCGGCATGCTCGGCGCGAACGGCATCGTCGGCGGCGGGCCACCGCTGGTGTGCGGGGCCGCGCTCGCCGCGAAGCTGAAGGGCACGGGCGGTGTCGCGGTCGCCTTCTTCGGCGACGGCGCGTCGAACCAGGGCACGACCTTCGAGGCGATGAACCTCGCGTCGGTGTGGAAGCTGCCGGCGATCTTCGTCGCCGAGAACAATGGCTATGCCGAGGCCACCGCGGCGAAGTTCTCCGTGTCCTGCGAGGACATCGCGACCCGCGCGGCCGGTTTCGGCATGCCGGGGGTGACCGTGGACGGCCACGACTTCTTCGCCGTCTACGAGGCCACGCGCGACGCGGTGCTGCGCGCGCGCAACGGCGGCGGACCGTCGCTCGTCGAGGTCAAGCTCGACCGTTTCTACGGTCACTTCGAAGGCGACAACCAGAACTATCGTCCGGCTGGCGAAGTGAACCGGATCCGCGAACAGAAGGATTGCCTGAGGCGTTTCGCCGCGCGAGTGACCGGCGAGGGCCTCGTGGCCGCCGGTGAACTCGCGGCGATCGACGACGAGGTCATGCGGCTCATCGAGGACGCCGTCGCGCAGGCGAAGGCCGCACCCGATCCGCTACCGGAAGACCTCACCACCGACGTCTACATCAAGTACTGAGCGACGGGAGCAAGCGATCATGGCCAGAAAGATCCTGTTTCAACAGGCGATCAACGAGGCGCTGGACCAGGAGATGGCGCGCGACCCGTCGGTCATCGTGATGGGCGAGGACGTCGTCGGCGGGACCGGCGCGGAGGGCGAGATGGACGCCTGGGGCGGCGTCCTCGGCGTGACCAAGGGCCTCTACGGCAAATACGGCGACCGCATCATGGACACGCCGATCTCGGAGTCCGCCTTCGTCGGTGCCGCGATCGGCGCCGCGACCTGCGGCCTGCGGCCGGTCTGCGAACTGATGTTCATCGATTTCCTCGGCGTGTGCTTCGATCAGATCTACAACCAGGCGGCCAAGTTCCGCTACATGTTCGGCGGCAAGGCGCGGACCCCGGTCGTCATCCGCACGATGATAGGTGCCGGCTTCCGCGCCGCGGCCCAGCACTCCCAGTGCCTGTACCCGGTGTTCACGCACATCCCCGGGCTGAAGGTCGTCATTCCGTCTTCGCCTTACGAGGCGAAGGGGCTGCTGATCCAGGCGATACGTGACGACGACCCGGTGATCTTCTGCGAGCACAAGGCGCTCTACGCGATGGAAGGGGAAGTGCCGGAGGAGTCCTACACCATTCCCTTTGGCGAGGCGAACGTCGTGCGCGAGGGCAAGGACGTCACCATTGTCGCGCTCGCGCGCATGGTCGGCTACGCGCAGAAAGCCGCCGCCGCGCTCGCGAAGGACGGCATCAGTTGCGAGATCATCGACCCGCGCAGCACCTCGCCGCTCGACGAGGACACGATCCTCGAGAGCGTCGAGAACACCGGGCGCCTGGTCATCGTCGACGAGGCGTCGCCCCGCTGCGGCATGGCGGCGGACATCGCGGCGATGGTCGCGCAGAAGGGCTTCTCCTCGCTCACCGCGCCGATTGAAATGATCACACCGCCGCACACCCCGGTGCCGTTCAGCGGCGTCCTCGAGGATCTCTACATTCCCAGCCCGGCCCGCATCGAGGCGGCCGTGCGCAAAGTCGCGGAGTACGCATGATGTCGCAGGAGCAGATCGTCCCCATCACGATGCCCAAGTGGGGCCTGTCGATGACGGAAGGCAAGGTCGTCGAGTGGCTGGTCGACGAGGGCGTGGCGCTCAAGCCGGGCGACCCGGTGATGGAAATCGAGACTGAAAAAATTGCCAATACCTTCGAGGCGCTCGATCCCGGCACGCTCCGGCGCAAGGTCGCGGCCGTCGACGACGTGCTGCCGATCGGCGCGCTGCTCGGCGTGCTTGCGCCGGCGGCGGTCAGCGACGCGGACGTCGACGCCTATGTCGCCGACTTCCTTGCCCGCTACGTGCCGCCGGCGGCGGAGGAGGGCGACGCCGGCCCGGCCTACCAGTGGGTCGACGCGGGCGGCTGTCGGCTGCGTTACGCGCAGGCCGGCGAGACCGGCCCCGCGGTCGTGCTCGTGCACGGCTTCGGTGGCGACTGCGACAACTGGCTGTTCAACCAGAACGCGCTCGCCGCCGCGGCGCGTGTCTACGCGCTGGACCTGCCGGGCCACGGCCAATCATCCAAGCAGCTCGCGGACGCGAGTGTCGACGGTCTCGCCCGCGTCGTGCTCGCGTTCATGGATGCGCTGGGCATCGCCGAGGCGCATCTCGTCGGCCACTCGCTCGGGGGGGCGGTGGTGCTCGCGGCGACGCTCGCGGCGCCGGCGCGCGTGCTGTCGCTGTCGCTGTTGGCGCCCGCCGGCCTCGGCGCCGACATCAACGGCGACTACCTGCGCGGATTCATCGCGGCCGAGTCGCGGCGGGATCTCAAGCCGCTGCTGCAGCAGCTGGTCGCGAACCCCGAGCTCGTCAACCGCCAGATGATCGACGACATCCTGAAGTTCAAGCGGCTCGACGGCGTGACGGCCGCGCTGGACGCGATCGCGAGGGGCTTCGTCGCCGGCAACGCGCAGACGGTGAACCTGCGCGAGCGGCTGGCCGGGCTCGAGTGCCCGACGCAGGTGCTGTGGGGGCGCGAGGACCGCATCATCCCGGCCGCGCAGGCGACGGGGCTGCCGGGTGGCGTGGACTGCCACGTGCTCGACGGCTGCGGCCACCTCGTGCACATGGAAGCGGCCAGCGCCGTCAATGCGCTGCTGCTGAAAGCCGTGCAGCCGTGAGTTTCGCCACGCTGATCACGACGATGACGCAGGCGGCCTGCCGGGGTGACGGCGTGGCGGTCGCCGCCTGCTTCACCCCCGACGGTGTCTACCACGACTGCTTCTACGGCGCATTCCGGGGGGCCGCCATCGCGCACATGATCGAGAACTTCTTCCATCGCGACGCGCGCGACTTCCGCTGGGACCTGCACGACGTCGTCGACGACGGCCGCACCGGCTACGCGCGCTACGTCTTCAGCTACGAGTCGAAGCTGCCCGCCGCCGCCGGGCGCCGCGCGCTGTTCGAAGGCGTGTCTATCTGCAGGCTGCACGACGGGCGCATCGAGTCCTACCGCGAAGTCGCGAACTCGGCCGTCGGTCTGCATACCCTGGGCTTCGCCCCCGAGCGCATCGCGAAGCTGCTCGGACGCGAGGCGCGGGAGCTGGCGGCGCGCGCGGAGGCGGCGGGGCATCAGTGATGGGTTCGGTTTTCACCACGGAGAGCACGAAGGACACGGCGAGAAGGCCGTGAAACTGCCGGGACTTGCTTGCGTCCCGAATCTCGGCTTGAAGCCGTTGCCAGCCACGTCACCGGGCGCCCGCGGCCGAAGTCGACCAGCATGGCCCACTCCGCTCCGTGTCCTCGGTGCTCGCCGTGGTGAAAGCCAGCGCGACAATACCGGGCCAAGTGCTCGTGCCCACGGATGCCCGGTATACTCCGGCGATGAACCAAGCTCATTCCTCGCTGCGCGTCCGCCAGGTCGCGGCAGCAGTCATCGGCAACGCGCTCGAATGGTATGACTTCGTCGTCTTCGGTGCGCTCAGTGTCATCATCGCCCGCCTGTTCTTCCCCGACGTCAGCGAGTTCAACGCGCTGCTGCTGACGACGGCAACTTTCGGCGTGGGATTTTTCATGCGCCCGATCGGCGGCGTGATGCTCGGCATGTATGCGGATCGTCATGGACGCAAGGCCGCGCTGCAGCTGATCATGGGCATGATGACGGTGGCCATCGCGATGATTGCGTTCGCCCCGCCGTATGCCGCCATCGGCATCGCCGCGCCACTCATCATCGTGCTCGCGCGCCTGCTGCAGGGTTTCGCGACCGGCGGCGAATTCGCGATCGCGACGTCCTTCCTCGTCGAGGTCGCGCCGGCCGGGCGCAAGGGTTTCTACGGCTCGCTGCAGCAGGTGGGCTTGAGCCTCGCCGCTCTGGGCGGCGCGCTCGCCGGCTGGTTCGTCACGCAGGTGCTCACGCCGGAGCAGCTCGACAGCTGGGGCTGGCGGCTGCCGTTCGCGTTCGGCCTGCTGATCGGGCCGGTCGGCATGTGGGTGCGCAGGCACCTCGAGGAAACCGAGGAGTTCCTGGCTGCGCGCGCAACGCCGGGCGCCAACCTCCCGTTCATGCAGATGCTGCGCGCGCATGCGCGCGCCGTGATAGTGACCTTCGGTCTCGTGATCTGCGGCACCATCACCTACTACGTCGTGCTGATTTACATGCCGACCTTCGCGCGGACGCAGCTCGGTATCCCGCTCGAGGACGCCTTCAAGGCGCAGGTCGTCGCGCTGCTGTGCCTGACGGTCGTCATTCCGCTGGTCGGTGCCCTGTCGGATCGCATCGGCCGCAAACCGCCGATGATCGTCGGCACCGTTGCCTGCCTGCTCGCGCTGCTGCCACTGTTCCGCCTGCTGCACGCCGAGCCCGGCCTCGGCAACCTGATGCTGGTGCAGGCCGTGCTGTGCACGCTGATCGGCGTCTACTACGGACCGCTGTCCACGGCGGTCGCCGAGCAGTTTCCCCCCGGCGTGCGTTCGACCGGCCTGTCACTGGCCTACAACATGGCGGTGATGCTGTTCGGCGGCTTCGCGCAGTTCTTCTGCACGTGGCTCATCGGCGTCACGGGCCAACCCATCGCCGCCGCCTACTACGTGATGTTCGGTGCCGCCGTGGGCCTCTTCGCCACGCTCGCGCTGGGCGCGAGCCAGGGCATGACCGACGACGGCCTCGTGCCCGAGGGACCGCAGACGGCCTGAATGTCGTTTGCCGGGGCTGATGGCGTGGGAGCCGGTGGGAGGGGGCGGACCACCACGGAGAGCACGGAGGACACGGAGAGTCCGAGCGACACCGGCGCATGCCAAGACATGCCCGGCGGCCATGATTGGCGCGCGACGAGCATTCAGAGGTATCCCCGGAATCAAGAATCGTATTCTCCGTGACCTCCGTGCTCTCCGTGGTGAAAGAACTTTCTTGTTGCTGGCAGCTAGTCCAGCGCCGCGCCGCAGCCGGGGCAGTGGGTCTGGCGGGCTGCCGTCGTGGGCGCCACCGCGGCGGCGAAGCCGATCTGCGGCAGGTGTGTCCGGCAGCGGGGACAACGTACGAAGACCAGCAGTGAGACCAGCGCGCCGCAGGTCGCGACGAAGGACCCTATCATCAGCCAAGGTGGTGGCTTCGGGATGAACATGCAGGCCACGAACACCAGCCAGCCGGCCACGGCGAGCGCCAGGTAGACGCGGGTTTCGCGGCCCAGTTTCGCGCGGATCGACTCAGCCAAGGCTCGCTCCGTCCAGGGTTTCCAGCCTGACGATCTCGGCCAGCGGCCGGCGGTAGAGCCGCTGCGGCTGTTCGCCGTTCAGCGCCTTGCCGAGCACGACCAGCATCACGGGCACGGTCTGGGAATCGAGCTGGAGAAAGCGCGAGACCTTCGCGGCATCGAAGCCGATCATCGGTCCGGTATCCCAGCCCCGCGCCTTCGCCGCGTACATCAGCGACATCGCGGCGAGCGCGCCGGAGCGCACGGCCTCCTCGCGCTGCAGGGCCGGCTGGTCCTTGTAGACCGCGGCGATCATCGGCACGAATTTCTCGCGCATCGGCGCGGGCGCGTGCTCGTAGATGCGGGGTGCATCCTCGTGCGCGTCGAGGCGGCCGCAGACGACGATTGCAGCCGCGCAGTCCTCGACCTGCTGCTGGCCGAAGGCCATGCCGCGCAGCTCGCGCTTGCGGGCCTGATCGCGGACCACGATGAACTGCCAGTGCTGCAGGTTGAACGAGCTCGGCGACAGGGCGACCTCGGCGAAGATCGCCTGCAGGTCGGCGTCATCAATCGTGAGGCCGGGCGTGTAGTGGCGGACGCTGTGGCGCGACTGCGCCAGTTCGGAGAAATTCACTGCTGCTTCCTCGGTGGCTTGGGATGTAAACCTGATTGCGCCCGGACGGACGCAGCGGTGGCGGGTCACGCCCGCCACCGCGCGCGTCAGCGGCGGCCGCGGGTCTTGGACGCCGCCGCTTTCGCGGTGCCTTTTGCGGGACTCGCCTTCACTGCCGGCTTGCGCGCAACGCCGGTGGCGCTGCCGGAGCGGGTCGGTCGCGCCGTGGCCGCGGCCGGCTTCGTCTTCGCTTTCCCGTTCGGGCTTGCCTGCCGTGCCGTCTTCGTCGGTGCGGCGCGCCTCGAAGACGCGCCGTCCTCGACGAGCGCGATCGCGCTTGCGTAGGGCGCCTCGTCGCCGGCGGCCAGGGCTTCGACCTCGATCTCGACGATGCGCAGTACCTCGGCGAGGAAGGCCTCGCGCCACGCCGCGCGTTCGGCGGTCACCCGGGCATCGGGCCGATACTGCTCGATGTCCGCGCGCTGCAGCGCGCCCGTGCGCTCGAGCAGTCGTTCGAGCGTGTCGAGCCGGTCGCGCATGACGGCGACCTCGCCGGCGAGGCCCATGAGCATTGCGACGACCTTGTCCACGTTCGGGTCGGCGAAGAAATACGGGCGCTCGCCCTTGGCATTGCGTTGCAGCTTGACGGCGGTGCTCATCGGCGCGCCCTACTTGCGGTTGCCATAGATGAACCACAGCCCGCCGCCGCCGAAGTCCCCGCCCTGGAATTTCCGCGAGCGCGAGGCCTGCGCGACCTGGAAGGCGCTGGGGATGAGGTCCTCGAATTCGAGCGCCGGATCGAAGCCCCCCTTGCGCGACAGCGCCTTGAGATCGATTTCGTGCGAGCGCGCCCAGAAGGGCTCGTTGTTGTTGCGCGTGTCCCAGTCGAGCAGGAAGGCGTCGAAGGGGTCCATGCCCGCGTAGGGCGGCGTTTCCGCATGAATCATCAGCCCGCCCTTGCGCAGCAGGCGATGACATTCCTTGACGATGGCGTGGATCGCGCGTTCCGAGGTCTCGTGCAGCAGGATGTGCGAGACGACGAGATCGAAGGACCCGTCCTCGAAGTCCGTGTGCTCGGCGTTCTGCTGCGAGTAGTGCACGGCGACGCCGAGGTCTTCGGCGCGGGCGTGCGCATACCGCAGCATCGGCGCGGCGACGTCGATCGCGTGCACTTCGGCGTCGGGAAAGGCTTCGGCATAGGGCAGCGTGCTGTGGCCCACCGCGCAGCCCAGGTCGAGGATGCGCCTGGGGCTGAACGCCGGATGGTGCTTCTTCAGCCACATCACGACGCTCGCGCCCATGTCGTTGTTGTAGGGGCCCATCTGGCCCATCGCGTACACGTGCACCGCGCGGTCGTAGACCATGCCCGCCGACGCGTCGCCGGGTGCGAACTCGGTGTGATAGCCCCCGGGCTGGCAGTGGATGTCGACCGCCGTGTGGTAGCGCGGGATTTCCAGCGCCGGATCGAGGCGCAGGCTGCCACCGGCCTGCCGCGCCGGACGGGCGATGGCCGCATTCAGCGCGGGAAAGTCCCGTTCCACCGGCTTCTGGCACGACGACCACATCATTTCCTGGCTCGTCCGCAGCAGCGTGCTGAACATCTGGTAGTAGGGTTCCCGCACCATCTCGTCGCGCACTTCGAAGCGGTTCTTCGGTGCACGCTTCTGGCGCCGCTGGAACGCGGGTTTGACCTTGTGCTCGTAGACCTCCCGGTTGCCGCCGTGAACATGCCGCACGAGGTGTTCCTTGAACGCCCGCACGAATTCCTGGCGCGCGAATTCGTCGTGGGTCGCGCGCGGCAGCGCGCCGTGTTCCGCCTGGGCATGAACTGCGTTCGGTCTGGCCATGGCTGTCTCCTCTGCGGGTAGGGGCTGGGTCGACGGTGTAAATCTTCTCGGCGGCAAGTGCTGGCCGGGTGTCACACGAACTCGCCGGCGCCGGGCAGCGGGCTGCCGTAGCGGTCCAGGTAGGCCATGTCCGCGAGCGGGCGGCGCTTCAGGCGCTTCGGGAACGGCTTGGCCGGCCAGCCCAGCGCGATGACGGCCGCCGTCGCGATGTGCTCCGGGATGTCGAGCAGGGTCTTGATCTGCGGCTCGGCGATCGCGAGCAGCGTCGTCAGCGTGGTGCCGAGGCCCTCGTTGCGTGCGGCGAGCATCAGGTTCTGCACCGCCGGGTAGATCGACGACCCCGGGGTCAGCACGGTGCGTCCGAGGTTGGCGTCGATTGCGCTCAGTTCGCGCCACTCGACGCAGACCACCACCAGCACCGGAACGTCGGCCAGGTGGCGGGCGAAGTGATCGACGTGCGCGAGGAAGGCCGGCGTGAAGCCGTGCCTGAACTCGCCGCTCGTGTATTTCTGCATCGCCATGTCCCAGACGGGCTGGTACAGGTCGTGCAGCGCGCGCCGCTTGGCGGGATCGCGCACGGCGATGAGGCTCACCGGCTGCTTGTTGCTACCGGTGGCGGCCCAGCGGGCGGCGTTCAGCACTTTCGCGAGCAGGGCATCCGGCAACGGGTCCGGCTTGTAGTAGCGGCAGGCATTCATCGTCTGCATGGCGTCGAGCAGTTCCATCGGGCGCTTCCTCGGGCTACGGCTGGATGCTGAGCATAATGCGAAACGCGCGGGATGAGGCGTGCCGAGGCGCGCTGCGACGGCCCGCCGGCACAGTGCCGCCGGCCTGCGTTATGCTCGCCAGCCTATGCAGCAGGATGACGAGCGGCCCAGGTTCGCACATGCGTCGCGTCGCGCGCGCGGCAAGCGGCTGGCGCTCGTCGTGGCCGTCACGTGCTACCTGCTCGCGCCGCTGGCGGTGCTCGGGCTGCGCGGTCCCGCGCCCATCGATCCCTGGTGGGACTACTGCATGGGGCTCGGCGTCGCCGCGACGGGCGCGCTGGCCCTGATGCCCTGGCTCTCCGCGCGCTGGTGGGCGCCTCAATACCGCTCGACCGAACTCTCGCGCTTCATCCAGACCCTGCATCGACGCCTGTCCTACCTGATGCTCGCGTTGCTGCTCGCGCACGTCGTCGGGCTCGTGCTGCTCGAACCGCGGGTGCTCGACTACCTGCTGCCGACTGCACCCGGCTACATGCTCGCGGGGTTCGTCGCCCTGCTGCTCGTCTGCACGCTGATCCTGACCGCGCGCTACCGGGCGCGCCTGGCCTGGGCCAATCCGGGCTGGCGACGCTGGCATGCCGCGATGTCGGCGGCCAGCATCGGCCTCACCGGCTGGCACCTGTGGGGCGCCGCCTACTACTTCGCCACGCCCGGCGCACTCGTCGCCGGCGGCTGGCTGCTGGGTGTGCCGCTGGCCTGCAGCCTCGCCTGGCATCGCTGGCCGCCGGCCCGAGGTGTGACACCGCGGCCCTTTGCCGCATCCGGGACCCGGGGCGTCCTGGTCCTGCTGGCCTGCGCAAGCCTGGCCGGGGCCGCCTGGTTCGCCTGGCCGTCGGCAGCGCCGGCAGACGCCCCGGCACGGCCCTGGCCCTGCAGCCGCTGCCTGTGAAACACCTGCGCCTCGTGCTCGCCCTCGTGCTGGGCGTCGTGGCGGTGGTCGGGCTCCACGCCCTGCGCGATCGGCTCATCGTCGGCGCGCCGATGACCGCGATCGTCTTCGACCACCAGGACCACCCGGCGGTCAAGTGCGCGACCTGCCATCACAACTTCTTCGACGATACCGGCACCGATTCCTGCTACTTCTGCCACAAGCAGCGACCCGAGCTCGCGCGCAGCATCCAGCACGACTTCCATCATCTCTGCCGGGACTGCCACGCCCGCGTGGCCGCAGCCGGCCACGACAGCGGCCCCCTGCGGCGTTGCGACGGTTGCCACGACTGGCGCGTCACGCAGGAGGTCGTGCCGGTACCCGCGCCGCAGGCGCGGCGATGATGCCCTGGCCGGCGCCCGGTACTTGGCCGGGGATGCAGCGGGCGCGTAGGCTGACGGCGCGATGAACGAATTCGAAATCACCTACCGCACGGCCGAGGGCGTCGTCACCCGCCTCGTCATCGCGCGTGATGCCGAGGCGGCCGAACTGATGGCGCCGCTCGATGCCGAGGATGTCGTGGTCCGGCCCGTTCGGCGGCGCGGGCCCGCGTGCCAGCGCAACACGCCGTCCGGCTGGCCCATCCGGCGTTGAGCGGCGTGAACGGCGAACCCGCGGTGCTGCGGCTCGGCGCGGCGGATACGGCGCTGGCCCGGGCGCTGGCGGCACTGCTGGGCACCTACGGGCTCGAACTGCAGTACGTCGACGCAGACCGGGAAATCCCGGGCAGCTACTGGGGCGAATGCGAGGCCGGCCTCCTCGGCGCGCGGCTCATCGTGCGTCCCGACACCCCGTTGCACTCCGCGCTGCACGAAGCCTGTCACTACATCTGCGCCGACGATGTCCGCCGCGCAAACCTCGATACCGATGCCGGCGGCGAGGTGCTCGAGGAATGTGGCGTGTGCTTCCTGTCGATCCTGCTCGCGGCGGAACTGCCCGGCGGCAGCCACGAGCAGATGTTCGCCGACATGGATGCCTGGGGTTACAGCTTCCGCCTCGGCTCGGCCCGCGCGTGGTTCGAACGCGACGCGGACGACGCGCGCGACTGGCTCGTCAGCCACGGCGTGATCGACGCAGGGCTGCAGCCCACCGGCCGCTGCGCGGGCGCCGGCGTCGCAGCGACGCCGCACGGCTAGCCCCGGGCCGGGGCGGGGGTGCGCCGCGACCCGGCGCCTGCGCCAGCCGCAGCGTTGACGACGCCTCGAAACTCCGCGTTTTACGGCCGCGATCCCGATTCTGGCGAGTCCCGATCGCCGGCAGTACACTCCGGTCCTCTCCGTTCCTTGCAGGGCTGCCATGGGCTACCGTC
>Ga0255182_1000556_pt1 | contig 23950 bp, 17 predicted proteins | sample Atl_UVDOM_RepA_8_FD_188420 | JGI IMG/M metagenome (GOLD analysis project Ga0255182, IMG submission 188420) | Freshwater microbial communities from Altamaha River, Georgia, United States - Atl_UVDOM_RepA_8d | ecosystem: Environmental > Aquatic > Freshwater > River | place: USA: Georgia...
GCGGCGCTGCTCGTCTGGGAGCACGCGCTCGTCTCGCCCGGCGACCTCTCCCGGGTGAACGCCGCCTTTTTCGATGCCAATGCCATCATCGGCGTCGTCCTGCTGGCGGCGATCGGCATCGATCTCAGGTGGTGAGCCGTCCGCCGCAGCTTGCCCGCGGCCGGCCCGCGCAGCCAAGATGACGGCTTCGCGACGCCCCCTCCGGAGACTGCCCGATGAACCCGTCCGAGCCCCCTGACGAGATCTACCGCGTCGACACCGTCGTCCCGTCGGTGACGGTGGCGAAGTGGTCGCTCGCGCTCGGGGCGATCCTCGCATTGCTCGGCGGCTTGGCCATCGCGGCCCCCTGGGCGGCCGCCACGGTGGTCGACGCGATCTGCGCGGGCGTGCTCGTCGCCGGCGGCGTCGCGCAGCTGGCCGCCGCCACGGCCACGCGATCGTGGCGGGGATTTTGGCTGACGCTCCTCTGCGGCGCGCTCTCCGTCGTCGCCGGCACGGCGATGCTCGCGATCCCGGTCGCCGGCATCCATGTCCTGGCCACCTTCCTCGGGCTCATGATCCTGTTCGAGGCGGCGGCGAAGCTCACGGCCGCCTTTGCCGTGCCCCGCGACTTTCCCTGGGGCTGGCTGGTCGTGGACGGCGTCGTGACGACCTTGCTCGGCGGCTTCCTCCTCCTGAGCGGCCCGGAGCGGGCTGGCACGCTCCTGGGCATCATCGTCGGCTTCAACCTGCTCTCCAGTGGGCTTTCCCTGCTCGCGGCCGGTTTTTGGCTCCAGCGGGCCTGACGTCCGGACGGCCTTTTTCCGCGGCCGCGACCGGACCTGTTGCGTTCGGCCCCGCCCCGCGGTTTGACAGGGTGGAAGCGTGCCAGCTCATCCCACACCCCTTCCCCCACCCCCAGCCAGGGCCCCATGATCCGTGCCGTCTCCCCGTCGCTTGCCGTCATTCGCGAGAAGGTCGAAGCCGGAGTGCGTCTCGATGCCGCCGAGGCCGAGATGCTCTGGGACGATTCCGTCGACCTGCACGAACTCGGCGAGCTTGCCAACCTCGTCCGCGAGCGGAAGAACGGCAACGTCGGCTGGTACAACATCAACACGCACCTCAACCCGACGAACGTCTGCGTCTACCGCTGCACGTTCTGCGCGTTTCGCGCCGACCTGCGCGACAGCCGCGGCTACGTCATGAGCGACGAGCAGATCCTGGCCCGTGGCCGGGAGGCGGTCGACTCGGGCTCCACGGAGATGCACATCGTCGGCGGCCTGCACCACCAGAAGGACTACGACTGGTATCTGAATATCATCCGCCTGCTGCACGACCACTACCCGTCGCTGCACCTGAAGGCCTGGACGCCGGTCGAGATCAACTGGTTCTGCCACCTTACGAAGCGTTCGGTCCGCGACATCCTCGTGGAACTCAAGGACGCCGGCCTCGGCAGCCTGCCCGGCGGCGGCGCGGAGATCTTTCATCCCGAGGTTCGGGACAAGATCTGCGAACACAAGGCCGACACCCGCGAGTGGTTCCATGTCCACCGGACGGCCCATGAACTCGGGCTGCGAAGCAACGCGACCATGCTCTACGGCCACATCGAGAACGCCTACCACCGCACCGACCACCTGCTCCGCTTGCGGGAGCTTCAGGACGAGACGGGGGGCTTCCAGACCTTCATCCCGTTGGCGTTCCATCCCGACAACACGCGGCTGTCGCACATCGCGAAGCCCACGCCGGCCATGGACCTGCGGGCGGTCGCGGTCTCGCGGCTCGTGCTCGACAACTTCGACCACGTGAAGGCCTATTGGATCATGCTGGGCATCGGCACGGCCCAGGCCGCGCTCGCCTACGGTGCCGACGATCTCGACGGCACCGTCCGCCACGAGCTGATCTACCACGACGCCGGCGCGACGACTCCGGAAGTGCTGTCCGTCGATCACATCAAACGGCTCATCCGCGAGGCGGGCCGTGATCCGGTGGAGCGGGACACGCTCTATCGTCGCGTGGAGCGGAGCGTCGCGGTGTAGTGCGCCGGTGTGGGGCCGCCGGTTCCTCGTGGCGACAAGTTTTTCAACTTGTCGAATCCGCGTTGCCAGTGCGCCGGCGAGGTGCCGCCGATGCCCCGTCGCCGGACGTTCGCAACGGACATCCTGTCCGTTGCTCTCTCGGATGCCGACGGCGCTTCGGCCTCCAGCCTTCGCTTGTCGGCATACGCCGGCTCTCGGGGCAGCGGCGGCCCCTCACCTACCCGGCGTACTAGGCCAGGCCCGGAGGGCCGGGTTAGCACCAGCGAGCGGAGGCTCGCCAAGCGAACGGCGGCAGGATGCCGCTGTTCGCGTGAAGCAGCGGCCGGGTCAGCACCAGCCGGCGGAGGCCGGCCAAGCGAACGGCGGCAGGATGCCGCGCGTTCGCGTGCAGTCAGCTCTGCTGGATCGCGGCGAGGACGGTGTCGGCCATCTGGCGGGCGGCGTCGATCGAGAGCTGGTTGGCCGTGAACGCGTTGATCACGGTCGCGGAGCCGCCGTCGGAATCCATCGACACGATCGTCACCATGACGCCCACCCCATAGTGATTGCCGGCGGTCGTGATCTTGCCGGGCTGGACAGGATCGAAGATCTCGAAGCCCGCGTTGATCAGCACCTGCTGGGCGACCTGGAGGGCGGCCAGCGGCGCGAGGTAGCACTTGTAGCCATAGGCGAAGCAGAACATCGAGCGGACTCCACGAGGACAACGGCCGCGTTCTCGGCACGCGAAAGTCACTCTAGCAGGCCGGACACGTGTCAGCCCACCTGCCCGAGGCCGAGCTGCTCGCCCCAGCGCTTCAGGATCAGCTCGCGAAGCCGGGCATAGGCGGGGTCGGCGAGCATCGGATCGCGGCCGAAGAGTTCGAGCGCGTCGCGGCGGGCTTCCGCCACGACCGAAGCGTCGCGGAGCAGATCGGCCAGATACATCGGCGGCGCACCGCTCTGACGCGTGCCCACCAGCTCGCCCGGGCCGCGCAAGAGCAAGTCCTGCTCCGCCAGTGCGAAACCGTCCGTCGTGGAGACGAAGGCGTCGATCCGGGGGCTCGCGTCGGCCGTCGTCGTGACGGCCCCGCAGATGCCGCGGGTGGCGCCCCGCGCGACGCGACCGCGGATCTGGTGGAGCTGTGCCAGGCCGAAGGCGTCGGCGTCGAGGATCGTCATGATCGTCGCCTGCGGCACGTCGATGCCGACCTCGATGACGCTCGTCGCGACGAGCACGTCGATGCCGCCCCCGCGGAACGTCTCCATGACCCCAGCCTTCTCCTTCGGCTTCATGCGGCCGTGCACCAAGCCCAGGCGAAACGCCTCGAGCGGCCCATTCGCCAGATGCTCGAAGGCCGAGGCGACCGTGGCCAGCCCCCGCTTCGATTCCTCGACGGCCGGCACGACGACGTAGCCCCGGCGGCCTTCGACGAGCTTGCGCCGGTAGAACTCCCACCACTGGTCGAGCTGATCCGGGCCGACGCGGTAGGTCTGCACCGGCTGGCGGCCGGGCGGCTGCTCGTCGAGCACGGAGACGTCGAGGTCGCCGTAGACTGCCAGGGCGATCGTCCGCGGAATCGGGGTGGCCGTCATGACGAGCACGTGCGGATCGACGCCTCCTTGCGTGAGCGTCCGCCGCTGGAGCACGCCGAAGCGATGCTGTTCGTCGATGACGACGAGCCCGAGGTTCCGGAACTGCGCCTCCGCGCCGCAGACGAGCGCCTGGGTGCCGACGACGATCCCCGCCTCTCCCGTCCGGATGCGGTCGAGCACCCGGCTCCGGACCCGGGCGGGCTGGCCGCCGACGAGCAACGTCACCTCGACGCCGCTGCCCGCCAAGACCCGCTCGAGCGTGGCGAAATGCTGACGGGCCAAGAGCTCCGTCGGCGCCATGATCGCCGACTGATACCGCAGGGGCCGACCCGACGGCGCCGGCGATGCCTGTTCCTGGCCTTCCGTCGCCCCCCCCGCGGTGGCGACGGGAGTGGCGGCCGCGGCGAGCATCGCATAGATCGCGACCGCCGTCTTGCCGCTGCCGACGTCTCCCTGCAGCAACCGATTCATCGGCCGGGGGCAGCGTATGTCGGCCGCGATCTCGCCGCAAACCCTCCGCTGCGCGGCCGTGAGCGGAAAGGGGAAGCGGGCCTGGATGCGACCGTCGAGCCGGGAATCGACGTCGATGATCGGCGCGGCGTGATCCCGCTGCTGCTGCTCGCGGTGCATCCGTAGCGCCAGCTGCAGCATGAAAAGTTCCTGATAGACGAACCGCCGCCGGGCCGCCTCGATCGCCGCGTGGCTCGAAGGCGAGTGAATCTCGCGGATCGCCATGCCGATCGGCAGCAGCGATTTGGCCGCGAGCACCTCGGGCGGAAAGGCCTCTGCCGCCAGATCGGCCGCATGCTGCACCGCCGCCTGGATCGCCGTCCGCACCACGGCCTGCGGCACACCCTCGGCAAGCGGATAGATCGGCAGCCAATCAGACGCGATCGTCGTCTCGCCACCGGCCAGCCAACGGACCTCCGGATGGCTGAACTCCCAGATCGTGCCGCTCCGCTTGGGCACGCCGGCGACAACGACCCGCATGCCGGCCGCGAACCGGCGGTTCAGGAAGGGCATGTTGAACCACACCGCCCGCACCGAGCCATCGCCGCAGGCCAGGAGCACCGTCAAGAGCGGCCGGCCGCCGACTGTCGTGCGGGCGGCGATGCTCGTCACCTCCCCGGCGATCGACGCATGCTCGCCTTCGCGAAAGCCGGCGATCGTGTGGGCGCCGCTGAAGTCCCGGTACTCCCGGGGAAAGTGCATGAGTGCGTCGGCGACCGTGACGAGTTCCAGCCGCACGAGTTTCTCAGCCCGCGCGGTGCCGACGCCCGGAAGCCGTTCGAGGGGCATTCCCAGGCCGCGGGACCGATCCGCCACGGGCACCTGACCGTTCGCCACGGGCGCGTCGGCCACACGATCGACAGCGGGCAAATCGTCCATGGCCGCAGTCTATCCGGCCCAGCCGCAGGCGCGAGACCGAATCAATGAACACGGCTGCCGACGGTGCGCAGCGCCCGACCGGGCGTTGCAGCGGCTCAAGGCACGCCCAACGGCCAATCGGCTGCTCAACGCCGGGTGGCCACCCGGCGCCGCAACCGCTTCCATCCGGCAACACCGGCCAGACCGGCCGCTGCGAGCACCATCGCACTCGGCTCCGGCACCGCGGCGACGCGGAAGCCGAGGCCGGCAGAGGAGTTCGATCCGAGGGCGTAGATGCCGTTGTCGATGGAGACCGAGAAGTCCGTCGCACCGGTGTAGCTGCCGTTGGCGATATAGGCCTCCTGCAGATTCGTACCGCCCGCAGTGGGGTTGATCTTGCCCGTCCATTCCCGCACGTTGCCAGACGCATCGTAGATGCCGTAATAGCTATCGGCATTCGGGAACGAACCAACAGGCTGCGGACCGGACGATGGCACCTGGTAAACGACGCCATCAGCCGCCGCACCGCCGGTGCCCGACGTGATCGTGTTCAAGCCGGTGCCGTAGGTCGAATAAGTCGCCGTGTCGGGGTTGTAGAAGGCTGCCTTGAACCATTCGCTCGCGGAGGGGAGGTACCAAGTGCTGCCAGGGGTCCGCGTGGCAATGTCCCCCGATGTCGCCGTGCCCAAGTTGTAGGCACCGGTGTTCACGGCGGCACCGGTCGCGTCGACCGGTTGTCCGTTCTCGAGCCAGTTCACATAGCGGGCGGCAGAGAACCAAGTCACCCAGTTCACAGGCTTGTTTTCGAAACCCGATGCCACGGTGTAGGTGAACGCCCCGGAAGTGCCGCTCTGGACGATTCCACCGAACGTGCCGGTCGAGGAAATGCCCATGTTGGCGTTGTACACGCCATTGGCGTTTTGCTGACCGACGGCATTGAGGAACGCCGCATACTCGGTATTGGTCACCTCCGTCCTACCGATGAGGTAGTAATGATTGACGGCACCGACGCCGACCGGTCCGGGAAACAGTGGATTCCCGGTGTAGGCCGCGTTCCCGGGATTTCCGACCTCGACCATGTCGGGGACGATCACGTCGCCACTGGCGGCACGCACAACAAACGCCGCGAGCATGACGGCCAAGGCCACCGGTCCACGGCCCACCTGCCGAAGCCCGAGGAGGTTCGAGATCGTCGTGGAAATCCTGCGCGAGATGCGAGACATGGGTGTCTTCATGGTTGATAACCGGAAGTCAACGCGGCCGGGGGAGGAACGGCGTTCGGGAAAACAGGCAAGATCGGCAAACTCCGCATAGCCTAGCAGGGGGCAGAGGGCTTTCCAAGCGATTGCAACTCGAATTATCGAAATCGCCAGAAACAGTCCTCATGAGGGGGTTTGTCATTAGAGTCCGAGGGGTTCCGTCTTGCGTCCATCCGGCCCCTGGAGCCCTCTTTTTCAGGTCCGGGGCGGCCGCTTTTCCCGCGTTGCCCGCCGATTCGAAGCACAATAGCGGGAGGCTCGGCGAACCGGGGGCGGCCCCCCAGGGCGGCATCCCGACCGCCGGCCCCGCGGCTCCTCGGCAGCCCGCAGCCCCCACAGGCTCGTCACCCTTCCGGATGTCGCCTCGTGAACCCGCTCTTTCTCATCCGCCTGCACAAGACGGCCGGCACGTCCTTCATGACCGGCCTGGCAGCGGCGTTCGAGCCGGCACGGATCTGCCCGTGGGCCTTTCAGCACGAGTTTATCGACCGGCCGCGGGCCGCAGTGGACGCCTACGACTTTTTCTGGCCTCACATGGGGCTCGACCAGGCCCGTGCGATCCGGCCCGATGCCCGCATCGTGACGATCCTGCGGACGCCCCGGGCCCGCATCATCTCGTCGTACCGCTACTGGAGATCCCAGGAACGCGCAGCCCCCGGCTACGCCGGGCACCACGAACTGTGCCGGAAGGTCAGGCACATGTCGCTCGCCGACTACCTGGCGAGCGATGACCCGGCGATCCTCAGGGCGATCGACAACGCCCAGATGCGCTTTCTGGCCGGAGCCGGATTCGGCGACGACGCCGCCACACGCACCCAACTGTTCGACCCCCCGGGCCGCTTCGAGGACCTCGTTGACGTCGCGCTGCGAAGGATGGCCACGGACTTCGCCTGCATCGGTGTCGCGGAGCGACTGCCGGCGTCGCTGGCGCGTGCGGCCGATGTGTTGGGGCTCTCCATCCCACCGGCGGATCCCCGCGTGAACGTCAATCTCGACGCGACCGACTCCAGCCAGGAGATCACCGCGCGAATGGAACGCGACCTCGAGCGGCTCACCCGGTTCGATTCGATCGTCTACGCCCGCGCGGTCGATTCCCTGGCGGCGGATGGTGGCTGACGCCCTGCGCGGGGCGGGCCGCCGGCTCACTTTCCCACGATCGAGCCGTTTCGCTGCAACTCGCGGTAGGCCTCGACGGCCATCCGATCGCACCGCTCGTTTTCCGGGTGGCCCGAATGCCCGGCGACGTGCGTGAAGCGGATCGTGTGGGACGAGGCCAGCCGGTCGAGTTCCCGCCAGAGATCCTCGTTCTTCACCGGCACGAGCCTGCCCTTCTCCTTGCGCTTCCAGCCCTGCTGCTTCCACTTGGGCAGCCACTCCGCGAGACCGGTCCCGACGTAGACGCTGTCGGTCACGAGGTCGACGACTGTCGGCCGCTTGAGCTGCTTGAGCCCCTCGACCACCGCCGTCAGCTCCATGCGGTTGTTGGTCGTCGCCGGCTCCGCCCCCGACTCGCTCGTCTCCCGGCCGCTCGCCGGATGCCGCAGGATGTAGGCCCAGCCGCCCGGGCCGGGGTTGCCGCTGCACGCCCCGTCGGTGAACAGCACCACCTCGCCGTCGCTCCTGTCCTTGGTCATCGCGATCCTTCCAGGTCCAAGCGTTGTCGTCAGGCCACGTCACGGGCGGACCGGAGCGCCGGCTCCGCACGGAACCCCTCGTCTGCGACTGCGGGAGCGGACTCGCTCCGTGCGGAGAACCGCACCGGCACCCGGACGGTGAACCGACTGCCCTGCCCCAGGCTGCTCTCCACCGCGATGTCTCCGCCGAGCAGCCTGCACAGTTCCCGCACGATCGAAAGCCCGAGGCCCGTCCCCGAAAACTCCCGCGTCATGGCGTCGTCACCCGCCTGGAACACGCGTCCCTGGCGAAACTTCTCGAAAATCGCCTGCTGCTCCTCCTCGGCGATGCCGACTCCCGTGTCGACGACGTCGATCAACACCTCCGTGTCGGCCCCGGCACGCGCCTCCTGCCGGGCACGCACTTCGATACGGCCTCCCTCGGGCGTGAACTTCACGGCATTGGAGAGGAGGTTCGCCAGGATCTGCTGCACCTTCGCAGGATCCTGCTCGATCGCGTCGACACCGGGATCGATCGAGTACGACAGGTCGATCCGCTTGCGGTCGGCGAGCGGCCGGACCATGTCGCACTGCGCCGACACGACAGACTCCACGCGGAAGACCGCCGGCTTCACCTCCATCTTGCCCGCCTCGATCTTGGCCAGGTCGAGGATGTCGTTGATCATCTCCAGGAGCATGCGGCCCGACGAGCGGATGTTCTGCACATAGCGCTTTTGGCGGTCGTCAAGCGACTCGATCGACCCGAGCACGTCCGAGAAGCCGATGATGCTGTTGAGCGGCGTGCGCAGCTCGTGGCTCATCGTGGCGAGGAAGTCGCTCTTGAGCCGGTTCATCTCGTAGAGGTGCAGATTGGCCTGGGCGAGCTCGTCGACCTTGTCGTCGAGGCTGTGATTGGCCTTGCGCAGATCCTCCTGCGAATCGACGAGCCCCCGCAGCATGCGGTTGAAGGCCACGCCGAGTTCCTCGAACTCGTCGGCGGTGTGGATCTCGGCCCGGGCCTGCACGTTGCCTCGTCGCACCTCGTCGGACACGTCGCGCAGGTGCTCGAGCGGCTTCACGATCACGTAGCGGACGATCGCGTAGGCGGCGAGCATCGCCAGGAACACGGTCATGATCGCCGTGGCCGCGAGGATGGCACGGTTCCAGTTGATCGCCTTGCGGGTGGCCGAGTCGGGCATCACGACCTTCACGACCGCCATCAGGTCGTTTTCCGCGAGCAGTTCCCGCGTGGCTGCCGCCGGCTGGTCGCCCGACGCGGCGTCGCCGATCACCCCCCGATATTTGTGGCAGCCCGCGCAGCTGCTGCGCCAGCGCACCGGCTGATAGTAGTGATACTGCGCGTTGTCGGCAGTGCGGTACTCGCGGTATTCGGCCTGCGGGACCGGCGGCCCTGCCCCCGCCGCCGGGGGCGGGGTGCGGTCCTTGAAGTAGGTCAAAAGCGCCGCATCGAGCCGCGAGTAGCCCGCCCGCTCTTCGGGCGACGCGTCGGGCTTGAGCAACCAGCTCTGGTACTGCTCGCTCTGGAGCGTGCGACTCAGAAACTCGATGGCACTGGCATATTGCTGCTCGGGCTCGAGCGTCTTCCAATGGTACTGCAGCATGATGGCATCGACGAGATGCCGGCCCGTGGTCCTGGTCGTCGCATAGACGAGTTCCTCGGTGCTGCTGCCATACCACCAGAAGCTGCCGGTGATGAGCACGAGGAGGCAGAGCCCGAACAGGAAGCGGCACTTCCGCTCCAGGCTGGTCTCTCCCAAGACGTCTTTGAAGGTGCGGTAGGCCATGCGTCGCTCGACGCCATGCTACCCCGCCGGGCGGTGCCGCAGAAAGGCGGAATCGGCGCCTCACCTCCCAGATGGACGGCAGCAGCCTCTACAGCATCTCCACCGGATCGACGTCGACGATCCAGGCGACGCCGTCGGGGGTGCGCAGGCCCGCGGTCGCGCGGCGAACGAGGTCGCGCAGACGCTCGCCGTCGGGGCCGTGCACCTGAGCGTGCCAGCGGAAGCGGTCCCGCAGCCGCGCGATCGGCGCGGGCGCCGGCCCGAGCACGCGGAGGGCCGGATCGTCGCCGGCTTCCTTGCGGAGCCTGTCGACGAGATGGCCGGCCCAGTCCGCCGCCGCCTGCTCGACGGCGCTGCGGGCCACGAATCGCACGATGTGGCCGAAGGGGGGATAGAGCAGCGCCTGCCGGACGGGCAGCTCAGTGCGGACGAACGATTCGTAGTCGTGCGCCGCGGCGGCCCGCAGGGCCGGGTGCTCGGGGGTGCTCGTCTGCACGACGACGCGGCCTCCGAGTGGACCACGGCCACTGCGGCCGCCCACCTGCGTGACGAGCTGGCAGGTCCGCTCGGCGGCGCGGAAGTCGGCCAGGTGGAGCGCGGCGTCGGCATTGACGACGCCCACGAGCATCACGGCCGGGAAGTCGAGCCCCTTGGCGATCATCTGCGTGCCCACGAGGATGTCGAGTTCCCGGTTGCGGAAGGCGTCGAGCGTCGCCTCGTGGCTGCCCCGTGACCGCATCGTGTCGGTGTCCATGCGGGCCACGCGGGTGCCGGGAAAGGATGCGCGGATCTGGTCTTCCAGCCGCTGCGTGCCCGTGCCCCGCGGCACGAGGTTCGGCGCCGCGCAGGACGGGCATGCATGCGGCAGGCGGCTCACCAGGCCGCAGCCGTGGCAGATGCCCCGGCTCCCCGGCTGGTGCAGCGTGAGCGCGAGGTCGCACTGCGGGCACCGCATCGTGTGTCCACAGGCCCGGCACTGCACCGCCGTGGCGAAGCCCCGCCGGTTCAGGAGCAGGATCACCTGTCCGCCGGCGTCGAGCGCCCAGCGGATGCCGGCGGCCAACCGCGGGCTGACCGCGCCGCGGGAGCGGGCGGCCGGGTCGCGGAGGTCGACGGAGAGCACCGGCGGCAGCTGCGATCCGCCGACGCGGTCCGGCAGCCGTGCCATCCGCCACTCGCCGGCGAGACAGCGCTGGAAGGTCTCGATCGCCGGCGTGGCCGACCCGAGCACGAGCGGCACGCCCTCCGCCCGCGCGATCCACTCGGCCACGTCGCGGGCGTGATACCGTGGGGAGGTGGCCTGCTTGAAGGTCGCCTCGTGCTCCTCGTCGATCACGACGAGCCCGAGCCGCGGCGTGGGGGCGAAGATGGCGCTGCGGGCGCCGACGACCACGCCGACGCGGCCGGCGGCGATCTCGCGCCACTGGGCATGCCGCTCCGCGGGCGTCAGGTGGCTGTGCAGCACGGCGACGCTGCCGAACCGGGCCCGGAAGCGGTCGCAGGTCTGCGGAGTCAGGCTGATCTCGGGCACGAGCACGATCGCCTGGCGGCCGTGCGCGAGAGTCTCCTCCACCGCCTGAAGATAGACCTCCGTCTTGCCGCTGCCGGTCACCCCGAAGAGCACGATCGTCTCGTGCCGGCCGGCCCGCAGAGGATCGACGATCGCGGCGAGGGCGGCCTGCTGGGCCGGCGAGAGGTCGGCGGGCCGATCGTGGCTGATCGGCTTGCGGGCGGCGAGCGGCCGCACGGTCTCCCGCTCGATGCTCCCCGACTCGCGCAACAGACCCAGCTTCACCAGCCGCAGCACCACCGCGCGGCTGGCGCCCGTGGCACTGGCCAGATCATCGACCGTCCGCGGCGTCGCCGCCGCTTCGAGCACGCGGGCCTGGGCCGGCGTCGGCGTGCGGCCGGGAACGGCGCCCGTGGCCACCACGAGCGGGACCCTCCGCCGCTTGTGCCGCAACCGCACGCCCGCCGGCAGCACGGCCTCGAGCACCTCGCCCCAGCGGGCCAGCCAGCGGTCGGCCATCCACTGCGTGAGGTCGAGCATCCGCCGCGACAACAGCGGCGCGTCGTCCTCGACGCCGACGATGCTCTTGAGCGGCGTCTGCGGCAACTCGCCCGCCCGTACCGCCACGCAGTAGGCGAGCGTCTCCCGGTTGTTCCGCCCCAGCGGCACCCGCACGCGACGGCCCGGCTCGACCGCGGCTGCGAGCGGCTCGGGCACGAGGTAATCGAGCGGCTTCTCCACTCCCTCTGGCAGGACCACGGTGGCGACCACGCCCTGACGCGCGTCGTCCTCGGCCCACTGCGGCACCGTTTCGAAGAGCTGTCGCTGGCTCGTATGCTGATCCGACATTCCGGCATTAGACCGTGACGGCGGCAGGCGGAAAACGCACCGCCACGGGCGGTGCCATCTGACAGGAGGCTCGACGCGGTGCGCATCGGCGTGTTCGGCGGCAGTTTCGATCCGGTGCACCTGGGGCACCTGCTGGTGGCCGAATGCGCCCGCGAACAGGCCCGGCTGGACCGGGTGCTTTTCGTTCCCACGGCAACCCAGCCCCACAAGCAGGACCGCCCCCCGGCCGAGGCCGAGCACCGGCTGGCGATGCTCCACCTGGCGGCGGGCGGGCACGACGCCTTCGCCGTCTCGCACGACGAGATCGATCGTGGCGGGGTGAGCTACACCATCGACACGCTCGAGCGGCTCGCGGCGGCGTATCCGGACGACCGGCTCTGCCTGATCCTCGGGCCCGACGCCCTGGCGAGCCTGCCGACCTGGAAAGAGCCCGAGCGGATCGTCGCCCGCGCCGAGCTCGTGGCGATCGAACGGGAGTCGCTCGATGATCTCGGGGGCCCGGCCTGCCGGGCGGCGCTGCTGCCGCTTCTCGGCACGGACCGGCTCGAGCAACTGCTCGCCAACCGGGTCCGGATCCCGGCGATCGGCATCCGCGCAAGCGCCCTGCGGGCCGCGATCGCCGCGGGCGGGAGCATCCGCTATCGCACACCCCGCGCGGTCGAGGAATATATCCGCCACCATGGTATCTACCGGTAGGCCTCCGCGCAGGTGCCGGTGAGGAGCCGGCCAGGCCCCGTTGCCGGACGTTCGCTCAGGGCATCCTGCCCTTCACTCACTCGGATGCCGACAGCGCTTCGCCATCCTGGCTGCGCTTGTCGGCATACGCCGGCTCTCGGGGCCTGGCAGGCTCCTCACCTCCCTCACTCGCCGCGAGGTTCTTGAGCAGTGCATCTGCGATGAGGGAGGGGTTGCCCGTGCCCTCGAGCGGGCTGTGAAAGCAAGCGCAGCAAGGATTGCGCAGCGCCGCTTTCACCGCAGTGAGCGGAGGGCAGGAAGCGCGGAGCGAACGTCCGTCGCGAGGGCACGGGCAACCCCGGCTCGCTCGAAACGCCCATCAGACACGCTGAAAAACGTGTCGCCGCATCAGGCGTCAGCCGAGCAGTCCATCCAACTCGTCGACGAGCTCTCCGAAGCGGGTGAGCGCGGTGGCCACCGGCTCCGGCTGCTCGAGATCCACGCCCGCGTCCCGCAGGAGTTCGAGCGGCCACTTCGAGCACCCGCCACGGAGGAAGCCGAGATACGCCTGCAGCTCCTTCTCGCCCCCCTCGGCGACCCGCTTCGCCAGCGTGATCGCCGCCGAGAGACCGGTCGCATATTTATAGACGTAGAAGGCGTTGTAGAAGTGGGGGATGCGCAGGCACTCGAGCTCGAGCTGCGGATCGATGGCGAACTGCGGCCCGAAGTAGGCGTCGAGCAGTTCCCGGTAGATGCCACGGAGCCGCTCGAGCGTGAGCGGCTCACCCGCCTCCGCCGAAGCGTGCGTCTTCCGCTCGAACTCCGCGAACATCGTCTGGCGGACGATGGTGGAACGGATCGAGTCGATCTCCCGGGCGATGATCGCGGCCCGTTCCTTCGGCGTGGAGGCGCGGCGCAGCAGCAGCCGGGTGAGGAGCTGTTCGTTGAACGTGCTCGCCACCTCGGCGACGAAGATGGTGTAGCCCGAGTATTGGTAGGGCTGCGCCTCGGCGGACAGCCGCGTATGCATCGAATGCCCCGCCTCGTGGGCGAGCGTGAAGACGTGCTCGACCGCCTCCTCCTGGAAGTTCATGAGGATGTAGGGATCGGAATCGTAGGTGCCCGAGCTGAAGGCCCCCGATCGCTTGCCCGCGTTCGGATACCGGTCGCACCAGCGACCACGGAGCCCCGCCTCCAGGCGGCGACAATACTCTCCCCCCAGCGGCGCGAGCGACTCGATCACCACCGTTACCGCGTCGTCCCAGGTATGCCGCTTCTCGAGCTCGGGCACGAGCGGGACGTAGCAGTCGTAGTGGTGGATGTCGTCGAGTCCGAGGATCCGGCGGCGCACGTCGTAGTAGCGATGAACGGCCGGCAGATTGTCGCGGACGGCCGTCACGAGCTGGTCATAGACGGCCAGGGGCACGTTGTCCGCGAAGAGCGCCGCCTCGACGGCGCTCGTGTATCCGCGGACGCGGGCCGAGTAGACGTCGCGCTCGTTCGATCCCGAGAGCGTCGCGGCCAACGTGTTGGCATGGGCCGCGTACTCCTCGTAGAACTGTTCGAAGGCGGTGCGGCGCACCGCGCGCGAGGTGTCGTGGAGCAGCGTGACGAACGTGGCGTTCGAGAGCTCGACCTGCCGCCCTCCGCCGTCGCGGACCGTGCCGAACTTCATGTCGGCGTCGGTGAGCTGTCGGAAGACCTTGCCTGCGGTGCCGGCGAAGCTTCCCTGCATCGCCAGCAGCCGCTCCTCCGGCTCCGAGAGCACGTGGGGCCGCGTCCGCACGAGCCGCTCGAGCAGGAGCCGATAGGGTGCGAGCACCGGCAGTTCGAGCCAGGCGGCGAGCGTCGCGGGCGGGATCGCCATGATCTCCGGGCGAATGAAGCTCGCCTTCTCCCCGGCCCGCGTGGCCACATGCTGGAAACGGCCCGTCATCCGCTGCGGCTCCGCGGCCGCCTGGTCTTCGCTGGCCCGCAGGTGGGCGTAGGTGCCGAGGCGATCCCCCTCGCGATCGATGGCGAGGTCGAGCGCGAGGCACTCGGCCAACCGCTCCGGCGCCGTGGCAAGCGTGCCGGCGAAGGCGGCGAACTCGGGGATCCGCCTCTCCCAGGCCGCTAGCGCCGCCTCCCACTCGGCGTCGCTCGAGAACAGGCTCGCCAGGTCCCACGTGTCGCCCAGGGCGACATCGCGGCGGGCGGGCAGGGTCTTCGTATCGGGGGCAGAATCGCTCATGATGGCTCCTGATCGCCGTGTTCCGCAGGCCCGCTCACAGACTCCAGACGGCGCTGCCCCAGGCCAATCCGCCGCCGAAACCGCAGATCACGACGGTGCTGCCAGGGCCGACACGGCCCGTCCGCCAGGCCTCGTCGAGGGCCAGGGGGATCGAGCCGCTCGAGGTGTTGCCGTACCGGTCGAGGTTCATCATCACCTTGGCTTCGGGCAGGCCGAGCGACTCCCGCACTCCCTCGATGATCCGCGCATTGGCCTGGTGCAGGACGAAGAGGTCGATCGCCTCGAGCGACACGCCCGACCGCTCGACCACCTGCCGCACGTTCTCCTCGGCGAGCCGGATCGCCCACTTGAAGACGGCACGGCCGTCCATCCGCATGAACTGCTCCCGGCGGGCCAGCCCCTCGGCCGTGACCGGCTGCCGCGAGCCGCTCATCGGGCAGGCCAAGAGCCCCGCGCCGCGGCCGTCGGAGCCGAGCGAGAAGGCGAGCAGCCCGTGCTCGCGGCCGGAGGACTCCGGTTCGGCGGCCTCGAGCAGGACCGCGCCGGCCCCGTCGCCGAAGAGCGGCCAGGTCTTGATGTCTTCCGGATCGACCACCCGGGAGTTGGTGTCCGCCCCGACCACGAGCGGCAGCCGGCTCGTACCGGCCGCGACGAACTGCGCGGCCGTCACCAGGGCGTAGGCGAAGCCGGCGCAGGCGGCCGTGATGTCCATCGCGGGCGCATCGAGGCCGAGCTTCTCCTGGACGATGCACGCCGTCGACGGGATGCACATGTCGGGCGTGAACGTGCCGAGCACGAGCAGATCGACGGCGGCCGGATCGGCGGCCGCATGGGCGAGCGCCGCCCGGCAGGCCATCGCCGCCAGATCGCTCGTCGCCGTATCCGGCTCCGCATGCCGCCGCTCGTGGATCCCGGAGCGGGCCACGATCCACTCGGGGTCGCAGCCCAGCCGCGAGAGCGCGGCGTTCGTGACCACCTGCGTCGGCACGCCGCTGCCGATGCCGACGAGACGAAACCCCACGGCCCGGCCGAACCGCGACGGTCGGGGAGAAGTGAGGATGTCGGACATTCAGGGCCAGCCGTCGGGGGCGAACCGGATCGCGGGGTATGGTAAGGCCGCGCCACGGCCGCGCATAGCGGCCGCTTTCACGCGACCCGATACATGACCAAGAACTTACGGCACGGACTCCGTCGGCGCCGCGGCGGCCTCCTTCGTCTCCTCCTTCTTCTGCACCATGGTCTGCCGGCCGAGGTGGATCTTGGCGTATTCCTTGTCCGACACCACGTAATACCAGTCGGCGAACCGATTGTTGAGCTCGCGGACCCGCCTCTGGGCCGCCTTCACCTTGTCGTCGTAGGCATCCTGCTTGCGGCGATTCTCCCGCTCCACGCGGCGCCGGTTCTCGAGCGCCGCCTGGGCGGCCGCTTCGGCCTCGTCCGCCTTCTTGAGGCTCTCCGCAGCATCCGCCGGCTTGTCGCCCGCGTCCTTTTCCGACGCGGCGTCGTCCTTCTTGTCAGCCGCGCCGGCCTTGTCGTCGTCGGCCTTGCCGCCCTCACCCGGCACCTCGGGCAGAGGCTCGAGTTCCGGCTTTTCGAGCAACTTCTCGTTGAACCGCGCCATCACGAGCAGGTAGCGGCCGCCGGTCTCCCCGGCGGCATCCTTGCCGGCCACGTCGTCACCGTCCTTCGATTCGGCGGCCACCGTGGTCGGCGCACCGAACCGCAGCACGTACTCGACACCGTCCCGCATGCCCACGATCGTCTCGCCGTCGGTCGAGAGGATCTCCCCCGACTTGAGCGGCAGGAAGCCGCGCTGCTGCATGGAGTTCACCGCCTCGCGGTCGTTCGTGAAGCTTTCCTCCGCCTTGAGTTCCGCGCTCAAGCCCGACGGCTTGCGGGCCACGTCGACGATCTTCAGGTCACCGAGGGCGTTCCGCAGTTCGTTGAGCTTCGCCGTCGCCAACTCCTCTCCCTCGGGCAGTTGCTCCTCCTTGGCGACGCCCTCCTTGTCGAAGGCCTCCATCTTCAGGACCGACCACTTGGCGTCCTTGTCTTCGTAGGCGAGGTCGATGCGGTACTTCCGGTCGAGTTGCACGCCGATTCGCCCGCCCGACTCGACGGCCACCAGGGCGTAGTCCTCGATGCCGAGCCGCCGCACGTCCCACGGCGAGATCTTCAGCAGATCCTTCTCGATCCAGTCGTCGAACTTGGTGGTGAGCTTCGAGGTATCGATCTCCACGCGATAGACCGGGTCCTGCCCTGCCTTGCGGACGAACCGCAGCGATCGCCCGGAGGACTCGCCGCCTGGCAGCCGCTTGTCCTCCTTGCCGATCACCAGCCGGGCCAACTTGTTGCCCGACGTGTCGCGGATCTCCACGAGCTGCCCCACGCCGGTCATGCCCGGCTTGATCTTCTCGGGATCCGGCTCGATCACGCCGTAGGTCTCGTGGTCGGCGGCCGACTTGCTCACGACGTCGAGCATCTTGAGATCGACGAGCGACGTCGCGGCGGCGGCCAACTGGTCCTTGGCGTCGGCGGGATAGTTTTGGTGGGCCGGCAGCACCCAGACGCCCCCCGACTGCAGCACCTTGAAGGGGTGCAGCGTCGACAGCTCGTCGTCGTACGAGACGATCTCGAGGCTCGCGGCCTTCGCGGCATCCGAGAGTTCGGGGAACAGCACCCGCTGCTCCTCCGGCTCGATCTTCGCGGTCTTGATCCGCGGCTGTAGCGACCAGCCCAAGAGCAGCATGCCGAGGCCGCCGAGCAAGAAGGCTCCCGTCCGCAGCATGACCGGCGACAAACCGCCCGCAGGTTCGTGGTCCTCGACGTGATGCGAGCGATCCGCCCGCCCTTCATGCCGCTCGTCGCCGTTCATTCTGCCTGTCGTGTGCATCGTGTTTCCCTGCGTCAGATTCCTGAGATCCATCATCCGTCAGCCGCGGGCACGGCCGCGGCCGGCCGCTCACCGCAGCCGGGACTTTGCCACGCCTTCCCTCTCCAACGCCCGCCGCCGGAAGTAGACGAAGAAGGCCACCACCAGCGGCGGGATCGGCGGCAGCAGCACGGCCAGCCACTTCTGGCGGTCCTGTTCCTTGCGGATCTTCGCCTCGAGCTGCCGCTCCACGGCCTCGACCTCGGTGTCCCGCTTCCGCTTCAACTGCTCGATCTTGGTGTCGAGCCGCCGCTGAGCGAGCCGCTGGCGGCTGGCGAGCTGCTGCACCGCCTGCATCGCCGCCTGCGGGTCGGCGTCGCCGGCCGTCTCCATCTCCTTGATCTTCTTTTCGAACTCGCCCACCTCCGCCTGCATCGAGTCGTTGGCCTGCCGCTCCGCCTCGTCGAACTGGGCGATGAACTTTTGCCGCTCCTCCTCCGCCTTTTCACGGGCGGCGGCGACGGTGTCCTCGATCCGCTCGAGCGTACGGTGCTTCGGCTTCCGCTTGCGGATCTCCAGGAACCGCTCGTCGCCGGCGAGCCAGTCGAGCACGTTGAGCACGAAGGTCACGTTGTCGAAGTTGAGCCCGAACACCTCGTCGGGCCGGTTGCGCAGGCCGAAGATCCGGCCGTCCATGAGGTCGATGTCCGACACGACGACCGCGCGGATCGGCTTGCCACCCGCCTTCGGCTCGCCGCCCCCCTCGGGCATGGCCGACCCGGCCGACTGCCGCTCGATCGCCACCGCCAGCGTCATCGACTGCTTCGCCTGCTTCTCGAAGAGCTGCAGCTGCCGCATGTCGCCGCGGTTGCCCATCACCTGCTCCACTTCGATCGTCCCGGTACGGAGTCCCGTCTGTGCCAGTGGCGTCCAGGAGACGTCCGCCTTCTCGTCCTTGACGAGGCCGCCCGGGAAGGGAAAGAGCACCTCCTGCAGGCCGGCGGTGATCGGCTGCTTCGCGTTGAAGGCAGCGAGCTTGCCGGCGGCGTCGGCGGTGAGATCGGCGTCGATGAACACGAACTCGTCGGGCAGTTCGAGCTTCGGATGCGGGTTGTAGTCCTGGCAGACGATGAGCGGATCGTTGCCGACCTGCCCCATCGCAGGCCGGCCGCCGCGGGCCAGGAGCTTGATGCCGAGGGCGTCCCAGAGCTGGCCGATGTCCCCCTTGGGCTGGGACTGCGGCTGGAACATGGCCATCGGCCCGCCCGGACCACGCCGCGGTTGCGAGGTGCCCGGGATCCCCTGCATGAGGACGGGCAGCGGATCCTCGAAGATCGCCACCGGCTGGCCGGCGCGGACGGCCGCCACGAAGTGTCCCATCTGCTCGGGACCGAGCGAAGAGGGCTGCACGGCCAGGAGCACGTCGTAGGTGTCGCCGATCGGCGCCGAGGGATCGACCTGGACGACGTCATATTGCTTCTCGAGCTCTTCGAGGACCGGCTGCCGCGGCCGCTGCTGCCCGCTCATCATGTCGAAGCCCCCGAAGAGGTCAGCATCGGTCGTGAGCACGCCGAGCCGCTTCCTCTTCTGCTGGGCCGCGGTGCAGATCGAGCGAATCAGCTCGTACTCCACGGGCGTGCCCTTGTCGAAGAACGGCACCACCACCTTCTCCAGGCCGCTCGTGAACGCACAGCCGAGGAAGATGCTCTCATCGCGATAGGCGCCGCGCACGCGCGAGAGCACGCTCACCGGCTCGATGCCGAACTGCTGCGACGCCAGCGCCGCAGCCTCGGTCTTCGGATCGGTGGGAATCACCTCGACGTTGATCTTGCCCCGGCCGAGCTGCTGGAACTGCCGCAGCATGTTGAGGAGGTTCAGGCGGGTCTGCGTGTAGTCCTCGGGGACGGTCGGGCTCACGTAGGCCTTGATGTCGATCGGGCGGCTCGCGTCGAGCTCCCGGAGCAGCTGGCGGGTGTCGGGGGAGAGCGAGCTGATCCGCTCCTCGGAGAGATCGGCCCGCACGTCCATCGCGCGGAAGCAGAGCACCGCCCCCAGGGCGGCCGCGGCGAGGCCGAGCGTCCGGACGATGAAGTGCACGCCCATGCGGCCGCCGTCCCGGCGGCTCGTCCAGTGCCGCCGGCCGATGAGCACCATCGCCACGTACAGGCAGACCGCCACGATGCCCAGGAAGTAGCCGATGCCGGAGAGGCTGACGATACCGCGACCGAAGTCGGCGAACTGCTCGGCCAGGCTGCAGGGCCGCACCCACTTCGCCAGGCTCGGCGACATCACGGAGCCCGCCTGGTCGGCCACCACCAGCGGCGCATTGAATGCCAGTCCGAGAATGAACGCCACGGTGAGGTTATTGGTGAGGAAGCTCGCCACCAGGCCGATCGCGATCATGGCGGTGCCGACGAACCAGTAGCCGAGGTAGTTCGAGAAGAAGAGGCCGGCGTCGGGCGTGCCCCAGAGCAGGAGGATCGCCAGGTTGCAGATGCAGGAAAAGAGCAGCGCCACGGTGTAGATCCCGACCGCCGCCAGGTACTTGCCGAACACCACCTCCCAGTCACTCGCGGGAATCGTGAGGAGCAGCTCGTCGGTGCCCTGCCGCCGTTCCTCCGCCCAGACGCTCATCGTGATCGCCGGGATGAAGACGAGCAGGATGTAGGGCAGGTAGCGGTTGAGCTGGTCGAGATTGGCGAGGTTGGAGTTGAAGAACTCCGGCGGCCAGAAGGCCGCGAGCGACCCGAGCAGCACGAACACGCAGATGAAGACGTAGCCCGTCGGATTCGAGAAGTAGGCGACGAAGTTCCGCTTGAAAACCGCGTCGAGCACGTGCCATTTCATGGTTGTCGATCCTTGCAAACGAATCCTGGCGGACAAATCCTTACGGACGAATCTTTGCGAACGAAGCTCAGCTCGTGATGACGGGATGCCCGCCGCGCCGCTTGGGCGGGCGTCAGACGGAGACGCCGCGGGTCAGTTCGTGGAACCGCTCGTCGAGGCCGCGACCGTCGGCACGGAGATCCCGGGGCGTGCCGTCGAACCGCATGCGTCCCTCGGAAATGAGGATCACCCGGTCGGCGAGCGCCTCGACCTCCTGCAGGATGTGGGTGGACAGCAGGATCGTCTTGCGCTCGCCGAGCCGCCGGATCGTGTCGCGGACGCCGCGGATCTGATTGGGGTCGAGGCCGCTCGTCGGCTCGTCGAGGATCAGCACGTCGGGCTCGTGGAGCAGCACCTGGGCCATCCCCACGCGCTGCCGGTAGCCCTTCGACAGCTTGCCGATCGCCTTGCCGATGACGGCGCCCAGTTCACACTGGTCGATCACGGCGTCGATCCGCTCGGCCCGCCGCGGCCCCTTGAGCCCGCGGGCGTCGGCGAAGAACTCGAGCAGGCTGCGCGGCGTCATGTCCGGATAGAGCGGGCCGTTCTCCGGCAGGTAGCCCAGGCGGGCCGCGCCGAGCAGGCGGTCCTTCGACATGTCATACCCGGCGATGCGGGCCGTGCCGGCAGATGGGGCGAGGTAGCCGGTGAGCATCTTCATCGTGGTGCTCTTGCCGGCGCCGTTGGGCCCCAGGAAGGCGACGATCTGCCCGCGGGGCACGCTGAAGGTGATGTCCTCGGTGGCGATGAAGGCGCCGTAATACTTGCAGAGGCCGTCGGCCTCGATCATCGCGTCTCGGGTGGCGTTGGTCATCGTGGGGTCGGCTGCCCTGGGGGTGCCCGGAAGCCCGGGGGGGTGCTCGAAACATGTCCGCCGCAAACCGGGACGAGCAGGTCCCGGGCGACGACCCCTCATTTTTTACGGCGGCGCGGGTTCCGGCAATCCCCTGGCAGCGTCTACGGCCGGACTTGGCCGCCTCACCGCGATGCGGGAACAACCCGCGCCGCCCCGGCCAGCGGCTCCACGAGCGGATCGGACCGCCCACGCTGCCAGGCGATGTGGGCCAGCCAAGCCCCACTGGCCTCGGGAAAATCGCCGCGGAAGTGCACCCCACGGGTCTCGCGGCGCTCGATCGCCGCCCTGATCATCAGCCGGGCCACCTGGAGCATGTTCTGAAGCTGCCAGCCCTGCGGCTCCGCGAACTGCCGCGGCAGCACGTAGCGGCACCAGCCCTCGACCGCCTCCAGCGCCTCGGCCAGGGAATCGCCGGTCCGCTCCACGCCGACGTGTCGCCACATCAGGGCCCGCAGCGAGTTGCGGATGTCGGCGAGGTCGAGGCTGCCGTGGGCCTCGGCGGCCAACCCGTCGCCGGTGGTGGCCCGCGGATTCGCAAGCGCCGGCGCCCGGAGTTCGCTCGCCTCGAGTTCTCCGCCGGACTCGGCCAGGATCTCAGCCGTCGCCTGGGCACCGGCGCGGGCGCCGTAGACGAGCCCTTCGAGCAGGCTGTTGCTCGCCAGCCGGTTGGCGCCATGCAGACCGCTCGATGTCACCTCGCCGGCTGCGAGCAGCCCCGGGAGGGTCGTGCGACCGCAGCCGTCGACCGTGACGCCGCCGACCATGTAATGGGCGCCGGGCCGGACGGGAATCCGATCACGGGCCAGGTCGAGTCCGAACTTGGCACAGATCTGCGCCATGCCGGGAAACCGCCGTCGGACCATCTCGGCGTCGAGGTGCGCGAGGTCGAGGTAGACGTTCGCGTGATGGGTGCGGTGCATGACGACGGTGATCGCACGGGCCACCACGTCACGAGGCGCGAGTTCGGCCCGTGGATCGAATTCGGGCATGAACCGCCGGCCATCCCGGTCGACGAGCCACGCTCCGGCGCCACGCACCGCCTCCGTGATCAGGCTGCGGGCGCCGCCGGCGATGTAGAGCACCGTGGGATGAAACTGCATGAACTCCATGTCCCGCAATGCCGCGCCGGCGCGCCAGGCCAGCGCCATGCCGTCCCCGCTGACTCCCGGCGGATTGGTCGATTCACGATAGAGTTGCCCCGCGCCGCCGGTGCAGAGGATCGTCCGCCGGGCCCAGACGAGCGTCTTGCCGTGGGCTGGATTCCAGACGAGCGCCCCGCGGCAGACGCCATCGTGCGTGACCAGGTCGATCGTGAACGTGTCGGGCCAGACCTCGAGGTTTTCGAGCCCCGTGGTTCGCTCGATCACAGCCCGCATCACCTCGCGGCCGGTCGCGTCGCCGAGCGCGTGCACGATGCGGTGGTGGCTATGGCCTCCCTCCCGGCCCAGTTCGAGGCTGCCGTTGTGCGAATCGAACCGCGTGCCCCAGGCGATCAGTTCCGCGATCCGCGCCGGCGCCTCGCGGACGACGGAATCGACCACGTCCTCGTGGCACAGTCCGCCGCCCGCGGCGAGCGTGTCGGCGACGTGGTTGTCGAACCGATCCTCCGGATCCACGACGCCGGCGATGCCGCCCTGCGCCCACTGGCTCGAAGAGCCGCACAGATCGTCCTTCGTGACGACGGTGACCGACAGCCGCGGATCGACCTCGAGCGCCGCCCGCAGCCCCGCCAGCCCGCCTCCGAGAATGAGCACATCGGTGAAGCAGTGCGGCACCCGCTTCGGCCCGAACGCAGCCAGGTAGCGCGGCCCCTCGAACGCATCCCCCTGCTCGCTCATTCGCGGGAAGCACCCGGAGCGGCCGACTGCGGCCGTTCGCCGCTCGTGCCTTGCAGAAACGCCTTGAACCGCTCGCGGTAGCCGCTCGGCGGGCGACTGCGGCGGCCCTCGGCCTGGCCGCCACGCACGTCGGCGGGCACGTCGCGGCCACTCTGCACGCCGTCGGGCCGCAGGCCGAGGCTGCGCAGTTCCCGCTCGAACTCGGCCCTCCTTACCGGATCACCGCTCTCCGCCTGTCGACGCATCGCCTCCCACCGGGCCAGGAACGCCCGCGCCTCCTCCCGTGTCCATCCGAGTTCGTCGAGCACCTCGGTCCTGCCGGATGCCAGCGAGTCGCGAAGGTGCTCGATCGCGAGGTCGGCGGCATTACGGGCATGATCAACCTCCTGGGATGCCCATTCCGTTTCGACGGCCGGGGATTGCCCTTCTCGCGCACCCTGGTCCGGAGGCGGGCCCGCCCCTCCCGACCAGCCACCACCCCCTTCAGCACCCGGCTGCGTCGCTCCCTCCGGAGTCGTGCCCTGGCCCTGCTGACCCTGACCCTGCTGACCCTGACCCTGCTGACCCTGGCCCTGCTGACCCTGCCCCTGCTGACCCTG
>Ga0255182_1000557_pt1 | contig 23905 bp, 23 predicted proteins | sample Atl_UVDOM_RepA_8_FD_188420 | JGI IMG/M metagenome (GOLD analysis project Ga0255182, IMG submission 188420) | Freshwater microbial communities from Altamaha River, Georgia, United States - Atl_UVDOM_RepA_8d | ecosystem: Environmental > Aquatic > Freshwater > River | place: USA: Georgia...
AATCCGCCAAGGTCAGGCCCCAGGCTCGCGCCACTGCGCTCGTGGGCGGGGCGGCCTTGCTGGCCTCCGCCGCAGGGGCGCGGGCGACCTTCTCGGGCTCGACTTCCCCGACCGTGATGGTCATCTCGCGGGTGGCCCCGCGCCGCCATACCTGCAGGCTGCTGCGCGTTCCCGGCTTGGTGTTGCCGACGAAGCGGGGAAGGTCGGTGGATTTTTCAATCGTCTTGCCATCAAAGCGCAAGATGATGTCACCCGGCTCCAGGCCGGCTTTCTCGGCAGGGGAGCCCGGTTCGATGGCTCGCACCAGGGCCCCTTGTGGCTTGGGCAAACCGAGGGACTCGGCCACCTCCTTGCCCACTTGGTCAATCTGCACGCCCAAGCGACCCCGTTGCACACGCCCACTCACGCGCAGTTGATCGCTCACGCGTACCGCTTCGTCGATGGGGATAGCGAATGAAATGCCCATAAAGCCGCCCGAGCGCGAGTAAATCTGGCTGTTGATGCCAACCACCTCGCCGCGCATATTGATGAGGGGGCCGCCCGAGTTGCCGGGATTGATCGCCACATCGGTTTGGATGAAGGGCAGGTAGTCCCCCGTGTCACGCTGTTTGGCGCTCACGATGCCCGCCGTGACGGTGTTTTCCAAGCCGAAAGGGGAACCGATGGCCATGACCCACTCTCCGACCTTGAGACGGCTCACGTCGCCAATGCGCACGGCGGGCAGCCCTGTCGCGTCGATCTTGACCACGGCCACATCGGTACGCTTGTCCGCGCCCACGATACGGGCCTTGAATTCACGCTTGTCGGGCAGGGTGACGATGACTTGATCCGCGCCGTCAACCACATGTGCATTGGTCATGATGAAGCCGTCTGAGGACAGGACGAAGCCCGACCCGACCCCCCGGGGTTGCTCCTCAGCGTTCGGGCCGCCACGGCCAGGACGCTGCTGACGGGGCCCCTGCGGCAAGGGCACGCCAAAAAAGCGCCGAAAGAGCTCTTGCATCTCTTCGTCGGGCCCGCCGCTCGCGCCTTCGCGCGGGCTGACTTTCTCCAGGGTGCGAATGTTGACCACCGAGGGGCCTACTTGTTCGACCAGGTCGGTGAAATCGGGCAAGGCCCGCGTTTGCGCTTGGATGGCCATCGGGGCCCACAAGCCCAGGGACAAGACACCGGCGAGCCATACACGGCGAGAGAATGACATCATGTGTACCTCAATCAAGGGTTGGGGTGGCCAAAGCCGCCCGGCGCAAATCCAGCCAACGCTCAGGCCGATGGCTGCCGTCCAGCCAGCACCAGACGTTGCCGTTGAGTTTGTCAGATGGGGTTTGCCATTGCAAAAGCAAGGCCTTTGGGTGCTGCCAAACCACGCGCAAGCGACCCGTTTGCGGCTCGCCCCCGGTGGGCTGCCAGAGCCAGTCCTGGCCGTCCCAAAGCAAGACACCTTGAGTGCGGCGGTAGCGCCGCCACCCCCCGGCGAGTAGGCCCAAGCCACAGACCGTCCAGACAGCACTCGGGAAGAAAGCCGCGGGTTCGAAGCTCACCGCAACAAGCCCACCCAGGGCCAGAATGCACAAGGCGAGCGCGATAAAGGTGCGATCCCCAAAAGCACAACGCCCCACCGGGTAGCTGACCGCTGGGGCGTTGTTCATGGCCGTGGGCAGGTTTAGGCGCGTTTAAAGACCAGACTGCCGTTGGTGCCACCAAAACCGAAGTTGTTTTTGAGCGCGTACTCGATGGGTAAATCCCGCGCGGTATTGGCGCAGTAATCGAGATCGCACTCAGGGTCTTGGGAGAAGATGTTGATGGTGGGTGGGCTTTTTTGCTCGTGCACCGCCAAGACGGTGAACACGCTCTCAATGCCGCCCGCGCCGCCGAGCAGGTGGCCGGTCATGGACTTGGTCGAGTTGACGACCAATTTTTTCGCGTGATCGCCCAACGCCGCCTTGATGGCGTTGGTTTCGTTGACATCGCCCAAGGGAGTGGAGGTGCCGTGGGCGTTGAGGTATTGGATTTGGGATGGGTTCACCCCGGCGTTGCGCATGGCGTTGAGCATGGCGCGGCGCGGGCCATCCATGTTGGGCGCGGTCATGTGCCCCGCATCGGCACTCATGCCGTAACCCACAAGCTCGGCATAAATGCGAGCACCACGTTTCTTGGCGTATTCGTACTCTTCGAGCACCATGACGCCAGCACCCTCTCCGAGCACAAAGCCGTCGCGGTCTTTGTCCCAGGGGCGCGAGGCGGTGGTGGGATCGTCGTTGCGGGTGGAGAGCGCACGCATGGCGGCAAAGCCACCGACGCCCAGGGGAGAGACGGTGCATTCGGAGCCGCCAGCGATCATGACGTCGGCGTCGCCGTATTCAATCAAGCGCCCGGCTTCGCCAATGCTGTGCAGGCCCGTGGTGCAAGCGGTGACCACGGCCAAATTGGGGCCCTTAAAGCCATAGCGCATGGAGACATGGCCGGAGATCATGTTGATGATCGAGGCGGGCACGAAAAACGGAGAAATGCGACGCGGGCCTCGGTTGGTGAGTTCGGTGTGCATTTCCTCAATCAAGGGCAGCCCCCCGATGCCAGAACCGATCAGCACGCCAATGCGGCAGGCCGCCTCGTCGTCCAAGGCTTCCAATGTGGGCAAGCCCGCGTCGGCAACGGCTTGGGCAGCCGCAGCGATACCGTAATGGATAAAGGTATCCATCGTGCGGGCTTCCTTGCTGGAGATGTAGGTCTCGAGCGGGAAGTCTTTCACCTCGCCGGCAATTTGGCAGCTCAGGTTGGAGGCATCAAAACGCGTGATGCGACCGACGCCAGAGCGTCCAGCCAGCAGGTTGGCCCAGGCCTCGGCCACCGTGTTGCCCACGGGGCTGATGCAACCCAGGCCGGTCACGACAACGCGACGGCGGCTCATGGGGTTTCTTTCTCTGGCTTAGGCTTTTTTGTGCGCCAGGGCGTAGTCAATGGCGTTTTGCACGGTGGTGATTTTTTCGGCGTCTTCATCGGGGATTTCGATGCCAAATTCGTCTTCCAGTGCCATCACCAGTTCTACCGTGTCAAGGGAGTCGGCGCCGAGGTCGGCCACAAAGGCTTTCTCATTCGTCACTTGGGACTCTTCCACGCCGAGTTGTTCGGCAATGATTTTTTTGACACGTGCTTCGATATCGCTCATGGTTCCCTCAAAGGGTTGTTGATTCAGTCCGCAATTTTATCCGGGCGGACGGGCCGTTTTGCATTTTGTTTCGGTTTTGAGTTTAGGCCATGTGCATGCCGCCATTGACATGCAACTCTTGTCCCGTGATGTAAGCGCCACCAGGCCCCGCCAAAAAAGCGACCGTTAGGGCTACATCCGCGGGTTTTCCCAAGTGTCCCAACGGAATTTGCGCAAGCAAGGCCTTTTGCTGGGCCTCGGGCAAGGCCGAAGTCATATCGGTTTCAATGAATCCGGGCGCCACACAGTTGACCGTGATGTGGCGGCTGCCGAGCTCGCGCGCGAGGGCGCGGGTCATGCCGGCCACGCCGGCTTTGGCCGCCGCGTAATTGGCTTGCCCCGGGTTACCCGCCGCCCCCACGACGCTGGTGATATTGATGATGCGCCCAGCGCGTTGCTTCATCATGGGCCGGATGGCCGCGCGCGCGACGCGAAAGACGGCTTTGAGATTGGTGTCGCTCACGGCGTCCCAGTCTTCATCTTTCATGCGCATGGCCAGCGTATCGCGGGTGATGCCTGCGTTGTTCACCAACACATGCAGGCCGCCCTGCTCGTTCACGATGCGATCGATCAGCGCCTCGACGGCTGGGGCGTCATTGACATTGAGGTTCACGCCCATGCAGCCGACATGCGCGGCCAAGGCCTGGGTGATTTTGGTGGCGCCTTCGTCGGAAGTGGCGGTTCCGATCACCCGAAAGCCTTGGCGGGCCAACTCCAGTGCGATGGCCGCGCCGATCCCGCGCGATGCGCCGGTAACCAAGGCGACTTGAGAAGAAGAGGTGTTTGCGTTCATGCGTTGCTCGATGGGTTTAAGCGCCCAAGGCGCTGCGGGTTTCGGTCAAACTCGCGGGGTCATAGACCGTGAGCCCCTGTAGTTCAGCATCAATGCGCTTGGTCATGCCCGCGAGGACTTTGCCCGGCCCGCACTCGATCAAGTGCAGGAGGCCACGCGCGCGCATGGCTTGCACACACTCCACCCAGCGGACGGGACCGAAAGCTTGGCGATACAAAGCGTCGCGGATGGCATCGGCCTCGGTTTGCACAGCCACATCAATGTTGTTGAGTACTGGTATGGCGGGACTGCCAAACGGGGTCGCGGCCAGCGCCACCTTGAGCTTTTCCGCCGCGGGCTTCATCAAGCTGGAGTGAAAGGGCGCAGATACGGGCAGCGGCAGGGCACGTTTGGCCCCTAATGCTTTGAGCACTTCACAGCCTTTTTCTACGCCAGCTTTGGTTCCCGCAATGACGGTTTGGGCCGGATCATTGAAATTCACCGCCTCCACCACTTCGGCGCTGTTGGCGCCGAAGCTGGCTTGCGCTTGCGCGCAGCCTTCGATCACTTGGCCCGACGCCATGCCCAAAATGGCCGCCATGGCGCCCGTGCCCACGGGCACAGCCTCTTGCATGGCTTGCGCGCGCAAACGCACCAGGGGAGTGGCCTGCGCCAAGCTCAGCACGCCCGAGGCGACCAGCGCGGCATACTCGCCCAGCGAGTGGCCCGCTACCAGCGCCGGGGCCACGCCCACTTCAGCCATCCAAATGCGATAAGCCGCCACGCCAGCGACGAGCATCACGGGCTGCGTGTTGGTGGTGAGGGCCAAGGCCTCTTTGGGACCTTCGTGAATCAGGCGACCGAGATCGTCTCCCAGGGCATCGCTGGCCTCGGCCAGCGTTTGCTGGAGCACGGGGTGATCGCCCCAGGCGTCGAGCATGCCCACCGCCTGCGAGCCTTGACCGGGAAAAACAATGGCAAAAGGTTTCATGTGTGTGAGTCCGCAATGTCGCACAAACGGGATGCGCGATCCTTACAGGGTGAGGGCCACAGCGCCCCACGTAAAGCCGCCACCCACCCCCTCCAGGAGCAGTTTTTGGCCAGGTTTGATCTGTCCCGCACGCACGCCATGGTCCAACGCCAGCGGGATGGAGGCGGCGGAGGTGTTGCCGTGGTCGTGCACGGTCAACATCACTCTTTCCATGGGCAGCTTGAGCTTGCGTGCGGTGCTGGTGATGATGCGAATGTTCGCCTGGTGGGGGATGAGCCAATCGATGTCTTGCGCCTGCCAGCCGGCTTGGGCGAGGGCTTTGAGGGCCGCGCCTTCGAGCAAGCCCACCGCGAGTTTGAAGACGGCCTGACCGTCCATTTTCAGCACCGGGTCACCGGTGACCTGTCCGTTGTGAACGTGGCCTGGCACGCACAGAATGTCCACATGTCGGCCATCGGCATGCAAATCGCACGCGGCGATGCCGGGCCGTTCGCTGGCTTCGAGCACCACGGCGCCCGCGCCGTCGCCAAAGAGCACACAAGTGGTGCGATCGTTGAAATCGAGCAGACGGGAGAAAGTCTCAGCCCCCACCACCAAAGCGCAACGCGCGTTGCCCGCGCGAATCATGGCGTCGGCTACGCTCAAGGCATACACAAAACCCGTACAAACGGCTTGCACGTCAAACGCTGCGCAACCTGCAATGCCGGCTGACGCTGCGTCGAGCTGCGCGAGTTTGCGCTGCAAGATGCTGGCAGTGGACGGAAACACCATGTCGGGGGTGGAGGTGGCCACGATGATGAGGTCTAGGTCCTGGGGTTGACGCCCAGCCGCCCGAAGCGCGCGGCACGAGGCTTCGAAGGCCAGATCGCTGGTGTGGGTGTGGTCGTCGACAAAGTGGCGGGCTTGGATGCCGGTGCGCTCGACGATCCACTCGTCAGAGGTCTCCACACCCAAGGCGGCCAGTTGGTTCACCAAATCTTGGTTGGAGACGCGGCGGGGAGGAAGAAAGCTGCCAGTGCCGGTGATACGGGCAAAACGGGTCATCAATGCGAGGCTGGGGAGGCGTCTGCGCTGACGGCACCTGCCGCCAGCAAAGGGGCGGCATGGGCGATGCGGGCGCGCACGCGATCCAGCAAGTTGTGATGGGCTGCATCATACGCCCGGTTCAAGGCCGTGCCGAAGGCGAGTTCGTCGGCAGACCCGTGGCTTTTGAACACAATGCCATTGAGACCGAGCAGGGCTGCGCCGTTGTAGCGCCGATGGTCCACCTGATTTTTAAAGCTCGATAGCACCGGATAAGCCACGATAGCCGCAATTTTCGTGAAGATATTGCGTTTAAACGAATTTTTTAGGGTATCGCTGATCTTGAATGCCAGGCCCTCGCTGGCCTTGAGGGCTACGTTACCGACAAAACCATCGCAAACAATCAGATCGACCGTGTGGTGGTAAATATCGGTTCCCTCGACATTGCCATAAAAATTTAGATCGCCACTTTTGGCAGCAGATCGCAACAATTCGCTGGCTTTTTTGATCACTTCATTGCCTTTGATCTCCTCTTCCCCAATATTGAGGAGGCCGACCGAAGGGCTCTCGACATTGTCGAGCACGCTCACCAGGGCCGAGCCCATGACGGCGAACTGGAACAGGTGTTCGGGACTGCAATCGACATTCGCCCCCAGATCGAGCATGGTGGTGCCGCCCCCGCGGAAGTTGGGCATGCGCCCAGCAATGGCCGGACGATCAATGCCGTCGAGGGTTTTGAGCACATACCGGGCAATCGCCATGAGGGCCCCGGTGTTGCCCGCCGACACGGCGGCTTGGGCGCGACCGTTCTTGACCTGCTCAATGGCCAAGCGCATGGAGGAATCTTTTTTGCGCCGCAAGGCCACCTCGATGGGGTCATCCATGGCGACCACCTCACTGGCGGCGACGATTTCGGCGCGCGGGTGCGCAAAGTCCGAGAGGGCTTCGGGCAAGCCCACCAGAATCAGGCGTGCATCGGGGTGTTGGTCCAGAAATGTCCGGCAGGCCGCGAGCGTGACGCGCGGGCCATGGTCGCCGCCCATGCAATCAACCGAAACGGTGGTGGTCATACGCGTTCAATCGGGTTGGGGTCGGACGCAACCGACGCCAAAGACAAAGGCCCGGGGCGCATGGCTGTGCCGCGGGCCTGGAGTCAGATCAGCGCTCAGGCTTCAGTCTTGGACTTGAGCACCTTGCGACCACGGTAAAAGCCATTCGGGCTGATGTGGTGGCGCAGGTGAACTTCACCGGTCGTGGGCTCAACCGCCGTGTTCGGGGCAGTCAAAGCGTTGTGCGAACGGTGCATGCCGCGCTTGGAGGGCGATTTTTTGTTTTGCTGGACAGCCATGGCGGCTCCTGGTCAAAAATTGGACAAACGCGGCAATATCGCCGCAAACCGGAGATTATAGCGCATGCAAGTGACCTCGTCACCCTGCGTCGCGCTTCAGGCGGGCGAGCACGGCGAAGGGGTTGGGTTTGGCGTCTTCGATCGGGGGTTGCGCTTGCTTTAATGTTTGCAAGTGCTCACTTGGACACTCTTCGTGCATGGCCAAGAGTGGCAAGGCCATGAGGAGTTCGTCCTCCACCAGGCCGAGGGCATCGAAATCGCGCGCGAGCACCAGCACGTCCTCCTCGCTGGTTTCATCCTCCTCGGCGGCGGTTTCCTCATCGGCCACGAACCGAAAACTGCGCGCCACTGAGAGGGGTTCGACCACGGGGGTGAGGCACCGTTGGCAAGTGAGGGGCAAGGCGGTGTGGACTTGCAAATCGAGCCAGACCACGGGTTCGCCTGCCGTTTGCGCCACGCTGCGCCCCTGCAAACGCCACTGCACCGGCGCGTTGGGGTCTGGGCTGTCGGCCTCTTCCATCAGGCGGGGCAGCGCCGAGAGTGGACTGGTGCCGGCGAGCGTCTCCCCCTGGCGGGCCAGACTGGCAACGTCGAGGGACTGGATCGAATCGGTGGTCATGCAAACAGTGTAAGAGAATTGCGGACATGAACCCTGTTGACGCACGCCCCTTGATTCTGGCTTCCACCTCGCGTTACCGCCATGCCCTGCTGCAACGCCTACAACGCCCCTTCACGGCGGTGGCCCCGCCCGTGGATGAGACCCCTGCCCCTGGCGAGGCCCCGCGCGCCTTGGCGCTGCGATTGGCACTGGCCAAGGCAGAGGCCGTGGCACGTTTACACCCGCAGGCGGTGGTGATCGGCTCGGACCAAGTCGCCGATTTGGGCGGCGAACCGCTGGGTAAACCAGGTGACCACGCGCGTGCGGTGGCGCAGCTCTCGCGCATGCGTGGGCAAACCGTGTTGTTTGAGACCGCTGTGGCCGTGGTGTGTTTGGCCACGGGGTTCGCGCAATCTGACTTGGCCACGGTACGCGTGCGGTTTCGAAACCTGAGCGACGCCGAAATTGAAGCCTACTTGTTGGCGGAGCAGCCCTACGACTGCGCCGGTAGCGCCAAGAGCGAGGGCTTGGGTATTTCATTGCTGGAATCGATTGAGAACGACGATCCCACCGCCCTGGTGGGCTTGCCCTTGATTCGCACCTGCCACTTGTTGCGTGCGGCGGGGGCGTTGTGAGCACGGCGCGCCAGACCTCGGGCACTTTGTTTTTGGTGCCCACGCCCCTGGATTTTGGGACTTCCGAAGCCATGCCTTTGGAGACCGTGTTGCCCGCCGCGACTTGGCAACGTGCGGCGGGCCTGACCCACTGGATCACGGAAAACGCCAAAAGCACGCGGGCTTTTCTCAACCGGGTCGGTGCGTTGACGCCACTGGCCGCCCCTCTGGCGCAACAACACCTGGTGGAGCTGCCCCGGGCCGTGCATAAAAAAGGGGATCACCTGGGTGAGTTTGATGCGCGCGGCCTGCTCGCCCCCGCTGTCGAGGGTCATGACATGGGGCTGGTGAGTGAAGCGGGCATGCCCGCGATTGCCGACCCGGGCGCATCGGTGGTTCGCGCCGCCCATGTTTTAGGGTTGCGCGTGGTTCCATTGGTGGGCCCCATCTCGCTTATGCTGGCCTTGGCCGCGAGCGGCCTGAATGGTCAACACTTTGCCTTTGTGGGGTACCTGCCGCAAGAGGCGCTGGCCCGCACGCAGCGCTTGCAGGCTCTTGAGCAAACGGCCCAGCGCACGGGCCAAACCCAACTCTGGATTGAAACGCCTTACCGCAACCAAGCGCACTGGGAGAGTTTGCTGCTCACCTTGCGTCCTCAAACCTTGTTGCTGCGCGCGAGTGGGTTGACGCTCCCGGACGCGCAGGTGCGATGCCAGAGCGTGGCGCAGTGGCGGGCACAGAAGGAATCCCACCCGCCGTTGGACGCGCCAACGGTTTTTGGCTTGGGCGTGGCGCAACTGGCGAGCGCCCCCCGAGGACGTTAGCGCAGGGCGGGCCGATAGCCCAAGGCTTTCACGGCGCCCTCGCCCACCGCTGCGCCAAAACGCTTGGCGATGCGCTCGGCCACGTTCTCTTGGCGGGTGTAGTCGATGATGTCTTCGGCTTTGACCAACTCACGCGCCACATAGTCCAGATTGCCCAGGCCATCGGCCAACCCCAAGCCCACGGCTTGTTGACCGTTCCAGAACAAACCGCTGAAGATGTCGTTGTTCTCCTTGAGACGCTCACCGCGCCCTTCGCGCACCACCTGAATGAATTGCTTGTGGATTTCATCCAGCAAGGTTTGGGCGTGGGCGCGATGCGATTTGGTTTGCGGGCTGAAGGGATCCAAAAAGCCTTTGTTTTCGCCGGCCGTCATGAGGCGACGCTCGATACCGAGTTTGTCCATCAATTGGGTGAAGCCAAACCCGTCCATGAGCACCCCAATGCTGCCCACGATGCTGGCTTTGTCGACATAAATTTCATCAGCCGCCACCGCAATGTAGTACGCCGCGGAGGCGCAGGATTCCTCCACCACGGCATACGTGGGTTTTTCGTGCTTCTTTTTCAGACGCTTGATCTCGTCGTTGATGATGCCCGCTTGCACCGGGCTGCCCCCGGGCGAGTTGATGAGCAAGACCACACCTCGCGAGCCCGCATCTTCATAGGCCTCGCGCAAGGCCGACACAATCCAGTCCGCATTGGCCGGCGCATCTTCGGCAATCTCGCCTTTGATGACGACCACCGCCGTGTGCGGCTGGGTCGGATCCGAGCTGCCCTGGCGATGCGTGCCAAACCAAATCAAGGCCAAAAAGACCAGCAACCAAACGGTCCGAAAAAAGATGCGCCAGCGCCGCTCGGCGCGTCGCTCGGCCAAGGTGGCGAACGCCAATTGCTCCAGGGTTTCGCGCTCCCAAGCCTGGCGATCGGGGCGTGCGGCCGGCTCGGGACGAGACTCGGGGCGAGACTCAGGGGTGGGGTCTGACGGTTCTTGCATAAGGCGCTTTCGGATGGGCTGGTTACTTACGGGTCAAAACGGAAATTCAAAGGGCTGGAGGTTCCACTCGGTTTGCCAGTGCACCACGCCGTCATTTTCCTGCAGGGTGATCTTGACCAATCCGCCCCGGCATGGTCCCCCCGCGCAAGCGCCCGTGTCGGGGGCGTACACCGCCCCGTGGGTGGCGCAGAGCAGCCAGCGGCCGGTGTCATCGAAAAACCGATCGGGTTGGTAGTCCATTTCCATCGCCACATGGGTGCAACGGTTGAGGTATGCGTGGACTTGGCCTTCAAATCGGATGGCAAACGCCCGGCAGGTTTGCCCCGCGTAGACCACATCAAAAGGCACGGCGCGTCCGCCCTCGACGAGATCGGCACTGTTGCACAAAGGGATGGCGCGGGCGGTGGCGGCATCAGGCATGGCGCACCAACCATTGGTGTAATTCGGCGACCGAATGGGCCACGAATTGGGGCTGAAACTCGGCAAATGTGCCGTGCTCGTGCGCGCCGTAACTCACCCCCACGGCGTGGCAACCGGCATTGACCGCCATTTGCAGATCGTGGGTGGTGTCGCCAATCATGAGGGTGCGCTCGGGCTCCACGCCAAACTCCCGCATCAGTTCATGCAGCATGCGGGGGTTGGGTTTGCCGGCCGTTTCATCGGCGGTGCGGGAGGCGTCAAAGACGCCGTGGAGTTCCATATGCTGCAAGGCCTCGTTAAGACCCACCCGGCTTTTGCCCGTGGCCACCGCCAACCAATGGTGATGTCCGCGCAAGGCATGGAGCATGGGAATAACACCCTCAAAAAGCGTGAGGTCGTGCTGGTGCGCCAAATAGTGATGACGGTAGCGCTCGCCCAATTGAGGATAGCGCTCAGGCGGAACATCCGGCGCTGCGTGCGCCAGCGCCGACATGAGTGACATGCCGATCACATAGGCGGCCGCGTCGTGGCTGGGTACGGCGCCGCCCACATCGGCCACGGCCAGCTGGATGCAGCGCACGATCACCCCCGTGGAGTCAAACAGCGTGCCGTCCCAGTCAAAGGCAATGAGGTCGTATTGGCGAGGGCGGCGGGTCATGGCTTGGGGCCTGGGGGTTGAATGTGGTCGATGAAATTTTGCAGATTGTCGGGCAAGGCGGCTTGCACGCTGATCGGGCGACCACTCACGGGGTGCAGGAATTGCAGCCGCCAGGCATGGAGAAACATGCGCTTCAACCCGACTTTTTGCAACTGGCGATTGGCCTCGAAATCACCGTATTTGTCATCGCCCGCGATGGGGTGTCCTTGGCTGGCCAAGTGCACCCGAATCTGGTGCGTGCGACCGGTTTTGATGGTCACTTCCAACAGGGTGTAGGGGCCCACGATGCGGGCAACCCGCACCAAGGTGATGGCGCGCTGACCCTCTGGATCGTCTTTGCCCACCACCCGTACCCGTCTTTCGCCCTCGGCCTCGCCGTTGGCCACGGTGTATTTATGCAGAGGAAGATCGATGACCTTTTTATTCGACGGCCACAGGCCCAAGACCAAGGCGAGGTAGGTTTTACCGGTCTCCCGGTCTCGGAATTGGTCCTGCACCCGCTTGAGCGCGGTGCGTTTTTTGGCCACCAGCAACACGCCTGAGGTTTCCCGGTCGAGGCGATGCACCAACTCCAGATTGGGGCACGACGGACGACTCTGCCGCAATTGCTCAATCACTCCAAAACTCACCCCACTGCCGCCGTGCACCGCCACGCCGGCGGGTTTGTCCAAGGCAATGAGGTTGTCGTCCTCCCACAACACATGGAAATCGCGAGCCGGTGCGGGAGGGGCTTCACGCGCAGCCGCGGTGCGCACGGGAGGCAGGCGCACCACATCGCCCTCCTGCACCCGGTAATCGGCGCTGGTGCGACCTTTGTTCACCCGCACTTCCCCGGAACGGATGATGCGGTAGACATGCGTTTTGGGGACTCCCTTAAGGTGCCGTAGCAAAAAGTTGTCCAGCCGCTGCCCGATCGAATCGGCATCGACCACCAAAGTTTTGGCAGTGGGACTTGGCAAGGGGCTTGGAGCCCTTATAATGGTGTTCACCCGCGTAATGGTCTAAGTGCTTGATTTATCTCAGATTAGAGCACGAACCGCCAACGGGGTAAAAGTCGGTGCCCCTTTTGGGGGGTTGCGCGCAGACCCCATCCCCACGTGATGGCGTGGCCCGCCGCTCCAAAAGTTGATCGAGCACCTGGGAAACACTGAAACGGAATACCTCAAGTCGGCAGGTTCCTCCTGGAACCTGTCTTCTGGATCACAGCGAGCAGCAACCATGCGTCATTTGCCGTTAGGCCTCGCCCCCATCCACGCGCCCCACCTGCGTCGCCGGCGTTGATACGCCCTGCGATCGTTCAGGCTACAGCGGCAATTCCCTTCGTTTTCCAGTTCTCGTTTCGGCACCTTTGGCCCGCAGGGGCTTGTGTTTGTAACAGAGAAGGAACGCATCATGAAAAGGATGCTCATCAATGCCACCCAAGCGGAAGAACGCCGCCTGGCGGTGGTGGACGGGCAAAAACTGCTCGACTATGAAATCGAAATCGAAGGACGTGAACAGCGCAAAGGCAACATCTACAAGGCCGTGGTCACGCGGGTGGAGCCCTCCCTCGAAGCCTGTTTTGTGGATTACGGCGAAGACCGTCACGGCTTTTTGCCATTCAAGGAAATCTCCAAGCAATATTTCACCCCCGGGGTGTCGGTTAGCCAAGCCCGCATCCATGATGTCATCAAAGAAGGGCAAGAACTCCTGGTCCAGGTGGAGAAGGAAGAGCGTGGCAACAAAGGGGCCGCCCTCACGACCTTTGTGAGCTTGGCCGGCCGCTATGTGGTGCTGATGCCCAACAACCCGCGCGGCGGTGGCGTGAGCCGTCGCATCGAAGGGGACGAGCGGGCCGAACTGAAAGAAGCCATGGACCAGTTGGAATACCCCAACGGCATGTCCATCATTGCCCGCACCGCGGGCATTGGCCGCAGCGCCCCCGAACTGCAATGGGATTTGAACTACTTGCTCAAGCTTTGGACAGCCATCGATGGCGCCTCCAAATCGGGCAAAGGCGCTTTCCTGATTTACCAAGAATCGAGCTTGGTCATCCGGGCCATCCGCGATTACTTCAATAGTGATATCGGTGACATCCTGATCGACACCGACGATATTTACGAACAAGCCCAGCAGTTCATGAGCCATGTCATGCCCGAGCATGCCAGCCGCGTGAAACGCTATCGGGACGAAACCCCTCTGTTCTCGCGCTTTCAGATTGAGCACCAGATCGAGTCGGCTTACGCGCGCACGGTGAACCTGCCCTCGGGTGGGGCCATCGTGATCGACCACACCGAGGCCTTGGTTTCGGTGGACGTGAACTCGGCGCGCGCCATCAAGGGCGGCGACATCGAAGAAACGGCCACGCGCACCAACCTCGAAGCGGCCGACGAAGTGGCGCGCCAAATGCGTTTGCGTGACCTCGGTGGCTTGATCGTCATTGACTTCATTGACATGGAGGAGAGCCGTAACCGTCGCGAAGTGGAAAACCGCCTGCGCGACGCCTTACGCCAAGACCGCGCACGCGTGCAATTTGGCGCCATCAGCAAGTTTGGCTTGCTCGAGATGAGCCGCCAGCGCCTGCGTCCCGCCCTCTCCGAGGGCGCCTCCATTCCTTGCCCACGCTGCGGGGGTTCGGGCCATGTGCGCGACACCGAGAGCTCGGCGTTGCAAATCCTGCGCATCATCCAAGAAGAGGCCATGAAGGACAACACGGCGGCCGTGCACGCCCAAGTCCCTGTGGAAGTGGCCTCGTTCCTGCTCAACGAGAAGCGTACCGAGATCGCCAAGATCGAGATTCAGCAACGCATCAGCGTCTTGCTCGTGCCCAACAAGACCTTGGAGACGCCGCACTACAAACTCGAGCGCCTCAAGCACGACGACCCTCGTCTCGATCGTATCGAGGCGAGCTACAAAATGGCCGAGGAGTTCGAAGATCCCACCACGGTCACGCGTCGCTCGCAAGAGCCGACGAACAAGCAAACGCCGGTCATCAAAGGTGTTTTGCCCGACGCACCGGCCCCCGTGGTCGAGCCCAAGCCCGCCCCAGCCCCCAGTGGGAAGGCCCCTGCAGGCAAAGAGGCCAGCGCTGCGGCCCCGGCCAGCAAAGGCTTCTTTGGGTGGCTCAAATCTCTTTTGGGTGGCTCCGACGCACAACCCCCCAGCACAGAAGCCACGCCGGCGAAAAAACCTGGCGAGCGCAAAGACGAGCGCTCGGGCCGTGGTGGACGCGGCGGTCGTGGGCGCGGTGGCCGTGACGGCCGCGATGGGCGCGCCGAGCGCGGCGGCGAGGGCCGCCAAGAGGCGCGGGCTGAACGTGGCGAGAACGGTCAGCGCAACGAGCGCTCTGGCGAGCGTCGTGGCAGCCGCCAAGCGGCAACCGCGTTGCCCGAAAATGGTTCGACGGCCGTGACCGCGAACGCCGAGGCAACCCGTCCGGAATCCGAATCGGGTGAACGCCGTGGACGGGGTTCGGGCGAAGGCCGGCGCGAGCGTGGCGAAGGCCGTGGTGAACGCGGCGAGCGTCAAGAACGCGGTGAGCGCGCTGAGCGCGCTGAGCGTGGTGAGCGTGGTGAGCGTCAAGAGCGCCCCAACCGCCATACCCGGGGTGAACGGCCCGCGTCCACAGAGGGCCTGCCCGCACTCGATGCCACCCCACAAAACGTCGACGGCATGGAAGCCGGTGCAGCAATGCCATCTGGTGCGCCGGAGAGCGCCGAGCGCCCTGAGGGCGAGCGTCGCGAACGTCGGGGACGTGATCGCTATGGACGCGATCGCCGTGAGCGCGGTTCGCGCGAGAGCGGCTCCGCCGATTTGTTCAGTCCAGCCGATTCAGGTCCGATGGACGCCAGCACGCCAGCGCCTGCGGCGGTGAGTGCCCCTGCTTCCTCTGTCGCCCCAACCACACCCACTGCGGCACCGACTACGGGCCGCGCCGCCATGCCGCGCGTCGAGCCCTATGTGCTGGCCTTGGCCGATCTTGAAGCCGTGGCATCCAATAGCGGCCTGCAATGGGTGAACTCAGACCCGAGCCGAGTGGCCGCCGTGCAGGCCGCGATCGCCGCTGAGCCCAAACCCGTGCATGTCCCGCGCGAGCGCGCACCGCTGGTGGTGGTGGACGAGGGTCCGCTGATTCTGGTGGAAACACGCAAGGAATTGGCTTAAGGCCTGACGGGCTAGCGCCCTAAGCCTCCAGAACCGGCGCCAGTGTGCGCCGGTTTTTTTTCGCGCGAGCCGTGGTCGTTTCCGGGGTCAGTGCCAAGACAAGAGCCGAGCGCGTCGCCCACGTCGGGGATGGCGGAGGGTTAAGCCTCCGCTGCGCGACGCCAAAGGGGTTGGGCCGCTTGGGGATCGTCGCGTTGCTCGGCCAACAAGGCCAGGGTGCGCCAGGCATTGCGACGCATCTCGGGTTCGTGCAAATGCGGGGCGGCTTGCTGCAGCATTTGCTGGGCTTTGCCCCACAGGGCGTGCTGCCAACACACCATGCCCGCGAGGTATTGCAGCTCGACCCAACGCGGATAGGCCTGCCGCGCCCGCTCGATGTTGGCGAGCCACTGCGAATCGGGCGGGTTGCGTCCAAGCACTTCGGCCAACAAATGGGCCGTACGCGAGCGTTGCGCGTCGTCCAAGGTGCCGGGCTGTTGCAGCATGCGCTGCCAAAGCGGTTCGAGCCATTTCAGCGCCAAACTGGGTTCCCCCTCAAAGCTCAGCCACAAGCGCGCCGCGCGCTGGGCCACCTCTGGGGTGCTGCGGTCCTGCGGGTCGAGCCGATCCCAACACTTTTGCAACTGAGCCACGTCGCGTGTTTGATCCAGCGCGAGGATGGCGAGCTCGCGGCGCAAGGTTTGCGCGGCAGATTCGGCAAATGCACCATGTTTGGCCAGCAACCGCGCCGTGTCGAGCGCCACCTCGGGCTGATGTCCCAAGCGGGCGGCTTTGAGGCGCAGGCGCAGGGCCAGGGTGCGTCGCGCCGCGCCCTGACGCAAGCTGTCGAGCCAGCGCAGGGCCTCGGGTGCATCGCGTTCGGCCAGCGCCCAGCGCGCCGCAAAAAGGTACGTGGCCTCCAAGGTCTCCTCCTGCGCTGCGTTGGGCAGGGTTCGCGCCAGCACTTGAACCGCTTGCAAATGGTGCGAGCGGGTGTTGGCGTCGCGCAAGGCTTGGGCGCTTTCGGCAGCGATCAAATGCGCCAGCGCACGCAGTTGGGGCAAGTGCCGGGGCAAGCTGTCGTCGCGCGTGCGCACTTCGCGCAAGCGCTCCTCCAGTTGCAAGGCCTGTTCGGCTGAGCGCACGGCCCGGCGGTAGCGCCCGGTCATGAGTTGAAGCAAGGACTCGATCACCCCCGCATGCAGCGCGCGCTCTTTTTGCAGCAAGCGCCAGCGCCGCGCGTGGCCAGGCAGGGCAAAGAGGGCTTGTAGTGCGCGCAAGGCGTAGTGCATCACCCCAAACAAGGCCAGCAGGAGCAACAGCGCCAGATTCAAGGACGAGTCGATGCGATGGGGGGCCCAAAACAGGGTGACGGTGCCCGGGTTGCTGCCCGCAAAAAGGGCAATCGCCACGGCAACGCCAAACAGTGCGACCAGCCAGAGCGCGGCGCGCATCTCAGCGTCCCGCCGCCGCCGTGGCAAGGGCGGACAAAGTGTCATCCACTCGGGGCAGCTCGGTCTGGCGCGCTTGGGCGAGCAAGTCCCGGGTCAGCTGCAGGGCACTTTGCCCCTGGGGCGAGCGGACATCGAAATACTTTTGCAAATCGGTTTGCACTTGCCGCAAATCGGTTTGCACGGCATCAAACTGGCGGGCGAGCAAGCCCAGTCGCGCATTGAGCAAACGCAGCTTGAGGTTTTCGCGAATGAAGAAGCTTTGCTGGGGAGACAACAAGCTGGCATCGGGATGGTCGATTCGGCTCACCCGCACCAATTTGCGCAAATCGTCCCAGACCGCAGACCACCAGGATTCCCAGGCGCTGCCCCGTATAGCACTGGCCCAGCTGCTGCTTTTTTCCGGCGCGGGCAGGGGCGTAGGCGAAGTGCCCACGGCATTGAGCAAGGGCAAGCCATCGACCGCCGGGACGAGTTCGTCCATTTTGGCGAGCAAGGTGGGGGTATCGCTAAACGCCGTGGTTTTGATGCGCTCGATGTCGCGCGCGAGCGCGCGCATCACCGGCGCAAGCCGCGGTTGGGCCACTTTGCCCAAGCGCTGTTCAGAGGCCTTGAGGGCGGCCAAGAGGGGCTGAACGCTGCCCGTGAGTTGCGCTTGTTGCTGCGCCAGGCGAATGGCCGACTCGATGTCCACGACGAGGTTTTCGTCGCGCGAGCGGGACAAGCTTTGCATCAACTCTTCGAGTTGGGAGCGCTGCAAGGCCACTTCGGCAAGCTTGGCATCGCTCACCGCCACTTTGGCGGCGGTCTCGCGCGCCAGTTCCTCGGCCTGGCGCGCACTGGTCTTGGCTTCGAGCGCCTGGCCGGAGGTATCAGCGCTTTGGCGAGCCAGTTGCTCCTGAATGTGCGAGAGCCGCCCCCAAAGCCAAGCACTCATGAGGACGCCGAGCAAGGCCGCCACCGCCACCACGCGAAATGGCCAGGGGGAAGGAGGGGCCGGCGGCTGCGCCTGCAAGGGCGAGTCGGGAATGCGGGTGAGCTCTGGGTTGAGCGGCGGATCGTGGGACTCGAGGGTCATGACCACGATTCTAATGAGGCCACCACATCGGGTAGCAGTGGGCGTGTCAGACGAACCTCACCCCAACCCATGGCGCGCGCGGTCTCCCCAATGCGGGGATGCGTGGCCAGGGCGCGGGCGCTGGACCAGTCTTGCTGGGGGAGCAGGCGCTGGAGGTGTTGCAATCCTTGGCTGCTGCTGAGCAACCAAATGCTGCCATCGGTTGCGGCATGGCGCGCCCGCTCCATCATGGGGGCCGTCCACGCCGGACCTTGCCGCGCGTAAGCCGCCAAGCGCTGGACCGGAACCCCGCGCGCCTGCAATTGCTCGCTCAGCCAATCCCGCCCTTGACCCGCAGGGTCGGGCTTGGCTTGGTCGTCCTGCCCGCGCACAATGAGCAGGGGGCGAGCGGCTTGCACGGCAGCGCCCACTTGCGCCCACAGGGCCTCCGAATCGAATTGACCCGCCTCGGGGTCGGGACTGCGCAAGGCAGATTCGGGCACACCTTCCGCACGTAAGGCCTTGCGCGTGCCTGGCCCTGGGGCCCAACAGGGCGTGGTCGACAAATCCACGCGGGGAGGGCGTTGGGCAAAAAAATGGCGCACGGCGGGAACGCTCACAAACATCACAGCCTGCCAATCGGCCCAAGTAGCCCAGGCTTGGCGTAGGGCAGCGGTGTCCGCCACAGGGCCAACGGCGATCAAGGGGAGTGTTTCGGCCACAAACCCGGCGGCTTGTAACCCTTGGAGCCAAGACGCAGCCTCGCCTTCCGGTCGGGTGACGAGGACACGCAACGCCATGGGGGTGGCCCTCAGTGCGCCCCCTGCGCGCGCAGTTGCTCCGCAATCGCCGATCCCAAGGCCTCGGCACGGGCCCGCTCAGCGGGGTTGAGGGGATCCACTTCCAGTTGGGCCTGCGCGCGCACCAAGGGGCTGGCGCGATCCGGCTCCCCCCAGGCCGCGCGCAGAGACAGGGTCGAACCCGTTATTTCGGCGTGCGCCGCCAGCGGCATGGAGCAGCTCCCCCCCATGGCCCGGCTGACCGCGCGCTCGGCGCTCACCGTGAGCCAGGTGGGTAGATCCGCCAAGGGAGACAAGGCCTCGGCCACCTCGGGGCGAGTGGCCCGAATTTCGATGCCCAATGCACCCTGCCCGGCGGCAGGCAACATTTGCTCGGTGGAAAAAATATGGCGAATGCGAGCACCAAGTTCGAGCCGTTTGAGGCCTGCGGCAGCCAAGACGATGCCGGCATACTGGCCCTCGTCGAGCTTGCGCAAGCGGGTGTCGAGGTTGCCTCGTAAGGGCTCGATGCGCAAATCGGGGCGCAGGGCGCGCAACAGCACGGTGCGGCGCAAACTCGAAGTACCGACCACCGCTCCCTCGGGCAGGTCTTCCAGGCGGGCGAAATGGGGGGAGACCCAGGCGTCACGGGGATCTTCTCGGGTCATCACGCAAGCGAGCGCGAAACCCTCGGGGAGGTCCATGGGCACATCTTTGAGCGAGTGCACCGCCAAATCGGCCCGCCCCTCCTCCAACGCCACCTCCAGCTCCTTCACAAACAGGCCTTTACCGCCCACTTTGCTCAAGCTGCGATCCAGAATTTGGTCACCCTGGGTGGTCATACCCAAAAGTTCAACCTGATGGCCCTGTCCGCGCAGCAGGGATTGGACATGCAAGGCTTGCCACATGGCAAGGCGGCTTTCGCGGGTAGCGATGGTGAGAGACAGCGACATGGGGTACACCGAAAAAAGGCAAAACCAAACGCCATGGTAGCCGAAGCGCGGGCCGTAAAATCAAGCCCATGTCCAAGAATCAACTCGACCAAAAAGCCCAGGCCTGGTCGGCCCTGTTTTCCGAACCCATGAGCGAGTTGGTGAAACGCTACACCGCGAGCGTTTTCTTTGATCAACGGCTCTGGGAGGCTGACATCCAGGGCTCCCTCGCCCACGCGGAGATGTTGGCGGCCCAGGGCATCATTTCCGCTGCCGATTGGGCAGACATCCAGCGCGGTATGGCACAAATCGAAGCCGAAATCCGCGCGGGTGCATTTCAGTGGCAACTGGATCTGGAGGACGTACACCTCAACATTGAGGCCCGACTCACCCAGTTGGTAGGCGATGCGGGCAAGCGCCTGCACACCGGGCGCAGCCGCAACGACCAAGTCGCCACCGATGTGCGACTCTGGTTGCGCGGCGAGATCGATGGTTTGATCACCCTCCTGCAAGAGCTCCAGCGCGCTTTGGTGTCGGTGGCACGTCAAAACGTGGAGGTCATCCTGCCCGGGTTCACCCACCTTCAAGTGGCGCAGCCGGTGAGCTTTGCCCACCACTTGCTGGCCTACGTGGAGATGTTCGCGCGCGATGAGGAACGTCTGCAAGACGTGCGTCGGCGCACCAACCGCTTGCCCCTGGGCAGCGCCGCGCTCGCGGGCACCACTTACCCACTGGACCGCGAACGCGTGGCTCGCCGCTTGGGCATGGTGGACGCCGCCGGACACCCCCAGGTTTGCCAAAACAGTCTCGATGGCGTGAGTGACCGGGATTTCGCCATCGAGTTCACCGCTGCGGCCAGCTTGTGCATGGTGCACATCAGCCGCCTGAGCGAAGAATTGATTCTGTGGATGAGCCAGAACTTTGGTTTTGTCCAAATTGCCGACCGCTTCACCACCGGCAGTTCGATCATGCCGCAGAAGAAAAATCCTGATGTACCCGAACTCGCCCGTGGCAAAACGGGGCGCGTGGTCGGTCATTTGATGGGGCTCATCACCCTGATGAAAGGGCAGCCACTGGCTTACAACAAGGACAACCAGGAAGACAAAGAGCCGTTGTTTGACACGGTGGACACCTTGCGCGACACCCTGCGCATTTTTGCCGAGATGATTGGCGGGCAAGTCAATCCTGCGAGCGGCCAAAAAGAAGGCGGGTTGCGCGTGAACGCCGCCGCCATGGAAGCCGCTGCGCAGAAGGGCTATGCCACGGCAACTGACTTGGCCGACTACCTCGTGAAAAAGGGGTTGCCCTTCCGCGACGCGCACGAGACGGTGGCCCATGCGGTCAAAGCCGCGAGCTCGCACAACTGCGATTTGTCCGAGCTGCCCTTGAGCGTGTTGCAGGGGTTTCATCCGGCCATCGACAAAGATGTCTATGCGTGTTTGAGTCTGCGCGGCTCGCTCGAGGCCCGAAACACGCTGGGCGGTACGGCGCCAGCCCAAGTCATGGCCCAAATCGATCGCCACGCACAGCGGCTGGGCTAAACCCCGCCTGAACCCAACAGGCCTCTACCCCAGCCAGCACACACCATGAACCCTCCCATTCGCCTCACGCAGTACAGCCACGGGGCTGGCTGCGGTTGCAAGATCTCGCCGCAGGTGCTCGATGTGATTCTCGCGGGCAGCGGCGCGCAACACCTCGATCCGGCCCTTTGGGTGGGCAACACCTCGCGCGACGATGCCGCGGTTTACGCTTGGGATGGCGAGGAAGGCGTGGTCTCGACCACGGACTTTTTCATGCCCATCGTGGATGATCCCTTCGATTTCGGCCGCGTGGCCGCGACCAATGCCATTAGCGATATTTACGCCATGGGTGGCAAACCCATGATGGCGATCGCCATTTTGGGCTGGCCGGTGAATGTGCTCGCCCCGGAAGTGGCTCGCGAGGTGGTGCGCGGTGGGCGAGCGGTGTGTGACGCCGCAGGCATTCCGCTGGCGGGCGGGCATTCGATCGACGCGCCAGAGCCGATTTTTGGCTTGGCCGTGACGGGACGGGTGCGCAAGGCGCACCTCAAGCGCAATGACCAAGCCCGCATAGGCGCGAAACTGTATTTAACCAAGCCGCTGGGCATCGGCATCTACACCACGGCCGAGAAAAAATCCTTGCTGCAACCGCAAGACGCCGGTGTGGCAACGCACTGGATGTGTCAGCTCAACACCCCCGGCGCAGACTTCGGGACGATGCCGGGGGTCGAGGCCATGACCGATGTGACCGGATTTGGTCTCATGGGCCATTTACTTGAAATGGCACAAGGCAGTGGGGTGACCGCCTGCATCGATGTGGCCGCGGTTCCCCGCCTGCCCCAAGTGGCACATTACTTGGCTGCGGGCTGTGTACCCGGTGGCACGCAGCGCAACTTCGCGAGCTATGGCCAACACCTGCCCACCTTGAGCGAAGCGGAGCGGGATTTGTTGTGCGACCCCCAAACCAGCGGCGGTTTGCTCGTGGCCGTGAACCCGAGTGCAACCCCAGCGTTTGAGCAACTCGGGGCGCAACACGGCTTGACCTTGACCCCCATTGGCGAGATGGTGGCGCGTGAAGACCTGCCTGTGCGCCTGCGCCGCTGACCCATGAACAGTATGCGTGGCGACACCGCAGACTATGGCGAAGTGCTCATTGGGGGCCTTCCCCTGCTTGACGTGCGTGCACCGGTGGAGTTTGCCAAGGGCGCTTTCCCCAGCGCGGTGAATTTGCCTTTGCTGGACGATCAAGAGCGCCATCAAGTGGGTTTGCGATACAAACAAAAGGGGCAGGACGCGGCCATTGCACTGGGGCACGAATTGGTCAACGGGGCGATCAAAGCCCAGCGGCTGCAAGCCTGGGCCGACTTTGCCCGCGCGCACCCGCAGGGCTATTTGTATTGTTTTCGGGGCGGGTTGCGCTCGCACACGGTGCGCGATTGGTTGCGCGAGGCGGGGGTCGATTACCCCTTGGTGCGCGGGGGCTACAAGGCCATGCGTACTTATTTGTTGGGCGAGGGCGAGCGCTTGTTCCAACGCCACCCCATTTGGGTGCTGGGGGGAATGACAGGGACGGGCAAGACCGAGGTGATTCAGCGGGTGCCCTGGGGGGTCGACCTCGAAGGCTTCGCGCGCCACCGAGGCTCGAGTTTTGGGTGGCGCGCCCAAGCACAGCCTGCACCGATCGATTTTGAACACAGCTTGACGCTCGACCTTCTGCGGCGAGAGCGGCTAGGCCAAGCGCGCTGGCTCTTGGAGGATGAGAGCCGCACCATTGGTCGCTGCGCCCTGCCCCTCACGTTGCACACTCGCATGCAACAAGCCCCTTTGCTTTGGCTAGAGGCCCCTTTTGAAGAAAGAGCGCAACGCATTTTGCACCAGTACGTGAGCGATCAGTGCGCCGAACATGTTGCCCTTCTGGGCGCCCAGGCCGGATTTGCCCGTTTTGCCCAACGCTTGGACGATAGTCTGCAGCAGATTCGCCGCCGTTTGGGGTCAGAGCGCTGTGATCGCTTGCTCATCCGTTTGCACGAGGCGCTCACGCGCCAGCAAAACCAAGGCGACACCTCGGGACATTTGGGTTGGATCGAACCCCTGCTGCGCGAATACTATGACCCCATGTACGCGTATCAGGCGGCGCAAAAAGGCAGCCGGATCGTCTGTCGGGGTGACGCGGCGACCCTGCTGGCGTTTCTGGCCGAGGCGCAAGCATGACCGCGGTCGTGACCTTCACGCCCAATCCGGCGCTCGATTTGCTCACGCATATCGACCGGGTCTCCCCCACGCACAAGATGCGTTGCAGCGCGGTGATCAAGCATCCCGGCGGTGGGGGCGTGAATGTGGCGCGCGTTTTGCACCGCTTTGGGATTGGTGTCACCGCGGTTTACCCCAGCGGCGGCGTGATTGGTCAAGCCCATCACCGCTTATTGCATGCCGAAGGGGTGCGCAGCCATGTGATTGCCATGGATGCCGAAACGCGTGAGAGTTTTTCCGTGCATGAAGCCCAAAGTGGTGAGGACTTCCGCTTTGTGCTGCCCGGCCCGCAATTGAGCCCCGCCCAGTGGCAAGCTTGCTGGAATTACCTTTGCCAGCATTGGCCGCG
>Ga0255182_1000558_pt1 | contig 23898 bp, 21 predicted proteins | sample Atl_UVDOM_RepA_8_FD_188420 | JGI IMG/M metagenome (GOLD analysis project Ga0255182, IMG submission 188420) | Freshwater microbial communities from Altamaha River, Georgia, United States - Atl_UVDOM_RepA_8d | ecosystem: Environmental > Aquatic > Freshwater > River | place: USA: Georgia...
ACGGAAGGCCCCTGAACATCAAGGAGGACAACCTGATCCGCCTCGCGGGGCTTCCCGGCGCCGCGCGATTCCTGCTCGCGCTCCGGGGCCACCTGCTCCGTCCTGGACAGCGGCCGGCGCGCATGCCCCCGACCCTTCGTCGCCCGAAGGACGAGTGACTACGCCAGCCACTCGCGCATCACGCGCCCGTGCACGTCGGTCAGCCGCATGTCGCGGCCGCCCGACCGAGCGGTGGGCTCACTTCGCGTCGCCGCCGCCCTTGCCCTGCTCGCGGGCCTGGATCTCCTGCATGCGCTGCATGAGGATCGGCTGGAGCTGCTGGCCCCACTTCATGCCGGCGGCGGTGGTCTCGGCCATGATCTTCGGCTGCGCGGCGGCCATGCGCTGTCCGAGCGGCGACTCGGAGAACGCGATGAGTCCCTTGATGTCCTCGTGCGAGAGGTGGTCCATGTAGGGCTGCACGCAGAGCTCGATGAGCTTGTCGAAGTTCTCGGTGAACACCTGCTTCATCGCATCGGCGCCCTCGGGCGGAAGCATGGCCTGCGAGATGAAGCCCTGCATCATGGTGTCCACCTGCGAGGCCATCAACTTTCGGACGCCGTTGACCTCGAGCAGCTTGAGGACGTCGGCGCGCTTGGCGGCCTGGGCCTCGCCGGCGAACTTTGACGCGGCGGGCGCGGCGGCGGAGGCGCCCGACTGCGCGCGAGGCTCGGCCTTCGCGGCGGCCTGCGGCGCGGGAGCGGCGGCGAGCGTGAGGGCGGCCACGGCGGTCAGGGCGGTGAACTGCAGGGCGATGCAGGCGGTGGTGCGGATGTTCATGGCGGAAAGACTACTTGGCCGAACCCCGGGGCACGCCTCGCTTCCGCTCCGTGGCGCCGCGTCCGGCGAGCACCTGCTTGCGTTCCGCGGTGAACGCCCACCACGGCCGCGGCGCGCTGCCGCGTGCCTGGTCGATGGCCGAGAGGAACACGTCGATGCAGCACGGGTCGTGGCGCGCGCCGGTGGCGCGGCAAAGGCGGTCGTAGAGCCGGTACGCGTCCTGCTTCGCCAGCTGCGCGAGCGTGCGGATGCCGAGCGTGCGGAAGTCGCCGAGCGTGGCCGGCCCGACGTTCGCGAGGTCGGCGAGCGAGGCTGGGCGATCGATCGTGCGGATTTTCTTCTTCATGACGAACACCTGAACCGGTGGATCACGGTACGCGCACTTGCGCCGTCCCTGGTGCCTGCGGATCCCTGCGTGGCGATGCCGTCTGGCGGATCTCACACTACCGCGCAATTTCGTTTTCCCGTGACGAATCTGCATGGTGTGGCGGTGCCATAAACGACCTGCAGCTCGAGCGCCTTTGGGTGGTCCACCAGGGAACGGATGGCTTCGAGATGCACCCCTGGATCGAGGCACTGCCCCTCGGGCGACTGGACGCCTTGCGGGGACTGCTGCGGGCGGGAACGGGGCGTGGGCGGCAACGTAGACGCGCAGAATCACAGGGAACCGCAGAAATCCCATGAATCCGGTGTTGCAACAACGTATATACAACGTATTATCCTCATCATGGTCAAGACCCTCACCAAGCACGGCAACAGCTACGCGCTGGTCATCGACCGGGCCATCCTGGAACTCCTCCAGATGGATCCGGAACGCCCCGTCGAACTGACGACGGACGGCAACGCGCTCACCATCCGCCCGATGACCGAAGGCACCAAGGGCGCGCGGGTCGCGCGATCGCTCAAGCGCGTCAACGACAAGCACGGGAAGGCGCTGAAGCGACTGGGGGAGTGAATGCAGCCGGAGTTTCTTGAGGTCGAAGACGTCCTCCAGATCCACACGGACCAGATGGAGCGCTACGGCGGACTCCTTGGCCTTCGGGACCTGGGTTTGCTCATATCCGCAGTCTCCATGCCGAAGGCGATGCATGCGGGGCGGTTCCTGCACGAAGACATCTTCGCGATGGCGATGACGATGCGCTGTACGAGCTGGTGATCGGCGTGGCGAGCGGGACCGTGGACAATCCCGCCGTCGCCGAGTTCCTTCGGACGCATTCCGCTCGGTGAATGCCGAACATCGCGGTCATCCGCTGCGATGTGATCCATTCACGGCGTGAATGACTCGTCCGCAACTCCTGGGCACGCGCCCGAGCACCCGGATCCGTTGGCTCAACAACCATCCCCGATCCCTTGCCCCGCGCGATCCCCGCGCTATGTTCCCTGTTCTCCCTTCCGCCCCCTCCCGGGCTCCTCTCCACGGCCTGCCGTTCCCCATGGACAACGCCCGCACCCCGCACAACGCGTCCCGTCGCTCCTTCCTCCGCACCTCCGCCGTCCTCGGCGCGGCGGTCTGGCTGCCGGCGTTCCGCGTGTCGCCCGCGGCCGCGATGGCGAGCGGCGCGTGCCCGCCCCCGCCCAACTTCCCGGCGGGCATCGACGCGTTCCTCCAGGCGTATCGGAACTGGTCGGGCGAGATCCAGATCGACGCCATCTGGACCGCCACGGCCACGTCGCCGCAGGACGTGGTGACGCTCGCCAACTGGGCGCACGCCAACGGCTGGCGCATCCGCGCGCGAGGCATGGCGCACAACTGGTCGCCCATCACGGTGGACCCGCACGCCACGTGCGAGACGCCCATGCTGCTGGTGGACACCACCGCACACCTCACGGCGGTGTCGGTCGACACGGCGGCGTCGCCACCGACCGTGACCGCGCAGACGGGCATTGACCTCCTCTCGCTGCACGCTGCCCTGCAGGCCAACGGGCTCGGCCTCACCAACTGCCCGGCGCCCGGTGCGCTGAGCCTGGGTGGCGCGCTCACCGACAACGGACATGGCACGTCCGTGCCCGCGATCGGCGAGCAGCTGAAGCCGGGCCATACGTTCGGCAGCCTCTCGAACCTGCTTCGCTCGGTGACCGCCGTCGTGTGGGATGCCACCGCGAACGCGTACGTGCTGCGCACGTTCCAGCGCTCGGATCCGGAGATGGGCGCGCTCTGCGTGCACCTGGGCCGTGCGTTCCTCGTGGAAGTGACGCTTCAGGTCGGCGCGAACTCGCGGCTGCGCTGCAACAGCTACCGCAGCTACTCGGCGGCGGAGCTGTTCGCGGCTCCGGGATCAGGCTCCACCGGCAAGACGTTCTCGAACTTCCTGGACGAGAGCGGCCGCGTCGAGACCATCCTCTACGCATTCACCGAGAACCCCTGGCTCAAGGTGTGGACCGAGACGCCCGAGAAGCCGTTCCTCTCGCGAGAGGTGAACGAGCCGTACAACTACCCGTTCAGTGACAACATCCCGGTGCAGGTCTCGGACGTCCTCAACCAGATCGTCTCGGGCAACGTTGCGCTGGCTCCCACCTTCGGCGCCGTGATGGCGACGGTCACCGACCTGGGCCTGACGGCCAACCTCTCGTGGGATCTCTGGGGCTGGTCGAAGGACGTGCTGCTCTACATCAAGCCGACCACGCTGCGCGTCTCCGAGTGCGGCTTCGCCGTCAGCTGCAGCCGCGCGGAACTGCAGCGTGTGCTCAGCGAGTTCCACCAGCATTACCTCTCGATGCAGCAGGCGTACCGCGACCGCGGCGAGTACCCGATGAACTGCCCGGTGGAGATCCGCGTCACCGGCATCGATCGGCCCGAGGACTGCCTGGTGCCCGGTGCGCAGGTGCCGCTGCTCTCGGCGGCGCGCCCATGGCCCAGCCGACCCGACTGGGACTGCGTGGTCTTCTTCAACATCCTCTGCGTGCCCGGCACACCGGTGGCGCCGCGCTACTACGCCGAGCTGGAGCAGTGGTTCTACGCCAACTACGCCAGCTACGCCGGCGTGCGCGTCGAGTGGTCAAAGGGCTGGGCGTACACCGACGCCGGCCCATACACGAACGACGAGACGCTCGGCACGCGCATCCCCGCATCCTTCACCCAGGGCATGGCGGCGGACGCAAGCTTCCGCACCGCCGTCGACATCCTCGACCGGCTCGATCCCGCGCGCATCTACAGCACGCCGTTCCTGGACCGGCTGATGCCGCGAAGCCGCGATCTCACCGGCGACGACACGGTCGACGGCCAGGACCTCGGACTCCTCCTCAGCTCGTGGGGCGAGGGACGCGGGCCGGCGGATCTGAATGCGGATGGCGAGGTGAACGGGGCGGACCTGGCGGAGATGCTGGGCCGGTGGACGGGGGGGTGATCGGGCGACGTGGGGTAGGTGTGGGTCAGTGGCGCACTGACTCTTGACCGTCACCTGATCGAGGACCGGAAGCGCAAGCGACCGGTTTCCGCGAGGGAATCAGGCCAATTCAAGAACGCCACACGCGGCTAAGTATTGGGCGGTTTCATCCATCTCTGCGACAGGCGGGACGAAGATGACTGACGCTTCACGCCCTCGCGTCAATAGCACTCGGTAGCTGTTCAGGCGGAGTTGGTGTGCATCCTTCACCGTAGCCACGCCCTTCTGATACCGCGCCGCAAGCGAGGAGTCCCAGCGACCTCCATTCATTCTGAAGTCCTCGCCCCATGCCACCAGCGCGGCATCCAACTCAAGTCCTTGTGCGCCAAACTCGGTCACGCAGTCCCTCAACAGGCGACATGAACGCCCTGAGGGATCACTTTCGGCGTCGCCATACCACGGCCCGAATCGAACGATTTTCGTTGATTGAAAGTCGTTGTAGACACGGAACCTCTTCAGCATCCGATCCCTACTGGATGCAAGAAGTCCGAACCGAGCATCCGGCTGATCTTGGTAGCGGTGCCGCAGATACTCGCGCGCGACATCAAGGTCTCTGGTCATGCGCACATGAAAGCCGCTGGACTCAAGTTGCCTGAGAATGGCCGCATTCTCGTGGGCGGGGCATGCCTCGAGAAGCTGCGCCACGAATCTGTGCACGTCCTTTGACAGGTGGAATCGAAGTTCGGCATCCAGGCTCAGCCTCGGATCACTCTTTGGTGCTGTTGCAAGGCCGACAAACGTCGATTCCACGCGGGGAGGCAGATGAACGGTCCATGATGAACGGTGTGAACTCGAATTGATCGCGTCTCGCCACTGGACGAGACCGGCCTCTTCGCCCTTGTGGATCTCCTGACCTCCACCAATCAGCCCGATGACGACGCACCACTCAGGGATGCGCTCGGCAAACTCAATGAAGTGCTCTGGCTCGCTCCTCGCCTGCGAAAGCGGAATCTTGTGCTTCTCTGCGACCATGGCTCGGTCATAGGCACGCTGTGCCTCATCAAACACCAGCACATGTTCTGGCGGTACGAGGTCGTCTCGCGCCGAGTATCGGCGAACATACGCCTTCACGTCACGGACGAATGCCTGACCTCCGCCACCAGCTCGGCTCAGTTCGTACTGGAGAACCTGTACGAGAGGCCCGTTGCCGGACAGGAAAACGGCTGGTGCAGTCGGTTTCTCCCCGTCGCGTTCAACTGCGAGCTCATCCAGCCAATGAGCGTGCACCGTCTGGAGCCCTACGAGCGTCTTTCCGGCTCCGGGCACGCCCGTGAGAAGCACCAGCCGTCTCGACTTTGTCGAGGCTGCCTCCAGGCAAACCTGCTTTATGTACTCGACCGTTGGCTCGGTCGCAGCAGCAGCCCGATGCACCCTTCGAAGGGTGCCGCTGCGCATGAGTTCTCGAGCCGCGGCGATCAATGTCGGAAGCGGTCGATACGCCCCCTCCGACAAGAAACGGTCCCGTGCGATGGGCGAAACACCGGCTCGCCCAAGTCTCCGGACCATGTCCTCGAGTGCGTCGGGACCGCAGATGTGGACTCCCTGACGAGTCCCGACCAACCCCTTCGCGCGCGTCGGTACAAGCAAGGCGTGAACCGGCGTGTCTGAGCATTCCCGGTGATAGCAGCGCAAGTCGCGCGCATATGCGGCGACCTGGTCGATGTCCGCTTGGGTCGCGTTCGCCTTCCCCTTTAGCTCAAGCACGAGTACGGCGCCATTGATGAGGAACACGCAATCCGGGCGACGCGAGTCGAGTGGGAGCACATACTCAAGAACCGCACCGAACTCCGCTGCCTGAGGGACGGTCGCCACCGCTTCCTTCGCCTCGGATTGAAGTGGCGGAATCGAATCGCGCCATGCCCTCAACTGCTCATCGGAAGCATCCGCCACCAGGCGCCGCAGCGACGCAATCACCGCGTCGCACGGAACGCTCGCGAAGTCGGGGAAGTTTGAGTCCCAGCCCCTGGAAGCAAGTTCAGACATTGAATCCAGGATAGACACCGCCCGCCCCTCTCGGGGCGGGCGGCTCGTCAATCACAAATAGGTACGGGAGGAGTGGGACGATTTTCAGTAATCCATGTCCTCACCATGCGAGTGGCCGCCGCCGCCCGCCTTCTTCTTCTCCTTCACGTCCACGATCGCGCACTCGGTGGTGAGCAGGAGGCTCGCGATGCTCGCCGCGTTCTGCAGCGCCACGCGCTCCACCTTGGTCGGCACGATGATGCCGGCCTTCACCAGGTCCTCGTACTCGCCGGTGGCCGCGTTGAAGCCGAAGCTGGTGTCGGTGCTGTCCTCCACCTTCTGCGCCACCAGGCTGCCGTCGAGGCCGCCGTTGCTGGCGATCTGCTTGATCGGGGCCGTGAGCGCGCGCAGGATGATGTCGATGCCCACCTTCTCGTCGCCCTCGAGCTCCTTCTTGAGCTTCTCGAGCGCCTTGCGGGCGCGGAGCACGGCCACGCCTCCGCCGGGGAGGATGCCCTCCTCGACGGCCGCGCGGCACGCGTGGAGCGCGTCCTCGACGCGCGCCTTCTTCTCCTTCATCTCGACCTCGGTCGCGGCGCCGACGTTGATCTGCGCCACGCCGCCGGCCAGCTTGGCCAGGCGCTCCTGGAGCTTCTCGCGGTCGTAGTCGCTGGTGGTGGTCTCGATCTCGGCCTTGATCTGCTCGATGCGGCCCTGGATGTCCTTGGTCTTGCCGGCACCGTCGACGATGGTGGTGAACTCCTTGCCGATGGTGATCTTCTTGGCCTTGCCGAGCTGCTTGAGCTCGACGGTCTCCAGGTTCACGCCCAGCTCCTCCATGAGGGCCTCGCCGCCGGTGAGGACGGCGATGTCCTGGAGCATGGCCTTGCGGCGGTCACCGAAGCCGGGGGCCTTCACGGCGCAGCACTTGAGCACGCCGCGCAGCTTGTTGACCACCAGCATGGCCAGCGCCTCGCCGTCCACGTCCTCGGCCACCACCACGATCGGCTTGCCGCTCTCGGCCACCTTGCCGAGGATCGGCAGCAGGTCCTTGGCCGCGGACAGCTTCTTCTCGTAGATCAGGACGTACGCGTCCTCGAGCTCGCACTCCATCTGCGCCACGTTCGTGACGAAGTGGGGGCTCAGGTAGCCCTTGTCGAACTGCATGCCCTCGAGGAGCTCCACCTCGGTCACCAGGCTCTTGCCCTCCTCGACCGTGATGACGCCGTCCTTGCCCACCTTGTCCATCGCCTGCGCGATGATGTCGCCGATCTGGCGGTCCTGGTTGGCGCTGCAGCTGCCCACCTGGGCGATCTCGGTGCTGCTCTTGACCGGCTTGGACATCTTGCGGAGCGCCTCGACCACGGTCTCGACGGCCTTGTCGATGCCGCGCTTGACGAGGGTCGGGTTGGCGCCGGCGGTGATGTTCTTCAGGCCCTCGGCGTAGATCGCCTCGGCGTACACGGTGGCGGTGGTGGTGCCGTCGCCGGCGTCCTTGGACGCCTTGCTGGCCACTTCCTTGACCATCTGCGCGCCCATGTTCTCGTAGGGGCACTCGAGCTCGATCTCCTTGGCGACGGTGACGCCGTCCTTGGTGACCGTGGGGGCGCCGAAGGACTTCTCGAGGATCACCACGCGGCCCGACGGGCCGAGGGTGACCTTGACGGCCTTGGCGAGCTTCTGGACGCCGCGGAGGATCTTCTCGCGGGCGTCGACGTCGTACGCAATCTGCTTGGCTGCCATGTTGCTGTGCTTCCTTGGTTGGGTGTCGTTGACGTTGAACTGCGTGTCTCTTGCCGTGCGCCGCTCCGGGGGCGCGTCAGCCGATCTCGATCCAGGCCACGCGTGCCGCGTCGAGCACGAAGATCTTGTGGCCGTCGCTCAGCTTCACCAGCCCGTCCTTCTCCTCGGGGATCAGGAAGGCGCGGCGCACGTGGAGCGCGTGCGACTGCACGAACTCGATGCGGACGTCGCGCTGCCCGTTCAGCTCGGAGAAGGCGGTGCGCAGCTGGGCGGTGTCCATCGGTGGGTACCGCTCAGTCGACGATGCCGAGGATCTCCTCCTCGGTCATGATGAGGTACGGGTCGCCGTCGATCTTGACCTCGGTGCCGGCGTAGCTCGAGAAGATCACGGTGTCGCCCTTCTTCACGGTGAACGGGACGTAGGTGCCCTTGTCCTTGTTGAGGAGGCCCGCGCCCAGCGCGATCACCTTGCCCTGCTTGGGCTTGTCCTTGGCGGACTCGGGCAGGAAGATGCCGGAGTCGGTCTTGGTGGCGGCTTCGTCGCGCTTGACGAGGATCTTGTCTCCGAGGGGACGGACCTTCATGACTGCTTCTCCTGTGATGGATGTGGTGAGTGTGAGTGGGTGAAATGACGGTCCATGATCCGTTGCATGACGCGGAGCATGGTTTCCGGGTGACAGGGACGGTCGACGACGCTGAACGCGCCGTCGAGGAGCGCATCGACCAGGCCGCGCGAGGCCTCGCGGCGCGTGGCCTGCGGGGGACGCACCACCACCGTGGGCGGTGGCGCGTCGAGCCGGCGCAGCAGCTGCAGCACCCGCACGCCCGACGGCTCGTTGCCGATCGTGGAGCCGTCGAGCGGCAGCGACAGGTCGACCACCGCGATGTGCACGGTGACGCTGCGGATGACGTTGGACGCCTCGACGCCCGAGCGCGCCTGGATGACGTTCACGCCGTGCGCGCCCAGGATCTGCGGCACCGCCACGGCCCACGGATCCTCGCGCCAACCACCGGAGGTGAGCAGCAGGTTGAGGAGCGGGGTCCGCCGGGGCGCGGCGCCACCCGGGCCACCGAAGGCGGTGTGGTCCGCGGGCTGGGGATGACAGAACCGAAATCGCATGGCCGCTCGGGGTCAGTTGCCTGCGTAGGGATGCAAGGGGCGTGCCAGACCATGTCGGAAGCGTGCGGATAGAACGTCTTATAATCCACGCACGGAGGCCCATCCCGCGCCCATCGGCGATCGACGATCGATGCCATCCGCCGCTCCGCCCCACGCCGCGACGTGCCAGAACGGCAGCGCCGTGTCCGGCGCCCGGGCCCGGCGTATGTTCCGTCCCCCATGCAGCCCGGCACCCCGATCGCCGCCATCCGACGCTCCCCCGACCAGTGGGCCGACCGTTCCGCGGTGGTCCAGGGATGGGTCCGCACCCGCCGTGACTCGAAGGCCGGCGTCAGCTTCGTGAACCTCTCCGACGGCTCGTGCTTCGACCCGCTGCAGCTGGTGGTGCCCAACTCGCTCGCCAACTACGCGTCCGAGGTGCTGCGCCTCACCGCCGGCTGCAGCGTCGAGGCCGAGGGCACGCTGGTGCGCACGCAGGGCAAGGACGGCAGCACCGGCATCGAGATGCAGGTGCAGCGCCTCACCGTGCACGGGTTCGTCGAGGACCCCGACACCTACCCCATCCAGCCCAAGGCGCACACCATGGAGTTCCTGCGCGAACAGGCGCACCTGCGCGCGCGCACCAACACCTTCGGCGCGCTGGGGCGCATCCGCCACACCATGGCGCAGGCGATCCACCGCCATTTCAGCCAGCAGGGCTTCTTCTGGATCCACACGCCCATCGTCACCGCCAGCGACTGCGAGGGCGCGGGCGAGATGTTCCGCGTGAGCACGCTCGACCTGGCCAACCTTCCGCGCACCCCCGACGGCAAGGTGGACTTCAGCCAGGACTTCTTCGGCAAGGAGGCGCACCTCACGGTGAGCGGCCAGCTGAACGTGGAGTGCTGGTGCCTGGCGCTCAGCAAGGTCTACACGTTCGGGCCCACCTTCCGCGCGGAGAACTCGAACACCAGCCGCCACCTGGCGGAGTTCTGGATGATCGAGCCCGAGATCGCCTTCGCCGACCTGGCCGCCGACGCCGACTGCGCCGAGGGCCTGCTGAAGGCGATCTTCGAGGCGTGCCTCACCGAGCGCGCCGACGACATGCGCTTCATCGTCGAGCGGGTCGACAAGGACGCCATCGCGCGGCTGGAGCGGTTCTGCGGCGCCGCGTTCGAGCGCATCGACTACGCCGAGGCCATCCGCATCCTCGAGAAGGCCGCCGCCGGCGGGCACCGGTTCGAGTACGCCCCGCACTGGGGCATCGACATGCAGAGCGAGCACGAGCGCTACCTGACCGAGCAGGTCTTCGGCCGCCCCGTGGTGGTGATGAACTACCCCAAGGACATCAAGGCCTTCTACATGCGGCTCAACGACGACGGCAGGACCGTGGCCGCCATGGACATCCTGGCGCCCGGGATCGGCGAGATCGTCGGCGGCAGCCAGCGCGAGGAGCGGCTGGACGTGCTGGACGCGCGCATCGCCGAGATGGGCCTCGACCCCGCGCCCTACTGGTGGTACCGCGACCTGCGCCGGTACGGCACCGTGCCGCACGCCGGCTTCGGCCTGGGCTTCGAGCGCACCATCGCCTATGCCACGGGACTGGGCAACGTGCGCGACTGCATCCCGTTCCCGCGCACGCCCAACAACTGCGCGTTCTGAGCCGCGGCACGCCGCCCCGGCGTATGGTGCGCCGATGCCAAAGATCGACGCGCGCGCGTTCCTGGTGAAGCCCGGCAGCGAGGTCCGCCTGCGCCACTGGCGCACCGACGAGGACGGCGGGATGGACAAGCCCGCGGGGGAAGCGTTGCTCGCCGAGCGGCTCTCGCGGCTGGATGCGCTGCAGATGCGCTTCTGGGCCAACCGCTCGCGCGCCATGCTGGTGGTGCTCCAGGGCATCGACACGTCGGGCAAGGACGGGGTGATCCGCCGGGTGTTCTCGGCGATGAACCCGCAGGGCCTGCTGGTGCACTCCTTCAAGAAGCCATCCGACGCCGAGGCGGCGCACGACTACCTGTGGCGCGTGCACTCGCGCTGCCCGGCGCGCGGCGAGATCGCCGTCTTCAACCGCAGCCACTACGAGGACGCCATCGTCGGCCGCGTGCACGGCACGCTCGGCAACGGCGAACTCAAGCGCCGGCACCGGCAGATCAACGACTTCGAGCGCATGCTGGCGGAGGAAGGCACCGTGGTGGTGAAGCTGTTCCTCTCGATCAGCAAGGACGAGCAGCTTCGGCGGCTGCGGGCGCGGCTCGAGGATCCGGCCAAGAACTGGAAGTTCTCGATGAGCGACGTCACCGAGCGCGCACGCTGGGACCGGTACGTGGAGACGTTCGAGGGCCTGCTCTCGGCCACCTCCACGGAGCACGCGCCGTGGCACCTGGTGCCGTCGGACCGGAAGTGGTTCCGCAACCTGCTGGCGAGCGAGGTGATGGTGGAGGCGCTCGAGGCGCTCGACCTCGGCTGGCCGAGGCCCGACATCGACCTGGCCTCGGTGCGGCTGGAGTGAGCGGTCCGGCAGGCGCGCCCGGCGGTCACTCCACCCAGCGCACGTCGACCACCACGTCGCGGCCGAGCCGCAGGTCGCTGCGCAGCCAGTCGGCGAACCGCTTCTCGAAGAACTCGCGGCCCGATTGCTCGGCCCGCGCGCGCACCGCGGGGTCCGCGACCGCCTCGAGCAGCCGGGGGCGGAGCTGGCGGACCAGCGCGTCCCGGTTCTCGAGCCCGAGCCAGCTGCGCGCGAAGCGCAGGCCGGTGTTGCGCTCCGTGAACTCGATCGACTCGGGCGCGATCGCCAGCATGTCGGCATCGACCTTCGGCCGCGGCGCCAGGACCACGATGCGCGCGGGCTCGTCGCCGCGCGTCGGCACGAACACCACGTCGCGGTCGGCGATGCGGTCCACCGCCACCGTGAACTGCGCCCGGCAGTTGCGCGCCCGCACCGTGCTGTAGGTGTCGCCGTACCACGTGTCCTCCACGAGGTCGATCTCGACGTCGGCGACGTGGGTGTGGACCACCAGCTTGGGCGTGGGGTCGTCGCCGCGCAGCACCACCAGCGGCGCGTTCGAGACCTTCGGCTTGAGCGCCTCGGCCAGCGTGGCCACGATCGCCCGCCCGCCCTCGGCGCCCGTCTTCATCAGCGCCGACGGGGTGCACTGCCCCACCACGTCCGCCGCCAGCCACGCCAACGCCACCGCGGCCGCGGCCACGATGGCCGCCACGGCGATCCTCGATCGGCCTCCGGCGTCGGGCCCGGCGCCCGTCACTGGACCGGCTTTTCCAGTTCGTCGGTCCAGAGCTTGTTCATCGCGGCGCGGTCCTCCTCGGACCAGCGCTCCTGGTTGATGAACTGGGTCACCTTGTTGCTCGACTTCTGCGCGGCGATCTGCGCGGCCTTGTAGGCGTCACGGGTCTTCTCGGACACGTCGCCGGCCTTCATCGACTGCCACAGCTTGACCATCTTGACCTGGTCCTCGCGGTGCGCGCGGACGAGCGGCATCAGGCCACCGTACTTCGACGCCCCCTCGGCCTGCGCGGCGATGGGGGCGCGGGTCGCCGCGGGGATCGCGGCCGACGCCACGGGGACGGCGGCGGCAAGAAGACCGGCGATGCCGGCGATGGCCCCGAAACCACGGAATTCCACGGTGCGTGCAACGGTGGTGGTCATGCCGCGAATGGTACCCGGGCATGCGTCCCGCTCCGCTACCCTGACCCCATGGACCGCCTCCGGAACCGACTCCACCCGTTGCTCCAGCCCGCGCTCCCGCACGGCATCGCCCGCTCGGGCGGGCGGGCGGCGGCGGGCGACCGCGGCTTCAGCCTGCCCGAGCTGCTCGTGGTCATCGCCATCATCGCGCTGGTGGTGGCGCTGCTGGTGCCCACGATCACCGCGCTGCGCGCGCGCACGCGCACCATGAAGTGCATGACCAACCAGCGGTCGATCACGCAGGCCGCGTACGCCTACGCCACCGACAACCAGTCGCGCTTCGCCAGCCCGCGCACCGATTCGTTCGGCAGCCTCTACGTGAACGGCGCGAACATCGCCAACGCCTCGCAGCACTGCTGGGTGAAGGCGGAGGGCGCCAACCTGGCTCCGGGCGGGCAGTTCGAGCGCCCGTCGGCGATCGAGCAGGGCGTGCTCTACCCCTACATCGGCGACATCAAGACCTACGTGTCGCCGGACGAGCCGACCAATCCGTACGTCTCCACGATCAGCAGCACGGGCACGCGCGTCCGCAGCTACAGCTTCAACGCCTGCCTGGGCACCACGCGCCCGGACGAGCTGCCGGAGTTCGACGACGACTTCACGGCCACCATGTACGGCGTGGCCACGCCGCTCTCGCGCTTCAACACCACCACGATCGGCACCATCAAGAGCCCGCAGCGCATGATGAGCACCCTGGTGGAGGACGACTCGGTGGCCTACAACAACCAGGGCTGGCTGGTGCTGCCGCAGACGTCCAACTGGATCGACTGGCCGGCCGCCTGGCGCCCCGAGGCCATCACCATCTCGTACGTCGACGGTTCCACGGACACCTACGCGCTGGCCAACCCCGACCTGCCGCAGCGCTGGGACACCAACGGACACCGCTGGCAGCAGCCCGCCGACCCCAACACGGGCACCCCGCCCTACGCCATCGACTGGAAGTGGTTCCGCGATCGCCTGAACCCGGGCGTCCTGCCGAACAGCACGCTGGGCTTCGGCAACTGAATCGGGGCGGCCGGATTTGAACCGACGACTTCCTGCTCCCAAAGCAGGCGCTCTACCAAGCTGAGCTACACCCCGCCGACGCGCAGTCTAGGGGCAGCGAACACCGCGTTCCGCCGTCGGCCAAAAACGCGCGCCCCCGCGCTGGCACGCGGGGGGGCGCGAACAACCGTTGCCTGTGCGACCGGAGAGCCCGACCAGGATCGACTGGTCGCCGCAGGCGTTTGCCCCGGGATGGTTCGTGCTCAGCGGCGACGCGAGCGGCGACCGCTCATGCCGGCCACGGCCAGGAGGGCCAGTGCGCCCGGCGCCGGAATGACGCTCGCCACAAGGGTGGAACCCTCGGGGCCGAACGCTCCGCCCGTGCCGGTGGTCACCAGCCACGAGAGGCCCTCGGGGAGGGCCGGCGCGATGGCCGACCCGAGGAAGGTCACCGTGCCACCCGCGTGGATGAGGGTGAAGGTGTCACCGAGCGAGGGCGTGAAGCCATTGATCAGGTTGATGCGCAGGTCGCCGGCGATCGACGCGCTGCCGGTCACCAGGAACTGGTCGTACTCGGGGGGCACCGACGGGCCGATCAGGCCGGAGTTGACGCCGCCGATGTTGAAGGTCGGGGTGGACGAGGGCGACAGCGACAGGTCACCGAGGATCTCGAAGATCGCGGCACCGGTGACGCCGGCGGAGGCCATCGAAGAGGCGGACGCGGCGACAGCGACAGCGCAGAGGGAACGAAGCATGGTCGGGCTCCAAGTTGTGGGAGAGGGAACGGGGAACAGACGGGAACGGTGACCTGCTGCCAGGCGGGCCACCACCCACCGAAACGCAAACCGTCGGCGCCACCCATCACCGCGGGGCGCGCAGATGCAGATTTTTGATTCTCGGACGTTTAGCGCCCCCGGGCGATTTGCTTGCGGAACCCTGGGACGGATTCGACCTTCTTCCCTCGCCCATTTGGGCGCCAGGGGAAACCACCCGAGGATCGGGTGCGAATGCCCCCGAAACCCCTTGCGCACCCCCCAAAGAAGGCACAGGTTTCCCCCTATGAACCCCACCCCGGCTGCCCGCGTAACGGCTGCAATGACGCTTGCCTCACTCACCGTTGCCGGACTGCTGGCCGCCCAGTCGATGACCGTGGCCGTGGCCCATGCGGCCGACCGTTCCCCCGCCCTGGCCGCCAACTCCGGCGCCGCTCAGGTGGCCGCCCCCGCGATCCTGGACGCTCCGTTCATCCCCGAGCTCAGCCGCTACGACGTGCTGACCCCGAAGCTCCCCAGGAACCTGCCCGCCACGTTCTCGCTCGACCTGCCGCTCGGCGGGCTCCGCGTCACCGCGGATCTCTCGCGGTACTCGGTGCGCAGCGACCGGTTCCGACTGCTGGTTGACCGTGGCAACCGCACGCTCGAGGAAGTGACTCCGCCCGAGGCGCGCACCTATCGCGGCACGCTGGCCGGCCGCCCGGGCACCGCCGTCACCGGATCGCTGCTTCCCGAAGGGTTCAGCGGGCTGGTGATCCTGGAGGACGGCGAGACGTGGGTGATCCAGCCCATGTCCGACTTCGTTCCCGCGGCCGCAGGCAGCGGCAAGCACGTGGTCTTCGCCGGCGCCGACGCCGTCGCCGACGGCAAGGGCTGCGCGCTCGGCCAGCCCGGCTTCCCGGTGTCTCGGTTCAGCGAACCGCGGGCCGAGGGTTCCACCGACGGCGGATCGGGCGACGGCTCCGGGTCCGGCGGTTCCGAGGGTGGCACCGCGGGCGCCACGCCTTCCCAGGTGGAGATCGGCTGCGAGGCCGACTACGAGTTCTTCCAGCGGAACTTCTCCAGCGTGGCGAACACGCTGAACGACGTCGAGAACATCATCAACAACGTCAATACCGTGTACGACCGCGACGTGAACGTGGTCCACGAGATCAGCGTGCTGGTGATCCGCTCCACCGCGGACGACCCGTACAGCTCGAGCACCATCGATGGCCGGCTCGACGAGTTCGGCAGCGTGTGGTCCACCGCGCCGGAGTCGGGCATCTTCCGCGACTTCTCGCACATGTTCTCCGGCGTGAACTTCTCCGACGGCACCATCGGCCTCGCGTACCTCGGCGTGGTGTGCAACAGCGTCTTCAACGCCCAGTACGGGGTGGTGGAGAGCCGCTACACCAACACGCTCAACTTCCGGGTCTCGCTGTCGGCGCACGAGATCGGGCACAACTGGAGCGCCACGCACTGCGACTCGGACGGCAACTCCGACTGCAACATCATGTGCTCCGCCAACGGCGCGTGCGGGGGCATCTCCGGTTCGAACCTGCGCCTGAACTCGCGCGCGTTCAACGAGATCACCAACCGCCTGAACTCGGTGAGCTGCGACTTCTCGCGACCCGAGCCGGTGTCGCTGCCCTTCATCGAGAACTTCACCACCACGCAGCTGTCCACGGCGCGGTGGACCTACAACGACGGCGGTGCGGTCAACACGAGCGCCAGCAACGAGCCGAGCGCCCCGTACGCGCTGGAACTCAACTCCACCGGCGCCAACACCTACGACGACGACGAGGTGCGCACCAACTTCATCCGCCTGGCCGGCATCACCAACGCGGTGGCCTCGTACAAGGTGTCGCGCACCGGCGTGGAGTCCGGCAAGACGCTGACGGTGGAGTACCTGAACAGCTCGCTGCGCTGGACGTCGCTGAACGTGATCACCTCGGACGGAACCAACCCCTCGGCGTTCCAGGCATTCGAGCACTCCCTGCCGTCCAACGCCCGGCACGACCGGTTCCGCCTGCGCTTCCGCCCGGACGGCAGCGAGAGCAACGACCGCTGGTACATCGACGACGTGACCGTGGTGGCCGGCGTCACCCCGCCGCCCGCCAACGACGAGTGCTCGGGCGCCACCGTGGCCGCCGCCGGCGCCAACGCGTTCGACACCACCTTCGCCACCGACAGCGCCAACGGCATCGGGGCGGCGTGCTCGCAGGACGGCTCCGGCACCGTGGCCAAGGACGTATGGTTCCGCTACGTGCCCGCCTGCACCGGCGTCGTGACGGTCGGCACGTGCAACGGTGCACCGTTCGACACGCGCCTGGCGGTGTACGAGGGTGCCTCGTGCCCGACCGCCGCCACGGCGGTGCTGGCGTGCAACGACGACAGCGCGAGCTGCTCGCTGGGGTCGTCGCTCGTGGTCTTCAACGGCACGGCCGGCAGCACCTACTGGGTGCGGGTCGGCAGCGCCACCGCCGGCATCGGCGGCGAAGGCACGCTGAACGTGTCGTGCACCTCCACCTGCCCGTCGGACTTCAACTTCGACGGCGCCGTCGACGGCATCGACCTGGGCACGCTGCTCGGCCAGTGGGGCGGCAGCGGTTCGGCCGACCTCAACGGCGACGGCCTGGTGGACGGCATCGACCTGGGCGTCCTGCTGGGCGCGTGGGGCAGCTGCTTCGGCTGACGCACCCGGCCGAGATCATTCCTCGGCGACGAGCATCGAGTACGGCGGGAGCGTCCATGACGCACCCACCGGCCGGCCGAGCTCCGTGCCCGCCGTCTGATCGTCGGCAAGGACGCGCCACGTGCCCAGCGGCGGCCGGAACGACTGCGGGACCGGCTCGCCGTTGAGGGCGATCAGCAGGCGCCGCGCGGAGTCGCCCGACTCGCGGCCATCGATCGTCCACGCGACCACGGGGCCGGCATCGACCCAGCGCAGGGCCCGCCGAACGTCCGCGGCGTCCGACAGGCGAAGCCCGGCGTGCGCGCGCCGGAGCGCGATCATGCCGGCGACCCACCGCGAAACGTCGTTGCACCGGCCCGCGGCGTCCCAATCGAAGCGGTTGACGGCGTCCCCGGCCTCGTAGGAGTTGTGATTCCCGCCCTTGGTGCGGCAGATCTCGCTGCCTCCTTCCAGGAACGGGATGCCTTGGCTGACCAGCACGATGCCGATGGCGAGCTTCTGCATCGCCCGACGCGTGGCGGGATCGGCAGCAGGCGCGGCCTTCGCGATCTTGTCGACCAGCGTGAGGTTGTCGTGCGCCGAGGCGTAGTTGACGGTCTCGGCGGGCGACGCGGTGAAGTCGTCGATGGCGCCCGCCACGCCGCGGCGGAGTGCGTCGGCGTCCCCGCCCGGGCCGGTGGCGAAGCCGCTGGCGGTGCCGTCCAGGTCACCGCGGATGGCGTTGCGGATGTGGTCGTTGAAGACCGCCATGCCCGTGCCGCGCTGGGCGCCCTTGCCGAAGCGGATGGGGCCGCCGCCCGTCCACGGCTCGCCGTAGAGCGTGGCGTCCGGGCGGATCGAGCGCACCAGCGCCACCGCGGCGCGCACGGTCTCGGGAACGTGGGTGCCGAGCAGGTCGAAGCGGAAGCCGTCGATCCGGTACTCGCGCAGCCAGAACGCCAGCGAGTCCAGGATGTACTTGCGCACCATGGCGCGCTCGTCCGCCACGCTGTTGCCGCAGCCGGCATCGTTGGTGTAGCGGCCGTCGGGCGTGGTCCGGAAGAACCAGTAGGGCACGGTGCCGTCGAACGGGCTCGCGGCGCCCGAGGAGGACGTGTGGTTGTAGACCACGTCCAGCACCACGCGGATCCCGGCCCGGTGCAGCCCGTCGACCGCGGCGCGGAGTTCGCGCACCGGGGCGACCGGGTCGGTGGCCTCGCTCGCGAAGTTCGACTCGGGAACGTTGAAGAGCGCCGTCCAGTACCCCCAGTTGTAGGCGTCCGGCGCCGCGGTGAAGTCGTGCACCGGCATCAGGTGCACCGCCGTCACGCCGAGCTGCTTGAGGTGCGCCAGCGCGGTGGGCGAGCCGTCCGCCGCCTGGCCGGAGTGAACGAGACCCAGGTACTTGCCGCGTTGCGCGGGCGGGCACGATCGGTCGTCCACCGTGAAGTCGCGGACGTGGATCTCGTAGATGACCTCGTCGGTGGCGCGGGCGAGCCGCGGTGCGGCGACGCCGTCGCGCCAGCCCTCGGGCTGCGCGCGCGAGAGGTCGACGACCACGCTTCGCTGCGAGTCGGCCGTGGCCGCCGCGCAGTGGATGTCGGGCACCGTGCGGCGCTCGCCGTAGTGCGTGAACCGGTACGCGTAGGCGGTGCCGTGCAGGTCGCCCTCGACCGTGGTCTCCCAGGTGCCGTTGGCGCCGCGCCCGAGCGCCACGGTCCGATCCGCCGAGAGCGCCGCGGGCGACGGATAGAGCAGCAGCTCGACCTCGGAGGACACCGGCGACCACGTGCGGAACACGGTGCGCTCCGGGGTGCAGCGCGCGCCGAGCTCGGCGTTCGCCGCCACGAACGCCGGATCCTCGAGGACGCCGCGCGCGTGCACCAGGCTCGGGGCCGAGCCGCCGTACGAGAGCCGCAGGCGGGCGATCTCGTCGTCCTTCATGGGACGCGCCAGCTGAACGGTGGTGATCGGGCGATCGGCGCCCTCCATCCGCGCCGGGGCGGCGGACCGGACACGGACCGGCGTGCCGTCGTCAAACTCGACCTTGAGCAGGCGACTGAGCGACGCTTGCTCGAGGACCACCGTGCTCGCGACGGTGATGCGGTCGCGGGCGTCCAGGAACGCTGCCGTCACCCGCGGCGTGCGGTCGAGCGCGGGCGGCTTCGGGTGCAGGGTGGGGTCTCCGGCCACCAGCCACACGTGCGTCACCGCACGCGTGCCCAGATCGATGAACCGGTCGCCGGCGCCGTCACGATCCTGCCAATCGCCCTTGCGGACGATGATGCCCACCCGATCCGCGGCATCGGCCCCGGGACCCTTCACCGGGATGACGGCCACGCGCCCGAAGGCGTCGGAACGGTCGAACGCATGCGACGCGCCGTCGCGCCCGGGCAGCCACGCCCAGACGTTCCAGCCCTCGGCGTCGCCGTCCATTCGCGTCCAATGCACCACCAGCAGGCGCTTGGCGCCGTAGGCCGACGGAGTCAGCGTGCGATCGGCATCCTGGGCTGCGCTGAACCCGGCGCCACCCCAGAGAAGGGCCACGGCGCAGCAGGCGATGAGCGCGAGCAACGATCGTCGGGCATGCAGCATGCCCGGATGCTAGGAAACGCGTGAACCCGCGGTCAGCGCCACATGTCGTCGATCGGCACGCCCAAGACCTCGGGGATGCGCTCGGGATTCGGCGGCACCTCGCCCACGGTGGCCACGGTGTCCTGGCCGCTCTCGGACCAGATGAACCGCAGCCAGTCCCGGACCACCGGGTCGACGCTGCCGTCGGCGTTGGCCAGCACCACCAGGTTCAGTGGCCGCGACAGCGGGTAGGTGCCGTCGATGATGGTGGCCGGCGTGGGCTCCACGAAGGGCTGGCCGGCGCCGGCAGACACCGGCACGCGCCGTGCGCGGGGCTGGCCGGAGCCGTACCCGGCGATGCCGATGGCGTCGCGGTAGGCGCAGCAGGCATTGACCACCGACGACGGGCCGGGCTCGACGAACCGCAGGACCGTGGTGAACTCCTCGCCCGGCATGCACCAGTCGCGGAAGAGCTGCATGGTGCCCGACTGTGAATTCAGGAGGTAGAGCGGCAGGAACTCGGCGCCGAGCGGGGATGCCGGATCCAGCTGGTTCCAGCGGAGGATCGGCTGGGGTGCCTGCGAGTGCGTGATCGCGAAAATGCCGTTGAGCTGCTCGCGCGTGAGGCCGGCGATCGGGTTGGCGTGGTTCACGTAGACGCAGACGGCGTCCATGGCGATCGGGACCTCGATCGCCGTGCGGCGCGCGGTGGCGGCAAGGCGCGTCCGTTCGGCATCGGTGAGCGGGCGAGCCACGGCAGCGACGTCACAGAGGCCGGTGGCGAGCGCATCCACGCCGACCGCGGAGCCCCCCTGGCCGACGGTGATCTTGAGGGCCGGGTACAGCGCCTGGAAGCCGATCGCGAGGTTGCTGACCATCGGGCCCATGGTCTCGGAGCCGACCACGCGGACGGTGCCGGTCCACGGGGAGTGCCGCGCGGCGTAGGCGGGGAACCGCTCGACGATGCGGGAGAGATCCTCTCCGTACGAGCCGGGGGCGGACACTCCTTGGGCCAACGACTGGGTGAGACGCTCGCCGGAGGTGGTTCCGGTGGCGGCGCCCGTGCGCTGCTGCAGCCGCTCCTGGACGGAGAGTCGCGGGCGCGGCGAGGGCGACGCGGGTGCAGGAGCATCCGACGCGGTCGTGGGCGACGGCGGCGCATTCGGCGCGTCCGCCGAGGCCGGGGTGTGCAATGCCAGGATGAGTGCCGCGGCGATCATGGGGCGGTCCTCCGCTTGGTTCGGTACCACGTCAGGATCAGGAGCGCGACGGTGACCGCGCCCACCAGCGCGAGCGCACGCCAGAAGAGCATGTCCACCACGTCGCGCAGCGTCCGCTGGGTGCCGTCCATGCGGTCCATCAGTCGCTCGATGCGATCCGGCATGCTGGAGAAGGTCTGCGCCACGTCGTCGATGTTGCCGACCATCAGCTCGGTCTCGGGCAAGGACACCAGGTCGAGTGCCAGCGCCTCGGCCTGCCAGTTGGCGAAGAGCGGCAGGCGCTTGGCCCAGAAGAACGTGCGCTCGAGCGAGATCTTCGCCTCCTCGGCCTGGTCGATCGCCCGGTCGAGCGGCTCGAGCAGGCCGCCGCCGTCGCGCACGGTCTGGATCAATTGCTCGCCCTTCACGGAGGCCACCTCGCTGAACCGCACGTAGGCCACGAACTCGGTGCCGCCGCGGCGGGTCCACCACGTGGAGATCAGGAGGTCGAGCTCCTCGAGCTGCTCGTCGGTGAACACCTTGGCGGCGATGCCCCAGATGTCCTCGCGGGCCTTGCGGAGGTTCTCGACCAGCGGCTGGGCGCGCTCCTCGCCCCAGATCGCCTGCGAACGGCCGGAATCCACCCAGAAGAAGTTCTGCAGGGTGACCACCACCAGCTGGTCGACCAGCTGCGTCAGCGTGTCGGGGCTGGTGGCGATGTCGTACATGCTGGACACGCCGAGCAGCCGCAGGCCGTTCATGATGCGGCGCTGCTGCATGTCGGTGTTGTCGCGCAGCACGCGCTCGCTGGCGGCCAGCATGAGCGTGAAGTAGCGGTCCGCGAAGGCGTTGGACAACTCCTCCAGCTGCGCCCGCGTCATCGCCTGGTCACGGAGCATCCGCGCCGCCTCGCCCATCTTGGTGCGCTTGGGGCCACCGGCGCACGAGGCCAGCGGGAACACCGCCACGGCCAGGACGAGCACCGGCAGGAGGAATCGGGCAAGCCTCGCGGATCGGGGTCGCATCACGCCCGGGAGCGTAGCCTCGGGTACCCTCCCGCCGCCCCGGCACGAGGCCGGGTGGACTCGGTTCCTTGAGGAAGACCATGAAGACCACGCTGCTCACCGGTGCCGCCGCGCTGGCGATCCTTGCCCCGGCCCACGCGCAGGAGCCCGCCGCTTCGACCCCCGTTGCACCCGCCCCTGCCGTCCAGGCGACCCAGGACGTCGCCGCGAAGCCGGGGGATTCCGTCTCGGTGCGACTGCGCAACGGCGACGCCATCAAGGCCGTGCTGCTCGCCGAGACGGCGGACAAGGTGACGATCCGGCACCCGGCGCTCGGAGAGATGACCCTCGACCGCGCCTCGGTGGTCTCGGTGGTGCCGCTGCCCCCCGAGGAGGAGATGGCCAAGCGGACCGCGACCGACGATGAGCTGCGCAAGCTGCTCCTCGGTCCGGCCTCCAACGCCGACATGGACGCGCCGCGCCCGGTGGACGCCGTGAACCCGGGCGACGACGCGGCGGGCGTCGGCAAGGACGGCGCGGCGGTGGATGGGGCCGCGGGTGCAGCGGGAACCGCGGCGGCAGGAGGCGGCGCCGCCGGCGAACTGCCCGCGCCGCCTGCCGCGGAGCCGTCGCCCTGGAAGTTCGTCATCGACGCCAACGTCAACTACGTGTCGGCCGCCAACAAGCAGCTCGACTTCCGCGTCGCGGCGGGCGCGGTCTACGAGGTCAAGGACGTGGAGAAGTGGGCGAACACCGCCGAGTACTTCTTCAAGACCGTCGACGGCGGCACCACCGACAACAACCTGCTGGTCACCAGCATGTACGACCGCCGGTTCGAGTCCGATCCGCGGGTGCTGTGGTTCGCGAAGGGCCAGTTCCAGTGGGCGCCGCTCGAGGACTACGAGCAGCGGGCCTCGGCCTGGGGAGGACTTGGCTACGAGTTCTTCAAGAAGCCGGTCGCCAACCTGATCGGCAAGATCGGTGCCGGATACAGCTACGAGTTCGGCAACATCAACCAGGGCTACCCGCAGCTCTACGCCTCGCTGGAGTGGGACTGGGACATCACCGAGAACCAGGCGATCGTCGGCAGCTACTGGATCACGCCGGACTTCGCCGACTTCACCGACTTCCTGATGCTGGCTCGCCTGGAATGGACCATGAAGGTGCAGGAGCTTCCCGGCCTGAAGTTGCTGGGCGGCGTGCGCTGGCAGTACCAGTCGCAGGTGCCAACCGGCGACATCCAGAACGACATCCGCGTGTACGCGGGCCTGCGGCTGGAGATTTGAACGCCCGCGGGACCACCGACCGCCTCGAGCGCGCCGCCGCGGACCTCCGGGACCGCTGCGGCGCGCTGCGCTTTCGGGCGCCCGTGGCGTTCGCCTACAACCCGCTGGAGTACGCGTGGCCGGCGCACCGCGCGTACCTGCGCATGGCGAGGCCGCGCCCGGCGGTGCTGTTCGTGGGCATGAACCCTGGCCCGTTCGGCATGGCGCAGACCGGCGTGCCGTTCGGCGAGGTCGCGGCCGTGCGCGCGTTCCTGCGGATCGACGAGAAGGTGGCGCAGATCGGGACGCCCGAACGCACGCACCCCAAGCGACCGGTGCAGGGGTTTGCGTGTGCGCGCAGCGAGGTGAGCGGCGCACGCGTCTGGACGTGGGCGCGTGAACGATTCGGGACACGGGAGCGGTTCTTCCGACGTGCGTTCGTGTGGAACTGGTGCCCGCTTGCGTTCATGGCGGCGAGCGGTGCCAACCTCACCCCGGACCGACTGCCCAAGTCGGGCACGGGGTCCGTTGCCGTCCATGAGCTCGAGCGTGCGTGCGACCACGCACTGGGCGAGGCGATCGTGGCGCTTCGCCCGGGGCACGTGGTTGGGTTCGGCGCGTTCGCCGCGCGTCGCGCGGCAGCCGTCGTGGAGGCGCGACGCACGACCGGAGGCGACGGTCGCTTCCCGTGGCCCGACGTGCTCCAGGTGCTCCACCCGAGCCCGGCCAGCCCC
>Ga0255182_1000559_pt1 | contig 23883 bp, 20 predicted proteins | sample Atl_UVDOM_RepA_8_FD_188420 | JGI IMG/M metagenome (GOLD analysis project Ga0255182, IMG submission 188420) | Freshwater microbial communities from Altamaha River, Georgia, United States - Atl_UVDOM_RepA_8d | ecosystem: Environmental > Aquatic > Freshwater > River | place: USA: Georgia...
GGTGGCCGTATCACCGGTCTGGTCGCTCCGATGAGCAACCCGTTCCTGCCGGCTGATCTGCGCAACTTGTTGCTGCAGCGCACCGGTGACGATGCGAACCTTGCCGGCACAGGCGCCGCAGAAGGCGTCCGCATCGGCTACCGCTTCCTGCCAACCGGTCTTCGTGAACAGGCATTCACCAACGAAGTCCTGCAGGGTCTTGTTGGTCTTCGCGGCGACATCAGCGACAACTGGCGTTATGAAGCCTATTACAGCTGGGGTCGCACCACGATTGACCAGGAAGCTCGCGGTAACGTCAACGTACAAAAGGTGCAGCAGCTCCTTGAAGCTCCCGATGGCGGTGCCAGCCTTTGCGCCGGTGGCTTCAATCCCTTCGGTATCCAGCCGCTGTCGCAAGCGTGCGTCGATTTCGTTGACGAAGTTGGCAAGACCAAGACAGTCTTCACGCAAAAGATTGCACAGGCTTATGTTAGCGGTGATCTGACCGAACTTCCTGGCGGTCCGCTGGGTGTTGTCCTCGGTGTAGAATCGCGCAAGTTCAAATACACATTCGATCCGGGCTCGCTGTTCGGTCCGATTGCCGGTTTCAACACATCGACACCCGACCTCGGCACCAACAGCTTCCTCGATTTCTTTGGTGAGCTTCGCGCTCCGATCATGGACAATCTGGAACTGTCGCTGACCGCACGTCATTCGAAGAGCGACTTCAACGATATCCAGAATGGTATCGACGGTGCACCTTCGAAGGATTGGGCTTATGGCGGTACGCTGTCTTACTCGCCGATCGATGCTGTCCGCCTGCGTGCGAGCTACCAGCACACCGTTCGCGCTCCGAACTTCGGTGAATTGTTCTCGGGTGGCGGCAGCTTCCCGCAGATCTTCGACCCGTGCTCGGCGACCACGAACTTCCGCACCACTGGCGGTGCCGCTGCAACCAATCTTTGCGTTGCAACCGGCGTTGGTGCAGCCACTGCTGCCACATTTGCAGCTACACCAGGTGGTCAGGCGTTCATCACCGTAACGGGCAACCCGGATCTGAAACCGGAGACCTCGGATACGTTCACTGTCGGTGGTGTATTCACGGCGGGCGGTTTCACCGGCTCGATCGACTATTACAACATCAAGGTTAAGGACACGATCCTTTCGCCCGATGTCAACGAAATCATCGCTTCTTGCTATGGTTACAATGACATCAATCCGACCTTGAGCACGTCGAGCCCCTACTGTGCCGGTCTCGGACGTGCAGGCAACAACATCACCGGTATTTACCTGCCTGCTTCGCTTGGTGGCGATGCCAATGGTTACTTCCAGGCCATCAACCAGGGCTCGGTCAAAACCTCGGGTATCGACGTACAGCTGGGCTACCGCCTGCCGACCGAATTTGTTTCGGAATCGTCAGCGATCAGCTTCAACCTGTTGCTCAACTACCTGATCGACTTCAAGAATGTCGGTCTTGGCGGTCTGAAGACGGATTATGCCGGTTCGGCTTCCTACTTCGGCGCAGGTCTGGGCACCAGCTTCCCGCGTTGGAAGGGTAACCTGTCCATGAACTGGAAGCTGGACGAAAATCTCAGCTTCGACACCCGCGTTCGTTACATCCACAAGATGGTCAACCGCGCAGCCAAGCAGTTCCCGGGTGAAACCTTCACCGGTCCGGGTGCGGCATGGTATTTCGACTTCGGTCTCGAGGCCAATGTCGATGCTTTGACCTTCCGCCTCGGTCTGAACAATGCGTTCGACCGCCAGCCGGAAACCTACGCACCGAACGTGCAGTCGGGTACCGATCCGTCGCTTTACGACGTGCTCGGCCGCCGCGCATATGTTTCGGCACGCCTGCGCTTCTGACGCAAGCCAAAGCAAAAAAGGAAAGGGCGGGACTGGTTTCCCGCCCTTTTTCTATCTAGGACGCTGGCATGAAATCACAGGAACGGATGCGCGCTGCCTATGCGGCCTATCAGAAGGGCGATCTCAAGGCTGCCCTCGTGCAGGCTGAAGCAGCGCTGAAAGCATTGCCTCGGGATCCGAACATATTGCAATTTGCAGGCGTGGTCAGCTGCCAGGCCGGCGCCACCGAAAAAGGTGCGGACTATCTGCAACGCGCCTTGGACAATGGCGGCGATACCATCGACAACCGCATCAACCTTGCCAAGGCCCTTTCGGAATTGGGCCGGTGGAAAGAGGCGCTGCAGATTTGCGCGGTTGAAGGCGATGCATCTTCCCCCGACTTGCAGCGTATGCATGCCGACTTGCTCAAAGCACAGGGGCGGCCTGCCGAAGCAGTCTGGGTCTATGAACGTATTATCTACGAGCAGCCGAAAAATTTTGAAGCCTGGAATAACCTAGGTAACGCCCGCCACGAAAGCGGAGACCTTGATGGTGCGATGGATGCATTCCAGCAAGCCCGGCTGATCGATCCCAATTCGTCATTGGTGCACACCAATCTTGCACGCGTGCTGATTTCCAAGGATCGGTATGAAGATGCCTGCCTGATGCTGGAAAAGGCAGCGTTGCTCGCGCCCGGCGACCAGGGGCCGCTGTTAGAGCTTGGCCGCGCCTTGACCAGCATCGATCACCCCGAATCCGCGCTCCGCGCATTGGGCGATGCCGCACGCATCGACCCTAGCAACCCCAAAGTCTTTGTCGCGATCGGCCAAGCATTTACCGATTTGTCGCAATTGCAACAGGCCGAACGCGCGTTCAAATTTGCGCTGCAGGCAGATGCTTCGCACGTAGCTGCTTATCTCAATCTTGGCATTTTGCTGGAAAAGGCAAACCGCGTCGACGAGTTGAGAGATGTCGTATCCGCTGCGGAAAGCAAGGGATTGTCCGGCAGCGAAATCGATTATCTTAAGGCCTTGTTGCTTAGCCGCCAGGGTGAGCATGAAGCGGCCCTGCAATTGCTCAAATCGCTATCATCGCCTGCAATCAATGCCGCCACTCAGGCGCAACTGATTGGGCAGTTGGCAGACCGTCTTGATAGAGTCGATGAAGCCTTCCTCGCTTATGAAGACATGAACAATGCGATGGCGCAAAGCCCATTGGGCAGCATGCAGGATCGCAACGCCTATCAGCGTGCCATTGACCGTTCGTTGCGCGAAACGACGGCCGAATGGGTCGCAAGCTGGCCGGAGGTGGCCCCGATTTCCGATCCGCCCTCGCCGGTATTCCTTGTCGGATTTCCACGTTCTGGCACAACGCTGCTCGATACCATCCTGATGGGGCACAGCGGCACGCATGTGCTGGAAGAAATTCCTATTATTGAAAATATCGCCCAGAAAATCGGCGATTTGTCGCAGATTGCCCGCCTCAGCCCCTCCGAAGTTGCGGATTTACGCAAACTCTATTTCGCCGAGTTGGAGAAAGCTTCACCCGCGTCGGCAGGAGCTATGGTGATCGACAAGAACCCCTTGTCGATGATCCGCATGCCGCTCATCCACCGGCTCTTCCCCGACGCGAAAATCATTTTCGCGATGCGGCATCCGTGCGACGTCGTTTTGAGTTGCTACATGCAGAACTTCAAACCGACCGAAGCCATGTCGAGCTTCCTCGACCTTGCCAATGCAAGCCGCACCTATGACCGGATTTTTGCTTATTGGGAAAAGTCGCGGGACGTCCTGCCGCTCAACGTCCACATGCTGCGTTATGAGGCGATGGTCGAGGATGTCGAGGCAGAGGTGCGGCCTTTGTTCGAATTCCTCGGACTTGAATGGCAGGATTCGGTGCTTGATCACCAAAAGACGGCAAAGGAACGCGGATATATCCGCACGCCCAGTTATGCACAGGTCACTGAAAAGATCTACAGCTCGGCGAGCGGCCGCTGGCAGCGATACCGGAAATATATGCACGAGGTTTTGCCCATATTGGAGCCTTGGGCGAAGCGTTTCGGCTATTCAATGGACTGACGCCAAGACGCTTTTGGCAATTGCACCATGCCCGCGAATGCCGCATTATATGGACTTAGAAAACGGGAGATTACCATGCGGAATTTGGCATATCTTGCCATTGCAGGTTTGGCGCTAAGCGTTCCCACGCTGCCGGCTGCCGCCGTTGCGAAAGCCGATGATGGCGACAAGATGATCTGCAAATACCGCGCGCAGACAGGCACGCGTTTCAAGACAAAAGTCTGCAAAACTGCTGCGCAATGGGAAGAAATGGCTGAACAGCATCGTGCCGGCGCCAAAGAGTTGGTCGACCGCCCGCAAATATTGGTGTGCGGCCCGCAAACGGGCTGCTGACGGTACTTGGCGGCCAGACCATGAAGATCGACACACCCTTATTGAAAATGCCGCGGCGCTATTGCGCGGAAACCTTGGCGTCCGAAATCAATGCGTTGCCAGCATCTGCATGGCTGCCCCATCCCGGCCGCATTGTTGGCAACGACGCGGTGCCGCTGATCACACCGAACGGCGTCATTACCAACGCCTTTGCCGGGCCGATGGCACCAACCGAACATTTGCGCGCCTGCCCCTATATCATGGAAATCATGGCTGACCTTGGCGCGGTGTGGGGACGGAGCCGCCTGATGGGGCTGGCACCCGGAGCCATTGTTCCCGAACATGTCGACGTCGGCCATTATTGGCGGACCCATTTGCGCATCCACATTCCTGTCATCACCAACCCCGGCGTTGAATTCACCTGCGAAGGCGAAACGGTGCACATGGCGGCGGGCGAATGCTGGATTTTCGATTCTTTCCGCATCCACGATGTGCGCAACACCGGCACCGAAAAGCGTGTACATCTGGTGCTCGACACTGTCGGCGGCGAACATTTGTGGGATCTCATGCGCCAAGGCGAACAGGCCGGGCGCGATCCGGACAAAGCCCATTTCGTCGCGCCGGGCACTGTGCCGGCCAGCAATTTGCGTTACGAGCAAATCAACACTCCAGACATCATGTCGGTGTGGGAAGTGCGCTGCCATGTCGAATTCCTGCTCGATCAGGCACCGGCGAGCGACTTGCTCGAAGATACACGGCGTCAACTCGATCGTTTCCTGCACGAATGGGGCGCGCTGTGGGCGCAATTTGGTACCGACACGCGTGCGCAGCCTTCCTACCAGGCTTTGATCGAACAGGTCCGGCGCGAGCTTCAGCATCTGCAGGCTGGGCGTATTGTGCTGCCAAATGGCGTTCCGCTTGATCGCGCGCTCAACGAACTGGTGTTTGTGGCTGCGGCACCCGCTGCAGCTCCTCAACCACCGATGATGGCAGCCGCGCGCTAACGCCCATGATCGTCTCGCACCTGCATCGCTTCATCTTTGTTGCCGTGCCCAAGACGGGCACACATTCGGTGCGGCAAGCGCTACGGGATCATATGGGTCCTGACGACATGGAGCAGGCGCGCCTATTTGTCGAAAAGCAGTTCCCGATCCCAGAACTCGCCCGACTGGGGCACGGCCATCTGAGCTTTCAGGATGTCCGCCCGCATTTGGGTGAAGAGGCGTTTGCCAGCTATTTCAAATTCGCATTCGTGCGCAATCCGTTTGACCGCTTCATTTCCTATTGCTCGTTCGCGACCAGCCGCGAAGGCACATTCGAACGCGATCCACAGCGTGTGATGCGGCACTTCCTGTTCACAGCGCCGCCGCACAACCACATCATTTTCAAACCGCAGTTCACCTTCCTGTGCGGGCCAGACGGGCAATTGCAGGCCGATTATCTCGGCAAGGTCGAAACGATGCAGCAATCCTATGACGAGGTAGCGCAGCGGCTTGGCATCGCAACGACCGCACTCGACCATGCAAATCGCTCGCGTCGCGGCGAGTACAAGGATTATTATGACCAGGAACTGATCGATGGAGTCGCGCGCATATACGCACGCGATCTCGAACTGTTCGGCTATGATTATTGAAGAGGTGCCCATGTACACCAACCCGCGCAAAACCAGCAGCATCCGCCGGCTCGGCCGCGTCGACATCAGTGACTTCAAGGCGGCTGTGCTGGCGATTCCGGAAGAGACATGGAACCATCAGAATGCAAACAAGCCCAATCGTTTCGATGCACTTGATGCGACCCGGCATATTCCATTCCGCTTCGTGAACAATTTCCGTGACTGGCGTGGTCATTATGGTTGCGAGTTGTGGGAGGAGTGGAAACCGCTTCTTGAACCAATATTCGCTGCAGCAACCGCCGATTATGGTTACACCAATGGAGAGTTTCCCCGCGCTATGCTGGCACGCATGCCGGTGGGCGGCGTTGTCCAGCCGCACCGTGATGCCAACCCTGCCGCGCGCTGGCCGCACAAAATCCATGTGCCGATCCAGACCAACGACCAGGTCTTTTTCTATGTCGATGGCGTCGAATATCAGATGGAAGAAGGCGAAGCGGTCGAACTGAACAATATGGGCGTGCATTCAGTCGAAAATCGCGGGGATTGCGATCGCATCCACCTGATCTTCGAATATTTTGATGCTGACCAGCCAGACCCGGATTGGGTGCTGCCCTTCCGCGAAACGGCTTAATCGGGCAATTTCGTCCGCATCCAGCCGGTGACAGCGTAGCGTACGCCACCTGCATAGGGTGTGACCTGGCTGACGCTGTGCATGACCGGAAGGCCAAACATGTTGAGGCAGTTGAAACGCGGAACGAGCCCGCGGACCCGATTGTCGCCTTCGTGAAACAGCAATAGCCCGCCCCATTCGACCCGCCATTTTGGGGTCAACCCCATGACATAGGCCAGTTCGCGATGCTTGCCTTCGACAGCATCGTCATGTCCGGTCAGGAAGTCGCCGGAATGATAGGCGGTTCCCTGGGCATCGGCGAAGATGATGGCGGTCTTTCCGGTCACTTTGCGGATGAACGTGAGCACTTCGTCGCTGCGCATGAATTCGGCGAAGGCATGGAGCAAGTCGTCTTGGGGGCGGCGCTCAGCAATCCGATCGGGCACACGCAGCGAGGAAAAACGGAACTGAAATCCTTCGCGTGCAGCAGCGTTCACACGCGCATCAAGCTCTGCCAACTGCTGCGCAGTCATGCGCTGCCGAGCTTCACGCCCCAGATCATAGACGTGGTCGCCGGCATTGATGGCCCACGCCCAATCATCGCGGTCAAACAGGCTCTGGTGAAGCTTGGAGGCGCATTTCGCATCGAGAAAATCGACGATGGAAACATGCCCATCGGCGCTGAATGCCTCGGCCAAGGCTTCGGCATCCAGCGCAGGATTGAGGGCAAATTTGAAGCTCACGCCTTCGCCGACGCCACTTCAAATTTCAGCGCACCATCGCCTTCGTCAATCTTCAGCGTCGACCCATCGGGGACTTCACCCTTCAGGATCAAGTCGGCAAGCGGGTCCTGCAAATGACGCTGGATCGCGCGCTTCAGCGGGCGGGCACCATAGACAGGGTCATAGCCGACACGGCCAAGCCAACTGCGCGCGCCTTCGCTAAGATCGAGTATGATCTTGCGATCCTTGAGCAGTTTCTGCACGCGGCCGACCTGGATATCGACAATCGGTGCCATATGCTGCGCCGCCAAGCGATGGAACAGAATGATTTCATCCAACCGGTTCAAGAATTCCGGGCGGAAATGTGCACGGACGACTTCCATCACCTGCGGTTCGGCCTTTTCGACATCCTCATCATCGCCCAATGCCGCTAAATACTGGCTACCCAGGTTGGAGGTAAGGATGATCAGCGTATTCGAAAAATCGACCACGCGGCCTTGCCCGTCGGTCAAGCGGCCATCGTCGAGCACTTGCAACAGCACGTTGAAGACATCGCTGTGCGCTTTCTCAACCTCGTCGAACAGCACCACCTGATAGGGGCGGCGGCGCACGGCTTCGGTGAGAACACCGCCTTCGTCATAGCCGACATAGCCCGGAGGCGCGCCGATCAGCCGCGATACGCTGTGCTTTTCCATGAACTCGCTCATGTCGATGCGCACCATCGCATTGTCATCGTCGAACAGATATTGCGCCAGCGCCTTGGTCAGCTCGGTCTTGCCGACGCCGGTGGGCCCGAGGAAGAGGAAGCTGCCGAGTGGACGGTTGGGGTCTTGCAAACCAGCGCGCGAACGGCGCACGGCCTTGGAAACGGCCTCGACCGCATCCTTCTGACCGATAACGCGCGCGCCGAGCCATTCCTCCATCTTGAGGAGCTTTTCGCGCTCGCCTTCCATCATCTTGTCGACGGGAATGCCGGTCCAGCGGCTCACCACCGATGCGATGTCCTCGCTCGTCACTTCCTCGCGCAGCATGGCGTTGCCGGCGGCAGCAATGGCATCGGCCAGTTGCTTCTCGAGGCCGGGGATGGTGCCATATTGCAGCTCACCCGCTTTGGCCAAATCGCCATTGCGTTGCGCCTGCTCCAACTCGATGCGGGCATGGTCGAGCGCTTCCTTGATCTTGGATTCGGCCGAAATCTTCTCCTTCTCCGCCATCCAGCGGGTGGTGAGCTCGGTCGATTGCTGTTCAAGATTGGCAAGGTCGGCTTCAAGCGTCGCCAGCCGGTCTTTCGAGGCCGCATCGCTTTCCTTCTTCAGCGCCTCGCGCTCGATCTGCAGCTGCATGATACGGCGGTCGAGATTCTCGATTTCCTCCGGCTTGGATTCGACCTCCATGCGCAGCCGCGATGCGGCCTCGTCCATCAGGTCGATCGCCTTGTCGGGCAGGAAGCGGTCCGAAATATATCGGTGCGACAACGTCGCGGCACTCACCAGTGCGCCATCGGTGATGCGCACGCCATGGTGCAGCTCATATTTCTCTTTCAGGCCGCGCAGGATCGAGATCGTGTCCTCGACCGTTGGCTCGCCGACAAACACCGGCTGGAAACGCCGTTGCAGCGCCGGGTCCTTCTCGACATGCTTTTGATATTCATCGAGCGTGGTTGCGCCGATGCAGTGCAGTTCGCCGCGCGCCAAAGCCGGCTTCAGCAGGTTGGAGGCGTCCATCGCGCCCTCGCCTTTGCCTGCGCCAACCAGCGTATGCATTTCGTCGATGAACAGGATGATATCGCCTTCGCCCTGCTTCACCTCGTCAAGAACACCTTTGAGGCGCTCTTCGAATTCACCGCGATATTTGGCGCCCGCGATCAGTGCGCCCATATCGAGCGACATCAGCTTGCGGTCCTTGAGGCTATCGGGAACGTCGCCATTGGCGATGCGAAGTGCCAGCCCCTCCGCAATTGCGGTCTTGCCTACGCCGGGCTCACCGATAAGCACCGGGTTATTCTTGGTGCGACGGGCAAGGATCTGCACGGTGCGGCGGATTTCCTCGTCGCGGCCTATGACCGGGTCTAGCTTGCCTTCGCGCGCCACCTCGGTGAGGTCGCGGGCAAATTTCTTGAGCGCATCATAACGGTCTTCGGCGCCCGCGGTGTCGGCAGTGCGGCCGCCGGTTAGGTTCTTGATTGCAGCGTTGAGCGCATCGGGTTTCACCCCCGCAGCGGCCAAGGCCTTGCTCGCGGCGGTGTTGCCACCCAGTGATAGTGCCAGCAGGATCGCTTGCACGGTGACAAAGCTGTCACCCGCCTTTTGCGCGACCTGTTCGGCTGCATCGAGCACGCGGACACAATCATTGTCGAGGCCGGGGGCCTGCTGTGCGCCACCGCCGGTAACGGCCGGAACGCGGGACAGCGCGGCGTCGGTTTCGCGCAACGCGGTTGCTGCGTCGCCGCCTGCGGCTTTGATCAGGCCAGATGCCATGCCCTGTTCGTCTTCGAGCAGTGCTTTCAGGATATGCTCGGGCGAAATCCGCTGATGGTTCATGCGGATCGCAACGGTCTGGGCCGACTGCAGGAAGCCCTTTGCGCGGTCGGTAAATTTCTCGAGATTCATGTGCCTCGTCCCTTGTGTCTCAGCGCTTCCCCAAAACCAATTTAGGAAGCCTCACGCAAAGATGTAATGTTGCATTTTTGCAACACAAGGGACGAGGGCTCGATTTTTTCTCAACGTTTCCAGTTGCGAACAAACTCGTCCAAGATGCGGACGCCCCAGCCCGATGCGCCTTTGGGGGTCACATCGTCGCTGCTATCGGCCCAGTTCACCCCGGCGATATCGAGATGCGCCCAGGGTGTCGCCTCGTCGACGAAGAAGCCGATAAAGGCCGCACCAAGGCTGGCGCCCGGACGTCCCCCGTCGGCTGAATTCTTGATGTCGGCGATATCGGACTTCATCGTTTTCGTATGGTTGGGGTTGAGGGGCAATTGCCACACTTCTTCGCCAGTGGTCTTGCCAGCCGCTGTAATCTGCGCGGCCAATGCCGGATCGCGAGAGAAAAGGCCGGCATAGTCGCCACCCAAGGCATTACCGACAGCGCCGGTCAGCGTGGCAATGTTCACCAGCGCCGCCGGTTTGTGATTGGCGATGACATATTCATTGGCATCGGCAAGCACGAGGCGGCCTTCGGCGTCGGTGTTCATGATCTCAATCGTCTTGCCGCTATAGGTGCGCACGACATCGCCCGGGCGCTGGGCATTGCCACCGGGCATATTTTCAGCAAGCGCGGCAACCGCCATGACGTTCACATTGGCGCGCGATTTGGCGAGCGAGAGAACTGCCCCCATGGTCGATGCGGCGCCGGCCATATCCGATTTCATTTCCCACATGCCCGAATTGGGCTTGATTGAGATGCCGCCGCTGTCGAAAGTGATACCCTTGCCGACAAGGGCGACCGGCGCGCCATTGCCGCCACGATATTCGACCAGCATCAGGCGCGGCGGACGGCGAGAACCCTGGCCGACTCCCGCAAGGCTGCCCATGCCAAGGCGGCGCATAGCATCTTCATCGAGAACTTCGATCTTCACGCCCGGAACGCCTGCAAAGGCTTCGCGCACCCGCGCAACAAAGCTGTCGGGGTAGATGACATTGGCGGGCTCGGTCGAAAGGTCGCGGGTCAGTGTCACTCCGTCGGCCAGCGCCGAACCGCGCGATTTCCATGCTGCCTCGGCACCCTGGGTATCGGACACGACAATGGTGGCCGATTGGGTGGAGGGCGTCGACTTGCCGACGGTTTTGTAGCGATCAAAGCGATATTGGCCGAGGCTGTATCCAAGCGCGACGGCATTTGCCTCGTCGCTATTTGCCGCGCCTACGATGCTTACCGGATGCGCTTCGTCGCGCAGGTCCTGCGCCACACGGCCGCCTGCGCGACGCATGCGATCTGCGGCATCGCCATCCTTGCCGACACCGACCAGGTCGATACGTGCATGGCGACCAATGCCGCGCAGCACCAGTTTCGAACCATCCTTGCCTTCAAACTTCGCTGCCGAAATTGCTGCTTTCACCGACGCTTCGGCCGAATTGCCCAGCGCGGATTGCGGCAGGTTGGCATCGCGCATCAGGATGACGAGCACGCCATCATCATTGGCGCGGGATGCAAAGGCGATCGGCCGAACCTGGCTGTTGGCAATTGTAGAAGGCTCCACACCCGATCCAGCCTGACCATTTTGTGCCATGGCGGGCACACTGGCTGTGGCGAGTATGAGGGCGAACAAATGACGGCGCATAGGTGAACTTTCCTTTCCCTGAATCTTCTATATGCAACGCTCTTTAGGCAATGGCGCGTTGGCGGCAAGATAACATCGACAAAGGGGGGAGCTAGATGGGCAAATGGCTATGGGGCGGGGCGGCTGTCATCGCCACAATAGGTGGCGCCGGGCTGTTCTGGGAACCGCTCGCAGCAGAACGGGGTGCGCCTCCACCGACCAAAAGCTATGATGTCGAAATCGTCCGCGACGAATTTGGTGTTCCGCACATCAATGGCAAGACCGATGCCGATGCGGCCTATGGATTGGCCTTTGCCCATTCGGAAGACGATTTCGGTACCATCGAAGAGGTCGTTTCGATGACCCGTGGGCGCTATGGCGCGATCGCCGGGCAAGACGGCGCGCAGGTCGATTTCGTCTTCAACCTGCTGGGCGTGCGCGAGACGGTGGATCGGCATTATGACGAAATTCCTGCAGATGTCCGCGCGGTGCTCGATGGCTATGCCGCTGGCCTCAACGCCTATGCGGAAAAGCATCCCGAGGAAGTCAGGCTCTCCAACCTTTTCCCGGTGAACGGCAAGGATATTGTCGCAGGGTTCGTGCTGCGCGCACCGTTCTTTTATGGTCTCGATAATTACATTTCGACGCTGGTCGAAGGGAAACCGCCGCCAAATGAAAGCGCAGCGGCGATGACGCCGATTGGGCGCGATCCTGAAATGAACGGCTCCAATGCCTGGGCCGTTGCGCCAAGCCGGATGGCGGATGGCAAGACCTGGTTGATTTCGAATTCGCACCAACCGCTCGAAGGGCATGTTGCATGGTATGAGGCTGTCACCCATTCGGGCGAAGGACTGGATATGGCGGGGGCACTATTCCCCGGTTCGCCTTTCGTCCTGCTCGGCCACAATCGCCACCTCGGCTGGACGAACACGGTCAACCGACCCGACCTGGTCGACATTTACAAGCTGGTGCTCAACGAAGCGGGCGACCAGTATCGCTATGATGGCAAATGGCTTCCGCTTCAGGAAAAGCGCATCTGGCTACCGGTCAAGTTCGGCTGGTTCACCGTGCCGATCCCGCAGACCATCTATCGTTCGGTGCACGGCCCGGTGATCAAGAACGACAAAGGCGCTTTCGCCATCCGCTATGCCGGGATCGATAATGTGAAAGCGGTTGAGCAATATTATCGCAACACCAAGGCGACCAGTTGGGAGGAATGGACCAAATCCATGTCGACCGGCGGCATCACCGGCACCAACTTCATCTATGCCGACAAGACCGGCCGGGTAGCTTATATCTACAATGCGCTGTTCCCCGACAGAAAGGCTGGCTTCGATTACACCAAGATCCTGCCGGGCGATACGTCAGCGCCGGTCTGGAAAGGGCCGGTTTCGTTTGATCGCTTCCCCAAGGTGGTCAGCCCGGCATCTGGTTTTGTGCAGAATGCAAACAATACGCCTTTTCTGGCTGCGGGCCCGGGATCTGAAATCGATCCCAAGACGCAGTCGCCTTATCTCGGCATCGAATTGGGCATGACCAATCGGGGGCTGATGGGCACTGGCCTGATGATGAACGACACATCGATTACCCCGGAGGAGCTGCTCGCGATCAAGATGGATACCAGCTACGCCAAGTCGAGCTGGGTCAAACCATGGATGGACAGCCTGCTGGCGGTTGATACCAAAGGCGATGCCAAGCTGGCGGAAGCGCAAAAACTGCTCCGCGAATGGGATTGGTCGAGCGATGGCAAGGGCAGGGCAGACGCCATTGCCGAGCGACTGATCCGCCATGCGTCGCGCGCCAACTGGCGGAATGATCCGTTGCCCAATCCGCGAGAGACCCTTCAGAAAACGGTGGAAGAGTTTACCGAGCGTTTCGGTCGGCTCGATCCGGCGCTGGGCGATATACAGCGTTTGCGCCGTGGCAAGGTTGACCTGCCGATGCTCGGCGGCACCGATACGCTGCGCGCAACGACGATGTGGGATGGCGAGCAGACGGACGGCAAGATGCGCGTCCGCCATGGTGACAGTTTCATCATGCTGGTGCGCTGGGACAAGGCAGGCAAGGTGCTATCGGAATCGATCCAGCCCTATGGCGCCGCCACCAACCGGCCGGATTCACCACATTATACCGACCAGATGAAACTCTATGTCGCAGGCAAGTTCAAGCGGGTGCATTTCGAATGGACCGATGCGGTGAAGAATGCCAAGCGGCGCTACCGGCCGGGCTGATAAGAAAAAGGCGGGTGTCGATTGACCCCGCCTTTCCCGCTTTGATGTGCCGCATTGGCGGCTGCCATCACCCCTTGGTTATTTCGCTGCCGAGGGCGCCATATTTCTTTTCGAAACCGGCGACGTCGCCTGCAACCAGCAGCTTGGCTTGATCTACCCAATTGTCGCGGTTCGGGCGGCCGGCAAACACACCCAGCTTGGAATCGATCTCGGCGATGTCCGCTGCGCTCCAGCTGGCAATTTGCTGCAGGCTGGTGATACCGAGTGATTTGAGCTGCACCACCAGTTTGGGTCCAACCCCTTTGAGCAATTCGATATTGTCCGGGATCGCGGGTGCCGCAGCCGGTTTGGCTGCCTTGGGCTTCGGTGCGGGCTTGGCCTTGGGCTCTGCTTTCGCGACAGGAGCCGCTGCCTTGGGTGCTGCGGCTTTCTTTGCAGCAGGTGCTGCGGCCGTTTTGGCCTTTGCAGGGGCCGCCGCCTTGGCTTTGGCCTTAGCCTTGGGTGCTGCTTTTGCAACAGCTGCAGGAGCAGCTTTTTTAGGTTCGGCTTTGGCGGTCTTGGCTGGGGCCTTTTTGGCGACGGTCGCCTTGGCTTCAACCTTCGCTGCCGTTTTCTTCGCCGTTGGCGCTTTCGCTTTTGCAGGTGCCTTGGCTTTGGCCGGTGCCTTGGACTTGGTCGGTGCCGGTTCCATCAAGGGTACAGCTGCCGCTTTAACCGGCTCGGGCTCGACAGTTTTGGGAGCAACCGGTGGCGTTACGGGCTGCGTTGGCGCCTCGATCTTCGGCGCTTCTTTGGGCGGCTCTGCCTTTTTGCGTGGCCAGGCGAAAAACAGGATGGCGAGGGCCGCCACCACGATGATCAACAGAATGAGTGCGCTCGATTCCATTATGGACTCCCCCTACAGCTCATGGCTGATGTGATTCTTGCGAGCCGCAATCTAATCCGCGCAGTGGCGCTGTCCAGTGCCCCGCATAAACCATATTCGTCGCATCTGCTTCAGCCTGCAGCTTTTTCCCGGGCAACCTCGCGCCAACCGATATCGCGGCGGCAGAAACCGGTTGGAAAATCGATGGCATCGACTCCAGCATAAGCCAGTTCCTGCGCCTCGGTCACCGTCGCTCCGCGCGCTGTCACGTTCAGGACACGACCGCCATTGGCAACCAGTTGACCGTTGTTGATCGCGGTTCCAGCGTGGAAGATACGGGCATCACCGATTGCACCGATGTCAATTGCGCCGCCTTTTTCTGGCGTATCCGGATAGCCTTTTGCAGCCATGACGACCGTAAGCGCATACCCGTCGGACAAGGTCGGGCGCGCTGCCCCGGCCAATCCACCTTCGCTCGCAGCGGCCAGCAGAAGCGCGGCCAGATCGCCCTCGAACCGCATCATCAGCACCTGGCATTCCGGGTCGCCAAAGCGGCAATTATATTCGATCAGCTTTGGCCCCTGATCGGTCAGCATCAGCCCGGCGAAGAAAACGCCACTATAAGCACGCCCATCGCGCGCCATTGCCGCAACCGTCGGTTGGATGATGCGCTCCATCACCTCTGCCTCAAGTGCCGGTGTGAATACCGGAGCAGGCGAATAAGCCCCCATACCGCCGGTATTGGGACCGGTATCGCCATCGCCGACCCGCTTGTGGTCCTGCGCGGAACCGAACGGCACGACATTCTGGCCGTCGCTGATCGCAAAGAAGCTCACCTCTTCGCCGGTCATAAATTCCTCGATGACCACCTCGGCACCGGCATCGCCAAACCCCCCGCCGAACATATGTTCGATCGCGTCGCGCGCTTCTCTCTCGGTTTCGGCGATGATCACGCCCTTGCCGGCGGCGAGGCCATCGGTCTTGATGACAACCGGCAAGCCAAAACGGGCAAGGTCTGCGAGGGCCGTAGCCTTGTCCTTGTGGCGCGCATAGGCGGCGGTGGGGATGTTTTCCCGTGCGCACAGATCCTTCACAAAGCCCTTTGAACCTTCAAGGACCGCCGCATTCGCATTGGGGCCGAACACCTTGATGCCTGCTGCGCGCAGGCTGTCGCCAAGGCCGTCGACCAGCGGCGCTTCGGGACCGACTACGACAAAGCTGACACCCTGTTCCTTGCAGAAAGCCACAACTGCCGAATGCTCCGTTACATTGAGGGCGACGCATTCGGCGCATTCCGCTATTCCGGGGTTGCCAGGACTTGCGAACAATTTTTCGCAACTCGATGATTGCGAAAGCCGCCACGCCAGCGCATGTTCGCGTCCACCCGAACCGATAAGCAAGATATTCAAGCGATGGACTCCCCGTTTCCCGACAATGAAGGCAACTCGCGGCTGTTAGCCGAGGCAAAGGCAGGCAGCAATGCCCCTGCCTTGTCGGTTTCGGAAATTTCGAATGCATTGAAGCGCACGGTTGAGGATCGCTTTGGCCTTGTGCGCGTGCGCGGTGAACTTTCGGGTTTCAAGCGCGCCGCATCGGGCCATTTGTATTTCGGCCTGAAAGATGCCGATGCCAAGCTTGATGGCGTAATGTGGAAAGGCAATGCCGCACGCCTGCCATTTGCCCCCGAAGACGGGCTTGAAGTGATCGCGACGGGCAAGCTCACCACCTATCCCGGACGCTCAAGTTACCAGATCGTTGCCGATCGGCTCGAACTTGCCGGCGAGGGCGCGCTGATGCTGCTCTTCGAAAAGCTGAAGGCGCGGCTGGCGTCCGAGGGCCTTTTCGATGGTGCGCGCAAACGGGCAATACCCTATCTGCCCAAGACAATCGGGATCGTTACTTCGCCCACCGGTGCCGTGATCCGCGACATGATGCACCGGTTGGAGGACCGCTTTCCCAGTCATGTCATCCTCTGGCCGGTTATGGTGCAGGGTGACGGCGCGGCAGCACAGATTGCGACTGCGGTGCGCGGCTTCTCGGCAATGCCGGTCGATGGACCGGTTGCTCGACCTGATCTGGTGATTGTTGCACGTGGGGGTGGTTCGATCGAGGATCTTTGGGCCTTCAACGAAGAAGTCGTGGTGCGCGCCGTGGCTGAATGCTCGATTCCTGTCATTTCCGCCGTCGGGCATGAGACCGATACCACACTCTGCGATTTTGCCGCCGACCGGCGGGCACCTACCCCAACCGCTGCGGCGGAGATGGCGGTGCCCGTGCGGCTCGATCTGGCCCAGCAAATGGGGCAGGCCGAATTGCGGTTGACAGGGGCGCTCCGGCGGTTTGTCGATCGCGCAAGTGAAAGGCTTTTGGCACAGGCGCGACTACTTCCCAAACTCGCCGATATCGTCGGCAACAGGCAGCAACGTGCAGATGATCTTGGCGATCGGTTGCGGCGCGGGCTGGAACGGCGGGCCGACCTTTCGAAAATGGCCTTTGCAGGGATTAGCGGGCGGATTGCGCCGGCGATGCTGCGGCGGCGATTGGCTATGTCTGCCGAACGGTTGCAGTCGGTCCGGTTGCCGACGGCTTTGGTCGAACGGCAAATGGCGGAGCGCCGTTCCAAATTGTCGGGCCTTGATCGCCTGCTCAACTCGCTGCATCCCGAGGCACCGTTGGGTCGGGGCTTTGCGCGAGTGACCACCGCTGATGGTAAGACCACGATCTGCAAAACCGGCGATGCCATTTCCGCTGGCAAGGTGCTTATCAACTTCGCGGATGGCCCGGTTGCTGCCAATATTGAAGGCGGCAAGAGCCTGAAGAGTGCTCCCGTATCAAAGAGCGCGCCGCCAGCAGCCCAGCCCAGTCTTTTCGGAGAAGGCGAGTCCTGAATTCAGCTGCTATGCGATGGCGATGTCGGGAAATGGTTGTGCGCGGTCTTTTCCCAACGCAGCGCAGCGCCAAACACATGCCGCAAATAGGCGGCCACTGCGCGGCGGGCAGCCATCACCGAGATGACATTGGCGATAATGGTTCGCGGGACCGACAGCAGGCCCTGTCGCCAGCCATGCACCCGCGCCACGAAACAGGCGCGCACACAGAGGCGCCAGCTCAGTAATATCGCATTCACGCCCAGCAAGAGCAGCAGGAAATCGCCAAATGGTCGTGGTTGATGAGCGCCAGATCGATAACCCAGGACCAACAGGGCGGTGAGCAGGATGCACAGATAGGCCGCGGTCAATACGATCGCGGCAAATACCGCCTTGCGGTCGCGTAACCGCATCCAGAATTCGACCAGTCCGCCCTTCCAACCAAGGCGATCCCACCCGGCCAGTGCAATGCCCGTCATCCAGCGCGCTTTCTGGCGGACAGCCGCGCCGAGCGTATCGGGGAAGCAGGCATGGGTACCAACCAGCTGGCCATCAGCATCCTGTATCCGCGCAAAAATGGTGCGGTTGCCGTCGCCAGCTACGCCTAGGCCTAGTTCATAATCCTCGGTCAGCGATGATTGGTCGAATGGACCGCCGCCATTTTCAAGCGCGATATTGCCAAGATGCGTGCGCGATATCGCACATCCGACGCCCGCAAGGGGGACTGCCGCACCCACCGCCTCACGCACGACCAGCGCCTTGCCATGCGCCTCGGCAAATTCATCACAATAATGGCCGCTGATCCAGCGCGAGCCAGGAACAATCTCTGGGATGACGGGCAACTGGACTGCGGTTGCACGTTCGATGAGGTAATCGAAGACCCGCAGTTCGTCGCGATGGACCATGTCCTCTGCATCGTGCAGGACAATGGCCTTGGCGCGTTTGCCCGAGGCGAGTTCATCATTCACCAAAGCCCGCCATAGATGGTTGAGGCAATCGGCTTTGGAGGTTGGCCCGTTGCTTTCGCACATGACAAGGCGTGCTTCGGCAAATCCGCTACAGCCCGCCATGATCGCCGCGACGCCGGCGCGGTCATTGGGGTAACAGCCGATATAGATCCGAAAGCTGGTTTCTCCTCCGGCCCAGGCATTACGGCAGCGGTCGATCATCGCTGTAATCACCTGCGACTCCTGCCAGGTGGCAATGAATATGGCGATCAGTCCAGGATCTTTGGGCGCAGGCAGTTCATCCGCCCGCATCGGTGGAGCCATGCGGTAACGCGATAGCCACCGCCCTGAACGGTTAAGCAGCCAAAGCCCGTCGATGACCAAATCATCAATCGCGCCGATAAGAAACCAGATGGCGCTGAACAGCAACAATTCGTGCTGCCAGGTTTCAATGATCGTCCAGAAATTGGCGGTTTCAAAAGGGGCTGTCATCAGGCCTGCTGTTGATTTCCTGCGCGCAAGACGCAGTTGAAATTCAATTCAGGATTGTGCTGGCGTGCCCGAGCGGTCGAGAGTGGTTCCGATCACCATTGCAAGCATCACAGGCAGCGACCAGAAAGCGCCGAACCCGTAATACAGCATCTGCCTGACATCGTCGCTAAGCAGCATGGCGAAATGCGACACGACTGTTATCAGGTGGAAACCGGTGGCCCAGATAGGCCAAAAATTCTCGCTGCGCATGGCCAGCCAATAAAATCCAACCAGCAGGAATAGGTCGATGGCCATGACGGGAACATGGATATGCGCCCATGTTCCAAACTCACCCGCAACTGCCGAAGCGACGCTTGCTGTCATGATCATCATAGCGCCTGTGCGACCCGTCTTACCCCCTGCAACTGCGGCAAAGCCACAGCACAAGGCTGCAAAAACCCAGAACAGGCTGATAATCAAAGCGTCAGGGAGAGAAGCTGTAGGCATGTCCTGTCAAGACCATCGACCGTGACAATATGCAAGCCGGGGTGGTGGCTTCGACCTGCATATTGCCGTCCTATGCCGGTAAATACAAACGCATCCGGCAGAACGCGGCCCTGATCAGCTGCTGGTGCCGATGTTGGGGGGTTTCGGGTTCAGCCAAAAGTCCTGAAAAGACCGGAGACGAGGATTGTCAAAGCAATCACCGAAGCTGTTGCCAGGACCGCGACCTGCAGGATGCGCAACGTTCGCGAAGTACCGTCTAAGTCATTCCGCTTTCCTCCTACCGGGGGAAGGTCAAGCAACTGGAGCGCAGTGCGGCTCCAGCCTTTCCCACCCGTTTCGGTAGCGAGGATGGCGGTCTGGTCAGATTGGGCAAGGTGTTGCGGCTGACTAGGCAATTTTTGCCCAAGCTCCAGATCCGCAAGCGCACGCGCAGCTGCTCCGCGATTTGGAGCGCCGAGTTGCTGTACGGCGGCGGTGACATGGTTGTCGACCGTCGAAGGCGAAAGATCGAGCAGCCGGCCAATTTCCTTTGAAGTGAAACCGCGCGCAACCAATCGCAGGCAGTCCTTCTGCCTGTCGGTCAGCCTTTCGACGCTTAACTGGTCCATTGTCACCACCCACACACGGCAACTGCCTGAAGAGTTAAATACCGGAACAAGCTTGCGAAAGGCAACCTGTTTGCCGCATATCTATTCCAAGTTAATGCTGGCAGGTTAAAACAGAGCATCATGGATTTGACAAAAAAACGCTCAGCGTCGGTTCTGCGCGACTTCCTCGACAGCGAAGCTGCTGGCGGCATCATCTTGATGTTTGTTGCAGCGCTGGCAATGCTGGTTGCCAACTCACCGGTCGCGGAAAACTATTTCCACCTCATCCATGCAGAAACTGGCCCGGTACTTACCCCTAAATTGGGGGTGATGACGGTGCACTTGTGGATCAATGATGGTCTGATGGCGATTTTTTTCCTGCTCGTCGGGCTGGAGATTAAACGCGAATTTGTCGACGGCCATCTGGCCAGTTGGGCAGACCGGCTGTTGCCGATGGTTGCTGCTGCGGCCGGCATGGCCGTGCCTGCTGCGGTGTACCTTTTCATCGCGGGCGGCGATCCCGACTTGCATCGGGGGTGGGCGATCCCGGCAGCGACCGACATCGCCTTTGCGATCGGCGTGCTCGCACTGCTCGGTAGCCGCGCCCCGGCTTCGCTCAAGCTGTTCCTGACCACCGTCGCCATTGTTGATGATATGGGTGCCGTCGCCATCATCGCGCTTTTCTATACGGCGAGCCTCAATTTGGCAGCCTTGGGTGCTGCTGCAGCGATTTGGCTTATTATGCTCGCTTTGGCACGTCTGGGCGTGATGCGGCTTTGGCCCTATCTGATCCTCGCTGCCTTGCTGTGGTATGTAACGCTGCTGTCGGGCGTGCATGCCACGATTGCAGGGGTTTTGGCAGCATTTGCCATTCCGCTCAAACGCACAATAGCTGCGCCGGATGCAGAGGATTCGCCGTTGCACCGGTTGGAACACGCGCTTGCCAAGCCCGTCGCCTTTTTCATTGTGCCGCTGTTCGGATTTGCCAATGCCGGCGTGTCGCTTGAGGGCGTAGGAATCGATGCCCTTCTAGCGCCGCTACCGCTCGGGATTGCACTCGGATTGTTCCTGGGAAAGCAGATCGGCATCTTTGGCAGCGTGTGGGCATGCGTCAAATTGGGGCTCGCCGCGCGCCCACGCGATGCAAGCTGGACGCAGGTTTATGGCGTGGCGCTGCTGTGTGGTATCGGCTTCACGATGAGCCTGTTTATCGGGGGGCTCGCCTTTGTTGACCCCGCGCAAGCCGATGCCGTGAAGATCGGTGTGCTGATGGGATCGATTCTTTCGGCCATCTCGGGCTTCATGCTGCTGCGCTGGTGCAGCCCGCCCGTAAAAAACTGACACCGTGCGAATCAAAAAAGGGACGCGAATTGCGTCCCTTGATCGATTGCCATGGCAAGATGATCACAGGCCAAATGGCCGCGGCCAGCCTTACTTGATCTTGGCTTCCTTGAACTCGACATGCTTGCGCGCGACGGGATCATATTTGCGGAAAGTCATCTTTTCCGTCTGATTCCGGGGGTTTTTCTTCGTTACATAGAAGAAGCCGGTGTCAGCAGTGCTGACGAGACGGATTTTGACGGTGGCTGGCTTCGCCATGGCCTGTTCCTTCGGTTCGAATCGCTGAAAAAGAAAACGGACGGCGTTGAGGCCGCCCGAAACTGGCGCGCTACTGCGACGAAGCTGCCCAAAAGTCAAGCCTGCATCTGAAATTGCGCATTTTAACCTTTCGGTAACCATAAAGGCGCATCACGGCTCCAGGGCAATCGGGGGCAAACCGCATGCGATACGATCATGACCAACTGTTGTTGATTCGTGCAGAACTGGGCGAACTGGTCGAGGCGTTGCGGATGACTGCCTATGATGCCAATCCGCTACAGTTCCTGATGCGGCTGGAAAATATCCGCGAAACGTCAGCCCGCCACGGACTGACAGCCATTTCCGAAATCGCCGCAACCTTTGAAGCTGCGCTGCAGCGCTTTGGTGCGCATGGCAGCAATGCTGTGACCGAGAGCTTTCTGGGAATCATGTCCGACGCGATCGGCATTGCCCATTTGCACCCAGCCGCTTCGGAAGCGCTGCTTGCCTCGGTTGCCGTCCGACTCGGCGGCTGACGAACTCAGCCTGTTGGGCTAGTCACTGATAATGGACAGCCTGATCGCAACCTTCCTTTCGCTGCTATTGTCCGAAACGGGCGATCGTACGCAATTGCTTGCTGCAGCACTCGCTCTTCGTTTTTCAGATAACCGCGCGGTGATCGCCGGATTTGGCTTGGCCAGCCTTGCCAATTGCCTGCTTTCCGCATTTGCGGGTTCGTTTGTTGACGAATGGATTAGCCAGGATCCGGTCCGTCTGTTTAACGGGCTTGCCTATTTCCTTGCCGGGATCGCGATGCTCGCTTGGCGGCGGAATCTGGATTTGCTCACCCGATGGAAGACAGGGCCGTTCCTGACTGCATTCCTCGGCCTCTTCATCCTGCAATTTGGTGACAAGGGCCAGTTCATAATCGGTGCCAATGCAGCGATGGCGGGGCACTGGATTTTTCCGGCTATTGGCGGCTGGCTCGGTACGATTGCGGCGGTCCTGCCGGCGATCATCCTCAAGGACAAATTGGCGAAGCTGTTGCCGCTCAAGCGCATTCGCATCGGCGCAGGCTTGCTGTTTTGCGCCTTCGGATTGCTCCAGGCCGTGCGGGCCTGGCATTTCATTTAAAGCCGGACTTGCACTCGATCTGATTAGGCGACACGGTGCGCTGCATATTCAGGAGTGGAGGCCCGATGTCGATCAACCCGCAACCCTTTACAGTTTCGATTGCGCAAAGCGCGCTGGATGATTTGCAAACCCGTCTGGCGTTAACCCGCTTGCCCGAAAAGGAAACGGTCGACGATTGGGATCAGGGATTGCCCTTATCCTATGCCAAGGATCTGCTCGAATATTGGCGCAACAGCTATGATTGGCGACGCTGCGAGGCGGAGCTTAACCGCTGGCCGCATTTCAAGGCGGAAATCAAGGGGCTCGATATCCACTTCATGCACATCAAAAGCAGCCGTGCCGACGCCCGCCCCATGATCATGACGCATGGCTGGCCCGGTTCGGTGCTCGAATTTGTGAACGTCATTACCGCCCTGACTGAGCCTGAAGACAGCAGCCAACCTGCTTTCCACCTCGTCCTGCCTTCGCTGCCCGGATATGGTTTTTCGGGCAAGCCTGCCCAAGCGGGATGGTCGGTTGAGAAAATTGCCGAGGCCTGGGATGTGCTGATGCGCGGGCTCGGTTATGACCGTTATTTCGCACAAGGCGGCGATTGGGGCGCAATGGTCACTTCTGCCATTGGTGCGCAGAATAAGGGGGCTTGTGCAGCGATCCACGTCAATATGGCAGTCGCCGCACCCCCGCCTGAGGTAATGGCGGAACCGACGCCGTTCGAAGCGCAATCGCTGATGCGCGCCGGTTGGTATCAGGAAAAGGACAGCGGCTATTCGAAAATCCAAAGCACACGCCCGCAGACATTGGGCTATGCGCTGACCGATAGCCCGGTGGGCCAGATGTGCTGGATCATCGAAAAATTCCACGGCTGGTCGGATTGCGACGGCCATCCTGAAAATGTCTTCAGCCGCGATCACCTGCTCGACAATGTGATGCTCTACTGGCTGAACGCCACCGCAGCTTCGTCGGCGCGGCTTTACTGGCACAGTTTTGCGGCGGGCAACCTTGCCGAGGTACCGGTGCCTACCGGTATCAGCGCCTTCCCCAAAGAGCTGTTCCGTCCCTCGCGTCGCTGGGCTGAAACGCGCTACAAGAATATCGTCTATTGGAACGAGCTTGAAAAAGGTGGACATTTCGCCGCGATGGAACGGCCCGAAATCTTCATCGCCGAAGTCCGCAATTGCTTTGGGAATCTGAGCCTCTAAACAGCTTTCATGGGCAGGTTGATTGCACGACGATTGTTGACGGCGGTGCCGACACTGTTGGCGATCATCATCCTGTCTTTC
>Ga0255182_1000560_pt1 | contig 23861 bp, 16 predicted proteins | sample Atl_UVDOM_RepA_8_FD_188420 | JGI IMG/M metagenome (GOLD analysis project Ga0255182, IMG submission 188420) | Freshwater microbial communities from Altamaha River, Georgia, United States - Atl_UVDOM_RepA_8d | ecosystem: Environmental > Aquatic > Freshwater > River | place: USA: Georgia...
AGTCCACGCTGATGAAAATCCTCGGCGGGGAACTCAAGCCGTCCGCGGGCAACGTCTCGCTGGACCCGAACGAGCGCCTGGGCAAGCTGCGCCAGGACCAGTTCGCGTTCGAGGAGTTCACCGTGCTCGATACCGTGATCATGGGCCACGAGACCCTGTGGCCGATCAAGGCCGAGCGCGATCGACTGTACGCGCTGCCCTCGATGAGCGAGGAGGAGGGCATGCGGGTCGCCGAGCTCGAGGTGCAGTTCGCGGAGCTCGACGGTTACACCTGTGAATCGCGTGCCGGCGAGCTGCTGATGGGCCTCGGCATCCCGGTTGCCCAGCACGCGGGCCCGATGAGCGAAGTCGCGCCGGGCTGGAAGCTGCGCGTCCTGCTCGCCCAGGCGCTGTTCGGCGAGCCCGACATCCTGCTGCTCGACGAGCCGACGAACAACCTCGACATCAACGCGATCCGCTGGCTCGAGGAAATCCTCAACGCGCGTGAATGCACGATGGTGATCGTCTCGCACGACCGCCACTTCCTGAACAGCGTCTGCACGCACATGGCCGACCTCGACTACGGCGAGTTGCGGCTTTATCCCGGCAACTACGACGATTACATGTCGGCCTCGACCGAGGCGCGCGAGCGCATGCTCGCGAACAACGCGCGCAAGCAGGCCCAGATCGACGACCTCAAGCAGTTCGTCAGCCGCTTCTCGGCCAACGCGTCGAAGGCCCGCCAGGCGACTTCCCGCGCCCGGCAGATCGAGAAGATCAAGCTCGAGGACGTCAAGCCGTCGAGCCGCGTGAACCCCTACATCCGCTTCGAGCAGGGCAAGAAGCTGCATCGGCTCGCGCTCGAGGTCGAGGGACTCGCGAAGGGCTATGACGGCCGCACGCTGTTCGCCGACCTCGACCTGATGGTCGCGGTGGGCGAGCGGGTCGCCATCATCGGACCCAACGGCATCGGCAAGACCACGCTGCTGAACTGCCTCGCCGGCGACGTGCCGGCCGACCGCGGCGTCGTGAAGTGGTCCGAAAACACGGAGCTCGGCTACGTGCGCCAGAACCGCGCGAGCGATTTCCCCGAGGACGTCAATCTCTACGACTGGATGAACCAGTGGCGCCAGAAGGGCGACGACGAGCAGGGCATCCGCGCCGTGCTCGGCCGCCTGCTGTTCTCCAAGGACGACAGCCTGAAGTCGGTGAAGGTCATTTCGGGCGGCGAAGAGGCGCGCATGCTGTTCGGCAAGCAGATCCTGCTCAAGCCGAACATCATGCTGCTCGACGAGCCGACCAACCACCTCGACATGGAATCGATCGAGTCGCTGAACCTCGCGCTCGAGCACTATGAAGGCACGCTGATCTTCGTCAGCCACGACCGCGAGTTCGTGTCTTCTCTCGCGACCCGCGTGATCGAGATGACGCCCGACGGCATCAACGACTTCCGCGGCACCTACGACGAATACCTGCAGTCGCGCGGTCTCGAGAAGCCGGCGCCCCGCCGCGCGCAGGGCTGAGTCGCCGTCTGCCGCCCTGCGGTGGCGTAGCCACCGCAGGCGTCAACCGCGGTTGCGTTCGTCCAGCAGGCGCTGACGTTCCGCGGCCATCCGTTCTTCGAGCGCCTTGCGCTGCTCTTCGAACTTGAGTTTCTGTGCCTCCAGGATCTCGTTCCGGCGCGTCTCGTCCAGCGCCGCCGTGCGTGCTTCCAGCGCGGTACGCGCCTGATCCTGCTGAGCGGCCAGCGCTTCGCGCTGCTGCTGTTTCTCCCGCTCGAGTTCGTGGAAGCCCTTGTCGTCCCGTTCGACCTGCTGCAGGACTTCGTTGATGTCACGCTGCGGGGCCGGTGTTTCCGCTCGTGTTTGCTGCCGCGCCTCGGCGAAGCGTGCCGCGTCTTCGCGCTCAATCTGCGCGAGGGCTTCGTTGACCTCCCGCGCACCCGGTTCCGGGTGGGGCGGGGCGCGGGTGACGTCCGCCACGTTGGTCGCGAAGTCCTCGCGCTGCTGCTCGGCCAGTGCGGCTTCGAGGGCGACCCTGACCTCCGCCGGGGCTTCCGCAATCCCCATCACCTGCTCGTAGGCACCGACCGTCGCGTACGCGGCGAGTGCCTCGCGATTCTCCACCGCGTAGGCCACCTGTTCCTGCACCATGCCATCGGTAATGAAGTCCCGGGTGCCGAGATCGAGTGCATCGGCGGCGATGCCGGCAAGTTCCACGGCCAGTCCGGCGCGCGACGCCTCGTTCCGCGCCTGGGCCGGCGGCTCCTGCGCCTCGAGCCAGGCCGCGTACTGGGGATCCTCCCGCGCCGCAGCCAGCTCGAGCTGAGCAAGCCGCTCCTCGGCGTCCCGCTTCTGATCGGAGAGCGCGGCCACCTGCGCGGCGTGATGGTCGCGCGCGGTCGGGTTACCGGTCTGCCGGAAGCGTTGCTCGGCGGTGTTCAGCGCCGCCTCTGCCCGCTGCAGCGCTTCGTTCGCCTGCGCGACCTGCGCGCGCAGGGCCTGGTGTTCCGCCCAGAATGTTGCGTAGCGTTCGTCGCTCGCCACGGCGCTTCGCTCACAGGCTGCCCATGCGGGCGGTCAGTTCCGGATCCTGCCAGGCGAACTGCTTCTTCACCTTGACCGGCTTGGAGCTTGCGGCAAGCACCACCTGGTAGTCGCGCCACGCGGGGCCGGCGAGATCGCTGGCCTCGACCACGCGCTGGCGCGAGCCGTCCATCACCGATTCGCGATAGCCGATCTGCTCCGACAGCTTCTCGGCGAGTCCGTCGTGCGCGGTCGGGTTCATGAAGATGCGCACGGCGCAGCTGCCAACCATGCCCTCCGCATTCGGATAGGCCTTCTCGAGCTGTCCGAGGCTCTGCGCGAACATCCACAGGCGCAACCCGTATTGGCGGCCGATTTCGATCGCTTCCTCGACCGGCGGCATCTGCCGCAGCCGCGGCAGTTCGTCGAGCAGGAAGAGGATCGGCGCCGCGTCGCGCGGCGGCAGTTCGCTGGTCAGCATCCGGATGTGCTGGGCGATCAGCACGCGCAGCAGCGAGATGTAGCTCTCCACCTCGCTGGGCTTGAGGCAGATGTATATCGTGGGATTGCGGCCGCTGCGGAGATCGAGCGGGCTCCAGTCCGCCCGCTGGGTCGCCCGCGAGATGCGTTCTCCGCTCCAGGCGCTCAGGCTCGACTGGGCGGTCTGCAGCACACTGTCGCGGGTCTTCTCGTTCATGCCGCCGAGCGAGGTGCCCTGCTGCATCATGCTGCGTACGTCCACCGCCGACTGCAGGCCGACGACCATGTCGTCGAAGGGTTTGCCGCCGTGCACGATGTCGAGGATCGCCGCCATCGGTCGCTGGTCCGGGCCGTTCGCGTAGCAGGTCCAGGCGATAGCGGCGGTCAGCAGATCGCGCGCCTTGTTCTCCCAGAACGGATCGCCGCCATTGGACGGCACGATCATCATGTCGGCGAGGAAGCGCGAATCTTCCCAGATGTAGTCGGTGTCCTGGCGAACGAAACCCAGCGGGTTGTAGCAATGACTGTTCGCAGGATCGAGCGGGCTGAACTTGAACACCGGCCCGACGTTTGCGGCGCGCCACTTGCTCGTGCCGGCGTATATCTCGCCCTTGACGTCGAGAATGACGGCCGGTCCCCGCCAGTCGAGGAGGTTCGGGAATACGTTGCACTGGGTCTTGCCGGAACCCGGCGGAGCGATCGTGATCATCGAGCCCTCGCCTGCATAGCGGAGGGCCTGGCCGCTTTCCTCGAGCAGTCCGATTTTCAGCGACCAGGGACCCTGCGCGCCGAACACCGAGTCCTCGAGTTCGTCGGCACCGAGCCAGGCATTGCCGCCCCGGATCCGCGCGCTCGCCGCCTTGACGATGGCCGCGAGTGCCGGCTTGGCGGCGAGTTCGGCGGCCGGCACTTCCAGGCGCTTGAGGACTTCGCTGATCACCGCGTCGGTCGACGCACCTGCCTGACCCATGTACCAGTTGACGCCGCCGACACCGTCCTGCACACCCTTGTCCTGCGTCCACATGTTGAAGCGCCAATCATCGAGGGTTGCCTTGCCATTGCCCCACAGCAGGCCGAAGCGCGCCCAGCGGCACCATTTATGCTGTTCCTTGCCCTCGTCGAGGCTGTCGAGCAGTTCGACGATGCGCAGGAATTCCCGCTCCCGGGTGTCCATTGCGGTGAGGTTGCGGCTGAGCGTGAAGCCGAGCCAGGACCGGCTGGTCTGCCCCTGGTTGTTGCGGTCCTCGAACTCGTGAAAGACCGACATCGTGAGGGTTCGGTCGGCGCGGTCGAAGATCTCGTTGATGGCCTTGGCGCGCTGTTCGTGGGTGTCACCGAGTTGCGCGCGCCAGGACTCGTCATCGCGCGCCACGCGCGCCTGCCACTCGGCCCGGTCCTTCTTGCCTTTCCCGAAGGACACGCCGAGCTGGGCGAGGCCGAGACCGAGCAGGCCGCCTATCAGGGGTACGCCGTTGGAGGCGAACAGGAATTCACCGACCAGACCGCTCGCCAGCCACTTCCAGCGACGTGTGAGGTAGGCCTGCGCATAGGCGAGATAGGGTGTGCCCGGGCCGTCCGGTGCCTGGCGCCTGCTGCGATAGACGATGAAGGCGACGAGTGGCCCGAAGACTAAAACCAGATCGAATATCAGCGCCATGCTCATCACCTCTCCTCTCTGATGCATCAGGGCCCGTGGCCGGGCGACCTCGGGTCGAGGCTAGCATCGGGAGCGGCAAATGCGAAGTCGAACGCGGGAATTTGGTGAATCGCGTCGGCTGGATGCGCGGATATTCCGGCAGAAAAGCAGCGGTAGTGCCTGTATTAGCGCTTTGCGCGGCTTACGATTTTTCTGGAGATGCCCTGGACCTGCCTGCGGGTGGGCGGGGGCACGACGTTCATAGTCCCTCACACCATCAGCCACACCACCGTCGCGACGATCCAGCTGCCTTCGTTGGCGATTTCGCTGATGAGGGAACCCAGCCGGTTGCGGTCCCAGCCGGCCTCCCTGATCGAGAACACCAGCTGACCCAGGCGGGTGCAGATGGTCACGTGCCCCGCCAGCACGCCGAGCGGCGCGAGGCCGCCGCCGCCGACCTGCGCGAGGTTCCACGCGAGGGTCAGCTGCGGCACGCCCTTGAAGAACACCGCGAGCCAGCCGCGCACGATCGGGTCGCGCCAGCCGAGGCCGTGGCGCGCGCCGATCGCGAGCGTGCCGACGATGCCGGCGAGCGCGATGCCCGCCGTCACGTCGTCGATGCGGCTCCACGTCCCCGACCCGTGCCATGCCAGCGCGCCGAGGTTCGCCGCGATGATCAGCGTCCACAGGCTGTAGACGAACACGGTCTGGCGCGTCACGCGGCTCGGTTGCGCGCGATGCGCCTGCACGGACAGGCCGAGGTTGATGACCAGGAAGAGCGCCCAGAAGAGGAAGAAGCTGACGTTGAGCCCCTCGGTGCTCTCCAGCATGTGCAGGGTCTGGCTGCCGCCGAAAATCAGCGCGCAGGTCAGCTGCACGACGAACAGCAGGTCCGCGATGCGGCGTTGCCGGTCCGCGGTCGGCGCCGGTCTCATGGCGCCTGCTCCGCATCTCCTGCGCCGCGCGCGTCGACCTGCAGCAGCAACGGCCGCCCGTCGCTCCAGCCACCCACGTAGAACCGCCCTTCGTCGTCGCGGGTGACGGAACCGTAGAGCAGCAGTTTCGGCAGGAAGCTCGTCGCGAACGGAAATGCGCCGGCGAGGCCCGTGTCCAGGTCGTGGACCACCCATTCGAACTCGCCGTCCGCGCGGCGCGCGACGCCGGCGACCAGGCTTTCGCCATTGAACGGGAACAGCGCGGGCGCGTAGGCCGCGCCGGCCGGATGCATGAAACCCGCGTCCTCGACTTTCGCCGCGCCGCCCGGGGTCGGCCGGATGCGGTAGAGGCGACCGCCGTGGGTCGTGAACACCGTGCTGTCGTCCGCGAGCCAGGTGAAGGCGACGATGCCGTGATGGGCGGCCGGCGCTTCGCCGGCGAGGTAGTCGGGCAGCGGCGTCGCGGCGATCTCGCGCAACGCCGGGTCGAATTCGACGAGTTCCGCGCGGTGCTCACCGCCCGCGGCCCGCAGCCGCGGCACGAAGGCATGCTCGTCAGCGCCGACCACGAGGTTGCGCGACACGTGTCCGTCGGCCGCGCCCACCACGGTGCGGCGCGTGTCGCCCGTGACCGTGTCGAACACGTGCAGCACATGGTCGAAATAGCCGAGCGCATAGACGTGGCGGCCCGTGGTCGCCACGGCGATCAGCGCGTCCGGCGTCGCCAGCAGGTGCTCCCAGCCGTCGCGCTCGGGATGCATTCGCCACAGGTGGCCGCCCCAGCGCGGCTGCGTGTGCGTGCGCTGGTCTTCCCCGTCCTCGTCGAAGCTCGCGAAGTAGAGATAACCGTCGGCGGCCTGCACGATGCGCGAGTGCAGCTTGACCTGCGACTCCCCGTCCCGGAGCAAGCCCACTCGACGCAGTTCGTCACGCGGGTTGCCGCGGTCGCGCCACTGCCCGCCGGCCGGGTCGAACTCGAACAGGTGCGGGCTCGCGCCCGCGTCGTGCACCGACACTCCGACGTAAATCCGTCCCCGGTGGTCCCGGCCGGTCGCGCCCCACACGCTGGCGCCACCGGCGACCATCGGCAAGGGCAGTTCACGCACCGTCGGCGCGGCGAACGCGGAGTCCGGCGGCGGCAGGAACACGCTGCCGCTGCGAACCGCGATCGGCGTTTCCGGGGCCAGCGCGGCGACTTCTTCCGGCGGGCCCGGTCGCGACGCTCCGGGTGCGGCGGCCAGCAGCCACCACGCAACTGCGCCGCCGGCAAGCAGCAGCGTCGTGGAAATCAGCAAGGTCTTCTTCATCGGGCGCCGGTGCTCGGTCGTTGGCGAGGGGCTCGTCGTGCGGGTTGTCCGGTCGCCGGGTGGCGACCGTGCGGCAGCATGCCCGACTCCGGCGCGGGCGTCGATTCGGAAGGAGGGGGCCGGGCGCCGCCGCGCCCGGCCGTTTCAGTCGCGCAACAGGACCTCGGCGTAGGTCGCCGTGGCGCCGGGGATGATTTCGCAGTGCAGCCACACCGGTGTCGCAGGTCCGCTGCCGCCGACCAGCCGCGCCCGCCAGTAATACTCCGACGCCAGATCGGTGGGGCGCGGCGGATCGGCCTGCGGGGGATCCTCGAACACGAGCGCGTGCTCGCCGAGTGCGCTGCTCGCGGCCGCCGCGCATTCGGCGCGCGTCTGCACGTTGTCGTGAGGACCTGCGGGGCCCGCCGCCCACGCGCACGCGGGGGCCGCCAGCAGGCAGAGGAGGCCGACACGGCGCGCCGTCGCGCCGCGCGTGCCGATGGGGGATTGCGCCTTCAAATCCGCGGTATCACTTGCTGCGCGAATTCACGGGCGATTTCGCGCAAGTGCATCATCGGCGGCAGCAGGCTGACTTCCTTCAGGCCGGCGCGCCCGGCGACGCGAATCTTCTCGGCGACTTCCGACGGACCGCCGACGATGCAGGTGCCTTCGATCATCTCGGGCGTGAGCAGTTCCCGCTCGACCGCCGGGTAGTAGCTGCAGTGACCCTCGTGCAGCATCTGGTGCTTCTTCTCCTCCGGCAGGGGCATCTTCGCGATGCGGTCGAGGTACTGCTGCCAGACGTTCTTCATGTAGCCGGGCACGACGCTGTCGTCCTGCGTGTAGCGCCAGACCTCGTAGACGAAGTGCAGTGCTGTCACCACCCATGAGCCGGCGGCCTCGATCACGCGCGGGGTGCGCAGGGTTTCGCCCGGACGCAGCACCACGGCGTGGCACAGGGACGCGGTGTGGTAGCTGTCGTCGAGCGCGCGCCCCACCTTCTCCGCACCGGCGCGGCACAGGTCGAGGTTCGCCTTCATGACGTCTGCCTGCTCGTTGAAGATCGAGATCAGGCCGTCGCCGTAGGCGCCGGCGGCGCGCAGCGCGAGCGGGCCGTTCGCGGCGACGTAGATCGGAATCGGATCGAAAGTGTTGCGGAAGCCGCCGCCGTGGTGCTGCCACGCGATTTCGGTGGTCCGGTCGCGATAGGTGTAGTCGACGTTCTCGCCCTTGAGCATCGTGCGCACGACGCGCAAGTACTCGCGGAATTCCTTGACCGGCATCGGGTCCTGGCCCATCACGCGCATCGCGGTGTGGCCGGTGCCGATGCCGAGAAAGGTACGGCCCGGCGCGAGGACGTTGATCGAGGAAATGGCTGCGGCGGTGGTCGGCGCGATGCGCGTGCCGGTGATGGCGACGCCGGTGCCGATGTGGATCTTCGACGTGGCCTGCGCGGCGAGCGCCATCGTCGCGTAGCAGTCGGACCACATCATCTGCGTGTCCGGAAACCACACGGCGTCGTAACCGAGGTCCTCGAGATCCTTCGCGATGCGGTAATCGGAAATGCGGGTCTGCACGTGGCAGCTGAATTTCATGTGACCTCCCGGTCTTCGCTGTAATGTCGTTGTAGTCTCGTCCGCTCCGCCGGCCTGCGGGCTGCGCAGTCCGCGCGCCCGGGCCCGCCCGATTGTACCGAACGCCCCCTGCACGGACAGTCGGCCCCTGCGCGGGCTTTTACCTCAGCTGGAGGACTCGCCACGGTGGCGTGCCTTGCTGCGCTTGCACAACGGTGCCTATACTCGAAACCGGGCTGTCATCGAACCGGGGGGCTTCGAGTGCTGTACCAACTCTACGAACTGAACCACGCCGCGATCGCGCCGCTGCGCACGGCGATCGAGTGGAACAGGCTCCTGTTCGAGCAACCCTGGAACCCGTGGACACAGACCTGGCAGTACCGCCAGCTCGCCGCCGCCTGGGACGTCTTCGAGAACCTGACGCGCCGCTATGCGAAGCCCGCCTTCGGCATCGACGCCATCGACCTCCCGGGGCGCCGTTGCGCGGTCACCGAGGAAGTCGTGTGGAGCCGGCCCTTCTGCGACCTGCTGCATTTCAGGCGCGACGCGGACGCGCTGCCCGCCGCGCGCACGCGCGACCCGAAGGTCCTGCTCGTCGCGCCGCTGTCCGGCCACTACGCGACGCTGCTGCGCGGCACGGTCCGCGCGCTGCTGCCCGAGCACGACGTCTACATCACCGACTGGCGCGACGCGCGCATGGTCCCGCTGTCGCTGGGCGAATTCGGACTCGACGACTACATCGACTACGTCATCGAATGCCTGCGCTTCCTCGGCCCGAATACCCACGTGATCGCCGTGTGCCAGCCGGGGCCGGCGGTGCTGGCCGCGACCTCGCTGCTCGCGGCTGACCGGGACCCCTGCGTGCCGTCGAGCATGACGATCATGGGCAGCCCGATCGACACGCGTCGCAGCCCGACCGAACCGAACCGGCTGGCGACGACGAAGCCGCTGGAATGGTTCGAACGGAACGTGGTCATGCAGGTCCCGTTTCCGCATCCGGGCTTCATGCGCCGCGTCTACCCGGGCTTCCTGCAGCTGACCGGCTTCATGACCATGAACCTGGACCGGCACATGGATGCCCACCACAAGCTGTACAACAGCCTCGTCAAGGGCGACGGTGACTCGGTGGCGGCGCATCGCGAGTTCTACGATGAATATCTCGCGGTGATGGATCTCGATGCCGCGTACTACCTGCAGACGCTGAAGGTGGTGTTCCAGGAACACCAGCTGCCGAACGGCACGATGCGCCACCGGGGTCGTCCGATCGAACCTGCCGCGATCCGCGACACCGCGCTGATGACGGTCGAGGGCGAGAAGGACGACATCTCCGGCATCGGGCAGACGCAGGCGGCGCACGAGCTGTGCGTGAACATCCCGTCGCACATGCAGTTCGACTACGTGCAGGCGGGGGTCGGCCACTACGGCGTGTTCAACGGCTCGCGCTTCCGATCGGAAATCGCCCCGCGCATCCGGGATTTCATCCGCACCCACGATCGCGGCTGAGCCTCGGGCGCCCGCTACACGCGACGCCCGATTGCGTACAATAGTCCGACCGGCGCATGACCTGCGCAGCGGGGGGCCGTCGCTGCCAAGCTCCTCCCGCACCAGCACACGCGCCCGCCGCCCGCTGTCCCCCCTGGCCGATCGCGCGCCGGCGGCGCCGCGTGGCGGCACTTCGACATCCGCTGAAAGGAGCACTTCATGAAGATGCGCAAACTCGGCGCCCTGGGTCCCCAGGTGTCCGCGATCGGCCTCGGCTGCATGGGCATGTCCGAGTTCTACGGACCTGCCGACGAAGCGGCGGCGATCGAGGTGCTGCATCGCGCGCTGTCGCTCGGCATCAATTTCTTCGACACGGCCGACATGTACGGCCCGTGGACGAACGAGACCCTGCTCGGCAAGGCCTTCGCCGGCCGCCGGCAGGAGGCGGTGATCGCGACCAAGTTCGGCATCGTGCGCGACGCGCAGGGCGGCTTCAACGGCGTGTCCGGCCGGCCCGAGTACGTGAGGGCGTGCTGCGACGCCAGCCTGCGCCGCCTCAATACCGACTACATCGATCTCTACTACCAGCACCGCGTCGATCCTGGCGTGCCGATCGAGGACACCGTCGGCACCATGGGTGAGCTCGTCGCGGCCGGCAAGGTGCGCTTTCTCGGACTGTCGGAGGCCAGCGTCGCGACCCTGCGCCGCGCGCACCGCGAACACCCGATCACCGCGCTGCAGACCGAGTACTCACTGTGGTCGCGCGACCCGGAGGACGGCGGCCATCTCGAGACCTGTCGCGAGCTGGGCATCGCCTTCGTGCCCTACAGCCCCCTGGGGCGCGGCTTCCTCTCGGGCGCGATCAAGTCCATCGACGATCTCGCCGCCGACGACTTCCGGCGCAGCACGCCGCGCTTCAGCGGCGAGAACTTCGCGAAGAACCTGGACGTCGTGCGCAAGCTCGAAGAGTTCGCGCAGCGCCGTGGCTGCACGCCGGCACAGCTCGCGCTCGCGTGGGTGCTGTCGCGCGGCGAGCACCTGGTGCCGATCCCGGGCACGACCAGGCTCGCGCGCCTGGCCGAGAACGTCGCCGCGGTGGACCTGGCGCTGAGCCCGGATGAGTTCGCGGCGATCGAGGAGGTCGCGCCTAAGGGCTTCGCCGTCGGCGAACGCTACGATGAGCGCCGCATGACGATGATGAACCTGTAGCGGGCTCCCGCGCGCATGGCCAGCGAAACGCCGCCAGCCCTGCCGCGCGCGCCGGCGCGCGCGCTGCGCGGTGCGCTGCGACGCCATCCCTGGCGAAGCGCGGGCGTCGCCGCGCTGCTGGTGCTGGGACTCGCGCTGGCCGTCGTGCTCGATGCCGACGTGCAGAAGCGTTGGCTGCTGCCTCGGATCGCGCCGCTCGTCGACAGCGTCGATGTCGAGCACTTGAGGCTGACCCCGTGGTCGCTGAGTCTCCGGGGTGTGTCCGTCGAGTGGCGCGGCCTGCGCGCCGCCGTCGCCGAGGCGGATGTCGGCTTCAATCCACTGGGTCTCATCACCGATACCGTCGTCGTCAGTGAATTGCGCCTCGCCGGTGCGAGCGTCGACCTCACGCGCTTCGAGCCGGCTCCACCGTCCACCGCGCCGTTCCCGGGCCTGCTGCAGGTGCTGGACGCCGGCTACGGGGTCGCGCTCGACGATGTCGACGTGGCGGTGGACGTACTGCTCGCCGACGGGCTCGAGCTGAAATCCACCCTGCGGGGGGGCGGAGTGCGGCCCCACGTCAGCGGCGGACTCGACTACGTGCTGGACGTCAGGGCCGGTGCGCAGGCCGTTGGCGCACGCGGTCGCCTGACGATCGACCAACTCTCGCACGGGCGCTTCCGCCGCGTGCGCACCGACGACGTGCTCACGCTGGCGCTGCCGGAGCTGCCGGCCCCGGAGCGGGTCGCGACCTCGCTCGAGATCGCGCCGGCGCCCGGCAGGGGCCGTGCGCGCTATCTCGCGCGCGTCGAGCGCGGCAGGCAGCCCCCGCCGCCGGAGGCCGTAGTGCTGCGCCTGCGCAGCCTCGACGACGCCGACGCCGCGCGGGCGACGCTGGAATTCAACGGACTTTACCGGGGCGCCGACGGCAGCCTGCGCGGACGCTATGCGCTGGAGGCCGTCGATGCGCTGCTCGCCCCGTACGCCGCGACCTTGCCCGCCTTCGAATCCACCGCCCAGGGACTCGTCGGCCTGCAGACCGTGACCGGCGCGATCGACTTGACGCTCGATGCGGCAACCACGCTGCAGCATCTGGAGCGCGTGCTCGGCGATAACCCCGCGCTGCCGCCGCGGCTCGTCGTGCACAGCGCGGCGACGCTCGCGCTGCAGGGGCCGACCCTGGCCGTCACGCGCTTCGAGCACCAGCTTGCCGCGCCGGACGTGGCGGCCGGCGCGCCGCCGCTCGCGCAGGCCGCGCTGCACGGGCCGCTGGTGATCGATCTCGACCGGCCGCGTGCCCTCCTGGACACCGAGCGTGCGCTCGCCCTGCTGCAGGTCGACGGTCTGCCCCTGCCGTGGCTCAACGGGCTGCTCGGCGCACAGCAGCTGGGCGGCGGGCAGCTCCACGCCGCCTTCGAGCTGGCCAGTGACGACGAGGCGCGACTGGCCTTGCTGCCACTGGTGCCGACGCGTCTCGCGGGTGTCGCGGTGACCGAGGCGGACGCCGTGCTCGCGCCGCGACTCGAGTTCAGCGCGCTGCCGGCGCTGCGCATCGACGACCAGGCGCTGCGCGTGCGGGTCGACGGGATCGTGCTCGGCGACGGGGCGCGTGCGCTGCTCGGCGGCAAGTTGAGGATGCTGGCACCGCTGGCGCCGGCGGCGGACGAGGCCACGCGGGTGAGCTTCGACGTCGAGGCCGACGTCGACGCGTTGAGCGCCTTGCCGACCCTTGCCGCCCGGCGCGCGGCCTACCCGCTGCCCGAGGCGCTCAGGCTGCGCGCGAAGGGCGACATCGACGTGCGCGGCGCGCAGCTCACGGTCGCGGGCTTCGACGCGCAGGCGGCGCAGCCGGGGCGCCCCGACCTGGCGCGCGTGGTCGCGCGCCAGGCCTTTGCGCTGCCGACGGCCGGCGAAACCTTCCGCAATCCCCGCGGCGAGCTGCTGCAGCTGCGCCTGCGCGCTTTCGACCTGGCGTGGTTGTCCGCCTTCGTCGAGGGTGTGGACCTGCGCGGCACGCTCGCAAATGCGGACCTGTTGCTGACCGCGCCGGGCAAGGACCGCCTGTCGATCGCGGCGACCGCCCCGTTGCGCATCGACGGCCTCGCGCTCGGCTTGGCCGGCGAGCCCGTGCTGGGCGGCCTCGACGTCGTCGCGGCGCCGGTCGTGGATTATTCGCCGACGCGGGTCGCGTTGACGCTGCACGGGCTGCGTGTCGCCAGCCGGACACACGCACTGGTGAGTGGCGAGCTCGCGGTCGACGTCCCGCTGGCGCAGGATGCGGCAGCGCCGCTGAGTGGCGAGGGCGAACTCGAACTCGACCTGCGCGCGCTCGCCGCGCAGCCCGCGCTGCGCCGCGCCCTGGGGCGTGCCGCGCCGGAACTCGCGCTCGATGCCAGCCTGCGCTTCGCGCTGACCCGCACCGGGGATGTCTTCACGTTGCAGCGCCTGCGCGCCGAACTCGACGCCGGACGGCGCGCGAAGCTGTCCCTGTCGGCCTCGCCTGGCCTCGAGGTGAGGCCGCGGCTGGCGCGGGGCGAGCGCCTCGCGCGCCACGTGGTCGGCGATGTCGCGCTCGAAATCCGTGACCTGTCATCGGCCGTCATCGAACGCTTCGTGCCTATCGAGGGCATCGACTTCGCCGAGATCAATGCCGACCTGCGCCTCGCGTCGGACGGGCGGGTCCTGCGCGCCGACAGCGCGGCGCCGCTGCGCCTCGAACGGGTGCGGGTAAGCGCCGGCGAGCGGCCCCTGCTGCAACCGTTCGAGCTGAGCACGAAGGCCGCGTTCACCGTCGAGGAACAGGAGCTCGCGTTCGAACTCGCCGACCTCGCGCTCGAATTCGACGGCGCCCCGGCACCGGGGCTGAACGGCAGGCTGACGGCGCGCGTCGAGCCGGGCCGCACGGTGCCCCTGCGACGACTGTCGACGGCGTTCGCCGCCGCGCTTCCCCAGTGGCTGTCGCAGCCCGCGGTGATGCCCGGACACGGGCTCAGGGCCGGCGCCCTCAGCGCCGAGATCGACGTGGCGGAGGACGGCGCGATCGCGGCCCGCGCGCTGCTGGACGGGCTGGCGTCGGGTTCGCCGCTCGCGATTTCGCGCATCGAGCTGCCGGTGACGGGCAGGATGGCGGCGGACGGCCGGGGTTTCGCGTTCTCGGCGCCGCTGGTCGCCCAGGGACGTTCCGGCGTCAGCAACGCGTCCGTGGTCGCGGACTACGCGCCCGATCCCGACCGTAAGGGCCTGCTCAAGCTGCGCCTCGACAGCGCGCTGTTCTACCTCAACGACCTGCTGGCGACGGTCGATGCGCTGTCGCCGGCGCGGCGGCCTGCGCGTCCGCCGGCCCCGGGTGCCGCCGGGGGCGCGAAGGGCGCCGCGCCGATCGCCGTCGACCGCACGCGCGACGCCCGCGCCGCGTGGGACGTGCTGCCTTACGGCACGGATCTCGAATACGCGATAGACACGCTGTTCTACACCGACTACCTCGCGTTCAGGGACGTCCGCGGCAAGCTCGGTGTGCGGCCCGGCAAGCTGTCACTGAGCGGGGTGTCGGCGCGCTTCCACGACAGCCCGATGAAGCTCGACGGAACGCTGGCGTTCCGGCCGGCACAGGCCGAACCCTATGCGCTGGACATGCTGGGCACGGTCAGCGATTTCAACCTGCACCAGTTCTTCAAGGAGCTCGTGCCCGGCGAGCGGCCGCGCATCAAGGGCCTGTTCAGCGTGAGGATGGCCGCGACCGGCGAGATGCCGAACCTCGGCGAATTGCGCAATGAAACCCTGTTCGACGTGCGCATGCGCAGCCTCAAGGGAGTGTTCCGGCCGTTGCCACCATCGAGTCCGCTGCTCGTCGGCACGTCCGATATGCTCGGCTTCGTCGGCGAAGGGCTGTCGTACGTGCCGACCGGTGGCTTCGGCGCGGGTGTCGTCGCCCGTCTCGTCAATTACATCTCCCGCATCGACTACGACATCGTCGATATCCACCTGCGGCGGCCGGAATCCAGGGACGTCGAAATCGCGCGCTTCCTCGTGCGGAGCAAGACCATCGAACTGACCGCGCGGGGCGGCATCAAGCGGGCGCCCGACCTGGACATCCTCGACAGCCCGCTGGAATTGCAGGCCAACCTGGACATGTCGGGACGCGGCGCCGCCATCCTTTACAGCATGGGCCTGCTGCGCCAGGAAAAGAACGAGGACGGCTACTGGCGGGGGCCGGAGTTCAGGATCTGGGGCACGCCGTCGAGGTCGGAATCGAACTTCTCGGACATCGTCCGCCAGGCCAGCGACGGCACCGTGAAGGGCGGGATCACGCGGCCGCTGTCCGGCCTCATCGGCAACGTGAAATATCGCTGGTTCGGCGACCCGCCGCGCGAGTTCGACCCCGAAGACGCGTTGTTGCCGGACGAGGATTCCGGCGGCGGGCCGGCGACGAAGTAGGGGGAGTGCGAATGGCGACGGAGCGGCGGGCGCCGCCCCGTCGGCCGGCGAACGTCAGGCGGATGCCGCGCCGTTCGAGTTGAAGATGTCGTGGTGCAGCTTCCACTGGCCATCTTCCTTCTTCCAGACCACGACGTACTTGCCCTTGTCGGCGACCGCGCCTTCCGCGGTGGACAGCGTGTACGTGCCGACCTCGATGGCGGTCGTGCCGAGCTGCTCGACCTCGACGCTCTTCAGCGCGGCGCCGCGGATGCCCGCGTCGATCGCGCCCTGCCAGAAGGCCGTGATGGCCTTGGTGCCCTTGCAGAAGTCGACGCCCTGCGGCATCAGGCGCGCCTTCTTCGTGTACATCTTGCCGACGGCCTTCGCATCACCGGCGGCAACGGCGGCGCCGAGCGCCTTGTTGTTCGCCTTGATCTGGTCGGCAACGGTCAACTTGGTGCGGCCGGCGGCCTTCTTTGCCGGCGCCTTCTTGGCCGGCGCTTTTCTGGCAGGCGCCTTCTTGGCGACGGCTTTCTTGGTTCCCATGGCTTTCACTCCTCCCGGATAGAGTTGGTTCCTGAACGAGGCGCATGCACGCGCCTGTTTCCGCGAACGCGGACGCGGCGAAGTGTAGTCGACATCCGCAGTCGTGACATCACGTGCGCGCTGCGATCAGCTCCACCTCCATCAACCATTCGGGCTTCAGCAGGGCTGGCACGCAGATCGCGGTCGCTGCCGGCTTGTGATCGCCCAGATGCTTCGCGCGCGCGGCGGCGTAGGCGGGATAGTTCTCGGTGCCGACGACAAAGGCGGTCAACTTCACGATATCGCCGACTTCCATGCCCGCGCCGCGGAGGATGGCGAGCAGGTTCTGCCACAGCTGCTCCGCCTGCTCCCCGGCATCGGCGGACACCGTGCCGTCGGGGCGGGCGCCGATCTGTCCGGCGGTGTGCAGGACGCGTGCGTTCGGCGGGATCACGACGCCGTGGCTGTACGCGTTGTTGAAGGGCGTCATGATGCCGCCGGGATTGATCGGTTCGTTCATGGGTAGCGTTGCTCCTGGTTGGGGAAGACGCGAAGAAGGATAGCCCAGTCCTCGCGCGACGGCTCAGGCCGATGCCTGCAGCGGCAGCTCGACGCGCACGACCTCGTCCGGCTCGCCCGGGTCGATACGGAAACCGAGCGCCTTGCACAGCCCGAGCATCGCATGGTTGTGGATCAGCACTTCCCCGTAGAGCAGGACGGTGCCGCGCCGCGTCTGGTAGTCGATGATCCGATGCATCAGGGCCTCGCCCAGTCCGCGACCCTTGAAGTCGGTGCGCACGAGGATCGCGAACTCCGCCTGCTCGTTGTTCGCGTCAGACACCGCGCGCACGACGCCCAGCGTTTCCGGCTGGCCGTCCGCTCCCTGCCGGGTAGCGATCAGCGCCATCTCGCGGTCATAGTCGATCTGCGTGAAGCCGGCCAGAAATTCGTGGTTGAAACGATTGGTCACGCGGAAGAAGCGGAAGCGCAGGTCCTCCGCGCTGACCCGCTCGAGGAAGGCGCGGTGCATCGGTTCGTCCTCCGGCCGGATGGGCCGCACCGTGACGACTTGCCCGTCCTCGAGCGTCATGCTCGCTTCGAGCTCACCGGGATAGGGCCTGATCGCGAGCCTGCCCACCGGCTGCGCCGCGACGCTTGCGCGGGCGTCGAGCGCGAGCACGCCGCGCGCGTCGCAGAGCAGTGGATTGATGTCGAGTTCGACGAGCCGTGGATGGTCGATCACCAGCTGGGAGAGGGCCAGCAGCGCATCCGTCAGCGCCTCGAGGGCGGCCGGCGGCCGGTCCCGGTAGCCGCGCAGCAGGCGCGCGATGTCGGTGCGTGAGACGAGATCGCGCGCCAGCGCGCTGTTCAGCGGTGGCAGCGCCACCGCGGTGTCCCGCAGCACCTCGACTGCGGTGCCGCCGGCGCCGAACACGATCGCCGGTCCGAACACCGGGTCCGTGGTCAGGCCGAGCAGCAGCTCGTAAGCGCCGCCGCGCGCCACCATCCGCTGCAGCGTGTAGCCGGCGAGGCGCGCCTGTGGCCGATGCTGGCGCAGGTTGTCGTCGATGCGCCTCAGCGCGGCCGCGAGCTGTGCCTCGTCGTCGATATCGAGCTGCACGCCGCCGATGTCCGACTTGTGCGAGACGTCGGGCGACAGCAGCTTCACCGCCAGCGGAAAGCCGAGCTTCGCCGCCGCCGCCAGGGCTTCGGCGTGCGTCGTGACCCGCACGGATTCGACGACCGGGATCCCGTAGGCCGCGAGCAGTGCCTTCGCCTCGAGTTCGCCGAGCTGGGCGCGCGCGTCCGCCGACGCCGCGGCGCCCAGCGCCTCGTCGATGATCCCGCGCGCGCGCGCCGCGTCGTGCGCGCGCAGCGCGCGGCTGTCCGGGGTTTCGCTCAGGCTCGCCTGGTTGCGCGCGTAGTGCACGAGCTGCAGGTAGGCGCGAACCGCCGAAGTCGGCGTGTCGTACTGCGGCACGCCGGCCGTGCTCAGCGCGTGGCGCGCGGCAGCCACCGCCGGCCCGCCCATCCAGACGGCGAACAGCGGCCGGCGCGCCGTGGCCGCGAATGCGGCGACCGCGCGCGCAACGGCGAGATTGTCGACGAGCGCGGTCGGCACCAGCATCACCAGCAGCGCGTCGTAGGCCCTGCTCTTCGCGAGCACCTGCAGCGCCGCGGCATAACGTTCGGCGGCGGCGTCGCCGACGATGTCCACGGGATTGGCCCGTGACCAGGTGGCCGGCAGCAGCGCATCGAGCTCGGCGACGAGTTCGGGCTCGAGCGTGGCGAGCGTGCCGCCGCCGGCGGCCACCGCGTCCGCGGCGAGCACGCCGAGCCCGCCGCCGTTGGTCAGGATCGTCAGTCGTTCGCCACCCAGCCGGCCACGCGGATGCGCGAGCGTTTCCGCCGCCTCGAAGAGTTCGTCGATGCTGTCCACGCGCAGCACACCCGCGCGGCGCATGGCGGCGTCGAAGACGTTGTCGCCGCCGGTGATGGCACCCGTATGCGAGTTCGCCGCGCGCGCCCCGGCGGCGTTGCGCCCGGCCTTGATCAGGACCACCGGCTTGTGCCGCGCCACCGCACGCATCGCGGACAGGAACTTGCGCGGCGCCATCACCGATTCGATGTAGAGCAGGATGGCCTTGGTCTCGGGCAGGTGGCCGAGGTAGTCGACGAGATCGCCGAAGTCGATGTCCATCGCGTCGCCCAGCGACACGAAGTGCGAGAAGCCGATGTCCCGGGCGTTCGCCCAGTCGAGGATCGCGGTGCACAGCGCGCCCGACTGCGAAACGAAGGCCAGCGGCCCAGGCCGCCCCGACGCATGCGCGAAGCTTGCGTTGAGGCGCGTGCCCGGGACCAGCAGCCCGACGCAGTTCGGGCCGAGCAGGCGCAGCTGGTATTTCTTCGCCGCGGCGAGGCAGGCCGCGACGATGCCCGGGGTGTCGGGTGCCGAGCGCGGCAGGGCGGTGATGGCGATCGCCGCGCGCGTGCCGCGCGCACCGAGTTGTTCGACGATCGTCGGCAGCGTCGCGGGCGGCGTGCAGATCACGGCGAGGTCCGGCGCCGCGGGGAGGGCGGCGATTTCCGGGAAGCAGGGTTGGCCGTCGATCTCCGCATGGCGCGGATTGACCGCCCACACCGGGCCTTCGAAGCCGCCCTGCACGAGGTTGCGCAGCACGATATGCCCGACGCTGTCGGGGCGCGCGGAGGCGCCAATCACGACGACCGAAGTCGGGCGGCACAGCCGCTCCAGATGGATCACGCTCACGGAAGACTCCTTCAATCGTTTTGCCGGGCAGTCGTGGCAAGGCTACCCGAGCCCGGATACCGTCGACGACTCTTCCTCGCAATGTGTCATGCACGCCACAAGAATCCGGGAATTGCTGATTAATTACCGACAGCAGAGGCCCGGGCTGATCTATATCAAAAGTTTCCTGCAGTTCAGTGTGGAAAATATTGAAGAAATTTCAATCAAGGGACTCCATGCGGGGCCCCTGTTTTTCGACACTGGAGAATGGCAATGAAGAATTCCAAGACGAGCGTTCGACTGGCGGTCGCCGCGGCCATGCTGGCCTGCGGCGTGGGTTCGGTTTCGGCAGCGGACGATGTCGCGGCCCTGCAGGCCCGCCTCGCGCAGATGGAGCAGCAGATGGCCGCGCTGAAGGCGGAACTCGCGAAGGTGGCGGCCACCGCCCCGGCGCAGGAGCAGAAGGTCCAGGAAATCGAGACGCGCGTCGCCAAGGTCGAACAGGCCGCCCCGGCTGCCGCCCCCGCGGCCAAGAAGGGCAACCGTGTGTTCTTCCGCGGCGGTTATGCGGCGATGGTCGACGACCGCAGCAACGGTGCCTTCACCGACATGAACGACATCTCCGGCGCGCTCGGCGCGGCTGGTCTGCCGTCCGTCAAGAACGGCCAGGATGACGGCTGGTACTTCGGCGCCGGTTTCGACTTCCTGCTCTCCGACAACGTCTTCGGCCTGCTGCCCGGCACCTGGGCGCTGGCGGAACTCGGCCTCGAATTCCGCGACCTCGGCAGCGAGGAAGTGCACGTCGTCGGCCCGGTCGCCGAATGCCTGCTGCTGAACGAAGTGTTGGCCGGCGGCCTCGGTGGCGCGGTCAACTGCACCGGCATCCGCGGCCAGGAAAACCTGATGATGCTGACCGTCAGCGCGGCGCCGAAGCTGAAATTCAACGAGGGCGGCAAGTTCCGGCCCTGGCTGATTCCGGCCGGCCTCGACCTGAACGTCGTCTCGCCGCCGTCCGACTCGACGAACTACCTCGACATCGGCGTGCAGTTCGCCGGTGGCGTGGACTACGAAATCATCCCGGGCATCACGCTCGGCGCGGACCTGCGCTACCACCTGTCGGCCGACCTGACGGACCCGGACTACAACGCCGCGGCGCTGCAGGCAGCGAGCAACGCCGGCCTGACGCTGAACCCGGACAACAACCTCGACACCTGGACCGCCGGTATCTCCCTCGGTATCGCGTTCTGATTGCCGGCGCTGCCGGGATTCCCCGCGCAGCGCCGCGCCTTTCACATCCCGCCAGTCCCCGCGCCGCTTCCCCGGCGGTGCGGGGACTTCTAGACTCCGGTCACACCTGAACCGGAGATTCGACGATGAGCACCCGCCGCCAGCAGCTCAAGCAGCTTGCCGACGCCTTCACTGCGACCTTCAACGCGCACGATCTCGACGCGACGATGGCCTTCTTCGCCGACGATGCCGTCTACGAGGAGATGCACGGTCGGGTGAACGAGGGCAAGGCCGCAATCCGCAAGGCCTTCGAACCGCTGTTCGCCAAGCGTTTCGGGACCATGCGTTTCGACGAAACCGACACCTTCATCGACGCCGACGCCGGCAAGGTCATGGCGAGCTGGCACCTGCACCTGACGCTCGACGGCAAGCCGGTTGCGCTCAGCGGTCTCGATCTGCTGCATTTCGGCGCCGACGACAGGCTCGTGCGCAAGCTGACCTTCTGCAAGGCGAAGCAACCGCTTTACGTGGAGTTTTGAGCACGCGGCAGGAGAACTCCGCCCGCGTGCGGTCTTCGTGCCGCAGACGCTGGTCTCGCCCGGGACGGGAGAGGTGAAGAGGCCTCCGGCTCGAGGGGCTCGAGCCGGCGCCGACGCCCGCTTCCTGATATGGAGGGTAGGCAGCGCGTGCCGAAGAAGGATGAGCGTGCGGATCGGGTGCGGTTTCCTCAGCCCGGCATGTACACGCCGCCGTTGACGTGCAGGGTCTGCCCGGTGACGTAGGACGAGTCCTCGGACAGCAGGAAGGCGACGACGCCCGCGATCTCGCGCGGTTCGCCGCTGCGCTTCATCGGGGTTCTCTCGCGCATCTGCGCATATTCGTCCTCCGGCAGCACGCCCTCGAGGCGCTCGTGCCAGATGAGGCCGGGCGCGATGACGTTGGCCGTGACGCCGTACGGGGCGAGGTCCTTCGCGATCGAATGCGTATAGCCGACGATGCCGGCCTTCGCCGCCGCGTAAGGCGCCTGCCCCGGCCCCGGATCGTAGGCGTAGAGGGACGCGAAATTGACGATGCGCCCGAACCCGCCGTGCCGCATCGGCTCGCAGAATGCGCGCGTGCAGTGGAAGCTGCCGTAGAGATTGACGCGCATGATGATGTCGAAGGTCTTCGCCGCCATCCCCCACGGCGCCCCGGCCCCGGCGACCCCCGCGTTGTTGACGAGATAGGCGACGTGCCGTCCCTGCGCGTCGAGCTCCGCGCGCAGCGCGTCGACCTCGTTCTCCCGCGTGACGTCGAGCGCGCGCGCCTCGATGCGCGTCCGCTCCTCGCTGTCGAACTGTTCGAGCCAGCTGGCGGCGTCCGCGATGCGGCGATCGGTTGCGAGCACCGTCGCGCCGTCGCGGAGCAGTCGTTTCACGATCGCGGTACCGAGGCCGCCGAAGGCCCCGGTCACGAGGGTCAGTCCACGCACGAGCATCGGCGGCCTCAGTAGGACTTCGGCAGCTCGAGCACGCGCTCGGCGATGTAGTTGAGGATCATCTCGCGGCTGACGGGCGCGATGCGCGGGATCAGCATTTCGCGGAAATAGCGCTCCACGTGGTACTCCTTCGCGTAGCCCATGCCGCCGTGCGTCAGCACCGCGGTTTCGCAGGCCCGGAAGCCGGCCTCGGCCGCGAGGTACTTCGCGGCATTGGCGAAGGCGCCGCACTCCTGGCCGCTGTCGTACATCGCCGCGGCCTTCCAGGTCATGAGATCCGCCGCCTCGAGCTCCGCCCAGTTGCGCGCGAGCGGGTGCTGGATCGCCTGGTTCTGGCCGATCGGCCGGCCGAACACGACGCGCTCCTTCGCGTAGGTCACGGCGCGCTTGAGGGCCGCGCGGCCGAGGCCGACGGCTTCACCGGCAATCAGGATGCGCTCGGGGTTGAGCCCGTGGAGGATGTAGTGGAAACCCTTGCCTTCCTCGCCGATCAGGTCTTCCTTCGGCACCGGCATGCCGTCGTAGAAGACGGCATTGGAGTCGACCGCCTTGCGGCCCATTTTCGGGATTTCGCGCACCTCGGCGTAGCGCTTGTCGAGCGTCGTGTAGAAGAGGCTCAGGCCCTCGGTCTTCTTGCGGCACTGGTCCTTGGGCGTCGTGCGGGCCAGCAGCAGCACCTTGTTCGCGCGCTGAGCCATCGAGGTCCAGTGCTTCGCGCCGTGAATCACGTAGCCGGTGGCCGTGCGCTCCGCGCGGGTGTCGAGCTGGGTGGTGTCGAGGCCGGCGTTCGGCTCGGTGACGCCGAAGCAGGCCTTGTCCTCGCCCCGGATCAGCGGCGGCAGCATGCGCTGCTTCTGCTCTTCGCTGCCGAAGACCACGACCGGGTTCAGGCCGAAGATGTTGAGATGCAGCGCGGAGGCGCCGGACAGGCCGGCGCCGGACTCGGCGATGGCCTGCATCATGATCGTGCCCTCGGTGATGCCGAGCCCCGAACCGCCGTAGGCCTCCGGCATCGCGATGCCGAGCCAGCCGCCCGCGACGACCTCGGCGACGAATTCCTCCGGGTAGTGCCCCTCCGTATCGCATTTCAGCCAGTACTCGGCGTCGAAACCGGCGCAGAGCTTGTTGATTGCATCGCGTATCGCAAGCTGGTCTTCACTCAGCTGGAAATCCATCGGGGGCTACCTCGGGCAACTAGGAATCGGGAACGGTGAAGCCGGACCGTACGCGCCGCCGCGCGAGGCTGTCAAGGCGCGTCCGGGAGGCTCGCCAGCAGGCCGCCGAAGGGCCAGAATCAGGCCATTCACGAGCGGGGGGCGGCGCACGGATGAACGAGCATTTCAGCAGTGGTTGTGCCTGGGTCGACGGGGAATTCGTGCCGATTTCGGAGGCGCGCATCCCGATCCTCGACATGGGCTTCTCTCGCTCGGACTGCACCTACGACGTCGTCGCGGTGTGGGAGGGCGGGTTCTTCCGTCTCGACGATCACCTGGACCGCTTCGAGCGCAGCTGCCTGTGCCTGCAGCTGCAGCCGCCGCCGCGCGCGGAGATCCGGCGCATCGTCTTCGAGTGCGTGCGCCGCAGCGGGCTGCGCAACGCCTATGTCGAGGTGATTGCGACGCGCGGCGTGCCGCTGGCCGGCCAGCGCGATCCGCGCGCGATCAGCAATCGCTTCTACGCCTACGCGATTCCCTACGTCTGGATAGCGAACCCCGAGAAGCAGGCGCAGGGCCTGAAGCTCGTCATCGCGCGCGGCGTCGAGCGCATCGCGCCCCGCGCGGTCGACCCGACGGTGAAGAACTTCCACTGGGGCGACCTCGTGCGCGGCCAGTTCGAGGCCTACGAGCGCGACGGCGACACGGTGGTCCTGCTCGATGCGGA
>Ga0255182_1000562_pt1 | contig 23793 bp, 25 predicted proteins | sample Atl_UVDOM_RepA_8_FD_188420 | JGI IMG/M metagenome (GOLD analysis project Ga0255182, IMG submission 188420) | Freshwater microbial communities from Altamaha River, Georgia, United States - Atl_UVDOM_RepA_8d | ecosystem: Environmental > Aquatic > Freshwater > River | place: USA: Georgia...
CCGTGACCGATGCGGATCTCGTCGTCACCGACGTGTGGGTCAGCATGGGCCAGGAAGACGAGGCCGCGGCGCGCCGGGTGGTTTTCGCGCCCTATCAGGTCACCAGCAACCTCATGTCGCGAGCCAATCCCGGAGCGCTGTTCATGCATTGTCTGCCTGCTCACCGCGGCGAGGAAGTCGCGGCGGAGGTCATCGACGCGCCAGACAGCGTCGTATGGGAGGAGGCTGGGAACAGGTTGCACGCGCAGAAGGCGCTGCTGGAGTTCTTGTTCAGCCAGTCGACCTGAGCAAGATGCGGATACTCGTCTGCAACGACGACGGCTACCGGGCGGACGGTATCCTCGTGCTGGCCGAGGCACTCCGCAGGATCGCGACGGTCCAGGTCGTGGCTCCTGCCGACAATCGCAGCGGCGCCAGCAACTCGTTGACGCTGGACCGTCCCCTGCGCGTGCGAACGGCCGGGGATGGCAGCCAGGCGGTCGACGGAACGCCTGCGGATTGCATCAACCTCGCCTATCACAGCCTGCTCGATGCGAAGCCGGACCTCGTGTTCTCCGGCATCAACGCCGGTGAGAACCTGGGCGACGACGTGGTGTATTCGGGCACCGTGGCCGCCGCGATGGAGGCCTGCATGCTGGGAACACCCGCGATTGCGGTCTCACTGGCAGGCGAGAACCCTACCCATTATGCTAGCGCCGCCACCATTGCACTCGAGCTCGTCGAGCGCTTTCGCGCCGGCGGATTGCCGAGAAGTTCATTACTGAACGTTAACGTGCCGGACCTGCCGCGGGAAGCACTGCGCGGCGTACGCGTGACCCGCCTCGGGCGGCGTCACAAGGCTCCCGCCAGCGTCCCCCAGATCGATCCGAAAGGCCGGCCCGTGTACTGGATAGGCCCGGCCGGTCCGCCTGGAGACGACGCGGGGCCGGGTACGGATTTCAGGGCGATTGCTGATGGTTACGTGTCGATAACACCGCTGCAGATGGATCTGACAGCGTACGGGATGATGGAAGAACTTGCGGACTGGCTTGGAAAATAACGTCACTGCGATGATGGCCGACCGGATCGGTATAGGCATGACTTCTCAACGGGCCCGCAACCGGCTCGTCGACCAGCTGCGCACGATGGGTATCACTTCCGAAGTGGTGCTCGACCTCATTCGCACGACGCCGCGTCATCTGTTCGTGGACGAGGCGCTCGCCAGTCGCGCCTATGAGAACAACGCCCTGCCGATCGGATACGGGCAGACCATCTCGCAGCCTTACGTCGTGGCCGCGATGACCCAGGCCCTGCTCGAAACCGGCCCCATGGCGCGGGTGCTTGAGATCGGGGGGGGCTGCGGCTATCAGAGCGCGCTGTTGGCGCGCATCGCAACGCAGGTCTACACCGTCGAGCGCATCGCGGCGCTTGCCAATCGCCTGCGCACCCGGCTCTACGAGTTGAAGATCTCCAACGTGCGCGTGAGGCACGGGGATGGTCGGCTGGGATGGCCGGCGCACGCCCCTTTCGACGCCGTGCTCGTGGCCGCCGCGGCGACTTCCGTGCCGCCCAAGCTGCTGGAGCAGCTGGCTGTCGGAGGGCGCGCGATCATGCCTATCGGCCGTCAGGGGGAACAGATGCTGACGCTCATCCGGCGCACCAGCGAGGGTTTCCAGGAAGAACACCTGCAACGCGTGAGTTTCGTGCCACTGCTGGAAAACGTGGACTGATCGACGCGTGTTCCGTACCCCGCTTCTCATACCGCTCGTGCTCGTATCCAGCGTCCTGTTCGTCGGGTGCGCGAGCCAGGCGCCGGCCCCGATTGAGCAGAAGGCCGCAACGGGCCAACAGGCCCGGCCGGCCGCAAAGCGCGTGACGTCCAGTGCGGCCGCGCCAGGGACGGCCGGCGCGCGCGGCAGCTATCGGGTCGCGAGCGGTGACACGCTGTACTCGATTGCGTTCCGTTTAGGCGTCGACCACCGCCAGCTGGCGCAGTGGAACGGCATCGAGAATCCGAATCGCATTTTCGTTGGCCAGATACTGAGGTTGTCGCCGCAGGGCGCGACGACCGCGCCAGCCCCGCGTCGCGCTGAACCTGTCGCAACGCCGTTGCCCGCGCCGTCGCCGGCCGTGGCGCAGCCTGCGCCCGCGCAGCCGGTCGCGGTGGCGCCACCGGCAATCGAAAGCAAGCAGACGGCTCCGATGACGGCCGCGGTAGGCGGCAGTCGCACGGTCAGCGGTGTGACTTGGAGCTGGCCAGCCGCTGGCAAGGCGCGTCGTGCGGTTGCCGCATCGGGCTCGGAAGGGCTCGAGATCCTGGGCACCCGGGGACAACCGGTCGCTGCAGCCGCGGCGGGCCAGGTCGTGTACAGCGGGAATGGACTCCGCGGTTACGGCGAGCTTATTATCATCAAGCACAATGACATTTTCCTGAGCGCCTACGCGCACAACGACAAGCGTCTCGTAAACGAAGGCGCCACTGTCAAGGCAGGACAGCAGATTGCCCTGATGGGCGATTCGGAGGCCTCCGAAGTAATGGTGCACTTCGAGATACGGAAAAGCGGCAAGGCTGTCAGCCCACTGCAGTTCCTGCCGCAGCGATGAGCACGGCCCGTGGTGCGCCAGTCGCGTAACAACAAGGGCAAGGACGTCGGTTCACCGGCTGAACTCGAACCATCCTCGCCCGATTTCGCCGCGGAGCCCGTGTTTCCCGAGCTTGCGGACCCCGAGTTCGCAACCGCCGGGCTCGAAGCCCCGATCACCGACCTCGACGACGTCGAGACGGCCGAGCTGGGCGACGCGGAAGTCGCGCCCGCTGCGCTGGCCAGCGCGGAAATGCCCGACGGCGAGCTCGATGCGACCCGGCTTTATCTCAACGAAATAGGTTACTCCTCGCTCCTGACCGCGGCGGAAGAGGTGCACTTCGCACGGCTCTCGCTGCGCGGTGACGAGGCTGCGCGGAAGCGCATGATCGAGAGCAACCTGCGGCTGGTGGTCAAGATCGCGCGACGCTATATGAACCGGGGACTCGCGCTGCTGGACCTCATCGAGGAGGGCAATCTCGGTCTCATTCGGGCGGTCGAGAAGTTCGACCCGGAGCGCGGTTTTCGCTTCTCGACCTACGCGACCTGGTGGATCAGGCAGACGATAGAACGGGCCCTGATGAACCAGACGCGTACGATCCGGCTGCCGATCCACGTCGTCAAGGAAATCAACGTCTATCTCCGCGCTGCGCGCCGCCTGGCCCAGACGCTCGAGCGTGAGCCCAGTCCGGAGGACGTGGCTCAACTGCTCGATCGACCGATCGAGGAGGTCAAGCGGATGCTGGGCCTGAACGAGCGCATTGCTTCAGTGGACAGCCCGTTGGATCGGGATTCGGATCGCACCCTGATCGATACGATTCCGGACGAGCACAATCGGGACCCTGCGCGGCTGCTGCAGGACAACGACGTCCAGCGGCACATGGAGATCTGGCTGTCGCAGCTCAACGACAAGCAGCGCGCGGTGGTGGAGCGGCGTTTCGGCCTCGACGGCCGCGAGATTGCCACGCTCGAAGAGGTGGGGAGCGAAATCGGCGTCACCCGCGAACGGGTGCGGCAGATCCAGATCGAAGCCTTGCGCAGGCTTCGGCTTATACTCGAACGCGAGGGTTTTTCGGTCGACGCGCTCTTTACCGAAACGTGAGCGCGATGAGCCCAGGGTTCAGGCTGGCGCAGCCAGCATGAACAGCGCGGCGGCCACCGATCTCGATTCCGAAACCAACACGTTGTAGCTCCGGCAGGCGGCTGCGGTATCCATGGTTTCGCAGCCGATTCCCCGGCCGAGCATCAGCGCCGTGAGCGGGCTGGCCAGAAATACCTGCCGCGGACCCGTGCCGAAGAGCAGCAGATCGGTACCCAGCGCACAGAGCCGCTCGATGTGGGATGCATTGAGCGCTTCGACGGTCGCAGGCAGCAGGTCGAGATCGATGTGTTCGCCGCAGAGGACGACGGGCCGGGTAATCCGCTGGTCACCCACCACCAGTTCGTGTGAACTGTACGAGCGGACGATGAGGTGACGGGCGGTCTGGTCGAGTTCGAATTTCATTTGGAGAGTCCGTGCTTCTCGGCGGGACAAGACGGCAGCCGACGGGCTTTCGGCGAGAATTTTACTGCAACTTGTACGAGGAATGGCGATGCGAGTGATTCTGTTGGGCGGCCCCGGGGCCGGTAAAGGGACCCAGGCCGATTTCATCTGCGCGGAATTTTCGATTCCGAAGATATCGACCGGCGACATGCTGCGAGCTGCCGTCAAGGCGGGCACGGAACTGGGGATGCAGGCGAAGGCGGTGATGGATGCGGGCGGGCTCGTGTCCGACGACCTCATACTCGGTCTGATCCGGCAGCGAATCGCAGAGCCGGATTGCGCGCGTGGTTTCCTGTTCGACGGTTTCCCGCGCACGATTCCGCAGGCGGAAGGTCTCGACGCGATCGGCGTCGGCATCGATCGCGTCATCGAGATTTCGGTGGACGATGAAGAAATCGTCAAGCGCATGTCCGGTCGCCGCGTGCATCCGGCGTCGGGCCGCACCTATCACACCGTTTTCAATCCTCCGCGCGTCGCCGGCGTCGACGACGTGACTGGTGAAGCCCTGGTCCAGCGCGACGACGACAAGGAGGAGACAGTGCGCCATCGTCTGCACGTCTACCATGAGCAGACGGAGCCTTTGATCGATTTTTACGCGGAAAAAGCCGCAAAAACGGCGGCCACGAAATTCGCGCGCATCGATGGCATCGGCAGCGTGGAGGCCATTCGTGAACGCATGCTTGCGGCCTTGAAGTAAGCGCGCACGGTTTTCTGCAAGGAAGGAACGCCATTCACGCAACGTTCACTGTTGCGTTGATCGAACATTGCAAACCACTTACGTGAATATTTTATGTAGAACCTTTACATATCATCGGTAGCTGATGTATATAAGCAAATGTGGTGTTGCAATTTTTGTTCAACCTATAGTTGAAGGGGACTCTTCACATGGCAACAGCGAAAAAGAAAGCTACCAGCAAGAAGGCTGCGGCGAAGAAGCCGGCTGCGAAAAAGGCAGTAGCCAAGAAGCCGGCTGCGAAGAAGAAGGTTGCGAAGAAGCCGGCCGCCAAGAAGGCCGCGAAGAAGAAATAGCTGAGGCATCCCCTCACGCTGTTTCGATGCGTAGGTGTCCGTTCGCAATCGTCCGCGGGCGGCCACCTTCGCACTAGCCCTGCCACCATTCGGTTCTCCCTCTCAGTTCGCTCACGCCGCCCGTCACGGGCACAATCGCGCCACGTCGCGCTGACCGGCCGACAACTTCCCTGACACTCGACAGATGCCTTCCTGATTGGCCCATCGCCTGCTTTGAAACATGTCGGAAGCCGACGAATCTCCTGAACGCGGCATCGTCTCGGCCATCACCGCACGAGCCCTGTTCGCGCTCAAGCACCTGCTCATCTGGTGCATGCTCGCGCTCGTCGCTTACTGGGCGTGGCTGGATCACGAAGTCATCGCCAAGTTCCAGCAACGGCGCTGGGATCTCCCCGGCAGGATCTACGCCGCGCCTGTCGAGCTCTATGCCGGTCTTCAGCTCGGCCCAGCCAAGCTCGCCACGCTGCTGGATGACCTCGGCTATCGGCGGGTGCGCAGTCCGCGCGGCCCTGGTCAGTTCGCCGAGGGCAAGACCGCGCTCGTGGTGCATACCCGCGGCTTCACCTTCTGGGACGGGGCCGAGCAGCCCCGCTCGGCCCTCATCCGTTTCGAGGGTGGACGCATCCGGTCCATCGTGCAGCGGGCGGACGGGGCGGAAATAGGTCTTATCCGGCTCGACCCGGCGGAAATCGGCCGCATTCATCCCGCCACCTTCGAGGACAGGGTCCTGCTGTCGGCAGCGGAGTTGCCGGCCTTTTTCACGCGTGCCCTGATCGCGGTCGAGGACAGCCGCTTCGACGAACACATCGGTGTCGATTTCCTCGGCATTGCGCGCGCGGTGGTGGTGAACATCCAGCGCGGCGGCATCGAGCAGGGTGGCAGCACGCTTACCCAGCAGCTGGTCAAGAATCTGTTCCTGACCCGCGAACGCACCCTGACGCGCAAGCTGAAGGAGGCGATGATGTCGATCTCGATCGAGCGTGCCTACAGCAAGCGCGAAATTCTCGAGACCTACGTCAACGAGGTGTTCCTCGGGCAGGACGGCAATCGCGCCGTGCACGGCTTCGGCCTTGCGGCCCAGTTCTACTTCGGCCGTCCGCTCGGGGAACTCGGGGTGGCCGAGCAGGCGCTGCTCATCGGCATGATCCGGGGGCCCTCCTACTACAATCCGTTCAAGCATCCCGAACGCGCCCTCGCGCGGCGGAATGACGTCCTGGGCAGGCTGCTCGATGCCGGGTTGCTGACCGAGGCGCAGGCAGAGGCGCTGCGCGGCTTGCCGGTGGAGCTGCGCCAAGGCGCCTGGAGTGGCGGTGCACGTTACGCGGCCTTCCTCGACCTGGTGCGTCGCCAGTTGAAGCGTGAATACCGCGAGGCGGATCTGCAGACCGCTGGCCTGAAGATCTTCTCGACGATGGACCTCTCGGTGCAGCACGCCGCCGAGAAATCGGTCGTCGAAGGCATTCGGACGCTCGAGCGCTCACGCCCGACGATGCAGGGCAAGCTGCAGGCGGCGCTCGTAATCACCGATACGCAGTCGGGGGATATCAAGGCACTCGTCGGCGACCGCGGAAATTCACCGGGCGGATTCAATCGTGCGCTGGATGCCAAGCGGCAGATCGGCTCGCTGATGAAGCCATTCGTCTACCTCACGGCGCTATCCGAGCCCGCCCGCTTCAACGTGTTGACCGAACTGAAGGACGAGCCGCGAACCTACCGCAGCGATACGGGCAAGGTATGGTCGCCCCAGAACTACGATCGAACCTATCGCGGGCCGGTCTCGATGCAGGACGCGCTCGCCAGCTCTCTGAACCTCGCGACTCTCGATCTCGGGTTCAGGGTCGGCCTCCCGCGCGTCGCGGCCACCCTGCGCAAATTCGGGTATCGCGGAACCCTGCCCAATTACCCGGCCTTGTTCCTCGGAGCGGTCGACATGCCTCCCTATGAGGTTGCCCAGCTTTACCAGACGATTGCGAACGATGGCTTCCGCAGCCCGCTGCGGGCGATTCGGGCCGTCGTCGACAGCAACAACACACCCCTGCAACGCTACGGCCTGAAGATCGAGCGCGTCGTCGATGCGCCTACAGCCTTTCTGACACGTTACCTGCTGACCCGCGTCGTGGAACGCGGTACAGCTCGCAGCCTGACCGCGGTGTTTCCCGGCTCTTTGCCGCTGGCCGGGAAGACCGGGACGTCCGACGATGCGCGCGACAGCTGGTTCGTCGGCTTCGGTGGCGATCTGCTCGGCGTCGCATGGGTGGGTCGCGATGACAACAAGCCGGCGGGACTCACTGGCGCCACGGGTGCCTTGCGGATCTGGTCCGATACGATGCGCGAGAGCGGGATCAGCGCGGTCAACATGGAACCCCCGCCGAATATCGAATGGCACCGGATGAGCGCGGACGGGCGCGCACTCGCCGATGCCAGCTGCAGCGGCGCCGTGATGGTGCCCCTGAACATCGACCACTTGCCGCAGGCGGTGCAATCCTGCGCGAGTCCGCCCGCGCCGGGTGTATGGTCAACGATCAAGGAGTTTCTGCATTGAACAGACGTTTTCTCGCGCCCTGGGCGGGCCTGCTGCTGCTTGCCGGCTGTGCGTCGAACCAGCCGGGGATGGCGCCGATCGAGGCGCGACAGATCAGGAAGCCCGAAGCGGTTGTGCGTGTACCGCCGCCAGTGGCGGCGAAGCCCGTGCCTGCGCCGCAGGCAAATGGCGTGGTCGTCAAGCCGCTGGAAGATGCCGCAAGTCCCGCCGAGGCCGCGATTGCGCTGCCGGTGCCTGGCGAGGCCATGCCACTGCCCTCGGACACGGCGGCCCTCCCGGGCGAACTCGGCGCAGCACCCATGGTGCCCGCTGTTGCCGAACTCGTGGCAAAAGCCGACCAGGCCAGCGCGTCCGGCCAGCACGATGCCGCGCGTGCCAATCTGGAACGTGCGCTCAAGATCTCGCCGCGTGACGCCACCCTCTGGCACCGGCTCGCCACGGTTTCCTACGCCCAGGAGGACTGGGCGCAGGCGAAAGCGCTGGCCGAGCGCTCCCTGTCGCTGGCACCGGCCGGTAGTCCGCTCGGCGCGCGGAACTGGACGCTCATCGGCAATGCCGAGAGCAAGCTGGGCAATCAGTCCGCGGCGTCCGCCGCGTTCGGACGCGCGGGCGTGTCGACGCCGTGAGCGCGCCCGGCGCTTGTTCGCGCGAGGGTGCGGGCGAGCGGGGCACGACCCTGCAGGGCGTAAGCGAACGCAATCACCTCGGCGACCGCGACGTAGAGTCGTGCCGGTATCTGCTGGTCGAGATCGACCTTGCTCAGGATGCCGACGAGTGCGCGGTCTTCGCGCAGCGGCACGGCGTGCTCGCGCGCTACGGCGATGATCCGGTCGGCGACCTCGCCGCTACCCTTCGCCGTGACCCGCGGCGCACCCTCTCCGTCCCAGCGCAGGGCGACGGCCAGCGATAATTCCCGCTGTTCGGGCATGTCAGATTTTCGTGTCCACGAGGCCGTTGCGCAGATGGCGCAGCGGGTTAGGCGCGTCGATGGCCCGCAGGCTCACCGGTGACAGCTCGAAACCGGCCTCCGTCAGGCCTCGCTCGAGCTCGTCGACCCTGCCGACCATCATTTCCCGCAGCGCTGGCGCGTCGCTCCACAGCGTCACGGCGAGGTGATTGCCGCGCAGGCCGATACGCGCACGGAACTCGCCCAGCGAAGGGAGCGCGAGCGCCAGGCTCAGTTCGAGCGGAAGCTCCTCCTGCTGGCCACGGCCCTGCGCGTCCCCTTCCACTTCGATGTCCAGCGTTTCGACCCCGTGCTCGGTCCGGTAAGGGATCTCGGTGAACGCGAAGAACTCGCCGCGCGCCGTTGCCGCTGCGTGCTGAAGCTGGTGGGTGGTGACCCTCGCGACGCCAGCGTCGACGTCAGTCGCCAGGCTGCGCAATACCGTCACCACGGATTCTTCCACTGCTGCTTCCGCTGGGGGCTGGCTGGCAACCGCGCGGGGATCCTGCAAAAAGGCAGGAGGGCTGCCTGGGGTGGCTTGGCGCCGGCCGCCACTGTGCAGCAGCTGCTCATCGATCAGCTGGCGCAGCGCGAGTAGCTGGAACTTGAGATCCCGCGTCGGCGGGCCTGCATCCGGCACGGCGGTCTGCTCAGCCAGGGCGGTCTCGAGTTGCGGGCCGGAGAGCACCAGCGCGCGCCGGAGCTCCTCGGGCCGCGTCAGGTTCGAAAGCTCCGGCAGCAGCGCGACCAATTGCGAGATCCTCGACTGAATCTGCTGCACGGCCGGCACCGAGCCTGCGCCGGGCAGGGGAACGGTGAGACGATTGAGAACCTCGTCGACTGGCTCCTGCGCCGGCAGCGTGAGCTTTAGAGCCCCTGCCACTGTCGCGCTCGTGCCGGCCGGCGCAGCCTTGGGCACCGGCGCCGGATCGACGACTGCAAGTTGTGGTTGCGGACCCAGCGTCGTAACCCGCACCTTCAAGGCCGAGCCCGGTGCGAGGTCGAGGTCCGTTTTCGCGATCACTTCCGTGCCCCCGATCGAAACTCGCATCGAGGAATGATCGACCCGGCCGATAACGCTGACAGTCAGCAGTTGACCCACCAACCAGCCCTGTGCCGACGCGAGCGTCCGCGCCGGGGTCGTAGAGGAGGCAGGAGGCAGATCGATGCGCATGGATCGAGCAGCGGCCGCTGCCGCGCAAACTTGAAATGATGCGACCGTTGAACGATCGCCCGGTGGCCGCACCGTCTGATGCCGCCGGCGAGCAGCCCCGATGACGATCGGCCACCTGTGGTATGTCCGTCGCAATGGGGCATCCCGAGGACCCTTCCCCTCATCGATGATCGAAACGAACATCGCATTGGGGCGAATCGTCGCCAGCGACGAGATCAGCGTCGACGGTGCCCACTGGCAGCCGGCTGCCGAATACCCGGATTTTGCAATCCTGAAGCGCAATGGTGGACAGCCGACGACCGCGCGACGCCTCGATGAACGCACGACCGAGCGCAGGCGGACGGCAGCCGAACCCGCTGCCGGACAGCGGCGAGGTCGCGACCGGCGCGAGCCTGAGCAGGCGCAAGTCGCCGAGCGGCGGCGGCGGGCGGTCCGCGTCTGGCAGGGCCTGCGCAGCACACCGGACAAGGTAAGGTCGACCCCGTTCGTCCTCGGGGCGGCCTTGCTGGCCTCACTCCTGCTCGCAGCGGTCATCCTGTCGCCCGCGCCGCGGAGTCCGGCCGACTGTGACGTACGCCCCGGGCCGGGCGTCAATTGGGAATTCTGCAACAAGGCGGCCGTCGACCTGCGTGGTGCCGTGCTCCGGGGCGCGGTGCTCAGGAACGCCCGCCTCGCCGGGGCCGATCTCAGTGGTGCCGATCTGCGCGAGGCCGACCTGGCCTATGCCGATCTGAGCGGCGCGGTATTACGGGATGCCGATCTCAGCGGTGCGCGGCTCGTGGGGATCAACGGCCGGGCCGCGAGCTTCGACAGGGCCCGCCTCATCGGCACCGATTTCGAATTCGCGGACCTCGTCGCGGCCGCGTTCGACGGCGCCGAGAGTACGGGCGCGCGCTTCGGTCAGGCTGTCATGCCCGGCGGAATCACCTGTGATTCTGCGCTGCCGCGCACCTGTGAACTGCCCCCCTGAGTGGCGTCACGGAAGGCGTCCAAAAGCGACCTTAGAAAGTCTTCAAATTTATATCTCCGGATGGCTTGAATTACTCGGCCCAAGTCATTAACATTCCGGGTCTGACAATTGCGGGGTGGAGCAGTCTGGCAGCTCGTCGGGCTCATAACCCGAAGGTCGCAGGTTCAAATCCTGCCCCCGCTACCATCTAAAAAGGCCCCGGGAAATCGGGGCTTTTTGCTTTTCGGCGGAGAAAAATGCACGGCAGCGACGCCATCGCACAGCTGATCGAGCCCACGGTCTCGGGCCTGGGCTACGAGCTATGGGGCATCGAACGGCAGCGCCTCGGACAGCGTCAGCTGATCCGGGTGTTCATCGATGCGCCGGATGGCATTGCACTCGAGGACTGTGAAAAGGTGAGCGCCCAGGTCGGCGACCTCCTCGAGGCCGAAAGCGCCGTCCGAGGGGATTACACCCTCGAAGTTTCTTCACCCGGCCTGGACCGGGTGCTGTTCCACCCCGGCCAATGGCAGCGTTTCCTCGGCATGGAAGTCCAGGTCAGGCTGCGCATGCTCATCGACGGGCATCGCCGTCTGGTCGGCAGGATCCTGGCTGCGGACGACGAGCAGGTGACCATCGCCGCAGCCGACGGCGAGCGGCAGATTCGACACAACATGATTGAAAAGGCGAGGTTGGTGCCGGTGTGGCCCGAGCCCGCCGTGGGCAAGGCGCGTCCCAAGAAAGTTGAGCGGGAATAGAACATGAACAAGGAAATCCTGACGGTCGTAGACGTCGTGTCGAACGAGAAGGGCGTGCCGAAGGAGGTCATCTTCGAAGCCTTGGAAGCCGCACTCGCGAGCGCGACCAAGAAGCGTTTCACCGAAGACGTCGACGTGCGCGTCGCGATTGACCGCTCCAGCGGCGACTACGAGGCTTTCCGACGCTGGGAGGTCATCGACCGCGCGGCGCGTTACGCCGAACTCGAACTGGTCAACGAGGGGGACGAGCCCGACCTCGAGTTTCCGGAGCGCCAGATCTTCCTTGAAGAAGCGTCCGAGAAGCAGTTCGGCATCAAGGTCGGCGAATTCCTCGAAGAGCCGCTGGAGGCGGCGGAGTTCGGCCGCATCGCGGCGCAGACCGCCAAGCAGGTCATCGTGCAGAAGGTCCGCGAAGCCGAACGTGCCCAGGTGGTGGAGGCCTTCCAGGGCCGTATCGGCGATCTGGTCATGGGCGTCGTCAAACGGCTGGAGCGGGGCAGCATCTTTCTTGACCTCGGCGGCAACGCGGAAGCGGTCATCCCCAAGGAACATGTGATTCCGCGCGAAGTGGTGCGCCCCGGAGATCGCATCCGCGGCTACCTTTTCGATGTGCGCCCCGAGAAACGGGGTCCGCAACTGTTCGTCAGCCGCACCGCCCGCGAACTTCTCATCGAGCTCTTCAAGCTTGAGGTGCCCGAGATCGGCGAGGGCGTGATCGAGGTGCACGGTGCGGCACGTGATCCCGGTCTGCGTGCGAAAATCGCGGTGAACAGCACCGACCCCCGCATCGATCCGGTCGGTGCGTGCGTAGGTATGCGCGGCTCGCGGGTGCAGGCCGTGTCCAACGAGCTTGCCGGTGAACGCGTCGACATCATCCTGTGGGACGAGAACCCCGCCCAGTTCGTGATCAACGCGATGTCGCCAGCGGACGTCGTCTCGATCCTGGTCGACGAGGACAAGGGCAGCATGGACGTCGCGGTTGCCGAGGAGCAGTTGTCCCAGGCTATCGGCCGCAACGGCCAGAACGTCAGGCTGGCGAGCCAGCTGACGGGTTGGGAGCTCAACGTCATGACCGAGGCCGACGCCGAGCAGAAGAGCGAGGCGGAAACGATGAAGGCGCAGAAGACCTTCATGGACCTGCTCGACGTCGACGAGGAAATCGCGGCCATTCTGGTGCAGGAGGGCTTCGCTTCGATCGAGGAAATCGCCTACGTGCCCGAGCACGAGATGATGGCCATCGAAGAATTCGATGAAACGCTGGTCCAGGAACTGCGGCAGCGCGCCAAGGACCTGTTGCTCACGCGCGCGATTGCATCGGAAGAGCAGTTGGGCGATGCGCATCCGGCCGAGGACCTGCTCAACATGGACGGCATGACCCAGGAGCTGGCCTACCAGCTTGCGGGACGCGGCATCGTCACGATGGAGGACCTCGCCGAGCAGTCCATCGACGATCTGCTCGAAATAGAAGGCATGACCGAAGAACAGGCCGGGCAGTTGATCATGACCGCACGCGCCCCGTGGTTCGACGAAGATGCCAAGTCTGAGGGTGAGGGTTGATCATGGCTGAGATTACGGTCCGCGAATTCGCCAACGTCGTCGGTGTTCCTGTCGAGCGCCTGATTACCCAGCTCAACGACGCAGGCCTGCAGGGCAAGAAGTCCGAGGACCCGATCTCCGAGCAGGAGAAGAGCCAGCTGCTGGCGCACCTGCGTCGCATGCACGGCAAGGAGGGAGCCGCCCCCGAGCCGAGCAAAATCACCCTGAGCCGCAAAACCGTCAGCGAAATCAAGATTCCAGCCGACAAGGCCCGCACCCGCTCGCGGGTGGGCGTCGCGAAGCCCGGGGCCGCAAAGACGGTCGCCGTCGAGTTTCGCCGCAGCCGCACCTATGTGAAGCGCAGCGTCGTCGTCGAGGAAGAAACGGCACGCAAGGAACAGCAGGCCGAGCTCGAACGGCAGCGCCAGCTCGAGAATGAGCCGACTGGTGCCGAGGCTGCGGTCGTCGAAGCGCCGCCGCCCGCGCCGGTCGAAGAATTCCAGCTCGAGGAGCCGCCCGTCGTCGAGACTCCGGTGGAGTCGGCGCCGGTTGCCGTCGAGGAGGTCCCGGCGCCCGAGCCCGAGCCGGCGCCGCAGGTCGAGGCCCAGGCACCCCCGCCCCCGGTCGCGCGACCTGAAGCCACGCCTCCACGTCACGGCGAGCGCCGGGACGGGCCCGGTGGCGACCGCTCCGGTCGGGGCGCTGGTCGCAAGGAACTCCACGTGGCGGTCGACAAGTCCGGCAAGCGCAAGAAGAAATCGCCGCCACCGCGTCGATTCGTACCGCAATCCGCGGGCAAGCACGGATTCGAGCGCCCGACCCAGCCGGTCGTGCGTGAAGTGCTCATTCCCGAAAGCCTGACGGTTGCGGAGCTTGCGCAACGCATGTCGGTCAAGGCTGCCGAAGTCATCAAGGTGATGATGAAGATGGGCAGCATGGTCACGATCAATCAGATGATGGATCAGGACACCGCGCTGCTGCTCGTCGAGGAAATGGGGCACAAGGGCAAGCTGGTGCGCGAGAACGCACTCGAGGAGGAATTGCTCGAGTCGTCCGAGGGCGGTGGCGAGCTGCAGGCACGCGCGCCGGTCGTGACGATCATGGGCCATGTCGACCACGGCAAGACGTCACTGCTGGACTACATCCGCAAGTCCCAGGTGGCGGCCGGCGAGGCTGGTGGCATCACGCAGCACATCGGCGCCTACCAGGTCCAGACCGCGCACGGGCCAATCACGTTCCTCGATACGCCGGGCCACGAGGCGTTCACGGCGATGCGCGCACGCGGCGCCAAGGTCACGGACATCGTCATCCTGGTGGTTGCGGCCGACGACGGCGTGATGCCCCAGACCGAGGAGGCGATCAAGCATGCCCGTGCCGCGGGCGTCCCGCTGATCGTGGCCATCAACAAGATCGACAAGCCGAACAAGGACCTCGACCGCGTCCGCCAGGAACTGTCGGTGCAGGGCGTAATCTCGGAAGAGTGGGGCGGTGACACGCTGTTCGTCCCGGTTTCGGCCAAGACCGGCGAGGGCGTGGAAACGCTGCTGGAAAACATCTCGCTGCAGGCTGAAGTGCTCGAACTGAAGTCGGTCGTCAATGGACCGGCGCGGGGCGCGGTCATCGAATCCCGCCTCGACAAGGGCCGCGGCCCTGTGGCCACGGTGCTGATCCAGCGCGGCACGCTCCGCCGTGGCGACGTGCTGTTGACCGGTACCGAGTTCGGTCGCGTGCGCGCCATGATCGACGCCAGCGGCGCCACGATTGAATCGGCAGGGCCATCGTCGCCGGTCGAGGTGCTCGGCCTGTCCGGGACACCCAACGCGGGTGACGACGCCATGGTGGTCGACGACGAGCGCAAGGCGCGGGAAATCGCCAATTTCCGCCAGGAAAAGGATCGCGAGAGCAAGCTTGCCCGCCAGCAGGCCTCGAAGCTCGAGAACGTCTTCCAGCAGATGAAGGAAGGCGAGACGGCCTCGGTCAAGATCATGATCAAGGCCGATGTGCAGGGCTCGGCCGAAGCGTTGTCGGAATCGCTGGCGCGCCTCAGTTCGCCGGAAGTGCGCGTCGAAATCGTCGCCGCCGGCGTCGGCGGCATCAACGAGTCCGACGTCAACCTCGCACTGGCATCGAAGGCCTACATGATCGGCTTCAACGTGCGGGCGGATTCCGCGGCGCGCCGCCTGGTCGACGAAGAGGGCATCGACCTGCGCTACTACAGCATCATCTATGACGTCATCGATGATGTTAAGGCGGCCATCAACGGCCTGCTGTCGCCCGAGATACGCGAAACAATCGTGGGCATCGCCCAGGTGCGGGACGTGTTCCGGTCGTCGAAGCTCGGCGCCATCGCTGGTTGCATCGTCACCAGCGGCACGGTCAAGCGCAGCAACCCGATTCGGGTGCTGCGCGACAACGTGGTGATTTACGAGGGTGAACTCGAGTCGCTGCGGCGCTTCAAGGACGACGTGTCCGAGGTCAGGGCCGGCACCGAGTGCGGCATCGGCGTCAAGAATTACAACGACGTCAAGCCCGGTGACCAGATCGAAGTCTACGAACGCACGATGGTCGCGCGGACAATTTAGACCGGTATCGCATGCCAAAGGAATTTCCGCGCAAGATCAGGGTGGCCGAGAGCATCAAACGACTGCTCGCCGAGCCGCTTGCGCAGGCCGCCAGGGATGGGGGGCTGGGCATGCTGACCGTGACCGATGTCGATTTGGCCGCCGACATGTCGACGGCCACCATTTATGTCAGCGCGTTCGGGACGTCGGCTACGCGTGAACAGATCATGGGCGCGCTGCGCGAACTGCGCGGGGAGATGCGACAGCGGATAGCGCGCGACCTGCGCATGAAGAAGGTGCCGACCGTCCACTTCGCGCTTGATGATTCCATCGCGACCGGTGCCCGCATCAGCGAATTGCTCGCCAAGCGCACCGGGGAGTGATTCGACTGGCGGTAGAAGTCGGCAGCGGCGCGCGGCGCCCGAAACGACCGGTCACGGGCATCCTGCTGCTGGACAAGCCGGCTGGTATCAGCTCGAACGTCGCCTTGCAACGGGTCCGACGGGCCTTTGCCGCGGCCAAGGGTGGACATACCGGCAACCTCGACGTCGCCGCTACCGGCCTGCTCCCCCTGTGTTTCGGCGAAGCCACGAAAGTCAGTGCGTTCCTGCTCGATGCCGACAAGGTCTACGTTGCGGATGTCGTCTTGGGTGTCACGACCACCACGGGCGACCGCGAAGGTGATGTCGTGTGCGTGCGATCGGCGGATGCGGTCGGGCAGTCAGACGTCGAGGCCGTCCTGGCGCGTTTCCATGGTGATATCACGCAGGTGCCGCCTATGTACTCGGCGCTCAAGCGCGACGGGCGACCGCTTTACGAGTATGCGCGGGCCGGCGTCGAACTCGAACGCGCCGCGCGGACGGTGCGCATCTACAGCCTGCGCCTGCTCGCCTGCTCGCCCGGCAGCTTGCGCGTGGAAGTCCACTGCTCCAAGGGCACCTATGTCAGGACGCTGGCCGAGGATATCGGCGCGGCGCTCGGGTGTGGCGCGCACCTTGGCGCTCTGCGTCGCACCCGGGCCGGTCCCTTCAGCCTCGAGGACGCCTATCCTCTCGCGAGTTTCCAGGACCCGCTGCCGCATCCGGGGGACCTGGACCGGTTGTTGCTCCCGGTCGACAGCGCGCTGGGGACTTTCCCGGCGGTGACGCTCGAAGCGACGGCTGCGGAGCGCGCCGTCGCCTGCGGCCAGCCGGTGGTCGTCGCTGACCCGCCGGCGGCGGGACTGTGCCGAGTGTACGCGCGCGACGGGCGCTTCCTCGGCATGGGCGAAATCGATGCGGCGGGCACCCTCGCGCCGCGCCGCATGATGCAGGTCGTGTCCGAAGTGGCCGAACAGCACCAAACCCGATGATCCGGCGCAGAAAATTGTTGTGAGCGGGTGCTTGCGCGGTTAGAATGCGCGGCCTACTCAAGTAGTTGAAAATGAAAGAAAGCAGGAGTTCGTAGCAATGGCATTGAGCAGCAGTCAGAAACTCGAGATCGTGGCCGGTAACGCCCGCGGCGCGAACGATACCGGGAGCCCGGAAGTGCAGGTGGCATTGCTGTCGGCTCGCATCGAGGAACTGTCCGGCCACTTCAAGACCCATGCGCACGACAACCATTCGCGTCAGGGTCTCCTGCGCATGGTCAATCGTCGCCGCAAGCTGCTCGACTATCTCCGCGACCGCAGTCCCGAGCGCTACCGGGAACTGATCACCAAGCTGGGCCTGCGCAAGTAATACGGATATCCGGCGGCGTCGCTCGACGCCGTCTGTCCTGGCCACTCGCTAGCGCGCCGCAATGGCTTCACCCACTACCAAGCAACGATCGGTTCACCTATGACGCCCACCAAAGTTTCTTTCCAGTTCGGAGATCGCGAAGTAACCCTCGAGACCGGCAGGCTCGCCAAGCAGGCGACTGGCTCGGTACTCGCCACGATGGGACAGACCGTCGTCCTTTCAACCGTGGTGGGCAACAAGGAAGGAACGACGGACCGCGATTTCTTCCCGCTGACCGTCGACTACCAGGAACGTACCTACGCGGCAGGCAAGATTCCTGGCGGCTTCTTCAAACGTGAAGGCCGCCCGACCGAAAAGGAAACCCTGACCTCCCGCCTCATCGACCGTCCCATCCGACCCCTGTTCCCCGAAGGCTTCAACAACGAAGTGCAGATCATCTGCACGGTGCTGTCGCTGGACCCGACGGTCGATCCTGACATCCCGGCGCTGATTGGCGCCTCCGCCGCGCTCTCCATCTCGGGCCTGCCGTTCATGGGGCCGATCGCCGCCGCCCGCGTCGGCTACAAGGATGGACAGTACATTCTGAACCCGAGCTTCGGCGCACTGGGCGATTCCCAGCTCGATCTCGTGGTTGCCGGCACCGAGTCGTCGGTGCTGATGGTCGAATCCGAAGCCAGGCAGCTGTCCGAGGAAGTGATGCTGGGCGCGGTCGTGTTCGGCCATGAACAGTTCCAGGTCGCGATTCGCGCGATCAAGGAACTCCAAGCAAAGCTTAACTGCGCGGCGCCGGCCTGGCAGCCGCCGCCGGCCCCGACGGCGCTGGCCGAAGCCGTGCGTGCGCGTTTCAGCACCCAGTTCGCGGACGCGTATTCAATCGTCGACAAGATGGCGCGCCGGGACCGGCTCGCGGCACTGCGTGCTGAAGTCAAGGCTGCGTTCGGCGACGGCGATACCCCGGCGTGGACGCCGCAGCAGATCGCCTCGGTTGTCGAGACGCTCGAATACGACACGGTGCGGTCCGCCGCAATCGCCGGCAAGCCGCGTATCGACGGCCGTGGCAAGGCGGACATCCGCGCCATCCATGTCGAAGCCGGCCTGCTGCCGAGAACCCACGGCTCAGCGCTTTTCACGCGTGGCGAAACGCAGGCACTCGTGTGCGTCGCGTTGGGTACGGAACGTGATTCGCAGATCATCGATGCCATCGAAGGCGAGCGCCGCGAACCGTTCATGTTCCACTACAACTTCCCCCCGTTCTCGGTGGGCGAGACGGGCCGCGTCGGCTCGCCGAAGCGTCGTGAAATCGGCCATGGTCGCCTCGCGAAGCGGGGCGTGCAGGCCGTCATGCCGGACATGAGCAAGTTTCCGTACTCCGTCCGCGTCGTGTCGGAAATCCTGGAGTCCAACGGCTCCAGCTCCATGGCGTCGGTGTGTGGCAGCAGCCTCGCCCTGATGGACGCGGGTGTTCCGCTGGTCGCCCCGGTGGCTGGCATCGCCATGGGCCTGATCAAGGAAGGTGACGATTTCGTGGTGCTGTCCGACATCCTGGGTGACGAAGATCACCTGGGTGACATGGACTTCAAGGTTGCGGGTACCGCGACCGGTGTCACTGCCTTGCAGATGGACATCAAGATCAACGGCATCACCAAGGAAATCATGGAGGTCGCGCTGGCGCAGGCCAAGCAGGGCCGGCTGCATATCCTCGAGTGCATGAACCAGGTGCTGAGCGCCCCGCGCACGGAAATGTCCGAGTACGCGCCGCGCATCATCACGATCAAGATCGACCCCGACAAGATTCGTGACGTCATCGGCAAGGGCGGCAGCACCATCCGTCAGATCACGGAGGAAACCGGGACAACCATCGACATCAGCGACGACGGCATGGTCAAGATCGCATCGGTCGATTTTGCCGCCGGCCAGGAGGCAAAGCGCCGGGTCGAAGCCATCACCGCCGATGTGCAGGTGGGCTCGGTGTACGAAGGCAGGGTCCAGAAACTGATGGACTTCGGAGCGTTCGTGAACATCCTGCCGGGCAAGGACGGTCTGGTCCACATCTCCCAGATCTCACACGAACGGGTCGAGAACGTCAGCGACAAACTGGCGGAGGGCGACACGGTCAAAGTCAAGGTGCTGGAAGTCGATCGTCAGGGTCGTATTCGCCTGAGCATGAAGGCTGTCGACGAAGCCGACTGACACCCGCGACCCCACTTGGGGCAGTGATGAACGGGGCAGCTTGGCTGCCCCGTTTTCATTTCAGGCCCTGATGCCCGCAGCAACATCGGATACCGGCCCGATGACAGCGGGTGCCGGCCGAGTGGCAGCGAGCCTGCGCTGCATGCCCGTATAGGCGTGCGGATCAAAAGTTGGAAACAACTTTAAGAACAGCTTTAAAAAGCAATGATTACATTAGCTTGAGGAAGATTCCTGCGGCGCTCCGGAATTCCTGCGAACGCACGCAATGAGCCGCCGCTCTGTCACCAGGTAGTCGAGGGGTTCATCGTGCGCCGCGATTGGCACGTGCTCGGACAGCTGGTACTCGAAGGCCAGCCCGACGCGCGTCGCTGCCGGATGCGCCGCAAGCCAGCGATCGTAATAGCCCGCACCGTAGCCGAGGCGGGCGCCGCGCGTGGAGAAGGCGAGGCCGGGCACGAGCACGAGGTCCACGGTTTCGGTGCAGGCCTCCTTCGACGGCGGTGTCAGGATGCCGAGCGCTCCCGGCCGCAAGGCCTGCCAGCCCGGGAAGCGGGTTGCGACCATCTGCGTGCGGTCGAGCAGGCTGGGCACCATGAGGGTGACGTCTTGCGCGAGCAGGTGCTCGATCACTGTCCGGGTCCCGACCTCGCCGGCTTTCGACAGGTACGAGAAGACGACTCGCGGCTTCAGGTGCATGAGAAATTGGGCGAGAATTTCGTCCAGGCTGCGCTGAGACCGTTCGATCCAGGCCGGCGCTCGCGTCGGCTTCGACAGCTTCATGGACTCGCGAAGTTGGTGTTTCGCCGAGGCAACAGGGGCGTCGCTTTGGGTGTTCATGGGGCTTTTGGCGGAAAATCCGTTGGATAGCTTCAAATGAGGCGCCGTATGAGTTTAGAATGCGCCCCTCTCGACCGGACCGGCCGGGTCCCAGTTTAGTTTTCGCAAAGGTAAATATTGAATGGTCACTATCAGGCTCTCCCGCACAGGCGCCAAAGCTCGTCCCTTCTACCACATTGTCGTGACTGACAGCCGCAGCCAGCGCGACGGTCGATTCATCGAGCGGGTTGGCTTTTTCAACCCTATTGCTGTTGCGACGGAAGAGCCGTTCCGCGTCGACCGTGCGCGTTTCGATTACTGGCTGGGCGTCGGCGCCAAGCCGTCTGATCGAGTCGCCAGCCTGATGAAGCAGTTTCCCGCCGCGGCGGCCTGACGCCCTGCGGACCGAGCCGGGGAGGCCGTTCGCCGCGGCCTTCTCCTGACATGCCAGACCCCCAGCTCCCCGTGCCAGACGCAGGCGAGCCGAAGACTCCTGCCTCCAAACCCGAGTGGGTTACGCTTGGCGCCGTCAATGCCGTGTTCGGTACCCGCGGCTGGGTCAAAGTCGTGTCCGACACCCGTCCCCGTGATGCGATCTTCGACTATCCCGTCTGGCACATCGGCCTGAAAGCGGAATGGCAGGTTCTCCAGCTTGCCGAATGCCGCGAGCAGGGCAATACCCTGTTAGCAAAGTTGCGCGGAGTGGACGACCGCGAGGCGGCCGAAAGCCTGGTCGGCAAACGAATCGCAGTGCCGGCGGCTGATCTCGAGCCGCCACCGCCCGGCAGCTATTACTGGCGCGACCTCATCGGCATGGTCGTCGTCACCACTGAGGGCGTTAAGCTGGGCGAGGTTCATGGTCTGGCGGAAACCGGTTCGAACGACGTTCTGCGTGTACGAGGAGACCGGGATCGCCTGATTCCATTCGTACCCGGCGTGTACGTCACCGACGTCGACCTGAAAGCCCGCAAAATCACCGTCGACTGGCATCCGGACGACTGAGGGTGCAACGCTTCACGTGCATCACCCTGTTCCCGCACCTGCTGAAGAGCTTCCGGGATACCGGGATCGTGCGGCGAGCCCAGGATGCCGGCCTCATCGACCTCCGATGGCTGAATCCGCGAGATTACGCCGACGACAGCCGTGGTACGGTCGACGACGCGCCGTACGGGGGCGGACCGGGCATGGTGATGATGGCGCGTCCGCTACGCAGGGCCATCGCCGGGGCGCGGGCCCTGCACGACGGACCTGCGCATGTCGTTTATCTGAGCCCGCAGGGCACGCAGCTCACCGAGGCCCGCCTGCCGCAGCTAGCGCGTCACGGCCACCTCGTGCTGCTGTGTGGTCGTTACGAGGGCATCGACGAGCGCGTCATTGATGCCGACGTCGACGAGGAGTGGTCCCTGGGCGATTTCGTGCTCACGGGTGGCGAGATCCCGGCGATGGCAATCATCGACGCCCTGACCCGGCGGCGCGAGGGCGCGCTGGGCGACGAGCGCTCGGCAGCCGAGGACTCGTTCGCCAACGGACTGCTGGACCATCCCCACTTCACGCGCCCCGAGGTCATAGACGGCATGGCGGTGCCGCCTGTGCTGCTGAGCGGGAACCACGCGGCGATCGCGCGCTGGCGACGGCAGCAGGCCCTTGGACGCACCTGGCAGCGTCGACCGGACCTGCTGCGCGAAGTCGAGTTGTCGCCGGCCGACGTCGCCTTGCTGGACTCGTATCGGGCAGACCATGAAAAGAATTCCCATGAGCCTGATTCTCAGGCTAAAATCGACGGCTCGAAATGAACGATCCCCGAGCTGGAGCCTCCTCCCATGACTGATATCATCCGACAACTCGAAAGCGAACTGATGCAACGTACGATTCCGGAGTTCGCCCCAGGCGACACGGTGGTCGTTCAGGTGCGGGTGAAGGAAGGAAGCCGTGAGCGCCTGCAGGCCTTCGAAGGCGTCTGCATTGCGAAGCGCACGCGCGGTGCGAACTCGTCGTTTACCATCCGCAAGATCTCCCACGGCGAAGGCGTGGAACGTGTCTTCCCGACCTACAGCCCCCTGATTGCGGAAATCAGCGTCAAGCGCAAGGGCGCGGTGCGTCGCGCCAAGCTCTATTACATGCGCGATCGCAAGGGCAAGGCGGCGCGCATCCGCGAAAAGATTGCCGCCAAGACGAACTGAGCCTCCGGCTCGGTCGCACTACCGAGCCGACGTTCCCGTCGGCTCGGGTGCACGCTTCAGGCGTGCAGCTCTTCCAGATACCTGCAGATATCCGCTGATTCGTACATCCAGCGGACGTTCCCCTTCTCGTCCTCGATCCGCAGGCACGGTACCTGGGTCTTGCCCCCGCCGGCGAGCAGCGCCTCGCGATGGGTGTTGTTTCCCACCGCATCCCGGATTTCGATTTCAAGCCCCAGTTGCTGGATGGTCTGGCGCACCCTCGCGCAGAACCAGCAGGCGTCGGAGTTGTAGAGGGCGAGTTTAGGCTGTGTCATCGTTATCTCCCGCGGTTGCGTTGTGGGCCGCGAATAGTCGGATTCGCTCGAGGGGCGTGGCTGCACGAGAAGCACGCCGCCAAGCCGTGAGGCCGGTGTTAGAGAGCGCAAACGTTACTGGGCGCGACGCGCCGCGACAATACGGTTGGTGCGGGCAGGGCAGTTGCTACTCTGTTCCGATGGCAGACTTGCTGGTGGTGTGATGAGTGGTGACGACGACAGGACGCTGGTGGAACGATTCGTCGATCACCTGTGGGTCGAGTTCGGCCTCAGCGACAACACCGTGGCCGCGTATCGGGCGGACGTCGACCACTTCCAGCGCTTCCTCGACGAAGGCGAGGCCAAGAGCTTGCGCGAAGCCGACGCGACCGATCTGTACGCCTACCTGAGTCGCAGCGCACAGGCTTCGAGCCGCACCACCGCGCGTCGCCTGTCGGCATTGCGCCGACTGTTCCGGTTCCTGCTTCGGGAACGCGCGATCGCCATCGACCCTACCGCGCTGGTCGAAGGTCCGCGCATCGGCCGGCGCCTGCCACACAGCCTGAGCGAGGCCGATGTCGAGGCGCTGCTGGCCGCACCCGACATCGGCACGCCCCTGGGCTTCAGGGACCGTACGATGCTGGAACTGTTGTATGCGACCGGGCTGCGTGTGTCAGAGCTCGTCCAGATCCGGCTTGCAGACATCAATCTCGCGCAGGGCGTCGTGCGTATCGTCGGCAAGGGTAACAAGGAGCGCCTGGTGCCGGTCGGCGAGGTGGCGCTCGAGTGGCTGACGCGCTATTTCGAGAGCGCGCGCCCTGACATCCTCAAAGGCCAGCTCACCGACGCCGTGTTTCCGACCGCACGCGGCATGGCGATGACCCGGCAGTCGTTCTGGCAGATCATCAAGAAGCACGGCGCGCATGCGGGAATCACGTGCGAGTTGTCTCCACACACGCTGCGCCACGCTTTCGCAACCCACCTGCTCAACCACGGC
>Ga0255182_1000563_pt1 | contig 23547 bp, 21 predicted proteins | sample Atl_UVDOM_RepA_8_FD_188420 | JGI IMG/M metagenome (GOLD analysis project Ga0255182, IMG submission 188420) | Freshwater microbial communities from Altamaha River, Georgia, United States - Atl_UVDOM_RepA_8d | ecosystem: Environmental > Aquatic > Freshwater > River | place: USA: Georgia...
CGCCGGCCTCATCGTGCTGACCGGGGTGCAGTTCCAGAAGACGCCGACGGGTTTCATCCCGCAGCAGGACCAGGGCTACCTGATCACCGTGTACCAGTTGCCGCCGGGCGCGTCCGTGACCCGCACCGACGAGGTGGTGCGGCGTGCGACCGACCTGCTGATGGACATGCCGGAGATGTTCCACACGGCGGGATTTGCCGGCTTCGACGGTGCGACGCGGACCAATGCGCCGAACGCCGGCGCGATTTTCGCGCCGCTGAAACCCTACGAGGAGCGCGCCGCACTGGGTTTGACGATCGACCAGACCGTCGCCGAGGCGCAGAAGCGCCTCGGCGGCATCCAGGAGGCCATGGCCTTCGTCGTGCCGCCACCACCGGTGCGCGGCATCGGCACCGGCGGCGGCTGGAAGCTCTACATCCAGGACCGAGCGGGCCGCGGTGTGCGCGAACTCGAGCGCGTGACGCAGGAATTCATCGCCCGCGCGAACCAGGATCCGCACGTGGCGCGGGTGTTCACGACCTTCAACACGAAGACGCCGAAGGTGTTCGCCGACATCGATCGCGTGCGCGCGGAAAAGCTGAGGGTCCCCGCCGAGCACGTGCTCGATGCGCTGGAGATCTACCTGGGCTCGGCCTACGTCAACGACTTCAATTTCCTCGGCCGCACCTATCGCGTGACCGCGCAGGCCGAAGGTGAATATCGCGACCAGCGCGAGGACCTGCTGAAGCTGCGCGCGCGCTCCGAGAGCGGCGCGCTCGTGCCGCTGGGCTCGCTGACGACCTTCCAGGACATCACGGGGCCGCATCGCGTGTCCCGCTACAACCTCTACCTCGCGGCCGAGGTGCAGGGCGTGACCCCGCCCGGCGTGTCGACCGGCGAGTCGATCGCGGCGATGGAGAAGCTGGCCGCCGAGGTGCTCCCGGAGGGCTTCGGCTTCGAATGGACCAACATGGCGCTGCAGGAGAAGCTGGCCGGCAACACGGCCCCCATCGCGTTCACGCTGGCGGTGGCCTTCGTGTTCCTGGTGCTGGCCGCGCTCTACGAGAGCTGGGCATTGCCGCTCGCCGTAATCCTGATCGTCCCGATGTGCCTGCTGGCGTCGATCAGCGGAGTCAACCTGCGCGGCATGTCGAACGACATCCTGGTGCAGGTCGGCTTCATCGTGCTGATCGGTCTCGCCGCGAAGAACGCCATCCTGATCGTGGAGTTCGCGCGCCAGGCGGAGGGCGAGGGCCTGAGCCCCGGCGAGGCCGCTGCGCGGGCCGCGCACACCCGCCTGCGGCCGATCCTGATGACTTCCTTCGCCTTCGTCATGGGCGTCGTGCCGCTCGCGCTCGCGACCGGTGCCGGCGCCGAAATGCGTCAATCGCTCGGCACCGCGATGTTCTTCGGCATGCTCGGCGTGACCTTTTTCGGCCTGCTGTTCACGCCGGTGTTCTACCTCGTGTGCCGGCGCATGGCACTGTACTTCGACCGTGGACGCAAGCCTCGGCAGACCCAGCCCCAGGAGAATTCTTGATGAGCGTGCGCGTATTGGCAGCCGGCGTCTGCCTCGGCCTCCTGGCTGGCTGCGCGGCCGTCGGCCCCGATTATGCGGGCCCGCCGGCCAGCACCGCGGAAACCGTGGGCGGATTTCCGTCCTCCGCTGCCGCCGACCAACGCGTGGTCGCCGACGAGCCGCCGGCCACCTGGTGGCGCGAGATGAAGGACGCGCGGCTGGACGCGTTGATCGACGCGGCGTTGGGCGCGAATTACGACCTGCGCATTGCGCTGGCGAACGTCGAAGCGGCGCGCGCGGCGCTGGACATCCAGTCCACTCGCCGTCGACCGACCGTCGACGCGAACGCGACCGTCGAGGAGGCACGCAATCCGTCGGCGCTGGTCCAGCAGCTCGATCCGGACACCGAGCTGCCTTCCGCCACGCGCGGCAGCTTCTCGCTGGACTTGTCGTGGGAAGTCGATCTGTTCGGCCGCGTGCGCCGCTCGATCGAGGCCGCCAGCGCCGAACTGGGTTCGCTGGAGGCCGTGCGCAACGGGGTGATCACCTCCGTGCTCGGCCGCGTGGCGCGGGCCTATATCGATCTGCGGGGCGCGCAGACGCGACTGGATGTCGCCGAGCGCAACGTCGAGGTGCGCCGGCAGACGCTTGATCTCGTGATGCTGCTGAACGCCGAAGGCGCGGCCACGGAACTCGACGTCGCGCGCGCGCGCACTCAGCTGCTGACGAGCCAGGCCACCGTGCCGAGCCTGCAGGCCGATGCGACGACGGCGCTGAACCGGCTGTCGGCGCTCACTGCGCGGCCGCCGGGCGCCTGGTCGGCCGAACTCGCGGGCCGTGCACCGCTGCCCGAGGTGCCGTCGTTCGTCGCCCTCGGCGCTCCGGCCGACCTGTTGCGGCGGCGGCCGGACATCCAGGCGGCCGAGCGGGCGCTGGCCGCGGCCACCGCCCGCATCGGCGTTGCGACGGCCGATCTGTTTCCGTCGGTCAGCTTCGGGGCGCGACTCGGTGTCGCGGCGCAGCCGCTGTCCAGTCTCGACGCGGCAGGCGCCCCGTTCTTCGCGCTGGGGCCGACCGTCAGCTGGAACCTCTTCGATCGCGAGGCCACCTACGCCCTGATCCGGCAGCAGGACGCCGCCGCGGCGGCGGGCATGGCGCGTTACGAGGCGGCGGTCACGAACGCGCTCGAAGAGGTCGACAGCGCGGTCAACGCGTGGCTGAACGAACGCGACCGCCGCACCCAGCTGCAGGCAGCGCGCGACGCGAGCCACGCGGCCTGGCAGCTGGCGCAGGTGCGCTACAAGGAAGGGGTCGAGGACTTCCTGACGGTGCTCGAGGCACAGCGCAGCCTGCTGCTCATCGATGACCAGCTTGCACAGTCACAGATCGACTTTGCGCAGAAGCTGATCGACATCTACCTCGCGCTGGGCGGTGGCTGGGAAACCGTCGCGCCGCCCGCGACCGCGAAGTAGGACCTCCCCTGCCGCGCACGGCCGCGTCGAGCGGCTGCTGCGAGGCAGCATTTCAGCGCAGACGCAGTGCCGGGGCGCGGGCGCTCGCTCCCGCGGGGCTTGCGTGCCCGCGATGGTTTGGTGACAATAGGAATCATTCTTATTTGCACTAAGCTTCGAGGTTCGACCATGCGCCGCGCATCTCCCCGTCTCCGCCCTCTGCCACTGCGCAGAGGGATCCTGCTCGCCGTCGGCGCCGCTTGCGCCGCGCCTGGCGCTTTTGCCCAGGACGCAAGCGGCGAGGCGGAGGCGGTCACCGCGCTGCCGACGGTGGAGGTCATCGGTTCGGCGAGCCGCCTGCCCGAAATTGCCGGGTCCGCGACGATCATCGACCAGGAGGAACTGCGCCAGAGCCGGGTGTTCACCGTCAACGAGGCCCTGCGCAAGGCGCCGGGCGTGAACGTGCGTGACGAGGAGGGCTTCGCCCTGCGTCCGAACATCGGCCTGCGCGGCCTGAACCCGACGCGCTCGACCAAGGTCCTGCTGCTCGAGGACGGCCTGCCCCTCGCCTACGCGCCCTACGGCGACAACGCGAGTTACTACCATCCGCCGATCGAACGCTTCGACAGCGTCGAGATCCTGAAGGGCTCCGAGCAGATCCTGTTCGGACCGCAGACCATCGGCGGCGTGATCAACTACGTCACGCCCACGCCGCCGCAGGAATTCGCCGGCGGCCTCACGCTCTCCGGCGGCAGCCGCGACTATTTCAACGGGCGCCTGAACCTCGGCGGCAAGGGCATGCTGATGGACTACATGCGCAAGCAGGGCGACGGCGCACGCGACAACGAGTCCACGGAAATCGACGACTTCAACTTCAAGGGCGTCCACTCCTTCCTCGGCAACCAGGCGATCACCCTGAAGGCGAGCTACTACGGCGAGGATTCGTCGGTCGGTTACTCGGGCCTCACCGATGCGGAGCTCCGCAACTTCGGCTATCGCTACAATCCTTTCGACAACGACAACTTCAACGTCGACCGCACCGGCGCGTCGGCCAGCCACGAGTACGCGTTCAACGACGACCTCGTCCTCACGACGAACGTCTACTTCACGCACTTCAAGCGCGACTGGTGGCGCCAGTCGAGCACGACCACGGACGGGCAGTGCGGCGCGGCCTTCCGCAACGCGCGCCTCGCGGGGCAACGCGTCGATCCCGACACCTGCAACTCGGTGCAGGGTCGCCAGCGCAGCTATTACACCTACGGCGTCGAGCCGCGGCTCTTCGCGAAGCACGAACTGTTCGGCGTGACCAGCGAGTTCCAGGCCGGCGTGCGCGCGCATTTCGAGTCGCAGGACCGCATCCAGCAGGACGGCACGTCGCCGACCGCGCGCGCCGGCAGGGTCGTGGAGAACCAGGAGCGCGAAGTGGACGCCTACTCGATGTTCGCGCAGAACCGCTTCCTGCTCGGCCAGTTCACGGTGACACCGGGCTTCCGCGTCGAATACGTCGACAACACCCGCACGAACAATCTCACCGGCGGCGAGGGTGACGAGGACATCGCGGAAGTCATTCCCGGCTTCGGCGTGACCTGGAATCCGCTCGAGACCCTGACCCTGTTCGGTGGCGTCCACCGCGGCTTCGCGCCGCCGCGCGTCGAGGACCTGATCGTCACGCCGGCAGGCGTCGCCGCGGCCACTTTCACCGAGGTCGACGCGGAGAAGAGCTGGAACGCCGAAGTCGGCGTGCGCAGCCTGGTGCGGCCGGGCGCGAGCGTGGAGGCGACGCTGTTCCGCAACGACTTCGAGAACCAGATCCAGGTCGGCTCGATCGCCGGCGGCTCGACCCCGCTCGCGCAGGGCGAAACGCTCTACGAGGGCCTGGAACTGTCCGGCCGCCTCGACAGCCAGCAGCTCATCGCGACGAAGGACAACTGGTACCTGCAGCTCGCCTACACCTACCTGCCGACCGCGGACCAGGAAACGCCGGTGACCGAGGTCGCGACAGGCCGCATCGTGGCCGGCTCGCGTGAAGGCAACCGCCTGCCCTACGCACCCGAGCACCTGGCGACGACGACCGTCGGCTACACCCACGCTTCGGGCTTCGACCTGCGGCTCGAGGCGGTCTACACGGACGAGCAGTACGCCGATTTCGCGAATACCGAGCTCGCGCCGCTCAACGGCAACGGCCAGGTCGGCAAGCTCAAGTCCTACACGATCTTCAATCTCGCCGCGAGCTACCCCGTGCGGAAATACGACGCGACGCTGTTCCTGACGGCCAAGAACCTGACGGACCGCGACTACATCGTCGACCGCACGCGCGGCATCCGCGTCGGCATGCCGCTGCTGGTGCAGGGCGGCGTCGAAATCGCTTTCTAGTTTCCATCGTCACTGCGGCCGGCGCGGCGCCATCGCGGCCCCGCCGGCCATTTTTTTCCCCGCCCCACCCGGCTCGGTCGCACGCCTGCGGAGGAGCCCGATCCGAACCCGGCGCGTGATGCCCGCGCCCGGCGAAGTCCGTTAAGCTTGCGGCCATGTCCCGCACTCCCCGCGCACGCAGCCCCGCCGCGAACAGGACACGCGGCAGCCCCCCGACCGCGGACGCAGCCGAGCAGGTGGCCGAACGACCCGCGCGAGCGCCCCGGATCCGTCCGCCAGGCAAAGCGCCGCGCAAGGCGCCGGCACCTGCCGGGCCGGACACGCGCAAGAAACCCAAAGGGCCCGCTGCGCGCGCGGCCCCGGGCCGCAAGCCCGTCCGCGAGCGTCCACGCGCCGCCGCGCAGGCGACCGGCCGCTGGCCGCGCCTGCGGGACGCGCTGCGCATGCTGTGGCGCGCGCCCGGCTTCGTGCAGGCGGCGCTGATCCTCGGCCTGCTGGCGGTGCTGCTGCCGGCGTCGAACTGGGTCTACCAGGTTGCACGCAAGCCGTCGGAACTGTTCTTCCCGGTCAGCGACGCCCTGTTCAAGACGCCGGCCGAAACCTGGGCGACCTACGCGCCGCTGTTCCGTGCGCACTCGACGCCACTGATGACGCCTGAACTGCTCGCCGCGCTCGCGCAGTCCGAGGCGTCGGGCAATCCCGTCGCGCGTACCTACTGGCGGTGGTCGTGGTCGCTGAACCCGTTCGAAATCTACCGGCCGGCCTCGAGCGCCGTCGGCATGTACCAGATTACCGACGGCACCTTCGAGGAAGCACGGCGTTACTGCATCCGCGCACACCGCGTCACGACGGACGGCCCGTGGCACGACTGGGACAGCTGCTGGTTCAACAATCTCTACACCCGCGTGCTGCCCTCGCACGCGGTGGAGATGACGGCCGCGAACCTCGACCGCCAGGTCCACGCGACGCTCGCCCGCAAGGGCATCACGCGCGCGAGCCTCAAGCAGAAGCAGGACCTCGCGATCGTCACGCACCTGTGCGGCGCGGGCGCGGGCGCGAAGTTCGCGGCGCGCGGACTCAGGCCCTATCCGGGCCAGCGCTGCGGCGATCATCCGCTGCAGCATTACCTGGACCGGGTGCACGGCTACGCGAGGGTGTTCGCACGGCTGGAATCGCGCGGCTGAGCCCGGTCATTCGAGGTTGGCGTGGCGCGCGCGCAGGTGTTCCTCGGCAAAGCCCTTGTCATCGATGAGCTGGTAGACGACCGATTCCAGGAAAATCAGCGCGGACAGCTCGAACAGCGTCCCCATCGGCATGCCGTGCCGGCTCTTCGCGCTGCCGTCCGCGCCCAACAGCACGACGTCGCCGGCCAGCTCGGCGATGGGTGAAGCACGCGTCGCGGTGATCAACACGACGTGGGCGCCCGCCGCGCGCGCCCTGCGCGCCACCGGGAGCAGCGTTTCGGTCGCACCTGAACCGGACAGGACGATGACCGTGTCGCCGGCGGCGATCGAGGGGGTGACGATCTCGCCGACCACGTACACCGTGTAGGCGCAGTGCATCAGGCGCATCGCGAAGAAACGTGCGGCGAGCGCCGAGCGGCCCGCCCCGGCCATGAAGATGCGACGCGACGAGTCGAGGATGGTGATGAGGCGCTGCGCGTCCCGCTCGTCGCTGCCGTCGAGCACCGTGGCCACGCCGTCGATGATTTCACGATAGGACACCGGAATCTCCCGTACTGGTTGCTGGCGAAGAAGCCCGTCCGCGCCCGGGCGGCGCGGACGGGGCGGGAACGTCAACCGCGCTCAGTGCGCACGTCCGCGCGCGACGCTGCTGATCTCGGCCGCGGCATTGGCGGGATCCGCCGCCGCGTAGATGGCGGCGCCCGCGACGATGATGCCGGCGCCGGCGGCCAGCGCCCGCGCCACCGTCTCGCGACGGATGCCGCCGGCGACCGAAATCGTGAGGTCGAGGCCGAGTTCCCGGATCAGTGCCAGATCGGCAAACGGCGTCTGGCCGGAGGCCTGCTGGTCGAGGCCCGTGTGCACGCCGATGATGTGCGCACCCAGCGCCGCGACTTCACGGGTGCGCGCCAGCTTGTCCGTGACGTTGATGAGGTCGACCTGGCACGCCTTGCCGAAGGCGTCGGCGGCCTTGATTCCCCCCTTGATGGTGCCGAGATCGGCCGTGCCCAGCACCGTGCAGATGTCGGCGCCGGCGGCGAAGAACGGCGAGAGTTCGTATTCCCCCGCATCCATGGTCTTCAGGTCCACGAGAATCCGGTTGTCCGGGAAGCGCTGGCGCAGTTCCTTCAGCAGCCCGATACCGTTGTGCTTGATGCAGGGCGTGCCGATTTCGAGGATATCGACGTGCGCTGCCACCTGTTCGGCGAGTGCGATTGCGGCGTCGAAGTCCAGGTAATCGATTGCTACTTGAGTCAAAGCCATGGCGAATGCTCCATCAGGTCATTGGTAAACCGCGTCCAACCGCGCACATGCGTGACCGGGCGGGCCGCGACATCGGCGACGCTTCGGCGCTCCTGCGGACCACGGGGCGCGCAGCGGACAAAAGAGCGGCGTACCGCGAACGCAGGGCGTCGCAGTTCGGGCGGGGCTGGTGAGTGAATGGAGCGGTCGCCTTAGGGCGCAAAAGCGATAAACGCCGGCGACCACGCGGAGGTGGTGCGGCGGATGAGTCGCGTATGGCTTCGTCTAGCACCCCTGCACATCTGTCACCGGGCCTGGTTCTACGCCTACGTCTTGTCGAGAGCGTGGAAATCGTCTGCTACGGGATGCGCGATCCTTTCCGTCGTCGGTTGGAAGAAGGGCGCGATTATAGCACCGCGTGTTCGACGCCGCGCAAGTGCAATGACGCGCGGGCGCCGCGGATGCCGGCGCGGGGAACGCGCGTGGTGACGGACGCTGTGAGGCCCTCAGGCGGCGTCGGTACGCGGCGCCGCGACGATTTCCCGGTAGGCGTGCCAGGTCGCGTGCCCGATGACCGGCACGACCACGATGAGCCCAAGATGGAACAGCGCAAACCCGAGCGCGGTGAGCGCGGTGATGAGACAGCCCCACAGCAGCATCACCCCCGTGTTCTCGGTGCAGTTGCGCAGGCTGGTCAGCGCGGCGACGATGCCGTCGGTCTCGTCGCGGTCGAGCATCATCGGCACCGACACGACCGAGGTCGCGAAGACCAGGCTCGCGAACACGCCACCCACCGCGCAGTACACCACGAGGAACTGCAGGTGGTCGGCCGCAAGGACTTCGCGCATGAAGCTCTCGAAGGTCGGCATCTGATCGGGAAACGACACCGCGATGACGACCAGGGAAGCGCGCGACCACAACAGCAGCAGCACACCCAGCACCAGCCCGAACACACCCAGTGAACTGACGTTGGGTCGCCAGGCGGTCAGCGTCGGCGCGAGCAGCAGCGGGTCGCCCTGCTGGCGGCGACGCGACAGGTCATAGAGGCCGAGCGCGAGGAACGGCCCGACCAGCATGAAGCCGCTGGTCAGCGCCCACACGTACTCGTAGGCGTGGCTGAAGACATAACTCAGGATGCGGCCCATGCACGCGAAGACGATGCCGTAGAAAACGCTGGCGACACCCGCGGCGCGGAAGTCCGCCCAGCCGAGACGCAACCAGCGGAAAGGTGCCGAGAACCCCACCGTATTGATCGGCGGGACGATGGAGATGGCTGCCTCGCGCGGCACACGGCCGGTCGACGCGGGACCTGTTTCCTGCATGCTGAAGCTCCCCCTGGTTCGGCCCGGCTCGCACGCCCGGCTCGTCGTGTTGTGGCCTCCTTTCTAGACCAAAGCGCCGATGCCGTCGAGCGGGGTGCGTACGCGACGGAGATGCCGCATCGCACACCGGAAGCGCTAGGATAAGAAGCAGGCCGAAGGCCCCGAAGAAACCGCACGATGCCCGAGTTCCAGGTCCAGACCATGCACCCATCCCGCGATCCCCTGCACGGCGTCACCCTCGCAACCATCGTCACGGAACTGCAGGCGAAGTACGGCTGGGCCGAGATGGCGCGACGGATCCCGGTACGCTGCTTCCAGTTCGACCCCTCGGTGAAGTCCAGCCTCACCTTCCTGCGCCGCACCCCCTGGGCGCGGCAGAAGGTGGAAGCCTGGTACGCCGCCGAGCGCGAGGCGACGCCCCCGCCCGTCGACCCGTGGCAGCACGCGCGCGACCGGCCCTGATCGTCGCCGGCATCGACGTCGGCGGCACCGCCAAGGGCTTTCACGCGGTGGCGCTCGCCGACGGCGCGCTCGTCGACGTTTTCAGCTCGGTCGACCCGGCGGCCGTCGCCCGCTGGTGCACGGCGAGCGGCGCCCGGCACGTCGGCGTCGACGCGCCGTGCGGCTGGAGTCGTGACGGCCGCATGCGTCCGGCGGAACGGGCGCTGCTGGCGGCCGGCATTCCCTGCTTCGCGAGCCCCACGCGCGCGGCGGCGCTCGCGCACCCCAGGAACTGGTACGGCTGGATGCTGAACGGCGAACGGCTGTACCGCCTGCTCAAGCGCCGCTACGCGTTGTACGCCGGAGGTGCCCCCGCGCCGGCCGGCCAGTGTTTCGAGACCTTCCCGCAGGCGATCGCCTGCGCGCTCGCGGCGAAGCGCGTGCCCGCCCGCGACAAGCGCGCGCGGCGCCGGGCATTGCTCGAGGAGGCCGGCATCGACACCCGACGGCTGACGAACATCGACCTGGTCGACGCAGCGCTGTGCGCGCTCGCCGCACAGCACTTCGCGACCGCACGCTTCGACGCCTTCGGGACCGCCGGGGACGCCTTGATCGTCGTCCCGTCGCCTGCGGCTCAGGCGGGCCGGTAGACCGCTTCCAGTGTCGCCGGCCCGTCCACCAGCACCCTCCCGCTCGCGATCATGTGCTCCAGGTGGGCGAGCACGGACATCGCCGCCGCCGGGTGGAGACGGGTTTCGACCTCCGAATAAATCACGCGCACCATGTCCCGGATGCGCAGGATGCCGCGCGCGAGGCAGGCGTCGATCTGGCGCTCGCGGGCGTGCCGGTGCTCGACGAGGCGCGCGAGGAAGGTGGCCGGCGAGTCGATGGGGCCGCCGTGGGTCGGGTAGTAGCGCAGGTCGTCGCGCCGCTGCAGCCGCGACAGGCTCGCGAGGTACTGCGCCATGTCGCCGTCCGGCGGCACGATCACGGTCGTCGACCAGCCCATCACGTGGTCGCCACTGAACAGGCATCGCTCCTCGCGCAGGCCGAAACACAGGTGGTTGGACGTGTGGCCCGGTGTGTAGACGCAGTCGAGCGTCCAGCCGTCGCCCGCTATGACCTCGCCGTCGGCGAGCAGGACATCCGGCACGAAGTCCATGTCGCCGCCCTCCTCCACCGCGATGCCGGCGCTGCGCTTGCCGGCGCCGTGGGGCCCGAAGGCGCAGGTCGGCGCACCGGTCGCGCGCTGCAGCGACAGCGCCGCCGGCGAGTGATCGTTGTGGGTGTGGGTGACGAGAATGTGGGTGACGGTTTCGCCGTCGAGCGCGCGACACAGCGCGTCGACGTGCGCATCGTTCAGCGGACCGGGATCGATCACGGCCACGCGCCCGTGGCCGACGATGTAGGTGCCGGTGCCATGAAACGTGAACGGGCCGGGGTTCGGCGCCAGCACGCGGCGGATCAGCGGCGAGATCGCGACGAGCTCGCCGTAGCGGGGGTCGTAAGCACGGTTGAGCGGGAGGATGGGCAGCGTCACGCCGAGATCGGCGGCCTTCAGCACGGCGGTCATTGGCTTCTTTCCCCGGTCACAGTGCCCCGATCCTAACCGCGATGCGCGCCAGCCGCCGCCCCGCGTCGCGCGCGGGCATAATGCGCGCATGATCGACACCGACCCGAACGACGGTGAAACCCCGGCACCGCCGGTCAGCGTGCCGTGGCGCGAAATCTCGGCGCCCGCGCTGCGCGGCCTCGTCGAGTCCTTCGTACTGCGCGAAGGCACCGACTACGGCGAGCACGAAGTCCCGCTCGACGTGAAGGTCGCGCAGGTGATGCGACAGCTCGAACGTGGCGAAGCCGAGGTGATGTACGACCCGGACACCCGGTCGGTCAGCGTGGTGGTGGCCAGCGGGCGGCGCCCGCGCGGCTGAACGCGCGGCCAGGCGCGCCCCGTCAGGAGTGCCTTGGGCGATAATGCGTCCTTGCTCCATTCCGGATTATCCGACTTGAATCAAAGCTTCCTGCACAAGTTCCTGTTCGAAGGCCTGCCCGTGCGCGGCGCCATCGTCCGCCTCGGCGCGGACTGGCAAGAGGCGCTGCGGCGGCGCGCCACCGTGGGCGCCTTTCCTGCGCCGGTGCGCGCCCTGATGGGCGAAATGGCGGCCGCGGGCCTGCTGATGCAGTCGAGCATCAAGTTCGACGGCGCGCTGGTCCTGCAGCTGCACGGCGACGGCCCGCTCAAGCTCGCGATCGCCGAGGTGCGCTCGGATCTCGGCTTCCGCACCACCGCGAAGGTCGTCGGCCCCATCGCCGACGACGCGGGGCTGGCGGCGATGGTCAACGTCGGTAGCGCCGGCCGCTGCGCGATCACGCTCGATCCCAGGGACCGCGCGCCGGGCACCCAGGCCTACCAGGGCGTCGTCCCGCTGCACGATGATTTCGGGCGACCGCTGGACGCGCTGTCGTCGGTGCTCGAACACTACATGCTGCAGTCCGAACAGCTCGACACCCGCCTCGTGCTCGCGGCGAACGACGAAGTCGCGGCCGGCCTGCTGCTGCAACGGATGCCGCTCAGCGGCGCCGGCAACCTCGGCGGCGAGCGCGACGAGGACCAGATCGGCCGCAACGAGGACTTCAACCGGATCGCGATGCTCGCCGCGACCCTGAGCCGGGAAGAGCTGCTGACGCTCGACGACGAGACCATCCTGCGCCGCCTGTTCTGGGAGGAGTCCCTGCGCCGTTTCGATCCGCAGCGCACGCGCTTCCACTGTTCCTGCTCGCGCGAGCGGGTGACGTCGATGCTCGTCGGACTCGGGCGCGAGGAGATCGAGGACATCATCGCCGAGCGGGACCTGGTCGAAGTGGGCTGCGATTTCTGCGGCATGCAGTACCGCTTCGACGCGGTGGACGTGGGCCGGATGTTCACCCTGCCCCGCGACCTTTCGCCGTCGACGCGGACGCGCCAGTGACGGCGCGTGCGCATCACCAGCGTTCGATCGTGAGGCCGTCAGCCGCGTGCGCGGCAATCCAGGCGCCGAGCGCCGCCGCCAGCGCGGCGCTGCGTTCATCCGTGGCGCCGTCCGCGCAGGCGCGCAGGGCCCCGGCGAATTCCACGGCCGCGTCGGCCGCCAGCCTCGTCACGCCATGCGCGTGAAACCAGCGCAGCGCGCGACGCACGCTCGGCTCGAGCACGGCAAAGTCGTCCAGCGGCACGTACACGGAATCGCGGCGCCACGGGATGCCGTGCCGAGCGCCCGGGCTGAACTGGAAGCACTCGACCGCCGGTGCCGCGATGCGTTGCTCCACCGTCCACAGGATACCCGTGCCCACCTTGCCGTCCTCCCGCCGCTTGCTTCGCGAGTGCCGCCCAGCCCGGAGGGCGGGCGATGAGGCGCGCCCTGTGCCGGGCGCGCTGGCCGCTGCTGCTGTTGACCGCGATCGCCGCGGGTCCGCTGCTGGTCTGGGCGGGTGGCGGGGTTTCCTTCGATGCGGACTGGCGCACCGCGGATCGCAGTTCCGCCGGCCTCGCGCCCTCACCCGCCAGTACGCCCGAGGCCGTCGTCCAGGTTTACGCCGCGCGTGCGTTCAACTGGCGCGGCCTGTTCGGCGTGCATACGTGGATCGCGACGAAAGCGCCGGGCGCGGACGCCTACACGGTGCACCAGGTGCTCGGCTGGAAACTGTGGGGCAAGGAGACGGTGATCGACTCCGCACAGGACCTGCCCGATCGCAACTGGTACGACGCCCGTCCGTGGCTGCTGAAGGACCTGCGCGGGCCGGCCGCGGCCGCCCTGATCCCGCGCATCGAGGCGGCCGTCGCGCGCTACCCGTATCCGCGCCAGTACCGTATCTGGCCGGGACCGAACAGCAACACCTTCGTCGCCTGGGTCGCCCGCGAGGTGCCCGCGCTGCGGCTGTCGCTGCCGGCAACCGCGATCGGCAAGGACTGGCTCGGCGCGGACCGCGTGCTCGCCCCCACGCCCAGCGGCACCGGCTACCAGCTGTCGCTGGCCGGCCTGCTCGGGATTTCCGTTGCCGCGCACGAAGGGCTCGAAATCAACCTTCTCGGCGCGGTGCTCGGCGTCGACCTGCGACGCCCGGCCCTGAAACTGCCGGGTATCGGACGGTTAGGCGTCGACCCGGCGCCCTGACCGGAGGGCGAAGCCGACCCCGTTCCGCGCCGGCCGGGCTCGTGCCCGTCGCTACCGGATGTGCTCGAGCGGCAGTTCGGTCCGGTCGATGACCTTGCGCAGCACGAAACTCGAATGCACGCCGGTCACGCCGTCGATGCGCGTGAGGCGCCCGAGCAGGAATTCCTCGTAGTAGGTCATGTCCGGCAGCACCGCTTTCAGCAGGTAGTCGGCCGCCTGCCCGGTGACGATGCTGCACTCGACCACCTCCGGAAAGCGCTTCACCTCGCGCTCGAAATTCTCGAAGCGCTCGGGCGTGTGGCGGTCCATCGTGATGCCGATCATCGCGGTGATGTTGAGGCCGAGCTTCTGCTGGTTCAGCAGGGTGACGTGCCGCTCGATCACTCCCGCCTCCTCCAGCTGGCGCACGCGCCGCGCGCAGGGCGTCGGCGACAGGCCGACCTTCTCCGCGAGCTGCAGGTTGGTGATGCGGCCGTCGGCCTGCATCACGGCGAGGATGCGCTTGTCGATACGGTCGAGTTTCATGCGGCCTCCCGGCGCTGCGTCGCGGCCCGGACCCGATGCCCGGCATATTGGTGATTATCGCCAATAAAATATCGCATTTTAGGGATCTGAGTTCGTATTGCCGCCTGCGCATGGCCATTTTGGCGCCATTCACCAAGCGAGCGTCCCTATACTGCCCGCCACTCACCGGCCCGCCGGCGGGCAAGCGCGGGACGACCGCAGGCCTGCAGGCACCGTTCCGGAACCGACGATCACGACGCCAGCGCGTAAGCCACGGAGACCAAGTACATGGGCAATTTCGACCATCGCAAGTACCGTCCCTTCCGCCCGATCGGGCTCAAGGACCGGACCTGGCCCGACCGGGTCATCACGCACGCGCCGGCCTGGTGCAGCGTCGACCTGCGGGACGGCAACCAGGCGCTGATCGAGCCGATGAACGTCGCGCAGAAGATGCAGATGTTCGAGATGCTGGTGAAGGTCGGCTTCAAGCAGATCGAAATCGGCTTCCCCGCGGCGTCCCAGCCGGACTTCGACTTCGTGCGCAAACTCATCGAAGGCGGGCTCATTCCGGACGACGTCACCGTGCAGGTCCTCACGCAGGCGCGGCCGGAACTCATCGCGCGCTCCTTCGAGGCCCTCGCCGGCGCGAAGCGCGCGATCATGCACCTCTACAATTCGACGTCGACGGTGCAGCGCGAGCAGGTCTTCGGCCTCGACCGCGAAGGCATCAAGGCGATCGCGACCGAGGGCGCGAAGCTCGTGAAGGACTATGCGGCCCGCTACCCGCAGACCGAGTGGACTTTCCAGTACTCGCCGGAGAGTTTCACCGGCACCGAAATCGACTACGCGGTCGAGATCTGCGACGCGGTGCTCGACGTGTGGCAGCCGACGCCGGCGCACAAGTGCATCATCAACCTTCCTTCGACGGTCGAGATGGCGACGCCGAACATCTACGCCGACCAGATCGAATGGTTCTGCCGGCACGTGAAGCGCCGCGATTCGATCGTCGTCAGCCTCCACACGCACAACGACCGCGGCTGCGCGGTGGCGGCCGCCGAGCTCGCGGTGATGGCCGGCGCCGACCGCGTCGAGGGCACGCTCCTCGGCAACGGCGAGCGCACGGGCAACATGGACATCGTGACGATGGCGATGAATCTCTACAGCCAGGGCATCGACCCGCAGCTCGACCTCTCCCGCATGGACGAGATCATCCGCTGCGTGACCGCCTGCACGCAGCTGCCGGTGCACCCGCGCCACCCTTACGCGGGCGATCTCGTGTTCACCGCGTTCTCGGGCAGCCACCAGGATGCGATCAAGAAATGCCTCGCGCGGCGCCGGGACGGTGATCCCTGGGAAGTCGCGTACCTCCCGATCGATCCGACCGATCTCGGGCGCACCTACCAGGAGGTCATCCGGATCAACAGCCAGTCCGGCAAGGGCGGCGTCGCCTACGTGCTCGAGCAGCAGGCCGGCTTCGCCCTGCCGCGCTGGCTGCAGATCGACTTCAGCGGCGTCGTGCAGCGTCACGCCGAGCTCACCGAGACCGAAGTCGAGCCTGCGCGCATCGTCGAGCTGTTCGAGCGGCACTATCTCGGCCAGCGCGCACCGCTCGACCTCGTCGGCTACCAGGTCACGCGCGAGCATGACGAGGATCGGCTCGTCGCGACCCTGAACCGGGACGGCGCGAGCACGACGCTGCACGGCAGGGCGTCGGGCGTGGTCGGCGCGTTCGTGGCCGCGCTCGAGCAGCACGGCGGCAAGCGCATCATCCTGCTCGAGTACAGCGAGCATACGCTCAGTTCCAGCGCGGGCGCCGGCGCCGATGCGGTGGCCTACGTGCAGCTCAACGTCGATGGCCAGCGCTACTGCGGCGTCGGCCGCAGCGCCGACATCGTCGAGGCCTCGCTGCGCGCGATCCTCTCGGCGGTCAACCAGCAACTCGGCGTCGCGCCCGGCATCGCGGCCTGAGGTTGGGTGGTCACGGGGCCCTCGCCGCCCCGTGATCGCGCCGGGCGCGCCGCGGTTGGCAATTGCCGCGGCGGCTCGCAGAATGCGCCCTCTGCGATCCCGCCGCCGGCCCAGCGTCCACGATGCCCACCGCTCCCCGCTTTCCGATTGAAGACACGCTGCCCGCGCTGCTCGACGCGCTCGCCGCGCATCCTCGCCTCGTGCTCGAGGCGCCGCCAGGCGCGGGCAAGACCACGCAGGTGCCGCTGGCGCTGCTGTCCGCGCCGTGGTGCCGCGGCCGCATCCTGATGCTCGAGCCGCGCCGCATCGCGGCGCGCGCGGCGGCCGGCTTCATGGCGGCGCAGCTGGGCGAGACGGTCGGTGACACCGTCGGCTACCGTATCCGTTTCGAACGCAAGGTGTCCGCCCGCACGCGCATCGAGATAGTCACCGAGGGCATCCTGACGCGACTGCTGCAGGACGACCCGCTGCTCGACGGTGTCGACGCGGTCATCTTCGACGAATTCCACGAGCGTCATCTCGCGAGCGATCTCGGGCTCGCGCTGTGTCTCGATGTCCAGTCCGGCCTGCGCCCGGACCTGCGCCTGCTCGTGATGTCGGCGACGCTCGACGGCGAGCGCCTTGCGCGCTTCCTCGACGCCCCGCGCCTCTGCTCGGCCGGCCGCAGCCATCCGGTCGATATCCAGCACGTCGCGCTCAAGCCCCGCGAATTGCCGGATCAGCAGCTGCGGCGCGCCGTGCAGCTCGCGCTCGCCGAAACCGACGGCGACGTGCTGTGCTTCCTGCCGGGCAAGCGCGAAATCGAGCGCGCGCGGCGGCTGCTCGGCGACCTCGGCGTTGCGATCGAGTCCCTGCACGGCGAGCTGTCGTTGGCCGAGCAGGCGCGCATCCTCGACGCCCACGCGGGCCGCCAGGTCGTGCTCGCGACGAACGTCGCCGAGTCGAGCGTCACGTTGCCGAACGTGCGCGCAGTCGTCGACAGCGGGCTCGCGCGTGAACCGCGCTTCGACTCGGCGAGCGGCATGAGCCGCCTGGAGACGGTGCTGATCCCGCAGTCGTCGGCGACGCAGCGCGCCGGGCGCGCCGGACGCGTCGCGCCCGGCCGATGCTACCGGCTGTGGCCCGCCAGCCAGCGCCTCGACCCGGCGACGCGACCGGAGCTGCAGCGGTTGGACCTCGCGGCCTTCCTGCTCGAAATCAAGACCTGGGGCAACGAAGCCTTGCGCCTGCCCGATCCGCCACCGACCGGCGCGCTCGCACAGGCCCGCGACCTGCTGCTCGCGCTGGACGCGCTCGACGACGCCGGCCGCGTCACCCCGCACGGCAAGCGGCTGCTCGCGTTCGGGGTCCATCCGCGCCTCGCGAACGCGATGCTGCGCGCACCGGCACCGCTCCAGGCCCTCGCCTGCGACGTCGCCGCGCTGCTCGATGGCCGTGACCCCCTGCGCGGGGAGGCCGCCCGCAACGACGACCTGCGCCCGCGCGTCGCCGCCCTGCAGGCCCAGCGCACGGGCCGTGGCGGCGGCGAGCCGGTGGACCGCGGCGCACTGGCCGCGCTCGAGCAGGCCTCGCGCCAGTGGCGCCGCCGCCTGGGCGTCGCTGACGACGCGGCGCGGGTCGCGTCCTCGCACGACGTCGGCGATGTGCTCGCGCTCGCCTATCCCGATCGGATCGCGCGACGGGACGACGCGAACCCGCGCCGCTACCAGCTGAGCAACGGCCGCGGCGCGCAGCTGCTGCACGAGTCGACGCTCGCCGGGGAACCCTGGCTCGCCATCGCCGGGATCCGCTACGACGAGCGGGACAGCCTGATCCAGCGCGCCGCGCCGCTCGACCCGTCGGTGCTCGAAAAGACTTACGCGGATCGTTTCGTCACCCGGCGCACGCTGCGGTTCAATCGCGAGACGCGCGCGGTCGAGACGCAGCGCACGCGCTGCTTCGCGGGCATCGTGCTCGACCAGCGCAGCGTGCCGACCGAGCGCGGCGCCGACACCGCGGCGCTGCTGGCCGACGGCATCCGCGAACTCGGGCTGGGCTGCCTGCCATGGACGTCGGCGCTGCGGGAGTGGCAGGCGCGGGTGTGCTGCCTGCGCGAATGGTGCCCGGAACTCGGCCTGCCCGCTGTCGATGACGCCGCGCTGGGCGCGGCGACGGACGAATGGCTGCCGGCGCTGACTGCGGGCAAGCTGCGCATCGACGAAATCGACGCGGGCGAATTCTCCGCCGCCCTGCGCGCCCGGCTCGACTACGCGCAGGCGCGCGCCGTCGACGAACAGGCCCCCGAGGAGCTCGCGGTGCCCAGCGGCCTGCGCCGCAAGCTGAGCTACACGACGGGCCAGGCGCCGGTGCTCGCGGTCAAGCTGCAGGAGATGTTCGGGCTCGCGGAGACGCCGCGCATCGCACGCGGCCGCGTGCCGATCCTGTTGCACCTGCTGTCGCCGCGCCAGATCCCGATCCAGGTCACGCAGGACCTGCGCGGCTTCTGGGAACGCACCTATCCCGAGGTGAAGAAAGAGCTGAAGGGGCGCTACCCGAGGCATCCCTGGCCTGACGATCCCTGGACGGCGACCGCGACGCACCGTGCGAAACCGCGCGGCAGCTGACGCTGACACAAGGGGCGATAACGCTGGTTCCGCTTGCCCGTCGCGTTTAAGGAATTTTTAAGAGCCGCTTAAAGAACTCTTACGAAACGTGGGGCGTTTCATCGCCTAGTCTTCTCCTCGCGCAGGCTCCGCACACCGCGACGGCCGGCGCGCAACCCGATCCCGACCGGAGAATGACATGACAAGGACTGCTTCATCGATCGCACTGCTGGCCGCGGGCCTGCTGCAAGCCCTCTGCGCCATGGCCGCCGAGCCGGCCACGACCGAATCGGACCTCGACCGCGGCCGCTACCTCGTCAGCATCGGCGGCTGCAACGACTGCCATACGGCCGGTTACGCGCCCTCGGGCGGCAAGGTGCCCGAAGAGGCCTGGCTGACCGGCGACACGGTCGGATTCCAGGGCCCCTGGGGGACGACCTACCCGACCAACCTGCGGCTGCTGGCCAGCGAGCTGAACGAGGCCCAATGGCTGGCGCGCGCCCGTTCACCGATGCGCCCGCCGATGCCGGCGCCCGCACTGCAGGCGATGACCGAACGCGACCTGCGCGCGATCTACCGCTACACGCGCAGCCTCGGCGCGCAGGGCGTGCCCGCGCCGGCCTACGTGCTGCCGGGCGGGACGCCGACGACACCGGTGATCGTGATGACGCCCGTCGCGCCCCCGCTGCAGCCGACGCCCGTCGCAAGCAGGCTCGCGCCGTGACGCGCGGTGGCGCCGGCAGGCGGTGGCACGGCCCCGGCGCTGCATAGCGGCGCCCGGCTTTTCAGAGCATCCCCAGGCGCAGTGGCCGCTCGACGTGCAGCTGGTGGCGTCCGCGCCCGATCTTCGTCAGCAGGAGCCCCGGGCGACGTTCGGCGAGGCGCCGCTGGAGCAGAACCAGGCGCGCCTCGAGATTGTCGGCGATCTCGGGCAGGCCGAGGCTCGGGTCGCGGCGCAGCTCGCGATTGGTGAACACCACGCGCTGTGAACCGACGTACTCGCCGAGCATGCGCCACAGCACCGCGCCGGCCACGCCCTTGATGATGTACTCGTTGTCGATGAACACGCTGTGGTCCGACGGGTCGTGGCTGATGCACAAGGGTTCACCCGCGACGGCCGCCTTCGCCGCAGCCTGCGCCGTTTCGTCCGCAGCCTGCTGCTCGAGTGACGACAACCGCAGCCAGCAGTCGGCGAACTGGTCGGCGAGCGTGGCGCACGCCTCTTCGTCGACCTGCGAGATGCCGCCGTCGACGGGACTTTCGATGTAGAGCACGGCGAGCAGGTTGCCGTCACCGACGATGGGCATCGCGAGCTGGCTGCGTGAATCGGCGAGGCCCGGCAGCGGGATCTCGCGCGCCAGACCCGGGTCTCCCGCGGCCTGGAACTGTTCACGCACGACGCTTCCGTAGAGATAGTCGCGCGCCATGTGCGTGATGCGAATCGGCACGCGTTCGCGCGCCGCAACGCCGATGACACCGGCGCCATAAGGGATTTCGGCGCCGACGCCGGTGGCGGCATAGCCGGCGCTGCCGACGGTGAACAGGCGGTGGCGCCGCTCGTCGGCCGACAGCAGCATGCACTGCGCGAAACCGAGCCGCGTCGCCAGCAGCAGCAACTGGTCGATGAGCTCGGTGAAGTCGACCGCCTTGCGCAGCAGCGGCAGGCCCGCGCGCAATGACGACAACAGGGCGTCGCCCCGCGGCTGCGCCGCCGGCTCGCCGACGACGCAACGGATATCCAGCACGGCGTAGACGTCCGCGCCGCGCAGTCGGTACACGTCCGACATCCCGACGTGCGAGGCGATGCCGGCGAGCTTGGCCTTCATCGCCTCGAACAGCGGACCTTCCGTTTCGGTGCGCAGGTAGCGCAACTCGAGATGGTAGCGCGCCCCGCGGTTCGGGTCGGCGACCTGCAGCAGCGCCTGCGCGTTGGCCCGGATATTCGCATGGGTCTTGTTGAAGAACTGGAACGACAGCGCTACGTGCGACTCGTCGACATAGCGGACATCCGAGATCACGCTGACGTTCGGCGTGCCGTCCGCCGCACAGGTCCCGATCACGGACGGCCGGCCGCCGTCGAGGCAGTCCCGGATGTCGGCAAGCGAGAGTGCGCGCACGTCAGTCGAGCACGGCGCCCGCGTGCGGGCCCGGCGTCTGGTCGTACACCGCCGTCGGCGTGAACGTCACGACGACGAGGGGCTCGTCGGCCGGGCCGAGATAGGTATAGGTGTGTTCGCGCGGGAAACCGAGCGGCACGAAGTGCTCCGCGAGCCGCTCGCGATAACGCGCGGCGAGTTTCGCATCCCCGCGCGCCGGCGCGGCGAGCGTCGCGTCGCGGCCCTTCAGCTGGATGGCACGATGGTCGTTCGGACGTCCGAACACCACCGCGATCTCGCGCGTCTGTACCAGGGCGTCCATGAACGGCGCGGACTGTGCGCGACCGATGAGGATCGATACGCGCGGGCGCGCGGCCGAAGCGCGGCAACCACGGCCCATCGCAAGACGCGAGCGCAGCGTCGGATCGCGCGTCGACAGCGCGATGACGACATCACTTTCGATGAACGCGGCATGGGTGCGAACGATGCGCGCAGGATCCGGTGAGCGGTCGGACATCGGTGCGGATGCTGGCGGGGGCAGTGGAGTTCCTCTCCTGCATGCGATGCGCTTGCATGCGGCAATGTCGCGCGGATGCCGTTGCTGCCGGACCCGCATCGGCAGATATTATGGCCGTATGCAGCCCGATCCGGAAACACGCCCGCAGGACCGATACGCGCTCGACGCCGGCGCCGCGTTCAGCGGTGGATGCGGCGAATATTGTCGCCCGGGCTGTGAGCGCCGCGCGCGGCTGGACGACGCGTGCAAATTTTACAAGAGCTCTGCCGCGGCCGAGGCGGACGGGCTCGCGCCCTGCCCGGTGTGCAAGCCGGAATCCATGCCCGTGCCGCAGCCGGACGACGCACCGGGACGTCTCGCGCATCGCGCGGCGATGCACCTGCAGACGCTCGACGGCGAAGCCGACACCGCCGCGCTCGCCGCCTTGCTCGATGTCGACGAAGCCACATTGTCGCAGGCCTTCGGCGCGAGTTTCGGGGTGACGCCGGCGCAATATGCCGAGACCCACAGGCTGCACGTGGCGCGGCGTCTCGTCGCCGCGACCGCGCTTCCCGCCGGACTCATCGCGCAGGCAACGGGCTTTGCCGACGAGCGCGCGTTGCTCGCGCGGCTCGGGCAGCACGGCCGCAAGGCGTCCCGCGCAGCCGACCGCGGCATGCGCATCGCAGATCACATCGAGTTCGATCTCGGCTACCAGCCACCCTACGCGTGGTCGGGCCTGCTCGGCTTCCTTGGTGGCCGCGCCATCGACGGGGTCGAAAGCATCGAAGACGGCCGCTATCGCCGGACCCTGCGCGCGACGCACTGCGGCCAGGAGGGGATCGGCTGGGTCGAGGTCGCGCAATCGCCGGCGCCGCACGCGCTGCGCGTGCATGTCGCGACCAGCCTCGCGCCGCTGCTGCCGCAGGTGCTCGCCAGGGTGCGGCAGGTGTTCGACCTGGGCCTGGACCCGCTGGCGCCCGGCGCCGCGCTCGGCGAACTGGCTGCCGACGAGCCGGGGCTGCGCCTGCCCGGCGCCTTCGACCCGTTCGAACTCGCGGTGCGTGCGGTGCTGGGACAGCAGATCACCGTCAAGGCGGCGCGCACGCTCGCGGCCCGTTTCACCGCGGCCTTCGGCACCCCGATCACCACGCCGTTCAGCGGCCTCGACCGCCTGTTCCCGACGCCAGCGACGATAGCTGCGCAGTCCGTCGACGCGATCGCATCGCTCGGCATCATCGGCGCGCGCGCACGCACGATCCTCGGCATCGCCGACGCGATTGCCGCCGGGCGGCTGCTGCTCCGCGCCGGCGCCGATTTCACGCCGACGGTGCAGGCGCTCAAATCACTGCCCGGCATCGGCGACTGGACGGCGCAATACATAGCGATGCGGGCACTCGGCGCGCGCGACGCATTTCCCCACACCGATTACGGGGTGATGAAATCACTCGATGAACGCAATCCCCGCCGCGTGCTCGCGCTCGCCGAGCCGTGGCGCCCGTGGCGGGCCTACGCAGTGATGCACCTGTGGCGACGACTCGCGTGAAGCTCTACGAGCTGTGCGCCTCGCCGCTCGGCGATCTGCTGCTCGTCGCCGACGGCGACCGCCTCACGGGCCTGCATTTCATCGACCAGAAGTATCTGCCGACGCGCGACGGCGACTGGTACCACGAACCCGCGCTGCCGGTGCTCGTCGAAACGCAGCGCCAGCTCGGCGAGTATTTTGCCGGCGCGCGGCAACGCTTCGAGCTGCCCCTCGCGCCGCTCGGCACACCCTTCCAGCAGCGGGTCTGGCGCGCGCTGCTGGACATCCCGTTCGGCGCGACGACGACCTACGGCGAAATCGCGCTGCGCATGGAGAGTCCGCAGGCCTCTCGCGCGGTCGGCGCGGCAAACGGCCGCAACCCTATCGGCATCATCGTGCCCTGCCACCGCGTCATCGGCAGCCAGGGCCAGCTGACCGGCTACGCCGGCGGCCTGCAGCGCAAGCAGGCGTTGCTCGCGCTCGAACGCGGCGGACAGCTTGCGCTCGGCCTCTGAGCGAGCGGCCGCCCGATCTTCACCTCTCCCGCCCCGGGAGAGGTCGACGCCGAAGGCGGCGGGTGAGGGGCGCGTCAGTCGGCGCTACGCCAACCGGAGACGACCCTCACCCGATGGTATGGACTCCTCCCCCTTCTTAAACGGCATCGATGTGCCACGCTGGGGATGTGAATCAAACATTCCAGCACCGAAGGAGGAG
>Ga0255182_1000564_pt1 | contig 23518 bp, 26 predicted proteins | sample Atl_UVDOM_RepA_8_FD_188420 | JGI IMG/M metagenome (GOLD analysis project Ga0255182, IMG submission 188420) | Freshwater microbial communities from Altamaha River, Georgia, United States - Atl_UVDOM_RepA_8d | ecosystem: Environmental > Aquatic > Freshwater > River | place: USA: Georgia...
GGACCTGATTTTTACGGGTACGCCCGCAGGCGTGGGTCCGGTTGTTCGCGGTGATGTCATTCGGGTTACCGCCGCTCAGTTGGCGGGGTTTTCTCTCCGCGTGGTGTAATGCGTAGAGCCGCGCTCTGGGCCAGTCTGGTCCATGGCATTGGCATTGTGATTGGTTTGATCTGGGCCAGGCATCCCATGGAGTCGGCGCCGCGGCCCAATCCAATTCAGATTCAATTGCAGCCTTCGTCATACTCAGCCGGCGCGCAGTCCCGCCTATCGCCATCCGGTCCTTTGGTAGCGCAGCCGACGGTGCCGCCGCAGCGGCCACCGCCACCGTTGATGCTGCAACGTTCAGCCGATGTTGTGCAGCCTGCGCCCTCAGCCGTGGGATCTTCTTCATCGGCTGCCGCAGATATTCCGGCCCGGCTAGATTCGCCGGGGGATCAGCGGGCGGTCAGCCAGGAGGATCGCCAGCCCACCGTTGATGCGAGTGCCCGGGGCAATCGGATTCCCGATTACCCGATTCAGGCGCGCCGCCTCGGTGAGCAGGGCGTGGTAGTGTTGCGGGTTCTGATCACTCCGGATGGCCGTGCTTCGGAAATCCAGCTTGCACAGACCAGTGGGTCGACCCGATTGGATCGTGCAGCGATCGATGCGGTTCGCGAATGGCGTTTTATGCCCGCCTTGCGCGGCGGTCGGCCGGTATCTGCCTGGTATGAATGGCGCTGGGAATTCCGTCTAAACTGACGGCTGAACATCAAATGAATCCATCCTCTGCTCCAACGCTCGGTCTTGCCCACATGCTGTCGAATGCGGATCTCGTGATCTGGCTGACAGCAGCGGTGTTACTCGTGATGTCAGTAATTTCGTGGACCCTGATCATTGCAAAGGGCCGTGCTGCGCATCGACTTCGTCAGCAGATCGCCGGACATGCGGCGGTCTTCTGGCAGTCCCCCTCACTTGAGGAGGGCGGTCGGCAGCTGCAATCCCTTGAAGTTCTTCCTGTGATGTCTCCGATGGTAACTGCGGCGATTGAGCTACAACAACATGCAAAGACCGCGACACTGGATGGGGCCTCGGGATGGGAGGACAGGGTCACACGGCATCTGCGTTCGGCCTTGCATTCAGCAACTGCCCGGCTCGAGTCGGGCCTGGTGATGCTGGCATCGATAGGAGCGACGTCGCCGTTTGTGGGGCTTTTCGGGACGGTCTGGAGTATCTATCAGGCGTTAATCAGCATCTCCGGTAGTGGCCAGATCATGATCGAGCAGGTTGCGGGTCCGGTCGGCGAAGCGCTGATCATGACGGCCTTCGGTCTGTTCGTGGCTATCCCGGCAGTGCTCGCCTATAACGCTCTGACACGGAGCAATCGCATCGTCCTTGCAGAGCTGGATGCCTTCGCCAATGATCTGCGGGCCTTATTGGTGAAACGCGCAGATTAAAAGGGGGCGGCACCATGGGCATGGGAAATTTTGAATCGTCGGGCGGCGGACAGCCACTGTCAGAAATCAATACGACGCCATTAGTCGATGTCATGCTGGTGCTTCTGGTGATTTTTATCATCACCGCGCCTTTGATGACCCGGGCGATTGACCTTGATTTACCAAAGTCTGATTCGCCTACGGTGTCTTCGCCCAAGGACACGCTGAACATCAGTATCACTGCTAAAGGTGAGTTCTTTCTGGATCGCAAACCGATTACCCGCGATGCGTTGCGAACTACGCTGGAGCAGGCGGCGGCCCGATCCCGCCAGACCCCGGTTCACCTTCGGGCTGAGCGCGACACCCGCTATGAGGCTGTCGTGGAGGTGATGGCAATGGCCAATCAGCTCGGCTTGAGCCAGTTGGCCTTTGTCACCGATCTTCCGGTGAAGTCCCGTTAGGCCGCCCGGGATCCTTGACGAACTTAGTGTCGATGGCCGTGCGCGCCGCGTGGTTTTAGCACCTCGACCTCAACCTCGAGTTCACCGGCCTGCTGAAACATCAAGGTCATGTTGAATCGCTCGCCCTCGACCAGAGGCCGGGTGAGGTTCATCAGCATCAGGTGGTAGCCATCTCGGCTGCCCCGGTCCATGGAAATACGTCCTCTTGCAGGAAGTTCAATGCCAGGAATCTCCCGCATCTTCATTACGTTTTGGTCCATCACCATCTGATGAACTTCCACTGATTTTGCTGCATTGGATTTGCCGCCCACGAGTCGATCTGAGGCGTTGCCCGAGTTTTTTAGTCTTTTGATAAAGACGGCGCCGTTGGGCTGTCCGGGAGCGGTTGCAGTCGCATAGACATGCTCAATCTCAAGGGATCCTTTTCGATATTCCCGCTCGTGTGCGCGGGCATCATGGAGTGTGAGCGTGGACGCAATGAGCAGGGCCAACCCGATATGAAAAACACTACGGCGGCTCACGGCCCGGCGTTCTGATGTCATGAAAAACCTCCTAGAAAAGATGAACTGGATAAATCAAGAATTGACCAGGCCATGGGCATTTTGGGCCTCGCAGGCTAGGTGCGATGGCTGCTGGCTGCGCAGCTCGGGCAGCGTCCATAGAGAATGACCTCGTGGTCCTCCACCTGAAAGTCTTTTGGGGCGAGCTTAGAAATTGCGTTCGAGCATGCATGAATATCGAATACGCGATCACACGCTTTGCAATGAAAGTGATGATGGTGATGTCCTGATACCTCAAAGCGGGTCGCCTGCCCCGGGATGTGGACCGGGGTCACGCGTTTTTCCTCAACCAGGAGATTCAGGTTGCGATAGACCGTCGCTAGGTTCAGATTGGGCACGGCAGCCTGGGCACCGGTAAGGATTTCTTGCGGCAGCAGGGGTCTCGCAGCCTGGCCGATGGCCTGGGCAATTGCCTGGCGTTGTTTTGTCGCGCGTTGCATATGTCCATGTTAACCAGAGGTCCTCCTCAGTTGCAATTGCAAATTCATTTGCAATAAACGTAGGCCTGGGCTAGACTCGGAGCCAACTTCCTCTCCCGAGGCTTTCCAGGAGGTCCCCGTGTCAGTTGTCACGCCACCGCGAATCCGGTTGCTGCTCGCCGCTGCTGTCCTGGTGTGCGCAGAATTGCAGCTCGGCAAATCTGGCTGGGCATCAGACCCCGGGCCATGGGAGGTGGGTGCTGTGCTGGATGTGGCGGCCAGCTCTCGGGATATGGCGATGGGCGCTCGCAGCCATGGCCTTCAGGTTGGTCACAGCGATCTTCTGATTCGAGGCCCGTTGGGCGCCCCATTCGCAGCGGAGGCGATTTTCGCGGGTCACACGGTCCACGGTCGACTTGAGCACCATGTCGAGAAGTTTTCCTTGCGTACCCGAACGCTTCCGGCCGGCCTATCCGCAATGGCAGGACGCTTTGCATCACAGATCGGGTATCTCAACGAACAACATCCCCATACCGATGATTTTTCAGAGCGGCCATTGCTGTATCGAGGATTTTTCGGAGGCCATTGGTTTGACGATGGGGTACGTCTGAACTGGACGGCACCCACGCCCTTTTATCTGCGTATTGGGGCGGAGGCGTTCTCAGGGAGGCAGCTGATTAAAAATTCAGAGACAGCGCAACGTCCCGGTGCAGGCGTCGTATCGCTGAAAACCGGGGGCGATCTCAATGTAAGCAATAGCTGGCAGTTTGGGCTCTCCTACCTCAACAACCGCCGGCGTTCTCCGGCACATCATCACGAAGAGGCGCGTGGGGATGATCACGCCCACGGGGCCGAATTCAATGGCAAGCATGTGTGGGTATCGGATTTCGTTTATAAGTGGTCACCCAATGGAGATGTCAAGAGCCAGCAGCTCAGACTGATTGGGGAGCACGCGCAGGTCAGTGGTATTCATCCTGAGTCGGGATCTCGACGCCATGCGGGATCCACACTCGCTGCGGTCTGGCGGTTCATCCCGGCCTGGGAGATCGGTGTCCGGACCGACTGGCTGAGCGTGAATCGGCCAGAGTTACACCATGAAGATGGTGTCACTGGGCTCGAGTTCGGTGCAGCGCGGCTTCGTGAAGATGCCCTCATGGTCGCCTACAAGCCGGGCCATCGTCAGACCTACCGTATGCAAGTCAGTCGTCAGCGGGCCTCTGGTATGGCCGCAGATGATGTCTTTTCCGGTGCGGCGAAACATATCGTGCAGTTTCAAGTGATATTCGGTTTCGGGGCCCATAGTGCGCACAGCTATTAACTTTTTGTTGGGAGTGGCTGCACTCTGTCTAAGTGGAACGAGCTGGGCATTGACGGTGTTTGTCTGCGAGCCGGAGTGGGGGGCGCTGGTAAAGACGCTGTATCCCAAGGCTGATGTGTTTTCGGCGACCCATCATTTGCAGGATCCCCATCACATTGAAGCCCGACCCTCTTTGATTGCACGCCTGCGATCGGCGGATCTTGCGGTGTGTACAGGCGCAGGACTTGAGCTTGGATGGCTACCGATGCTCCAGGCCAGGGCGGGAAATCCACGCGTGCAGGACGGCCAGTCGGGAATGTTTTATGCCGCGAGTGTAGTCACGCTGATGAATCCCACTCTTGGGGTTGCAACGCCGTTTTCAGGGGATGTACATCGCGAAGGTAATCCCCATATTCAGGCTGATCCACATCGGCTTTTAAAGGTCTCGACGGGCCTGCGTGACCGTCTTGTTCAGTTACGTCCGCAGGATGCGCAGGAGATCAACGCGGCCTATGCCAAATTCCAACAACGCTTTTCTGCCGCAATCGTTAAATGGGAGCGGCGCGCACAGAACTTAAAAGGCAGATGGGTTGTGACGCAGCATGCGAGTTTTGACTACCTCTGGGCATGGCTTGAAATGAAGCCGCTTGCTGACCTTGAGCCGAGACCTGGCACCGCACCTACCCCAGGCCATCTCGATCAGGTGAGGCAGAGGCTGGCCCAGCGGCCTGCATCGGCCATTGTCATTGCCCAACATCATGATCGACGTCCCGCAGAGTGGCTGGCCCGACAAGACGCCGCCCGCAATACGCCGTTGATCATCATCCCGGCCACTGTCGCGTCGATGTCGCACGACGCCTTGATGGAGTGGTTTGATGCGGTGATCACCGCCCTGACGGATCAGATTCGATAATTCGGTATGTTTGACGCTTGGATGCTCTTGCCGCTACTGACGTTGGTCGGTGGACTCTGCGCACTTGCGCCTCTCGGGGCCCAGGTGCTGGCGCGTGGCGTGGTCTTTACAGACCTTGCGGTCGCTCAGGCCGCGGCGGCGTCTACGCTCTGGTTTCAGCTGATTCACCACACCCATGCACCAGGGATCCTGATGGTGGTATCGGTTTTAGGGGCGCTGGCAAGCGCGGCCGCGGTGGCCTGGCTGTGTCAGGCGTGGCCCAGTCGCCGGGAGGCGTTGATCGGGCTGCTGTATGTGGTCGGGGCGATGCTTGGACTACTCGCGGCGCAATATAGTCCGCATGGAAGAGAAGATCTGCAGGAACTGCTTGCTGCCGATTTGTTATGGAGTGACGAGATCAGCGCATTGGTGGCGATTGGGAGTGGCGTGTTGACGTTGCTGCTCCATGCGTTTGGCCGGGCCCTGTTGGCACGGGATATGATTTTTTTTAGTGTCTTCGGGCTGGTGATCAGTCTGATGGTTCAGGCGTTGGGGGTGTTCCTGGTATTTGCATTGTTAATTGCACCTGCGGTCATGCACGAGCGGTTCGGATTGATTCGAACAATTGCTTTTATGCTCGCTGCAAACCTGATCGGACTGGCCGTGTCTTGGCACTTTGATCTGCCCAGCGGCATTTGTCTGACGTTGTGCATCTCATTAGCCGGTCTTGGAACGGTTGCGTTCCGGCAGCCATCGGCCTAGGGTCTGGCCTGCACGGGGCCATCCGGGATACGTTATGTCGTGCTGTCCGGTGACGATGATGCGCCAGTAGCGATTGGCCGCGCAGGATCGCTGCACCACTCACTCCATGACCCTGCATACAGCGCACTGCCCGCCAGGCCGGCGATCTCCATGGCCAGGATATTGTGACAACCGGAGACTCCAGACCCGCACATATGCACGATATCCATCGGATCTTGATCTCCGATTAACTCGAGGAACTCTTCGCGTAACTGGCTAGGAAGTTTGAATTTTCCCTCTGATGTGAGATTACTGGCAAACGCGCGATTGGCGGCACCCGGAATATGGCCGGCGACCGGATCAATCGGCTCGGTCTCGCCACGAAACCGTTCTGCAGCCCGGGCATCAATGAGCGTAGCAATTTCTCGATCCGATCCGGCATTGACCCAGGCCTGGACATGCTCAAGGGTCCACATGGGCGCCAGCGATGGTCGAACCGAGATACGCCCCTTTGATGCTGCTTTAAATGGTTCCGTGGACAGCGGTCCGTCTGCGGCGATCCAGTCGGAGATTCCGCCGTCTAACACACCGCATTTCAGATGCCCGATCCAGCGGCACATCCACCAGAGCCGGGAAGCGAACATGCCGCCGCTGGCGTCGTACGCGATGACCAATGTGTTTTCATTGGCACCGAGAGACGCTAGGCATTCGGCAAAGGCCTCCGGAGTGGGCAAGGGGTGACGGCCATTCGTGCCATCCTTTGCCGCAGAAAGATCATGGTCAATACTCAGAAATGCTGCGCCAGGCAGATGGCCTTGCCTGTAGGCGCGGGCACCTGCATCGGGATCCATAAGATCATGTCGGCAGTCGACAATCAAAACAGAATCTCGATACCCAACGAGCTCCTTTACCGAGATGATTGGATTAATAGCTCACCTGCCGTCTAAGGTACTCATGGAAATGCAGCATCCCGTCTTCTAAAGGGGACTGGTATGGGCCGACTTCGTTCTCGCCTCTGAGGAGCAGGGCCTTGCGGCCACGGTCCATACGTTCCGCAATCTCATCATCTTCTACCACTGTCTCGTTATAGGCCGCCTGGTGGGCCTCGACGAACTCTGGCTCAAAAAGGGCGATCTCCTCGGGATAGTAAAACTCCACGATGTTGAGTGTGGATTGCGGACTCCGCGGATGCAGGGTGCTGACGACCAGCACTTTTGGATACCACTCCACCATGGTGTTCGGATAGATCGTCATCCAGATTGCCCCGTACGGGGGAAGGCCCTCCGGGTGCATGCGGAGCACTTGCTCTTGCCAGCGACGATAGACGGGTGTTGCCGAGTGCTTCAGGTCCGTGATGCCAACAGACTGGACAGAGAAATGTTCGCCGTAGTGCCAGTGCAGCGCATTGCAGTCGACAAACTGACCGAGCCCGGGGTGAAAGGGCGCGACGTGGTAATCATCCAGATAAACCTCAATGAAGCTTTTCCAGTTGTAGTTGCACTCGTGATGCTGCACGCGATTGAGGACATAGCCTGAAAAATCGAGCTGCTCCATAAACGGGGTGCTCTGAAGTTCTTTGGCGATGGCTTCCGGCCCCTCGAACAGCAGCCCATTCCATCGCTGGAGCGGCGTGGATTTGAGATGACGGCAGGGGTCCTCGGGGAAATGGGGCGCGCCGACGAGTTCACCCTTCAGGTTGTATGTCCATCGATGCAGCGGACAAACGATGGACTCGGTCTGGCCCTGGCCCTCGAGCATGACGGCCTGGCGATGACGACAGATGTTTGACAGCAGCTGCACCCCTTGGGCTTCGCGGACGAGAACCCGCCCGTGGTCTTCGTGGGATAGGGTTGCGTAGCTGCCGATCTCCGGCACCATCGCCTCATGACCGACATACCCGGCGCCCTGGCGGAACAACATTGCCCGCTCCTGCTGAAGCAGCGATTCATCGAAATAGGCATTGACCGGCAGCTGCGCCGCGCTGGGCGCGAGCCTCGACAGGTTCCCGACATCCGACATTCAAGACTCTCCGAAAACAACGGGCCAAAAAAGAAGGGCGAGTATATCCCGCGAACAGCGCTAAGTTCTTGATTCGTTTCAATTAAAATGCAGGTATGGATAAAAATCGCACGGCCAAGGTCGGTGGTCCGGCCAAAGCCTCGGGTGGCGTGGACTCGGCGGGCGGCCCCTTGTCAGGTCAAGGGGCCGATGGCGGCCTGACGGACATATCGGGGCTTGATTTTGAGCAGGCCATGGCCGAGCTCGAGCGGGTCACCGGCAGTCTCGAAAACGGAGACCTACCGATTGCCGAGGCCCTCTCGGCCTACCAGCGGGGTGCGGCCCTGATGCGACATGCCCAGTCGATTCTTAACCATGTGCAGACTGAGATCGAGGTGGTCGAGTCTGATCAGCAGCAGCGCGTCGATCGCTCTGCCCTGGTGGCCCAGGTCAAGGACTAGCCGACTTGGAATTCTCTCAATGGGCTACGGCCGCCCGTCAGGAGGTCGATCACTACCTACAGGCGGCCTTGTCTGCCCGACTGCCAGCCGTGGCGGGTCGGGGCGATCAGGTGCTCCATGAGGCTATGGCCTATGGGGTGCTGGGTGCGGGCAAGCGTATACGGGCCTTGTTGGCGATGGCCGCTGGCGAGGTGACACAGTCCGAGCGTTCATGCTGTGTGCAGGTGGGCGCGGCGATTGAGTGCATTCACGCGTTTTCTCTGGTTCACGATGACATGCCTTGCATGGACGACGATGCGTTGCGTCGTGGGCAGCCCACCGTCCACGTGAAATACGGTCAGGCCCAGGCACTGCTTGTCGGCGATGCCCTGCAGACGCTTGGTTTTGAGCTGCTTGCAGATCTCCCTGTCGCTGCGGATCGTGTTGTCGCACTGATCAAAGTCATGGCCCAGGCGACAGGACTGCAGGGCATGGCGGGCGGGCAGGCCATTGATATTGCGGCAGTCGGGCTTAGCATGGACCAGGATGCCCTTCAGTCGATGCATGCCTTGAAGACAGGGGCACTGATCTCTGCGGCAGTCGAGATGGGCGCCTTGTGCGGTAGGGCTAGCGAGGTCGATCTCCAGGCGCTGCGGCGTTTTGCGGCAATGGTGGGGCTCGGATTTCAGGTGGCCGATGATGTCCTGGATGTATCGGCCGATGTACGCACATTGGGCAAGACGCCCGGCAAAGATGCAGCGGCCTGTAAGCCGAATTTTGTGGCCCTGCTTGGCTTAGAGGGCGCGCGGGACTACGCTAGAGGGCTGCACCAGAGGGCGATCGCTGAATTGGCCCCCTTTGGCGGGCGGCCCGGTCGTCTCTTGGAATTGGCGAGCGCATTGATAGAGCGTACGCATTAAGCACCGATTGGGAAATCAACAAATGGGAGAGGGCGTGTCTCAAGAGCCGGATAAGACAGATTCAACGGGTGCACTGCTTCGGTCGGTGAATATGCCGGCTGATGTGCGCAGGCTCAGTCGTAAGGAATTACATCAGCTCGCTGCAGAGTTACGCGAATTTTTGCTCAACTCAGTGTCGGCGACCGGGGGCCACTTGTCCTCTAATCTGGGCACGGTAGAGCTCACGATTGCCCTGCATCATGTCTATCAGCTTCCCTATGACCGTCTAATCTGGGATGTCGGCCATCAGAGCTATCCACATAAGATTCTTACTGGCCGTCGTGACCAGATGTCGACTCTGCGTCAGCTCAATGGGCTATCGGGTTTTCCAAAGCGTTCGGAGAGTGAGTACGACGCATTTGGCACAGCCCACTCGTCTACATCGATCTCCGCTGCCCTTGGCATGGCGGTGGCCTCGAAGATTAAGGGCGAGCATATCGGCCCAGATCGACGGCGCCATGTGGCTGTGATCGGGGATGGTGCGCTATCCGGTGGCATGGCGTTCGAGGCGCTGAATAACGGCGGTATTGATACTGAGCTCGATCTACTCGTAATTTTGAATGACAACGATATGTCGATCTCGCGGCCGGTGGGCGCGCTTTCTAACTACCTCACCCGGCTGCTCTCGGGCCGGTTTTATCGGTCGGCACGTGAATTCAGTAAGCAGGTGCTGGGCGCCATTCCGCCGGTGCGGGAATTCGCAAAACGTTTTGAGGGCCATGCCAAGGGCATGCTGATGCCCAGCACACTCTTTGAAGAGCTTGGATTTAACTATGTCGGGCCAATTGACGGCCATGATCTGGACGCTCTGGTGCCGACCCTACAGAATTTGCGCGGCCTGAAGGGCGCACATTTTCTGCATGTGATTACCCGAAAAGGCCAGGGGTATCTTCAGGCTGAGGCCGATCCAATTCTGTATCACGGGCCGGGAAAATTTGATCCTGAGGTGGGCATCACCGCGGCAGGCTCTCCGGCCAAGCCCACCTATTCACAGATTTTTGGCCGCTGGTTGTGCGATATGGCCGAGAAGGATTCGCGTGTCGTCGCCGTCACACCCGCGATGTGCGAAGGATCGGGCATGCAGGAATATGCCCGTCGATTTCCCGAGCGTTATTTTGATGTCGGCATTGCTGAGCAGCATGCCGTGACGTTTGCCGCGGGTATCGCCTGTGAGGGACAACGGCCGGTGCTGGCGATTTACTCTACATTTTTGCAGCGGGGCTATGACCAGCTCATCCATGATGTTGCGCTCCAGAATCTGCCGGTGCTTTTTGCGATCGACCGGGCTGGACTGGTGGGTGCAGATGGGGCCACTCATGCTGGTGTATTTGATATTGCGTATCTGCGATGCGTACCGAATATGGTGGTGATGGCACCGAAAGATGAACGCGAGTGCCGGCAAATGCTCAATACCGGTCTTGCGATTGCGGGACCCAGCGCCGTGCGGTATCCGCGTGGCGCCGGGTCAGGCGCAGACGCGACCGATTGTGATGAAACTCTGGAGGTGGGCCGCGCCGAGCTTCTTCGCGAGATTAAAAAGCCCGTGGCGAAGTCTCGCATTGCGATTCTTGCCTTTGGGTCAATGGTGGCGCCATCGTTGGCTGCAGGAGAGGCCCTGGATGCCACGGTGGTCAACATGAGATTTGTAAAACCACTGGATCTGTCGATGATTGAATCCATCGCCAACAGCCACGATATGCTCTTTACCGTCGAGGAGCATGTGGTGATGGGCGGTGCGGGATCGGCCTGTGCCGAGGCGCTGGTCGCACTCGGTGATGCCATCCCGATGGTGCCTATTGTGCACCTCGGGCTTCCGGATCAGTTTATTGATCAGGGCGACCATCAAAAGCTGCTCGCCCTTCACGGCCTGGACGCTAAGGGTATTGAGGCAACAATTCGGGGCAAAATGTCGGTCCCGCTTCCCCTGAAGGCTGTTTCATGAATTTTCCTGACATCAAATCATTGTCTGGGCGTGCCGTGATGCCGGACGTGCAAGGCAGCCATGACCACCGCGAACTGCCGATTGATCAGGTGGGGGTTCGGGGGGTCCGCTACCCAGTGCTGCTGCGACTGGAAGACGGCGGCAGCCAGCCCTCGGTGGGTGAGTTCAGCCTCAGCGTGGGTCTGCCTGCAGAGCAAAAGGGTACCCACATGTCGCGGTTTATTGAACTATTGGAGTCGCTGAATCAGCGGGGGGTTGCGCTGTCCGTGGCATCGATGCGGTCGACGTTGGGCGATATGTTGGCGCGTCTGGCTGCGGTATCTGGCAGGGTCGAGGTTGCGATTCCATTTTTCATGATGAAGGCCGCACCCGTGAGCGGGGTGGAGAGCCTGATGGACTATCGGTGTACCTGGATCGCCGAGCGTGAAGCGGGTGGCCAGGCGGGGCATACAAAAGAGAAATTAAGCTGTGAGGTCAAAGTACCCGTAAAGAGCCTTTGCCCATGCTCGAAGGAAATTTCTGAATATGGCGCACACAACCAGCGGTCAGAAGTCACAGTCAAGGTTGTACTCAATGATTCCGCTGACTTTTCTGTGGAGTCCTTGGTCCGCGTGATTGAATCCCAGGCGTCGTGTGAGCTGTGGGGTTTGTTGAAACGGCCTGATGAAAAGTATGTAACCGAACGCGCCTATGACAATCCCAAGTTTGTGGAAGACCTCGTGCGTGATGTAGCCGCTGCGGTTCGGGCGATGCCAGGCGTGATGGGCTTTGAGGTTGAGGCTGAGAATTTCGAATCGATCCACAACCACTCCGCCTGGGCCCGTATCGTTGGCTAGGCGGAGGCTCCGCGCGCTGGGCCGATGCGCCAGACGCATCGGCGAGGCGTGCTAGTCCCGGAAGTTCCCAAAGGAGAGCGGAAGTTCGTCGACCTCTTTTTTGAGTAGGGCGATTGCTGCCTGCAGATCATCTCGTTTCGTGCCTGATACGCGCACCGCATCGCCTTGGATAGAGGCTTGGACCTTCATCTTGCTGTCCTTGATGATGCGAACAATTTTTTTAGCATCGTCTCCGCCGATGCCATGCCTGACTTTAATGATCTGCTTAACCTTGTCGCCGCCGATTTTTTCCAGACTGCCCAGGTCAAGGAAGCGAACATCTACCCCGCGTTTCGCACATTTGCCAATCAGCACATCACGTACCTGGCTAATCTGAAATTCGCTATCCGCGAAAACGGTGAGCTCTCGGTCTTTTTGCTCGACCTTCGCACTCGTGCCTTTAAAGTCAAACCGTGTGCTGATTTCTTTTGATGTCTGCTCTACTGCGTTGCGCAGCTCAGTCATGTTCGCCTCGAGGGTCGCGTCAAACGATGGCATCTTATTTCCTCTTGGTAGCAGCGATTCTCATGCGCAGTGCATTGAGTTTAATAAATCCTCCGGCATCGGCCTGGTTGTAGGCGCCGCCGTCATCGTCAAACGTCGAGATTCGGGCATCAAAAAGTGAGTGCTTGGAACTGCGGCCGACAACGGTGACGGTGCCTTTGTATAGCTTGAGGCGCACTGTGCCACTTACCGCTGCCTGCGTGTGGTCGATCAGCGTCTGCAGAGCGATTCGCTCCGGAGACCACCAGTAGCCGTTATAGACCAGGCTGGCATAACGGGGCATGAGATCGTCTTTTAGGTGGGCGACCTCCCGGTCCAACGTGAGTGACTCGATGGCCCGATGCGCACGCAACAGGATCGTTCCCCCTGGGGTCTCGTAGCAGCCGCGGCTTTTCATGCCCACGTAGCGGTTTTCGACCAGGTCGAGGCGGCCCACGCCGTGACGTCCACCCATTGTGTTCAGCGTCGCAAGCAGTTCGTGGGCCTTCATCTTCTTGCCATTAATGGCGACGAGATCACCGCGGGAAAATTCCAGTTCAATTACTTCTGGTTTGTTGGGCGCCTTTTCAACGGGCACCGTTAACCGCCACATCCCTTGGGCGGGAGGTTCGCGGTTGGGGTCCTCCAGCACCCCGCCTTCATAGGAGATATGCAGCAGATTTGCATCCATGGAGAAGGGTGCCTCGCCTTTCCGTTTTTTGTAGTCCACTGGAATACCATGCTGGTCGGCGTAGGCAAGCAGTTTGTCCCGGGAGAGCAGATCCCACTCACGCCAGGGGGCAATCACCTTAATGTTGGGCATCAAGGCATAGGCGCCCAATTCAAATCGCACCTGATCGTTGCCTTTACCGGTTGCGCCATGTGAGATTGCATCCGCCTTCTCTTTTTTTGCAATCTCCACCAGACGTTTCGCAATTAGCGGGCGTGCGATCGACGTGCCCAACAGATATTCACCCTCGTAGACCGTATTGGCGCGGAACATCGGGAACACAAAGTCTCGGACAAATTCCTCGCGAAGATCCTCGATGTAGATTTTTTTAATCCCGAATTTCTGCGCCTTTTTGCGGGCGGGCTCAAGCTCTTCGCCTTGTCCGATGTCCGCGGTGAAGGTGATGACTTCACAGCCGTATTCGTCCTGCAGCCACTTTAGAATGACCGAGGTGTCCAGGCCTCCGGAATAGGCGAGTACGACCTTATTGACATTTGATTTTGGAGATTTTGGAGCGGTGGTTTTCTTCATGCGTTCTACAGGTCTATCAAGGGATGAGAAGAGTCTAAGGGATTAGTCCTTCAGGCGGCCAAGCAACAGAAATTCCATCAGCGCCTTCTGCGCATGGAGTCGATTCTCGGCCTCGTCCCAGACGACGCTCTGGGGGCCATCAATCACGCCGGCTGAGACCTCCTCGCCACGGTGGGCGGGCAGGCAGTGCATGAAAAGGGCCTTCGGGTCGGCCACCTGCATCATGTCTTCGTCGACCATCCAGTCGGCAAAGGCCTTGCAACGCGCCTCGTTTTCGGACTCAAACCCCATTGAAGTCCAGACATCGGTGGTGACAAGGTCGGCGCCGCGGGCCGCCTCCATGGGGTCCGAAAACTGCTCAAAGTGGCCATCCGAATGCAGGCCTGCGCGTTCCGGCTCGACCTCATATCCCGGCGGTGTGGAGACACGGACCTGAAAGTCCAAGACCTCGGCTGCCTGCAGCCATGTATTGCAGACATTATTGGAGTCACCGATCCAGGCGACTGTTCTGCCTCGGATCGACCCACGGTGTTCGATGAAGGTAAAAATGTCGGCCAGGATCTGGCAGGGGTGATATTCGTTGGTAAGCCCGTTGATCACGGGCACTCGAGAGTTGGCGGCAAAGCGTTCGACGATGCTTTGTTCAAAAGTGCGAATCATGACCAGGTCGCACATGCGTGAGATCACTTGGGCAGCGTCTTCCACCGGCTCGCCACGGCCGAGCTGGGTATCACGCGTGTTGAGGTAGATGGCTGCACCCCCCAGCTGATGCATGCCAGCTTCGAAGGACAGTCGGGTCCGGGTCGAGGCTTTTTCGAAAATCATGACCAGTGTTCTGTCCAGCAGCGGCATATGGCGAACGTAGCGCTTGAATCGATCTTTAATGATTCGCGTCCGTGCAAACAGATAGTCGATGTCGTCCCGCGAGAGATCTTTGAATTGAAGAAAGTGCCGCAGATTCTTCATGACGGCCTCTTGTCTAAAAAGCGACGAATAATCGGCGCCAGGATCTCGATAATCTGCTGGGCCTCGGCAGCGTTGATGATCAGTGCAGGCAAAAGCCGGATGACATTGTCTGCGGTCACGTTGATCAGCAGGCCCGCATCCCGGGCAAGCCCGACAATCTCGCCACATGGCCGGCCGAGTTCAATGCCGATCATCAGCCCTTGGCCCCGGATCTCGGTTATGCCTGTGCAGTCGGACAACGCAGTCCGAAAGCCGTCAAGCAGCTGCTGTCCGCGGGCTGCTGCGTTATCCAGCAAGTGCTCAGACTCAATGGCGGCGATGGTTTCCAGGCCGGCCCGCATGGCCAAAGGGTTGCCGCCAAAGGTCGTGCCGTGATTACCCGGCTCGAATACGGTGGCGGCCGCGCCATGGGCCACGACTGCGCCGATGGGCACGCCGGAGCCGAGTCCTTTTGCCAGCGGCATCACATCAGGAACAACATGGGCCCACTGGTGGGCAAACCATTTGCCGGTGCGTCCTATTCCGCATTGGACTTCGTCGAGCATGAGCAGCCAGTTCTTTTGTGTGCACAGCTGCCGCAGTGCTTTTAGGAATTCAATCTGTGAGGGGCGGATGCCGCCTTCGCCCTGGATGGTTTCTAAAAATACTGCACTGATGCTGGCATGTTGGGCCGCTGCGGCCTCGATGGCGGCGATGTCGTTGATGGGCACGCGAATGAAGCCCTCTACCAAAGGTTCAAATCCCTTCTGGATTTTTTCATTGCCAGTAGCCGATAGTGTCGCGATCGACCGGCCATGGAAGGCTTTTTCAAAAACAATTGTCTTCGGGCTGGCATGGCCCAGACGATGGCCGTGTTTGCGGGCAAGCTTTAATGCAGCCTCGTTGGCCTCGAGCCCTGAATTGCAAAAGAACACATTGGTCATGCCCGACAGGCGTACAAGTGTCTCGGCCAATTGGGTCTGCAGAGGTATTTCGTAAAGATTGGAGGTATGGACAAGTCGGCCCATCTGCTCACGCAGGCCGGCGACGAGTCGGGGGTGGTTATGGCCGAGGGTATTGACTGCGATGCCCGAGAGCGCATCGAGGTATTTCTTCTGATCTGTGTCCCACATCCAGACGCCCTCGCCGCGGGTGAACGCCACCGGCTGCCGGTTATAGGTGTTCATCAGGGCGGTCATGGGGCGGCGTCGCAGGGGCTGTTGTAAGTGATGCAATTCGAGTCCGATAGAATACCTGTTTCGCTCGGGGGCATCTTCCAAGCGTCAAAACCGGATTGTTCTCGTGCCCGCCAAACAGTTCCTCATCAAAGGCATCACCCAATCAGGCAAGGTGTTTCGTCCCAGCGATTGGGCCGAGCGCCTGTGCGGTGTCATGTCTGCGTTCCGGCCGCAGGGCCAGGCGTCACGCCATGCAGGCCACCTTCAGTACTCCCCTTACGTGGTGCCCGTCATGGTGGGCAACCTCAAATGTGTACTGGTCGATGAGCGGTTGGAAGGGATTGAGCCGATGGCGATGGAATTCGTGGTGAGCTTCGCCCGGGATAACGCGCTTTTATTTGAAGAATTTTCTGCCGATGCACCGACAGAAAATTCTGAGGACATCAAGACGTCGGACGCTGCACCTGGCCAAGCGCCTCGAACACCCTCTGGGTGATTGCATCGACGCTGCCCACACCCGCCACCGTTAGGAAGGTCGGTGCATGTGAATCTCCGGTGGCCGCCCAGTCCTGATAAAACTTCACCAATGGTTTGGTCTGGCTGTGATACACCTCAAGGCGTTTACGAACCGTGGACTCCTGGTCGTCATCGCGCTGGATGAGCGGTTCGCCGGTGACGTCATCTACGCCTTGGACCTTCGGCGGATTGAACTTGACGTGATAGGTTCGGCCGCTGGCAACATGCACCCGTCGACCGCTCATGCGATCGATGATGTCTTCATCGGGCACCGTAATTTCGAGCACTGCATCAAGCGCCACGGCCGCATCTTTCATGGCCTGCGCCTGCGGGATGGTGCGGGGAAACCCATCAAATAGATAGCCCGATGCACAGTCCGATTGGGTAAGCCGTTCTTTGACCAGATTGATGATGATTTCATCACTTACCAGGCCACCGGAATCCATCACTTTTTTAGCGGCCACGCCCAAGGGCGTCCCTGCCTTTACAGCGGCCCGCAACATGTCGCCGGTGGAGACCTGGGGAATGCCATAGCGCTTCGTGATGAAGCCTGCCTGTGTACCTTTGCCTGCGCCCGGGGGCCCGAGAAGGATGATGCGCATGGTGGTCTCCGATATTTTTAGTCTGGATTCCGATTATAAGGACCCGTCAGCTACTCACGCGAGATTGTTGCCCCCAAATATGACGGACCCGCTCAAGATCGTCTGCTGTGTCGACACCAATGGCGGGCGCGGTGTCAGCGATGTAAAGCCCGATGAGACGCCCATGCCATAGCCAACGCAGCTGCTCGAGTTGTTCGGCCCGCTCAGTGGGGCAGACTGGCCAAGTCACGAACTGAGCGAGATGTTTCGCGCGAAGGCCATAAATCCCGATGTGGCGTAAAAACGGAATCTCGGCGGTGGTTTCTGGCAGCCGGATGTCGGCGAGTGATGGCCAGTGGTCGCGCTGATATGGAATGGGCGCCCGAGAAAAGTAAGAGGCCAGTCCCGCGGCATCACATACCACCTTGACCACATGGGGGCTACACAGGGTCTCAGTGTCCAGGATGGGTGCTGCGGCGGTGGCAACCGAGGCCTGCGGCAGTCGCTCCAGGGTCTGAGCAACGTTGCAGATCAGTTCTGGTGGAATCAGTGGCTCATCGCCTTGAACGTTGACAATCGACTGATGCTCGGATGCACGGAGTTTGTCTGCCACCTCGGCGATACGGTCCGTGCCGCTTTGATGATCGGCCCTGGTGATGATGGCCTCGTGCCCATGTTGAATGCAGACGCTGCGGATTTCTGGGTCATCCGTGGCGACCAACACGCGCTGGGCGCCACTTGCCTCGGCCTGCTCAGCAACGCGCACGACCATTGGCTTTCCACCGATATCGGCCAGCGCTTTATCTGGGAGCCGAGTGGAGGCGCGCCGGGATGGAATGACTACCCAGAAATTCATCAATTCGAATCTTTCGGCGAGGCAAGTGGCAGTGGTTCGGAGGGAGAGGCCACTGAAATGTCGTGCAACGGAATGGCGCTGGACTCCACCAGATATGGAATGCCATCGATGATCGGATAGGCGACCGATTCCGATTCGCAGATCAGGTAATGGCCGCCTTTGCCCAGGGTAAGGGGCTGTTTTGATCGCGGGCAGGCAAGGATTTCAAGAAGTTTTGAATCCATGAAGAAGCCTTTCAATGGAGTTGGCATCGAGCTGTGCATGCTGCCTGAGGGCCCATGCATGCGCACAGACAGCCAGACGTGAATTAAAAAACTTTACCGCATCTTTTTCGGTCATGAGGACGATGTCATAGCGTCCAGACACCCAGTGCGACTGAACCTGTTGGGCGAGGTGAATCTCGTGGTCTGGCAGTGGCAAGCCTTCAAAAGAAAGCCCCATCCGTTGAAGGTCGTTGAAAAACCGCTCTGGCATTGCCAGTCCTGCCACCGCCAGAATTCGCTGGCCATGAAAGCGCTTGGCGGCAGAGGCGAGATCGAGCGCGGGCACGGCAGTGATGTCGCCACGGCCAAGGCTCTCTAGTGGTAGCCAGCACGATGGATGAATGTCGAGCTCCTGACCGCGGCGGATGACAAGGCTAAAGCGCTCGAGGTCTCCGACCGGTTCTCGCAGGGGTCCGCGTGGCAGACAATGGCCATTGCCGAAACCGCGCTCATCGATGATGAGCACCTGCTCATCTGCGTGCAGCCAACGTTGCTGAAGGCCATCATCCAGGATCACGGCCTTCAGTTCGGGCTTGAGCGCCAGGAGCCTGGCGAGGCCCGCCGCCCGGTCCTTGCCGACTGCAATCGGCACGCCGGACCGCCAGCTCAACAGCCAGGCCTCGTCACCAATCTGCCCTGCATTCTTGAGGTGCAAGGTCTCAGGGAGAACGACCAGGGGCGGGGCATGCTCGGCGGCGGAGCGGTAGCCCCGGGAAATAAGTCCGCAGGCAATGCCCTGGCTTTGGAGAGCGGTGGCGATCGCAAGGGCTGCCGGCGTCTTTCCGGCGCCGCCAACGACCAGGTTGCCGATAGCAATCACCCGAACCCCTGGAAATCGCTTTGGACGGTTTAAGAGGCGATGCCAGACGCTGCGGATCAGCAATGCCCCGCGGTAAAGTAGTTCTGCCAGCATCAGACCAGTGGCCAAAATAGGACCGATTTCCCGGTGTTCCGGGGCCCGATATTGGCTAAACCAATACCGCTGTAGACGGCTGGAAAGGGGGTTTTCCCTGAGAGTCATCAGGCTGTGGATAAGCTTGTGGACACTTGCACGCGTTCGGACTTAGGCGGCCAATTCATGTACGGCAAATGCAGACAAGTAGCACCGATGGCCTCCCTATTGACCGAAATTTATCAAATAAATCAATGATTTACTAAGTAAAAACTGGGTGTGTGAGGAATTTTTACAGGTTTTGGCGAGAAATTCAGCGCCAGCCCTTATTCTGTGGACATCTTTTTGCTAAGGACACGATTTTTCGCGGGTTTCACGAATGTTTCACGGTCAAAGCCAAGCCCGGCCTGAGGTGCTCTCGGTCGCCGAACTCAATCGCGCCGTTGCCGCCTATTTGGAACTCGGCTATCCCTGCGTACGGGTTCGGGGGGAGATCGCCCAGATCTCCCGGCCGGCCAGTGGTCATCTTTATTTTTCGTTGCGGGATGCCGCCGCAAGCGTCCGGGCCGTGATGTGGAAGGGCCGCAAACCCTCATTGGACTGGCAGCCCCGGGAGGGTGATCAGGTGGAGGTCACCGCTGTAGTTGGGCTGTACGAGCCGAGGGGCGACTTTCAGCTCAGGGTCGAGTCGATGACCCGCAGCGGCCAAGGTGCCTTATATGAGGCTTTTTTGGCCCGCAAGGCCAGGCTTGCGACGCTCGGCCTCTTCGATAACGATCGCAAGCGACCCTTGCCCGAACAGATCGCCACGATTGCATTGGTGACCTCGCTTGGGGCGGCTGCCCTGCGGGATGTGGTGGTGACGCTGACGACCCTGGCCCCGCGGATTCGCATTCGCCTATATCCGTCAATGGTGCAGGGGGTTGATGCGCCAGCGCAGCTTAAAGCGCAGCTCGAACGTGCCGATAAAGATAGCGATGCCCAGCTCATCATGCTCGTACGCGGCGGTGGCAGCCTTGAGGATCTGTGGGCATTTAACGATGAAGTCCTGGCCATGGCGATTGCATCTTGCCGACACCCTGTGGTGGTGGGTGTTGGCCACGAAAGCGATGTCACGATTGCGGACCTTGTCGCTGATTTCAGGGCCGCAACGCCGACCGCAGCAGCCCAACGGGTCGCTCAGGCAGACCAGCAGGCGCGGGCGCAACTCATCGAATGGTCGCTGTTGCGTCACTCGGCGATGCGGCGTCGATGGGCGGGTGCGCAACAGCGTTTAGATTTGCTGTCGAGCAGGATTCGCAGTCCGCGTCAGACACTTGAGCAACGGCGCGACAGAATTGCGGCCGCCCAACGGTCTCTACGACAGGCTATGCGTGGCTGCCTGCAGCAGGCGCTTGCGCGTCTGCAGGCGCGTCAGGGACAGTTGGAGGCCCTGGATCCGCAGTCCATCCTTGCCCGCGGCTACGCACTGGTCTTGGATGCGGATGATCGTGTGGTCACCGATGCCGCTGCCGTCCGACTCGATCAGTCTCTATCGGTGCGGCTTGCAAAGGGCCTGCTCGATGTCCGGGTTCAGGGCCGACATCCATCGGACCAGCCGGGATAAAATCGCCGCCTCGTGGCCGGGTGCCCGTGCGCCCGACTCCCTCCGCTTTCACACAAAAGGAAAGACCCACATGGAACACGCTCTTCCTGCATTGCCTTACGCAATGGATGCATTACAGCCCCATATTTCGAAAGAGACCCTTGAGTTTCACTATGGCAAGCATCACCAGACCTATGTCACCAACCTCAATAACCTGATCAAGGGGTCCGAGTTTGAGAGCGCCAGCCTCGAGGAAATCGTGAAGAAATCATCCGGTGGCATTTTCAACAATGCAGCCCAGATCTGGAATCACACGTTTTACTGGAGTTCTCTGTCACCGAAGGGTGGCGGGAAGCCCAGCGGCGCTTTGGCGGCGGCGATCGACGCCAAGTGGGGATCGTTTGATGCCTTTAAAGAAGTATTCACCAAGAGCGCTGTCGGTAACTTTGGGTCGAGCTGGACCTGGCTTGTAAAAAAGGCCGATGGCACCGTGGACATTGTGAATACCAGTAATGCAGCCACGCCGCTCACGACAGCGGATAAGCCGCTGATCACCTGCGATCTCTGGGAGCATGCTTACTACATTGATTATCGGAATCGCCGTCCGGATTATCTCGGCGCGTTCTGGTCGTTGGTAAATTGGGAATTCGCAGCCAAGAATTTTGGCTGATTGATCCGCTATCGCAATACAGCCTGGGGCAGGCCACGGACCTGCTCGCCGGGCTGAACACCGCGCTGAAAGAACCATTCCTGTTCCATCTCCAGGGCGAAACGCACCGGCGAGATGGAACAGTGCGTCTGCTCCGAAAAAGGCTGCATCTTTTCGATGTTAATGATCCGGCCATCGTCATCGACAAAGGCGATCGAGAGAGGCAGCGGCGTATTTTTCATCCAAAAACACTGGCGTTCGGGCCGCTCGAACACAAATAGCATGCCGTGATTCGGGGGAAGGAAGGTGCGGCCCATCAGCCCTCTTGTGCGTTGTGCGGGCGTCTCCGCAACTTCGGCCGTGATTTGAAAAAACCGAATCCCCAGCGTCGTTACTGCTGGTTTTTCGGCCTTTGCGCCGCCCATCGAAAGCAGTAGCGATACGATCGTTGCGACGAGTTGTAGGCTGACCAGGCGGGTGGTTAACGTCGTGCGGAGCATTTTTTGGCGCTGTGATCAGTGTTTCAGAATGCTAAAGAGGTTGATGTAGTCATCGGTAAACATTGGGACCCGGGTGGAGCGGGGTATGGCCTGGGCAACCGATCGAATCGCAGCTGCCTGCAGGATTTTTGGATTGCGGGTCATGATCACCTGATCGGTCATCGAGAGCCAATAGTCTGGACCTTGTTCAAACTGGGGGGTATCAGAAATCAGTACGGCAGTCAGGCCGTGCGCGTCCGCAAGATTGCGTGCAACAGGCATTAGATCTACAAAACGGTTAGTCGCCTGCAGCACAATCACGCCATCGGGCTTGAGGTGTTTCATGTAGATATCCATCGCCTCTTTGGTCACCAGGTGCGAGGGAATTGAGTCCCCGGAGAAGGCGTCCAGCGCCAACACATCGAACTGACGGGCTGGTTCGCGCTCCAGAGCCAAACGGCCATCCCCCAGCACGACCTCGTGGGTGCCCGACATCTTTTCGAGAAAACTAAATTCTGCCCGGGCTGCACGAATGACAGCAGGGGAGATTTCATAAAACACCCAGTGGTCACCTGGCCGCGCGTAGACGGCTAAGGCGCCCGCCCCAAGCCCGACGATACCAATCTGTTTTGGGCCTGGTGGCAGGCTTGCAAAGAGCCGGCCATAGCCGCTGGTGGGGCCGAAATAACTTGATGCGGTCATCTGTAGCCCCTCATCAAGCAGCTGCCCACCATGAGAGATTGCGCCATGAATCATGCTTCTGAACGGCGCCTCTGTCAGGATGTCACGGGTTCGCACAACACCATAAAAATCACGTTCCATGAAACGCACATTCGCCTTGTAATCACCGATGCTTTTCCACGATGTCCAGCACACCGCAGCGAGCACGCCACAGGCGGTCAGTCGGAAGGCCAGGCGGGTTTTGGGACCGTTTCCAATGCGTAGACCCAGGGCAACGGCAGCGGCAGCGACCAGGGCGGCGTAGAGCTCGTAGTAGCCATCAAAGATCATTGGCGCGATCACAGCCATGAGCAGTGAACCGAGTGCCCCGCCGATCGAGATTGATAGATAAAACACGGTCAATCGCGAGGGGTGGGGCTTTAGCCGGGCCAGTTCGCCATGACAGACCATACAGACCACAAACAGACCAAGTGCATAGACGGGTGTGACCATGGCAAGGTTGAGTGAATCTGAAAGCCAGGCCATCAGCGGCACCACGACCGCAGCAAGTGTGAGGTAAATCGGTCGGCTATACCAGCGTGGATGATCAAAGCTGATGATGAACGTGATCAGATAGAGCGCGAGTGGCACCACCCAGAGCAGGGGAGCTGAGGAAATATTCTGGGTAAGGTGGCTGCTGACCCCAAGCAGCATGGCCGAGCCAATCGCCGACAGTCCGATCCAGTACGGCCAGTCGCCCATCCCGGCGGTCTGGGTGGGTGCAGAGGCGATGACGCCTGTGCCAGCTTGCTGTCCAAGGGGATCGGCCGTAAAGCTCCGACGGGCATGCCGCGCAGTAGACCAGCCAAGGGCGGCGCACAGGACAGCGAAAATGACAAAGAGACCGGACCAAAGAATCGCAATCTCGCGATTGCCGATCCAGGGTTCGATTAAAAAAGGGAAACCGAGCAGCGCCAGCAGAGAGGCGAAGTTCGATAGGGCAAACAGGCGATAGGGGGCGGACTCCTGGGTGCGTTGCCAGTACCAGGCACCGACCAGTGGTGTCGTTGTAGCGAGCAGGAAATAGGGCAGTCCTATCGTTGCGATGAGCAGGCCAATGATCCGGGAGATGGGCTCTTCGTCGCCAGCGGGCCGCCAATGGTCGGCGGCGATG
>Ga0255182_1000565_pt1 | contig 23509 bp, 20 predicted proteins | sample Atl_UVDOM_RepA_8_FD_188420 | JGI IMG/M metagenome (GOLD analysis project Ga0255182, IMG submission 188420) | Freshwater microbial communities from Altamaha River, Georgia, United States - Atl_UVDOM_RepA_8d | ecosystem: Environmental > Aquatic > Freshwater > River | place: USA: Georgia...
TGCGTCGCGAGCAGTTGGGCCTGCAGCCCGGTGGTCCGCGATAGGGCCGTTCGTGTGCCGATAGACGACACCCTCGGGCTCCTGGAAGAGTCGCTGCAGCTGGCGCGAGATGTCGGCTATCTCGTCCGCGAGGAGCCGCTCGGTGACCTGCCGGGCGGCGCCTGCGTCGTCGGCGGCCGGAAGACGATCCTTCTGAACCTCGCGGCGCCCGCCGCCGATCGGCTGACGGTGCTCGTGGATGCCCTGGCGGGCGATCCCGCGGTCGCTGGTCAGCCGGTGAGCCGGCTCCTCGCCGCGCGGCTCAGTCCAGGACGATGACCGCCACGAGCATGTAGAGCACGAGCCCGACGACGTCGACGATCGCCGAGACGAAGGGGTTGCTCATGAGCGCCGGGTCGAGTCCGACCGACCGGAAGATGAGCGGCAGCACGGAGCCCACCAGCGTGCCCATCATCACGACCCCGAGAATCGTCACGGGAATGACGACGGCGGCTGCCGCAGTCGGGGCGTAGGCCAGCGCCAGCAGATACCCGGGGATCGCGAGCATGCCCCCGAGGAGCAGGCCAAGCACGCACTCGCGCCGCAGGATCCGCGGCCAGTCGGCGAGCCTGCAGTCGCCCGTGGAGAGCGCCGTGATCACGAGCGTGGCGGACTGGTTGCCCGAGTTGCCGCCGCTGGCGATCACGAGCGGGATGAAGGCCACCAGCCAAGCGTGGGGCGATTGCCACTTGGCCAGCACCATTGCCGTCACGGCCGCAGTGGCGAACAGAATCGCGAGCCACACGCCCCGTTTCCACGTCATCGAGACGATCGCCGCCTCGAGATAGCCTTCGCCGAGGGGGGAAATGGCGGCGATCCGCTGGGCGTCGTCGGTGGCATCCTGGCGGACCGCGTCGAGCACGTCGTCGTGGGTCACGATGCCCACGAGGCGGTTGTGGTCGTCCACGACCGGGATGGCGAGGAAGTCGAAGCGGGCGAGCTTCTCCACGACCCGATCGCTCGGCTCCTCCACGCGGACGCTGATCGGGTCGCGCTGCATGAGGTCCGAGACGAGCGCCGTGGGGCGGGCGAGGATCAGGTCGCGCAGCGAGACGAAGCCCACCAGCTTCCGTTCGGCATCGAGCACGTAGATGTAATAGATCGATTCGCTGTCCGGGGCCTGCGATCGGAGCCGGGCCACCGCCTCGCCGGCGGTGATGTCGGCCGGCAGGGAGGCATACTCGGTCGTCATCAGCGCCCCGGCGGAGCCATCGGGGCAGGAGAGGAGCATGCGGATGTCGTGCCGCTCCGCCTTCGCGACCAGCGGAAGGATCTCCTCCACGAAGTCCGGGTCGAGTTCGCGGAGCAGGTCGTCGCGGTTGTCCGGGGCCATGTGCTCGATGAGCGGCCCCAGGTGGGCCCGGTCCGCCGCCGTCACCAGCTGGACCTGCCGCGGCATCGAGAAGTAGGGGAAGATCTCCGCCTGCCGCTCGACGGGGAGACAGTCGAGCAACTGCCAGAGTTCGGCGTCATCGAGCCCCTCCGAGAAATCGGCCACGGTCGCCGGATGGAGTTCCCGCGCCACTTCCCGAAGCCCCTCGGCATCCCCCTCGGCGAGCATCACGCGAAGCTCAGGAATCAGGATGGGATTGGCGGTGGGCATGGCGGGAGGACGGGCTGGACGGTGGGCCTATACTGCGGAGGTTTCGCCGCCGCGAGGGCCAGTATGCCATGAACCACTGCCGCGTCGATCGCCGCACCTCCCGAGCCGCGCTGCGGGGCTGCCGACGGGCGCTCGGGCTCGCGGTGTGGATCCTGCCCTGGATGGCCGTGGCGGCCGCCGCCGGCGCGGATGCGGAATCCCGAGGCTGGCAGGCGCTCCTCTCTCGGGCGTATCTCCCCTCCGACCTCGATCAGGAGGTGTTCGACGCGCTCTGGACAACCTGGGAGGAGCCCGCCCGGAGCCGGGCGGAACGAGCCCCGCTCGAGGCCCGCCGCCGGATGGCGATGGAGCGGTACGGGCTCACCCCGCACCCGGACGATCCTTCGCGGTCGTTGCAGTACGTCGTCGACGCCGCCGGCCGCTGGACGATGAGCTGCCTGGCCTGCCATCAGGGGCAGGTCGATGGCCGGGTCATCCCGGGGCTGCCCAACTCCGGCTACGCCCTGGAGACGCTGACCGAGGAGGTGCGGCTGGTCAAGGTGCGGCAGCGGAAGCCCTTCGGCCACATGGACATGGGATCGCTCTTCCTGCCGCTCGGCACGACCAACGGCACGACGAATGCCGTGATGTTCGGCGTGGCGCTGATGCGGCACCGGGCGCCCGACCTGGCCATCGTGCAGCGGCCGCCGCGGTTCGATCTCGTCCACCACGACATGGACGCCCCGCCCTGGTGGCATTATCGCAAGCGCAGCAGCCTCTATGCGGACGGTTTCGCGCCGCAGGGGCACCGCATGCTGATGCAGTTCCTGCTCGTGAAGGAGAACGGTCCAGAGAAGTTCCGGGAGTGGGAGGATGAGTTTCGGGACATCGAGGCCTGGATCGAATCGCTCGAGCCACCGAAATGGCCGTGGGCAGTCGATGCTGATCTGGCCGCCCGGGGCCGCACGGTGTTCGACAGACACTGCGCTTCCTGCCACGGCACCCATGGACCGGACGGCACGTATCCCGACCGCATCGTGGACATCGGGGAGGTCGGCACCGATCGGGTGCGATTCGACGCGCTCTCCGTGCGGGAGCGTCGCGACTTGAACGCGAGTTGGTTCGGGCGCTTCGGCGAGGGCTGGGGCGCGGAGGCCGCCGCCCTGCAGGGCCGAGAAACACCTGCCGGCTACGTGGCGCCGCCGCTCGACGGGATCTGGGCGACGGCGCCCTACTTCCACAACGGCTCTGTGCCGACGCTCTGGCACGTGCTTCATCCGGCGGCGCGGCCGGCGGTATGGAAGCGGACGCCGACGGGGTATGACCGATCGCGGGTCGGCCTCGAGGTGGAGGAAATGGCGAGCATGCCGGTGCCGCCCGGCGGGGCGCCGCTCGCTGCGGCCTCGCGGCGGCGGCACTTCGACACGTCGAAGCCGGGGAAGTCGGCGGCGGGGCATGACTTCGCCGATGCCCTCGACGAGGCCGAGAAGGCCGCGGTTCTCGAATACCTGAAGACGCTCTGACCCGCCCACTGGTCCGCATGCCGGACCGCTTTTTGCTACCTTAAGGGGCCTTCGCCCCTTGCCCCATGGAGAGTGCCCGATGACGCAGCTCGAACGTGCCCGTGCCGGCGAGATCACGGCTGAGATGAAGTTCGTCGCGGAGCGCGAGGACCTGCCCGCGGAGCTGATCCGGGCGGAGGTGGCCCGGGGCCGGATGGTGATCCCGGCCAACCGCGTGCACCTGACCAAGCGGCTCGAGCCGATGGGCATCGGCATCGCGGCGCTCACGAAGATCAACGCCAACATCGGCAATTCGGCGGTCACGAGCGACGCGGCGACGGAGCTCGAGAAGCTGCACATGGCGGTGCACTACGGCGCCGACACCGTGATGGACCTCTCCACGGGGAAGGATATCGACGCGATCCGTCAGGCGATCATCGACGCGTCACCGGTGCCGATCGGCACGGTGCCGATCTACCAGATGCTCGAGGAGCTCGGCGGCGACATCGACGACATGCGGCCGCAGCACTTTCTCGACATGTGCGAGAAGCAGGCTCGGCAGGGCGTCGACTACATGACCGTCCATGCGGGACTCCTGCAGGAGCACCTGGCCCTGACGATGCATCGGATCACCGGCATCGTCAGCCGCGGCGGCTCGCTCATCGCCCGCTGGATGATGACGCATCGTCGGCAAAACCCGCTCTACACGCACTTCGAGGACCTGTGCGACATCTTCCGGGAATACGACGTCACCTGGAGCCTGGGCGACGGTCTGCGGCCGGGGGCGATCGCCGACGCCAGCGACGAGGCGCAGTTCGCGGAGCTCCACGTGCTCGGCGAACTCACGCGGCGGGCCTGGGCCAAGGGCTGCCAGGTGATGGTGGAGGGCCCGGGCCATGTGCCGATGGACCAGATCGACATGAACATCAAGCGGCAGATGGAGGAGTGCGACGAGGCGCCCTTCTATGTGCTCGGGCCGCTCGTCACCGACATCGCTCCGGGCTACGACCACATCACAAGCGCCATCGGGGCGGCCCTCGCCGGCTGGAGCGGGGCGGCGATGCTTTGCTATGTGACGCCCAAGGAGCACCTCGGCCTGCCGAATGCTGAGGATGTCCGGCAGGGGGTGATTGCCTACAAGATCGCCGCCCACGCGGCCGACCTGGCCCGCCACCGCAAGAATGCCCGCCGGCGGGACGACGCCCTCTCGCGGGCCCGGTTCGGCTTCGACTGGAACGAGCAGTTCCGGCTCTCGCTCGATCCCGAGCGGGCCCGGGAGTATCACGACCAGACGCTCCCTCAGGAGACCTTCAAGAGCGCCCACTTCTGCAGCATGTGCGGGCCGAAGTACTGCTCGATGAAGATCTCTCAGGAGATCCGCGACATGGCCGCGGCCGGTGCCTCGGCGGCATCCGAGCCGGTGACGATCCAGCTGCCGTAGTCGTGCCCGGATCGTCTTTGGGACACGGAGCAGAGGCGATTGTCCCAGCGGTACGGGACGATCCCTCGGCCACGCAGTGGCGACGGATCATCGGCCTGCGAGCGTTGCGTCGGCCCGGCCGACCTGCTCGTCAGGGGCGCCGTCCATGTGCCTGACCGGCCGCCGTATCGCATCCCGCAGGCGGGCCACCGCCATGTTCGCCGAGCCACCCTGCAGTCCGCATACGAGCTCAAATCCGCGGTGCTCCGAAATCGCCTCGATCGCTTCGGCTTCGATCGCGGTGACACCGCCCAGGTAGAGACCGAAACGATGTCGGGCGAGCGCCCGCGCCGCGGGCGTCGAGAGGGACTGAACGCCATTGAGGCAGAGTATGCCGCGGTGCTCGGCGAGCCCTCGGGCGACGGGCTCCGAGAGTTCCTCGAGGCCGTTGAGCGAGAGAAAACCGCGGTGCGACCCCAGCACCTCGGCGGTGGCGGAGTCGATCGAGGTGAGCCCGTCGAGCGAGAGTGAGCCCTCGTGCCTCGCCAGACCCGCGGCGGTCTCGGCGTCAATCTCGACGACGGCGTCCAGTCGCAGCAGGCATCGGTGACGAGCCAGTGCCCGGGCTGCCTCCGAGGAGATTGCTCCGAGGCCGTCGAAATGCAGGGAGCCGCTGCTGCGTGCCAACTCCTGAGCCGTCGCCTCATCGAGTCGGTCCAGCCGTCGCAGGAAGATCGAGTAGGGATTGTGGGCCAGCGTCGCCGCGTCGGCCGCGGCAAGCGTCGCATCATGATGCTCGATCGAGTGGTAGATGATCGTCCCGGCATGGGAATCCGATCGTTCCCAGTCCGTGGATCCGCGGGCGATCCAATCCGACCACAGCGCCCTCATGCCGACGTCGGCATCACGGCCGCCTCCGCACCCGCCTGTCGCGATGATGGTCCAGGCGAAGAGTGTCTGGGCATACCCCGCGACCGTAGCGCCGCGGCGTGCACGGGAAACTCCCGCCGGCGGGACATCCGTCTCCCGCCGCCGCGGGTGGGCCGCCGGCATGTTTTGGACGGCGGCATGTGCGATCACTGGGGCCGGGTGACGATGGATGGTCATCATGGTGCGGATACTCCGGGTGAGGCGGGGTTGGGTGCCAGCCATCGCCTTCCCCGGGGAGGGTGGACGTTGGCAGGCGGCGGACGGGGGTGGGAACGCTTCTGCGGTGAAGCAGTCGGCAAATGACGTGCCGAATGGGTCGGATGTCGCGTTCGACACGGCGAAGCGGTCGATCCGGACCGCAACTAACGACAGATGCTCCCGGTGGGAATGCGGTCTCGTGACCCGCGTTCGTCGCGAGGTCGTGTCTCATGTGGGATGCACTTCTGCACAAAAAAGAGGCACGGCTACGACGGGCGAGCCTGCGCGTGATGCATCGGCCTGGCGGGCGTCCCACGCACGTGCCGTGGTCCGAGAGGCAGCGATTTCCAAGGGTGGGCATCGCGCTCATCGGCCCCGCGGTGCCGCGTGCTATGATGCCGCCCGGTACAGCAGGTTTTCGGTTCGGGACCGGGCGCAATCCATGTCGAATCGCCTCCGCGGCCTCGTCGCCGCCACCTACACCCCATTCGGGCCGGACCGTTCCCTCGATCTGGCCGCCGTGCCGCCGCTCGTCGAGCGGCTGCTGGCAGACGGCGTCGCCGGCCTGTATGTGTGCGGCAGCACGGGCGAGGGGGTCTCGCTCTCCACGCCCGAGCGCAAACAGGTCACGGAGGCGTTCATCGCCGCCGCGTCGGGCCGCGTGCCGGTGGTCGTGCAGGTCGGCCACAACTCGATCGCCGAGGCCTGCGATCTTGCGGCCCACGCCCAGGCCGCCGGTGCCGATGCCACCTCCGCCATGCCGCCGAGCTACTTCAAGCCCGCCGGCGTGGCGATGCTCGTAGAGTGCTGCGCCGAGATCGCGGCGGCCGCGCCCGGACTGCCTTTTTACTACTACCACATCCCGACGATGACCGGCGTGGGCCTTCCCATGCCCGAGTTCCTGCAGCGGGCCGCCGGGCGGATCTCGAACCTGGCCGGGCTCAAGTACACGGCCACGACCATCCATGAATACCAGGAGTGCGTGGCCCTGGACGGCGGCCGCTTCGACGTGCTCTACGGTTTCGACGAAATGCTGCTGCCGGCGCTCTCCGTGGGAGCGGCCGGGGCGGTGGGGTCCACGTTCAACATCGCCGCGCCTGTCTACCGCCGTACGATGGACGCCTTCACTCGAGGCGATATCGAGGCGGCCCGGGAGTGGCAGCTGAAGGCCGTGCGGATGATCGCCACGATCGCCAGGCATCCGTTCCATCCGGCGATGAAGCTGATCATGGGCTGGTTGGGGACGCCCTGCGGCACCTGCCGGCCGCCGCTTCCGCAACTGTCGGAGGCCGACCAGGCCGGCCTGCGGGAGGCGCTCGACGCCCTCGGCTTTTTCGATTGGGGCCGGAGTTGATTCCGACGCACCGCACCATCGCCGCCCTGCGGCGCGAGTTCGAGACGGAACTGTTCGAACGGGTCATCCCCTTTTGGGAGAGGCACTCGTGGGACAGGGTGAACGGTGGGTTTTGGAACTGCCTCGACCGCTCGGGGCAGATCTTCGACACCACCAAGTACGGATGGTTGCAGGGCCGGGAGACCTGGCTCTTCAGCAAACTCCATCGCACGGTCGAGCGGAGGCCGCTGTGGCTCGACATGGCCCGCAGCGGCGCGGAGTTCTTGAAGGACAAGGCTCTGACTCGGGACGATCGCCTGCCCTTTCGGATGACGTCCGACGGCAGGCCGGTGTCCATCCAGCGCAAGATCTTCAGCGAGTGCTTCTACGTGATGGCGATGGCCGAATATGGCCGTGCCAGCGGCGACGAGACCTATGTCCGGGAGGCCTTCCGGCTTTTCGAGAAGGTGTGGAGCTGGGCGTTCGACTGGAGCAAGCTCGGCCGGCCGCGGCACGAAGGGGAGACCACGCTTGCCTCCCTGGCCGTCCCGATGATCCTCATGAACCTCATCGAGGAACTGACCGACGGCGAGGCCGAGCCTTTCGGACGTGAGTTGGCCGATTGCCAGCGGGCGCTACTGCGGCATGTGAAGGTGGACGAGCGACGGGTCTATGAGAACGTGCGGCCCGACGGCAGCCTCTGCCTCGATCTCCCCGAGGGGCGGCTGCTCAACCCCGGGCACGCGATCGAGGCCGGCTGGTTCCTGCAGCACTGGTCGGGTCGACAGGGTGATCCGGCGCTCTCCCGGCTCGCGCAGAACATGGTGCGCTGGTCGCACGCGGAGGGCTGGGACACGGAGCAGGGAGGTTTGTTCTATTTCCTCGATGCCCGCGGGCATGCACCCGTGCAGCTCGAATGGAGCATGAAGCTGTGGTGGCCCCACTGCGAGGCGCTCTACGCCCACCTCCTCAACTACAGCATCACCCGCGACGCGGAGGATTGGCGGCTGTTCGAGCAGACGAAAGACTACGCCTTCAGCCGTTTTCCAGACCCGACCTACGGGGAGTGGTACGGGTATCTCGATCGTCAGGGCCGCGTCAATCAGTCGTTCAAGGGCGGCCCGTACAAGGGCGCGTTTCATGTGCCCCGGGCGTTGCTGCTGTGTTGGAACACGCTCAAGATCTTGGAACGCGACACCTGAGCGGGGGCTTGGAGACCGTCCGATGACGGCGCCAATCCCTCGGCCGCGGCGATCGTCTACTTCCGGCTCCACCCGGTGCCGTCGGGCCGGTCCTCGAGCACGATGCCGGCTTCGGTGAGCTTGTTCCGCACGAGGTCCGCCGTGGCGAAGTCCTTCGCCTTCCGTGCATTGGCGCGGATCTCGATGATGAGCGCCATGAGCCGGCCGAGCAGTTCATCGTCGGCGCCGCCGACCGCCTGCGGCTCGTCGAGGAAAATGCCGAGCGTGCCCGTCAGTTCGCGCAGCATGAGCATCAGCGCGTCGAGCGTCCCCATCTGTGCGACCGGCTTTTGGGCTTCGAGGGCATGTTGATCGATGAACTTGTTCACGGCGCGGACGAAGTCGAAGAGCGTGGCAAGCGCGATCGCGGTGTTGAAGTCGTCGTCCATCGCGGCGAGGAACCTGCCGCGGAGGGCCACCGCCTCGTCTCCGGCGGCCGGGGCGGCCGCGTCACCCGCGGCCCGATGCCGGCAAGGCAGGTCGTAGAACGACGTGCCGGAGATCCTCCGGTAACGGGCGAAGAGCCGCTCGAAGGCCTCCATCGCGCGGGCGCTTTCGCCGAGGGGCTCCTCGCCGAAATGGATGGGGCTCCGGTAGTGGGTCGAGAGCAGGAGCAGCCGGATCGCCTCGGGGCGGTGGCGGGCGAGCAGCTTCTTGAAGGGCTCGGCACCGGTTGACTTCGAGATCTTGGTCGCCGCTTGGGTCGCCGCCTCCGTCGCCGCGTCGTCAGCCGCGGAGTCGCCCCCGCGGGGGCGGCCGCCCACCTTGCCGGCCGCACCGCCGGCCTGCATGAGGCCGTTGTGCATCCAGAAGGTCGCCATCGGGCAGTCGTGCAGCGTCTCGCTCTGGGCGATCTCGTTCTCGTGATGCGGGAAGACGAGGTCGAGCCCGCCGCCGTGGATGTCGAAGTGGGGGCCGAGGATCGCCTTGCTCATCGCCGAGCACTCGATGTGCCAGCCGGGCCGTCCCGGGCCCCACGGGCTCTCCCAGGCCGGTTCGCCCGGCTTGGCCCGCTTCCAGAGGGCGAAATCGGCCGCCGAACGCTTCCGCTCCGCCGTCGACCCGCCCTCGCCTTGCGTCTGGTCGACGGAGCGGTTGGTGAGCTTGCCGTAGTCGGTGTCGCGGGTCACGTCGAAGTAGACGTCACCGTCGCTGGCATAGGCGCAGCCCTTGGCGACGAGGCCGGAAATGAAATCGATGATGGTGCCGATATGCTCGGTGGCCTTGGGCATGGCGTCGATGCCGGTGACGCCGAGAGTCGCGAGGTTGTCGAGATAGTCGGCGGTCATCTCCTCCGCCAGTCGCTGCATGGTCGTGCCGCGTGCGGCACTCTCGGCGATGATCTTGTCGTCGACATCGGTGATGTTGACGACCCAGGTCACCTCCCAGCCGGAGTAGACGAGATACCGCTTCACCGTGTCGAAGATGACCGGGCCGACCATGTGGCCGATGTGGCTCGGCTTGTAGACGGTCGGGCCGCAGAGATACATGCCCACATGGCCCGCTCGCACCGTGACGAGCGGCGCCTTCTTCCGGCTCAGCGTGCTGTAGATCTCGATCGTCGGGAGGCTGCCCGCGGCTCGCGGTGCTTCGGTCGTTGCCATCGAACGCGTTCGCTCCAAGGGTCCTCGTGGGGTCAACGTGCGGTCATGCCGTCGGCGCCGGCCCGTTCCAGCAGCACGACACATTCAGCCGAGATCGCCTCCTCGAGGCCGATCGGGCCCACGCCTTCGCCGGTCTTGGCCTTGATCCACACCGCCGCGGGGTCGACTCCGAGCAGGGCGGCGATCCGGGCCACGATCCGGGGACGATGCGGCAAGATTTTGGGCCGCTGGGCGAAAATCACGCAATCCAGGTTGGCGACCCGCCACCCGGAGGCGGCCACACGGTCGACTGCCGCCCGCACCATCTCGGCCGAATCCCGGTCCTTGTTGGCGGGATCGGTGTCGGGAAAGAGTTCGCCGATATCTCCCGCGGCCGCGGCTCCGAGGAGGGCGTCGGTGATCGCGTGGAGCAGGACGTCCGCATCGCTGTGGCCCAGCGCCCGCAGCTCGTGCGGAATCTCGACACCGCCGATCAGGAGCGTCGCCCCGGGGCCGAGCCGGTGCGTGTCGTGGCCGATGCCGATCCGGAAGGCGGGCGCGGGCGTCATGCGGGCGAAAAGCGGAGGGGAAGAGGGACGGGTCGCGGGGAAGTGGGCAGTTTTCCCTATACTCGCCGCATGCACAACTCCAATCCGGGCGGTGCGGCCGGCCGGAGCGGCGATCCGGTCATCGCCGTCGACTCCCTGGCCAAGGAATACCGCGTCTACGACAAGCCGGAGGGGCTGCTCGCCAGCCTCACCGGGCTGTTCAGCAGGTCGCACCGGTTGGTCAACGCCCTCCGCGACGCGAGCCTCACGGTGGGCCGCGGGGAGTTCGTGGCGCTTCTCGGGCCCAACGGCGCCGGCAAGACGACCTTCCTCAAGCTGCTGTCGGGGATCATCACGCCGTCGCGGGGCACGGCCCACGTGCTCGGGCATGTGCCCTGGCAGCGGGCCGACGATTTCCGCCGGCGGTTCGCGCTCGTGATGGGACAGCGGAACCAGCTCTGGTGGGACCTGCCGGCCGCCGAGAGCTTCCGGCTCCACCGTGAGATCTACCGGATCGAGCCGGCCCGCTTCGAGCGGACGCGGGACGAGCTCGTGGACCTGCTCGGCGTGCGGCGGCTCCTGCTGCAGCCGGTCCGGGATCTCTCGCTCGGGGAGCGGATGAAGCTGGAACTCGTGGCGGCGCTCCTGCACGAGCCCGAGGTGCTCTTCCTCGACGAGCCGACGATCGGTCTGGATGTCGTCGCCCAGCACGCCATCCACGGCTTTCTGAAGGAGGTGCAAATCCAGCGGCGGATGACGGTCATCCTCACGACGCACTACATGAAGGACGTCGCCGCCCTGTGCGAGCGGGTGGTGGTGATCACGCACGGCAGCATCGTCCACGACGGCCCGCTCGCCGAGATCGTCGACCGGTTCACGACACACAAGATCGTCACGCTCGACCTCGACGCCGAGCCCGCGGCCGCGGCGGTCGAGCGGTTTGGCTTCCCGTGCGAGATTCGCGGCCCGCGGGTCACGCTCCGCATCGACCGGGCGAGGATCGCCGACGTGCTTCCGGAGATCCTGCGTGGGGAAGGCGTCCGCGACGTGTCGGTCGAGGACGTGCCGCTCGAGGAGATCGTGGCGGAGCTGTTTCGGGCGGGCGCCCCGGCCGGAACCTCGCCGGGGGGCGACCGATGAGGACCGATGCCGGCGGCTCCGCCGCGCAGTTCCGTCCCTGGGCCGGCCTGCGGGCCTGGTGGACGATGCTCGCCATCTGTCTGGAGGAGCGGCTCGTCTACCGCGGCGACTTCGTGCTCGGCACCGCGATGCGGTTCCTCCCGATCGTGACACAGGTCTTCCTCTGGACGGCGGTCTTTCAAGCCACGCGCCGCCCCGACATCGCCGGCTATTCCCGGGACGACATCGTCGCCTACTACCTGCTCACCATGGTGACCCGGGCGTTCTCGAGCATGCCGGGCCTCGCCGGCGGCATCGCCCGCAGCATCCGCGACGGCTCGGTGAAGAAGTATCTCGTGCAGCCGGTCGACTACGTCTCATTCCTGCTGGCGGCGCGGATCGCGCACAAACTCGTCTATTACGCCGTCGCGATCGTGCCCTTCGCGGCGGTCTTCTACGTCTGCCGGGCGTACTTTCCGCCGCTTCCCGACGCCACCACCGTCGCCGCCTTCGCGGTGTCGCTCGGGCTGTCGTTCCTGCTTGGCTTCTTCATGGAGGCGACGCTGGGCATGCTCGGTTTCTGGTTTCTCGAGGTGTCGAGCGTCATCTTCGCCTACATGCTCGTGCAGTACCTCCTGTCGGGACACATGTTCCCGATCGACATGCTCTCCGGCATTCCCACCGGCCTGGCGGGCGTCACCGTCGCCGACGTGGTCCGTTGGCTGCCTTTCGAATACACCGCCTACTTTCCCGCCGCCGTCTGGCTCGGAAAGATCCGGGGCGCGGATCTCGTGCGGGCGATCGCCGTCGAGGCGGCCTGGGTGCTCGTCATGGCCTGTGCCTGCCGGCTCGCATGGTGGCGGGGCACGCGGCGGTACAGCGCCTTCGGAGGCTGATTACGCGCCATGGGTAGATATCTCTCCATCCTCGCGACGTTTGCCCGGGCGTGTCTCGTCCGCGACATGACCTTTCGCGCGAACTTTCTCCTCGAGTGCGTCACGAGCCTGGGGTGGATGTCGATGAATCTCGCCTTCTACCTGCTGATCTTCACCTTCACGCCGGAGATTGGCCGCGACACCGGCTGGTCGCGAGAGCCCTTCTTCGCCTTCGTGGCGACGGGGCTGATCATCAACTCGATCGTGCAGGCGCTGTTCATGCCGAGCGCCGAGGAGCTCACCGAGATGGTCCGCACAGGCGGGCTCGACGCCGTGCTGGTCCAACCGCTCGACGCGCAGTTCCTCTTGTCGATGCACCGCGTCGACTTCTCCGCCTGTGCCAACGGACTGGTGGGCGTGGGGCTGCTCGCCTGGGCGGTCGCGCGGATGGACCACACGCCGCCGCCGATTGCCTGGCTGCTCTACCCGCTCTTGATCCTGTGTGGGGTCGCGATCCTCTACAGCCTCGTGATCATGCTCGCCGCGGCCACGATCCTCATGGGCCGCAATTCTAGCCTCTACGATTTCTGGTTCTATCTGACGAACTTCTCCCGCTATCCGGCGGAGATCTACGCCGGCCCCTGGGGCGGACCGCTGCGGACGGTCTGCACGTTCGTGATCCCGATCCTGCTCGTGGTGAACGTGCCGGCGCGGGTGATCGCGCAGCCCCTGGAGGGCGGGGCCTGGTGGCCGGTGGCCGGGGCGGCCGTGGCTGCACTGGCCGCGCTCGTTGTGTCGCGGGTCGTCTTCCTCGAGGCCCTGGCGAAGTATCGCAGCGCCAGCAGTTGACCCGCCGTGCGGCGGCCCGGCCGCCGCTCCCGGAGCGGCTCGGTGGCTGGTATCCTCGCGGCATGGACGCGACCGCCGCATCCGCCCACCCATGGCCGCATCTGAGGCAGGGCTTCGCGCCGCTGGTGGAGGAACTCCGCGAGATCGCCGCGGGTGGTCCGCTGCTCTACCTGCCCAATCGCGGCAACTGGGGGGCGGCACTGACGCGGGCGGCGACGCTGCAGTTCTTCGCCGACGCCGCGATTCAGGTTCGCGAAGTGGATCGGCTCGGTCTGGGCCGGCTCCTCCGTGCGCGGCTCGGGGGGTGGTCGCTCGCGTACGGGGGCGGCGGTGCGTGGGCCCCGCCCTTCGACGGCGGCCATCGGGCCGTCGGCAGGGCCGCGCCCTGGATGCGCAGGACGGTCGTGCTGCCGAGTTGGTATGGCCGCCCGGTCACGGCGCCACGGTGCTCGTTTTGGGCCCGTGACCGCCACGGCAGCCTGGCGGAGGTGCCCGCCGCCCGATTCTGCCACGACCTGGGCTTCTGGCTGGGGCCGCAGCCCGCCGGACCGCCACGGGTCGAGCGGGGCGGTTTCTTCCGCGACGACGCGCTGGCGGTAGGCGGCGCCCGGGCGCCCGACCTGAGCGGGTCGGGCACGGAACGATCGCCTCTCGGGCCGTTTCTGGACCGGATCGCGGCGGCGGCGGAGGTGCATACCGATCGGATCCACGTCGCGATCGCCGCCTGCCTCCTCGGCCGGCCGTGCCATGTCTATGCGACGCGGAACCCGATGATGCTGGACCTCTTCAGATCCAGCATCGAGCCCTTCTTCTCCCGTGCCCGGTTTCACGACCGGCCGCCAGAGTGGCTTCGCGGTCAATAGCCTGCCGCCTGATCGACCACGTTCAGCAGCGGCACGCCTTGCACGAAGCGGGCAAGGTTGTCCTCGAAGAGCCGTTCCCACCGTGGCGGCCCCACTTCGAGGCTGCGGGCCACATGAGGCGTGAGAAGCAGCCGCGGCACCGTCCAGCAGGGGTGGTCGGGGGCCGCCGGCTCGGTGGCGAGCGTGTCGAGGCCGGCGCCGAAGAGCCTGCCCTGCCGCAGCAGGTCGAACAGCACGGGCTCGTCGATGACGCGCCCGCGGCCGATGTTGACGACGATGGCGTGCGCGGGCAGTGCCCCGAGCACCCCGGCATCGATCGAGCGCTCTGTGTCGTCCGTGAGCGGCAGCGCGATCATCAGGATGTCACAGGCGGGCAGCAGCGCGCGCCAGGTCGTCGGCCCGTGCACGACCGTGCCCGAGGCATCGGTCACCGGTGTCGGGCCGCCGGAACGACGGACGCCCTCGACGGTCACGCCGAACCCGGCGAGCCTCCGACCGATCGCCTGGCCGGACTGTCCCCAGCCGAGCACGAGGCAGCGGCGGCCCGCCAACGTGGGGAGGTGCCAGCGGCCCCACGCGCGGGCCGCGAAGGCCTCCAGGGCGGGCCGGAGGCCGCGGGCGACGCCCAAGAGCAGCGCGACCGCATGGTCGGCGACCTCGTCGGCGTACAGCCCCCGCGCGCATGTGAGCACGACGTCGGCGAGCCGTCCGTCGGCGCCGCGCAGGATCAGATCGACGCCCATCGAATTGGACTGCATCCATCGCAGTCGGCCCGCGTGCGGCAGCGCCTGCAGAAAGAAGCGATTCCCGAGCACCGCCTCGGCGCGCGGGATGTGGGCGATCGCTTCGGCCTCGGACCGCGCCACCAGAATCTCGGTCTCGGGGGCGGCCGCCCGCAGCCTGCGGGCGTGGGCCGGGGACGGCTCGTACATGAGCAGGATCCTCATGGCACGGGTCGCTCCCGCGGATCGCCTGCGGTGCCGCGCATCAGGTTTGTGGGCCGGCCGACGCAGGCGTCGAGAGTCGGGGCTGGCGCGCAGTCGAGCGCCGCCAGAAGCCGCCGCACCGCCACGGGATCGTTCAGCGTGTCGAGTTCGACACGCAGGTAACGGACGGCCGGAAACCGCCGGCAGAACAGCGCCGCCATCGCCTCCGTTTCGGCGACATACCAGCGCAGGCAGTCGAGCTCGTAGGCATGCAGCGGGCCGCCTCGACGTGGCGCGGTGTCGCGCGGCGGTGCGAGACGGCTCTGCCAGCGGCGCAGCCACCAGGCCGCCAGGAAAGTCAGTCTGGGCATGCCGAGGACGGCGGGTGGCTGCACGAGCGGGCGACGCTTGTCGGGCGTGCTGATCCATTCGCGTCCGAGCGGGGTGAGCGGGGAGCACCCGATGCGCAGGGCGCTGGCCACGATCTTCTCCACGTCCCTGATCAGATGGATCACCGTGATGCTGTCGTCGGGGAGCAGGTGCGGCAGGAGCCAGCCGAATCCCTTGATGAAGCAATGATTCGACTCGAAGTAGACATCGGCCGTACGCCAGGATGCACGGACGGCGTCTGCTTTCGCCGCGGCGACCGTGCGCATGAGCCGCTCGTCGCCGCGGGCAAAGCGCCGCATGGCCCGGCCGTTGCCGATCGGGGCCGGCTCGTGAAACGCGTGGCACCCGGGCACATGGGAGAAAATCCGGTGCAGGTAGTCCGAGCCGGAGCGGCCGGTATTGATCGAGAATATGGCGCGCATGCGACGACCGTTCATCATGGGACGACGGTCCGTGCCGCGGGGACGGGCACCGGCGGCATCCGGCCGACCACTTCCGCGACGCTCGGCAGGCGACCGTGCCGGACCGTTTCAGACATCATCGTCCGCCAGAACTCGATGTCGAGTGCCGTCTCCCGCCCCGGCCATGGCCGGGGCCGTCGGCGCTGGTCGTCGGCCAGTTGCTCGAAGTCGATGCTCGGGAGTGCTTCCGGCGCGATTTCCAGGAACGGCGGCCTGTCCGGCAGGCCGCGATAGGGGCTGCTGTCGAAGATGACCGGCACCACGTCGAGGTAGAGGCAGTCCCAGAAGCGATACGTGTCGAGGCCGCTGCCGCGCGGACAGATGCAGAACACGGACGCCGCCAGGCGTTCGAAGAACCGTGCATAGGAGATCGGGTAGGCGAGGTGTCGCCCGCCGAGATCGCCCGTGTCGATGGTCGGGTTGCGTTGGCACAGGGCGGCGATCCGATCACGCCCGGCGTGCGTGTCCACGCCGAAGTTGGCGTAGCAGGCGGTCGACTTCGCAGCGGGAATCAGGGGCTGCGCAGGGGGCGTGGCCCGGTAGGTTTCGCGTGCCAGCCGCCAATCGCGGCCCATGGGGTAGGGGACCGAGCGCTCCGATGCGAACCCCACGTTGTTCGCGAACACCGCGATCACGTTGTCGGGCAGCAGTCTCTCGTGGATCGGTGTCCATTCCTGATCGGTCTTTCCGAACACCACCACATACCGCGCGCCCGGGCAACGCCGTCGCGCGCGTCCGAGGGCGGAGAGCAGCCGTACGAACGGCGGGGACACGCTCGGATCGCCCACGAGCCGGCGCAGCCGGGCGGAAAGGCCCCGCCAGCGGCTCCATCGCTCGTACATCTCTTCGTGCGGCGGCACGTAGACCACGCACGATTCTCGCGGGAGGTCGCCGTCGCCCTCGTGCACCGCCGCGCCCGCGGCGAGCCGCTCATCGGCGAGAAGCTGGATGTGGCGATCGAAGGGCAGGGACACGTGGACGGGGGTGTTCATTCCGTCGCTCCCGCCTGGGGAGCATATGGATCACCGGCGAGCCAGGCCGTCAGTCGGCGGCGGACTGCCTGGCGAAGAATCCGCCCCCAGGGCGGGCGCAGGCCGACGAAATCGGTGCGCGACAGCACATCCCACCAACGGCCGCACGCGGGGGAACTGCCGGGGTGGGAGAGCCAGGGCTTGTCGGAGCCGGTGAAGTGGATGACGGCCGGCGCCGTCCGGGCGTCGTCGACCTCGTCCGTCGGAAAGAATGCGTAGGCCCAGGGCAGCCGGTCGCGCAGGAGATGCGTCTGGTTCCAGCGCAATGGCAGGGGCACGTAGTCGCCGCTGAGGACCGCGTTGAGCGCGTCCTGGTCGGCGGCCGTGAAGTGCCGGCCGTGGAGCCGGCAGGCTTCGGAGACGCGTTGCGTCAGGGCGCGCGACGTCCAAGCATGAAGATCGATCAGGAGCAGACCAGCCTGGAAATACGGTGTCGTCGGGGCCGTGCCGAGCGCCCGCCAGAGTGTTCCCAGCCCGGCCAGTGGGCAGCCGAACCGAGGGTTTCCCGGCGAAGTGACCGCCGCGAGCACGCGGCCGGAGAGGGGGGTCGCCCAGAGCGGGCCGAGGTCCGCCGTGATCAGCATGTCGGCATCGAGATACAGGGCCTTGGGGAGTCGTTCTGCCAAGGCGTCGGCGGCGAATAGCCGGCCCCAGGTCGCCGGCCGGAGGCCCGTCGCGGCGGGCAGACCCTCCGGAGGAAAGGATGGCCGCAGGTCATTCCAGGTCATGTCGATCCCCGGGGCGGACCTCTCGACCCGGCGCCGGTTTTCAGCCCGGAAGCCGAGCGTGAAAACATGCAGCGTCGGGGCGGCGCCCCCGGCGCGGCTCTCCTGGATCGACCGCGCCAGCACGGCCAGCGGAGCCGCATACGCGTCGTCGGTGACCGTGAACAGTTGGATGGACTCGCGCGGTGGTCCCGTCGAGGCCTCCAAGCGGACCGGCTCCGACGGCACGGCACGAACGCGGGGGGCGGCCAGGGGCGGGCCACTCGGGGAGGGCGTGTCTGACGCCGTCGCAGTCAGCGAGGAGATCAGCCGCCGGAACTCCTCCCGCTCCGCGGCCACGGTCTCCGCCGGCCGCTCCTGGGCGGCGCGGCAGGCCGCCCGCATGCGGGCCAAGGCCGCTGCGGGCTCCAGGCCGGAGGCCGCGAGGTCACGGTAGAACGACCGCCGCAAAAACGTGAAGTCGCAGCCGAGTCGTGTCAACTCTCCGAGCAGGAGCCGGCACGGCACCGGGTGGCCGCGGTCGGGCAGCGTGAGTCCGCCGAGCCCGAACCGCATCCGCCGCACCCGCGCGCGGGCACGGTCGATGGTTCCGTCGAGCAGGGGGGCGAAGAGTTGGTGGGAACCGCGTTCGATCATCAGGTCATTGAGGCCCACGAAGGTGCGGCGGAGCGGCAACCGCTCGAACTGCTCGATGCGGGCGAACGCCGCCGCCGTTTCGAGCATGATCCCCACCGCCGCACCGTCGGCGACCTCGTCGAGCACCCGTTGCACCTCGTCGAGCGACTCCACCATCGGCAGGATGATCTCGTGGGCGCCGGCGGCGACCGCCTCGCGGGCCTGCGCGAGCACGTGATCGCCGCGCTGCCTCCAGCTATCGAGTCGGCAGATGACCGTCAGGGAGGGCGCGGCCGAGCGGACCACCGCGCAGTCGCGCGGATGCCAGCAGTTGATTTCCGTGTCGTACGCCTGCTGGCGGACGTGTTTGCCGCGTTGCTCGCAGTCGACGACCAGGGCGTCGACGCCACCCGCGGTGGCGATGTCGAGCGTCGCCGGACCGTTGTAAAAGAGGTGCAGGTCCATGGTCGGCTCCTTGCAGACCGGCTGCGGGGCGTCGCGAGGCACCGTGGGGTACCTGCCCCGGAAAAGCCATGATACTGTGCCGTCCGGCCGTTCCGCCGGGCGGACGGGGGGGCCATTTCCGTCGGGGGCCGTCTTTCCCGCGTCGTCCCCTATCCAACGGTCCACGCCCGATTACACTTCCACCGCCGGCCGCAGGATCTCCGCGCATGCCACTCCAGCTCGCCTTCAGCTCCAACGCCTATCTCGACGTGCCGGTCGATCGGGCGATCGACCGTGTCGCAGGGATGGGCTATCGCGGCATCGAACTGCTCGCCGACGTGCCGCATGCCTGGCCGGCCGGCCTGCTCCCGGTGCAGAAGGACGCGATCCGGGCGGCGATCGGGGCGAGCGGACTCGTCATCTCGAACATCAACGCGTTCATGATGAACGCGATCGCCGATCCGCGCCAGCCCTACTGGCATCCCGGTTGGACCGATCCCGATCGCCACTACCGGGCCATCCGTCGCGAGCACACGAAGCGGGCCCTGCGTCTCGCCGCCGAACTGGGGGCGCCCGCAATCTCCACGGAGCCGGGCGGGGAACTCGCCGAGGGGCAGAGCAGGGCAGAGGCCACCGACATCTTCTACGACGAGATCATGCCCTGTCTCGACGTGGCGGCGTCCTGCGGCGTGGGGCTCCTGATCGAGCCCGAGCCCGGCCTCCTCATCGAGCGGTTCGAGCAGTACCTCGAGTTCGCCGAGCGGGTCGATCATCCGTCGCTCGGCCTCAACTTCGACATCGGGCATGCGTTCTGCGTGGGCGAGGATCCGGCGGAGTGGGTGCCGAAGATGAAGTCGCACACGCGGCACTACCATTTCGAGGACATCGCCGCGACGCGGGTGCACCATCACCTCGTGCCGGGCGAGGGAGCGATCGACTTCGTCGGCGTGTTGCGGGCGATCGCGGCCCACACCCCCGACATGTGGATCACCGTGGAACTCTACCCCTATCGCGACCAGCCCGACGCCGCGGCCCGGGCCGCCCGGGCGCACCTGCTCGCCCAGGCGGCGACGGCCGGCGTCGCCCTCTCCTGAAGACCGCCTTGGAAACCACCATGGCCGCATCTTGGCTCGCCTGGGCGCGGCTTCTGCGGCTGCCGAACCAGGCCACCGCCGTCGCCGACGTGCTCGCCGGTTTTTTGATCGTGTCCCAGGCGCGTGCGGTGGACTGGCTGCCGGCGCCGTGCTGGTGGGCCGTGGGTGCCTCGCTGGCGTGCTACGCCGCCGGCATGGTGCTCAACGATGTCTTCGACGTGGAGGTCGATCGCCGGGAACGGCCCGAGCGGCCGCTCCCGAGCGGCCGGATTCCCGTCCGCCGGGCGGCGGCGGTGGGCAGCCTGCTCCTGGCGGCCGGCGGCCTCGCCGCCTGCGGAGCCGCCGCGGCCGCAGAGTCGCCGTGGCCGGCGATCGTGGGCGGCTGCCTGATGGTGGCGGTCTGGCTCTATGACCGTCACGCCAAGGCCACGAGCCTGGGGCCCGCCGTGATGGGCTCCTGCCGCGGGCTCAACTGGCTGCTCGGCATGACCGCCGCCGGCGGGCCGCTGACGGTCCACCAGTGGCTCCTGCCCGTGGGGATGGCGGTCTACGTGATGGGCATCACCGTCTATGCCCGCGACGAGGCCGAGGAGAGCCTGGCGACCACGCTTGCCGTCGGCACGGGCATCATGCTCGTCGGCCTGCTGACGGCCGGGGCGGCGCCGTGGCTTGCCGCTCGGGCCGGCGACGCCGGCGCCTGGCTGGCGGGCCCGAGACTCTCGAACTGGCTGCTCCTCTGGGGCATGCTCGCCACGTCGATCCTCCTGCGGGCCGTGCTCGGGATCGTCGACCCCGCGAGCGGCCGCGTGCAACAGGCGGTGGGAAACGCCATCATGGCGATCATCACGCTCGACGCGGTGCTCGTGCTGGCCACGTGCGGCGAGAGCTGGTCGATCCTGGTGCTGCTGCTGCTCGCGCCATTTCTGCTCGGCCGCAGGTTCATCAGTCCGACGTGATCCTCTCGTCAGGCGGCTCTCCGAGCCACGGCCCCATGCTGCCCGGCTACGGCACCAACTCGATCGGCGACGTCGACCCCTTGGAGGCCGTCCCTCGGCTGCGCGACATCGGTTTTTCCTCGCTCGCCATCACGCTCGATCATCACACGATCGATCCCTTCGCCTCCGACGTGGCCGCGCGGGTGGCCACCTGGCGGGCCGCGCTCGACAGGGCGGGGATGGCCTGTGTGGTCGAGACCGGCGCCCGGCATCTGCTCGATCCCGTGCTCAAGCACGAGCCGACGCTCGTCACCGCCGATCCCGTCGGCCGCGGTCGGCGCGTGGCCTTTCTCGAGCGAGCGATCGATATCGCCTGCGACCTGGGCGCGGGCTGCGTCTCGCTCTGGTCGGGCGTCGCCCGCGACCGCGCGGATGCCGAGCCACTCTGGGATCGCCTTGTCGGCGGCCTGGCCCGGGTCATCGACCATGCCTCCGCCCGCGGCATGCCGCTCGGCTTCGAGCCGGAGCCGGGGATGGTCGTCGACACACTGGCCGCCTGTCGCAGACTATTCGAGCGGCTCGGGAGCCCCGAGCCCTTGCGGCTGACGGTCGACGTCGGCCATCTCGAGTGCATGGGGGAACGGCCGCTCGCTCGGGCGCTCGCCCCGTGGGCCGGCCGGATCGTCAACGTCCACGTCGACGACATGCTCGCCTGCCGTCACGAGCACCTGCCGCTCGGGGAGGGAGAGGTCGACTTTCCACCCGTGCTCGCCGCGATCGCGGCGGGCGGCTATGCCGGCGGGCTCCATGTCGAGTTGCCGCGGCAGTCGCACCGCTGGCTGGAGACGGCCCGGCATTCGTTCGCCTTTCTCGCTCCGCTCGTCTCCCGGGAGTCGCTTCGATGAGTACCGCCGCGCCCCACGTTCTTCTGGTGTCGGTTCCCGGGCTCGAGGCGGCGGACCTGCCGCGGATGCCCGCGCTCTCCGCGCTTGCGGCCCAGGGGGGCTGTGTGCCCCTGGCGCCACCGTTTCCCGCGGTGACCTGCCCGGTGCAGGCGACGCTCACGACCGGCACCCTCCCAGTCGGGCACGGGATCGTCGCCAACGGCCTCTACGACCGTCTCAGCCGGCACCTGGAAATGTGGATCAGCCCCGATTCGGTGCACCGGCGGTCACGGCTCTGGGACTCTCTCCGCGCCGCCCGGCCCGGCTTGCGGACGGCGGCGTGGTTCGTGCTCCAGTCGAAGCACGCCACCGCCGACCTGGTCTGCCTGCCGGCGCCCAGGCACAACGCCGACGGCACCGAGACGATGTGGTGCCACACGAATCCCGAGCCGCTCTACGCGTCGCTCCGCGACCGCCTGGGCGACTTCCCGTTGCACAAGTTCTGGGGGCCTGTGGCGGGGATCGAGTCGTCGCGGTGGATCGTGGAGAGCTTTCTCGCGGCCGCGACGCCTGAGCCGCCGCACTTCGCCCACGTCTACCTGCCCCACCTCGACTACGCGGCCCAGCGGACGGGGCCCGGGAGCCCGCCGGCGCTGGCCGCCTGCGGCGAGCTCGACGCCGAGATCGCGAAGCTCGTCGCCGGGTTCGGGAGCCTCGTGGGGCCCGAGCGACTGACGGTGCTCGTCGCCGGTGAATACCGGATCCGAAGCGTGTCGCACACGCTCTTTCCCAACCGCATCCTGCGCGAGGCGGGGCTGCTCGCCGTGCGCGACACGGCCGACGGCGAGCTGCTCGACATCGCCGGCAGCCGGGCCTGGGCCCTCGCCGACCATCAGGTGAGTCACGTCTACGTGGCGGACGAAAACGACGCCGCGACCATCGACCGCGTCTGCCGCCTCTTCGAGGGCCGGAAGGGCGTGGCCCGGGTGCTCCATGGTCGGGACCTCGTCGCCGCCGGCCTTTCCACGACGCCGTCACCGGGGCCGGAGAGCCGGTGCGGCGACGTCGTCATCGAGAGCACGCTCGACAGCTGGCAGGGCTACTACTACTGGCTCGACGACGCGCGGGCGCCCGGCTTCGCCCGCACGATCGACATCCATCGCAAGCCCGGCTACGACCCGCTCGAGCTGCACATCGACCGCGCGAAGCTGCCGGCGATCGCGATCCCGCTCGACTGCTCGCTCGTGAAGGGCTCGCACGGGGCGATCGACCCGAGCGACCCCTACGAGACGGTCTTCCTGGCCTCGCGGCCGGGCCTCGTGGCCGGCCCGCTGCACATGGACGCGGTGGCGGGCATCGTGGAACGCCTGTTCGCGACCGCCTGATGGCCTCGTCGGCTCCCTCGTGGCAACACGGTTTCAACTGGTCGAATCCGGGGTGCCAGCGCGCCGGTGAGGGGCCGCCCCAGCCCCGTCGCCGGACGTTCGCTCAGGACATCCTGTCCTTCGCTCACTCGGATGCCGACGGCGCTTCGCCATCCTGGCTGCGCTTGTCGGCATACGCCGGCTCTCGGGGCAGGGGCGGCCCCTCACCTCCCGTAGAGGCGGCAGCGTTCAGGAGACAGTCAGCACACCCTGCAGCTCTGTTCCAAGACTGCGTCGCATGGATGCGACGCGCGAGCGTGAGGGGCCGCCCCAGCCCCGTCGCCGGACGTTCGCTCAGGGCATCCTGCCCTTCGCTCACTCGGATGCCGACGGCGCTTCGCCATCCTGGCTGCGCTTGTCGGCATACGCCGGCTCTCGGGGCAGGGGCGGCCCCTCACCTCCCGTAGAGGCGGCAGCGTTCAGGAGACAGTCAGCACACCCTGCAGCTCTGTTCCAAGACTGCGTCGCATGGATGCGACGCGCGAGCGTGAGGGGCCG